>Ga0172372_10006220_pt1 | contig 16300 bp, 12 predicted proteins | sample LakKiv5m_2_FD_114544 | JGI IMG/M metagenome (GOLD analysis project Ga0172372, IMG submission 114544) | Freshwater microbial communities from Kabuno Bay, South-Kivu, Congo - kab_092012_9.5m | ecosystem: Environmental > Aquatic > Freshwater > Lake | place: Democratic Republic of the Congo...
CGTGTTGTTGGGGACAAAAGATCCACGCGAAACCGCATCCACCAGCGGGTGACGACCGGCTTGAATATCAAGCCTGAGCGTGTCGTCGATCTGCGGAAAAATCCAGCCTGGCTCTTGCGAGAGCCGGGCCATGGAGCAGAGTGCGTCGAGTGCTCCGAGAGCCGAGGCCGCTTCCATGATCGGAGCCGTGGCGGCAAAAACACGAGCCACGAGCTCCTCAAAGAGTTTTTGCTCGAGTGCTTTGCGCTTGGATTCGGCACTGACGATATCGTCTTCGAATCGCTTGAGTTCTTCCGTGAAGAAACGCTCGGCGCCCACCGTGGTCTGCTTGCGCTGGTAGTGCGCAGGCACGCTCTTGAGGTTGGCCTGGGTGACTTCGATGTAGTATCCGAACACCCGGTTGTAGCGGACCTTGAGTGTCGAGATCCCGGTGGCTTCGCGCTCGCGGGTCTCAAGCTCGATGAGCCAGCGCTGTCCGTCCTCAGTGAGCGAGATCAGGCGATCGAGTTCCGGGTCCGTGCCTTTCCGGAAAATTCCTCCGTCACGGGAGACGAGGGGTGCTTCTTCGCGCAGGGTCCGGATGATATCGGATCCGAGTCCCTCGACATTGGCATGGTTTTCACGTAGGCGTGCGCGCAGGTCGGCAAGCAGCGTCGAGGCTTGCGCGGATTTTTCAGTGCGCGCGAGGATCTCCGGCAGGGCGGCAAGCGAGCGGCCCAGTGCCAGGATGTCCCGCGGGTTAGCGAGTTTTGCATTGACCCGGCCGGAGATGCGTTCAAGGTCGTAGAGTTCGCCGAGACGCTGCGAGAGCGATTCAAGCGCGCCCGGCTGTTCTGAAACCGTGCGTACGGCTTCCTGGCGTTCATGGATTTCGGCGGGTGTTTTGAGGGGGGCCAGGAGCCAGCGTTTGAGCGTGCGTGCACCCAGAGCCGAGCGCGTGTGATTGATGAGCGAGAACACATTGGGCGACTGCGCCCCGTCGGTGACCTGCGGGATCAGATCCAAGTGGCGGGCGGTATTGGGTCCGAGCTTGAGCGTGCGCGCTTCGTGGAGGGGGGCCGGAATCCGGAGGTGCTCGATCTTTTCGAGTTTTTGCGTGCGCGCCACATAATGGATCAAGTGCGCAGTGGCATGGAGGGCTTGTTCGGGCAGGCCCGGAAAAAACGCCTCGAGATTGCCGACTGCATAATGCCTTTTGAGCAGCGCGAGCGCGGGCTCGAGCGTGAGCGCGTTGGAGGGGATTTCTTCGAGCAGTACATTGGCCGGGAGTGCGCAGCGCGCGTCTTCCGGCAACTGATGCGCCACGCGCAAGAAATGCCGGACCGGACGTGATATCAATTCATCGGCCAGCGCCTGTGCGCCGTCGAGGACGCCCGTGCGGCACTCGCCGGTCGAGGCATCCAGGAGTGCCAGCGCCCACTCGCCGTCGAGTCCCGCCACCGGCAGCGCGGTCGCCAGATATTGGGCTTCCGATCCCTCGTGGTCGAACTGCACGGCCGGGGTGAAAACGCGGATGATATCGCGTTTGACAATGGCCTTGCCGCCCTTGACGGTGGCGGGGTCTTCCATCTGTTCGGCGATTGCGACTTTCTTGCCTGCCTTGAGCAGGCGCTGCAGGTAGCCTTGTGCGCTGTGGTGAGGGACTCCGGCCATGGGCATCGGATTGGCTTTGCCCTTGTCGCGCGAGGTGAGGGTGATTTCCAGGATACGGGCGGCCTCTACGGCATCGTCGCCAAAAAGCTCGTAAAAATCCCCCATGCGAAAAAAAAGCAGTGCGTCAGGGGCCTGGGCCTTGAGTTCATAAAACTGACGCATGAGCGGGGTTTGGGAGGTCAGCTCGTCTGGGTTCATGACCGGGCTGGGAGTGGTGTCCGACTCTGTATTGATGCTGGTAGTCATGGCTGCGATTTACCCCCGTTGGCGTGTCGAGACTTCAGGGCTTACTCGGGGAGTGCGGACTCAACAACTGCTTTGTGGGGGAGAGGCCACTTGAATTCAGGTTCCACGGGATTTTTGCCGAAGCGATCTCGATGAGGGTGATTTTGCTGGCGTGCATCATGATGCTTTTTGGGACTGGGACGGTCGTCGCACGTCCGGCGATTGCCTTTGATCGAGGGCGGGCCCCCGGGCGGATGCCTGAGCTCTATGATCGGGTCGTTCAGACTTGTCTTGCCCCTGGGCGCAAGTTCGTTCCCGTATTTTTGCAACTCGATGAAATGAATTTCGAATCCGAGCTGATCACCGCCTATATGCATTCGACCGGGATTCAGGAGCACCTGACTGACCGGGGCGGCTCGCCGAAAACCGCCGGCGATTCGGCCCGCGAGGTGATGGATCAGCTTGCTGCGGAGGTGGTGGCTTACGCGGATCGCAGCCAACTCGATGCCTTTCAGCGCGCGTGTCTCGCGCAGTGCGTGGGCTACCAGTGGTACAAGGACACGCCGGAAAACGCACCCTCCACGGGTGATATTACCACGGGGGCGGGCAATTGCCGGCACAGCACTTACCTTGCGTCCTTTTTGCATGAACGACTCGGAACTCCGGATCGCATGGTCAACAACGGAGTTTCGGAGATGTGGCGGGGAATCGGCCACACGTTTTCGGAAGTGAATGTGGGCGGGTTGCCTTTTGTGATGAATAATAATCTGAGCAGTGATGCGTTAGGGAATCTCTGCGTGTTCCGCTTCACTCGGATTTGGGACGGGCATAACGCCTGTCAGCTGTTTTCGGATCCCATCCTCAATTCCAGGTATTTCAAGGCCTATGGCAAAGCGTGGAACAGGGAAAGTGATCCTTCGACCGGTCGGCCCGCGACCTTCAGCGGAGCGGCTCGCTCCTGCAATAGCCATGAAGTCACCGTGTCCGGCCCGCGCGTCTGCACCTTGCTGGTGCGCGATCCGAACGGACCCTCTCCGGCTCGCGCGCGGGCTTCGCCCGAGCCCCCGGGGGTGAACGCGGGCAGCGGGGATTGAACAGGTAGATATCATCCGCGTTCGCGCTCGGCGCGCGCGCCCACCCGGTGCACCTTGATCATGTTGGTCGTGCCTCGACGGAGGGACGGGATGCCGGCAGTGACGACCACGAGATCCTCGGCAGCGGCAAAGCCATGGTCGACGAGCACCCGCTCGACCATGGCGAACAGGTCGTCGGTTGCGACAATCTTGGGGATCAGCACACCGCGCACGCCCCAGACAAAATTGAGTTTTCGGAGCATGGCCTCGTTGTCGAGGATTGCGACCATCGGAGTCGTCGGACGGACTTTGGCGAGTGCGCGTGCGGCGCGCCCGGAGTGCGTGATGGTCGCGATGCAGGCCGCGCCCACGTGGGCTGCGATCCTCGAAGCACTGAATTCGACGGATTCCACGATCGAACCGGGACTTGGCGGGATGTCTTTCGGACCGCTGTAAAGCTCCGGGGACTGTTCGCTCTCGAGGATGATCCGCGCCATGGTCTCGACGGTCTCGACCGGGTATTGGCCCGAGGCGGTCTCGCCCGAGAGCATCACGGCGTCGGTGCCATCAAAGACCGCATTGGCCACGTCGCTGGCCTCGGCCCGGGTGGGCGTGGGGGATGATATCATGCTCTCGAGCATCTGGGTGGCGGTGATGATCGGCACGCCGAGCTGATTGCAGGAGTGGATGAGGCGCTTTTGCACGGTCGGAACACGCTGGGCGCCGATTTCGACTGCCATATCGCCGCGCGCGACCAGGATGCCGTCGCAGACGTCGATGATCGAATCCATGGCTTCGATCGCCTCCTCGCGTTCGATCTTGGCGATGAGCTGCACGGGTTCCTGCGTCAGGTTCTGCACGCGGGTGCGCAGGTCCTCGATATCCTGCGCCGAGCGGACAAAGGAGAGAGCCACCGCATCGACTCCTTCGCCGATTCCGAACTCCAGATCCTCGATATCTTTTTCGGTGAGGCAGGGGATGGTGAGCGGAGTGCCGGGCAGGTTCATGCCTTTGTGGTTGGTGAGCCGGCCTCCGACTTCCACTGCCGTTGTGATCTCGGCCCCTTGGATCGCGGTCGCGCGCGTAGCGATCTTGCCATCATCAAAGAGGATGCGCGCGCCCACGCGTGCGTCGCGTGCGACGGGGGCTGCGATCTCGGCCGAGACGGGCACGGCGCGCGCCCCCGCCGGGAGGGTGGCGGGCGGGGTCCCTTCCGGGTGCAGCACGATGATATCGCCCTTGCGCAGTTCGATGCCATCGGGTCCGAGTTTGCCGGCACGGATCTTGGGTCCCTGCAGGTCCTGCATGATCGCCACCGGTCGTCCCGCGCGCCGGGAGGCCTCGCGGATGTTCTGGATCAGCGCACGGTGAAAGGCATGATCCCCATGGCTGAAGTTGAGCCTGGCGATATCCATGCCGGCGCGGATCAGGGCCTCGAGCTGCTCGGGAGAGCGGCTCGAGGGTCCGAGCGTGCAGACGATCTTAACCTTTCTTGCTACGGAGGATTTCGGCATTGGTGCGTCGGATCTTGCTGAGGTCTTCGTCATAATTTTGGGCTACCACGCGCATGCGTTCTTCGTGCTGATTTTCCATCACGGCGATCCGTTGTTCATAGGAGCGGGCCTGCTCCTGCATCGCATACTTGTTTTTGCGTTCGGTTTCGCGCACCAGACGTTCCGCCTCCGCCTTGGTTGCGTGGAGCTCGTCTTTGAACTCGGAGCGCATGTCATTCATCTTGCGCTCGTACTCGCGAATGAGTTCCGTCTGGCGGGTGGCGTACTGGCGTGACACCAGTTTTGATTCGAATTCTTTCTCCTGGCGCTGCTGATCGAGGCGCGAGGCCGCCTCATCCGCCTGCGTGCGCATGAGCTCGTCATATTGCCCTTTGAGGCTGTCCACCTGCTGAGAGTGGGAACGACTCAGGAGTTCCACCTGCCTGTTATGCTCGTACTCGGCATTCTTGACCTGGGTATCGGCGGCAAGTTTGGTCTCAGTGAGGAGCGTCATCAAGTCTCCGCGTTCCTGATATCGCTCACGGGTGGAGCGCTGGTTGACCTCGGTGACCTGCGCTTCGCGATTCTTGATCTCGGCCGTGAGCTTCTTCTGCGAGGCTTCGCGCAGGGATTCCTCACGGTCATTGCCACGCTGCTGCTCGGCCGAGAGCTTCTTCTCGAATTCGGCATGCATACGCCTGCGGAGGTCCTCTTCGGCGGCGGGAGATATCAGTGTCTTGTCGCCGGGGGCGGTTTTGCGGGCAAGCTCCGCTTCGAGCGTGCGTACCTGGTCGTCGGACTGCTCGCGGTAGCGGGCGATGGTTTCCTGATAGGATTTGGCCTGTTGACTCAGGGACTGGTCGCGCTGCTGGTTGAGGTCGCGTACGATGCCGGCGGAGCGTTGGTTGGAACGGTCACGCTCGTCCTTGGCCATCTGCTCGAGCTGGTTTCGGTCGCGCTGGAACGTCTGCTGAATCTCCTGCTCGCGGAGCCGGCTGGTTTCGATCTGATTGGAAATCAAGCCTGAGAAATAGCGGTCCTTTTCGCGCAGATCCTGCATTTTCTCGCGCGCGAGCCGGGATTCGTGGTCGTTTGCATCCTGCTTTGCCTTGTCGAGCTGAGCCTCATAGCCGGATTGGATCGAGGACTCGCGGGCGCGGTAAACGGGCTCGAAATCACGGATGGCGTCCGAGGTCGCCTGCGCTTTGTCCTTGGTGTACTGCTTGGAGGCCTCGACCAGGTCGATCAGGTCCTGCCTGAGCTGATCGGTTTCGCGCGCATGGCCGACACGCATGGTGGCCGCAATTTTTTCCGCGTCGTCATGGCGGGATTTGTTTTCATCGCGCATCCTGGTCTCTGCGTACTCGTGAGCTTTCTTGACTCGGGCGTCCGCGATGCCCTTGGCTTCATCCACGGACTGTTTGACAAATCGTTCGTTGAATTCGCGCTCATTGAGCCGCTCCATCGCCATCCGCTCGACCGTTTTGCGATGTTTGTCGATGGCGTCATGGCTATAGGCTTTTTGCTCCGCACTCACGCGTTCGATCGTCTCGGCGGTCTGCCGATTGCTCTCGGTGAGGGCCGAATACATGCGGTCGCTGTTTTCCTGCGCTGTCTCTTCGGCGCGATCGCTGAAATAGGTCTCCAGATTGCTCATCTGTTCATTGGCGCGATCCCGAGTGGCCTGCACTTCTTTCTGGCTGTTTTCGAGCAGTTTTTTGTAAGTCGCGACTTCCGGATTCTGGGAGCGCCCCTGCTTGTCGTAGAGTTTGGCTTTGGCTTCCGATACTTCCGCCATCAGACGGTCACGTTGCATGCGCGATTCTTCGGCGGCGGTTTCCTTGGCTTCCAGTAGGCTGTCGTTTGTTTTCTCCCTGAGCTTCTCGTAATTCTCGAGGGACTTGCGTTCGATGGTGTCGAGCTGCTCGTAGGTGAGTTCGCGGAGCCGCTTGCGCTCCGTCTCCAGATCCTCGTCGGCTTCGAGATAATGATTCTGCAGGGATTGAAAGTAGGCGCCGTTGTCGGAACCGCTGATACTCGACATGGATCGACCGTCCTCCTGGACTTCAAAAGGCTCCCGTTCCTCGGGGCACCGTCTGAGAATATCTCAATCGGTGGAACTGAGGAACGGGAAGCTTTTGCCGCCCTGGCGGGCAGGATGTCAGGAGATTGACGAAGAGGACTCAGTTGTCCCGGTGGTGGTAGATCCACGTCGACTCGGTATCGCAGATCCGGGTTCCCACCCAGGGCGTGTAAGCACATGCCTGATTGGTCTCCCAGCGCGGATGGTGACCCTTGGCGCGAGCCTTGATGGCGAAATGTTGATATCTACCGGCCTTGAGGTCCAGATGCTCCCACTCGATGCGACCATGATGGACTGATTTGGGCTCGGGATAGGCCGACTGAAATTCAAGTCCGTGAGGGAGGAAATCGGCCACTCCGATATGCCTCAGCCGGCAGGTCCCGATGTTCTTGACGATCACTTCGTACGAAATTTCCTCATCATGCTCGGCGTAAGTCGGGCCGATTTTTTGAATGGAATACGCGAAACTGCAGCCGGTTCCGCCACCGTAGACCGGCGCCCCGGTTTCTCCGGATCCGGCAGCACCGGGGCCTTGGCCCTCGGCCTTGCTCGCTGTGTCGGAGGCGGATGCGCTCAAAACCGAAATCAGACTCAGAGCCAAAGCTGCTGCCAGGGTGGTAAAAGGACGAGAAGTTGAGAGAATCGAGTTCTTCATGAACGGACTCGGCTTTCTCCGGAGGGGTTCTCCGGGGGAGAGGGGTTTGTAAAGGAACGACTCTCGTCCGTCATGCAAGCGCAGGGCTTGCGCACCCGGCCGGAAAGAACAAAAAAAGACGCCGCGGAGTTTTGCCCCGCGGCGTCTTTGGCTTTAGCCTGAAAACAGCCGAAGCTCTTATTTTGCAGCTTCGAGTTCTTCGTCGATCATTTCCTGGAATTGGCCGAAAGGCAGTGCGCCTGCCACCATCTGACCATTCACGAAGAAGGTCGGAGTGGAGCGAACGCCGATTTTTTCGCCGGCATCCATATCATCCTGCACGAACTTGGCGAATTTCTTGGCGGCCACGCACTCTTCGAAGCTCTTCATATCGGCGCCAACAGCTTTGGCGTGAGCCTTGAGGTCGTCAGCAGACATTTTCTTCTGTTCCTTGAAGAGCAGGTCATGGAACTTCCAGAACTTGTCTGCGCTCTGGTCGTTGATGCACATCGAAGCTTCCGAGGCCGGGCGGGCTTCGGGGTGCATCGGGAGTGGGAAGTGCTTGAAGGCCACGCGGACCTTGTTGCCATACTTCTTCTTGATGTCGTTCACCACGTTGGCGCCCTTTGCACAGAACGGGCACTGGAAGTCCGAGTACTCGACCACCGTGACTTTGGCGTCCTTGTTGCCGAAGGCGGGCGACTCACCGACTTCGACTTTCACGTCGACGCGGGGTTTGGCGAAGTAGACTTCCACCGGATTGTCCTTGGTGAGCTTGGCGACATAGGCCTCGACGAGATCCTGCCGCTTCTGGGTCTTCATGAAAGTCATGATCCGCTCTTTGATCTGAGGCGTGATCTGATCTTTCGGAACATTGCGCTCTTTCACGAATTTTTCGTAGTCCGCGTCGCCGATCTTGATATCACCCTTGACGACGGATTTCTCGATGAACTCGTCGGTGGACTGATTGGCCTTCTTGGCTTCCGCGCCGATCAGTTCTTCCTGCATGAGCTTGTTCAGGCGCTCTTTGCGAAGATCGTACTCACGTTTCTTGATTTCGAAGAAATCCATTTTGGCATCGCCGATGAGCATGTCTTCGGTGATTTCCTTGCCATTGATCTTGGCGAGGATTCCCGGCTTGGGAGCGTCCTTGACGATCAGGTTGGGTTTCGCGGTCGAAGCATTGTCGGTGCAAGAGACGACGATTCCGGATGCGATGGATGCCACGACGGTGGTCAACAGCAGGGAAGACAGGGTGCGCTTGGCGCCCGGTGTTTTCGGGGACTTGAGCTGAGATATCACGGGATTGCCTCCAGTATCCCGGATCAGCGGTCCGCACCATTCCATCAGGGCGGTGACTGCCGGGGTCGGGTTGAACTGCCTTTTTCAACTGCGCTCCCATCGTAAGAGAGGGGCTGGGCTCGCGCAACCGGATTGTCGAGTTTTTTCGAGGGTTTCTTCTCGATTTCCGAGGTCGAGGTTTCAGAGGGTGCGGACCAAGTCGTGGAGTCGCAGCAGTCCGAGCGCTTTGCCTTGGATATCCACCACCGGAAGCACGCTGATCTGGCTTGGACGGTTTTCCATTTTCTCAAGTGCGGTCCATGCGAGGGCGGCAGGCTCGGTGGTGCTCGGGGCGCGCGTCATCACGCTCTCCGCGAGCAGTCCGAAAAACCGCTCCCGGTGGGAGAGCGCGCGCCTGATATCTCCATCGGTGATCAGGCCTGCGAGTTTTCCATCCGGACTCGTGATCAGGACTGCTCCGAGCTTCTGCCGGGTCGAAGCCAGCAGGACTTCGTCCATGGTTGCCGTCGGTGAAAGCGAGCTCAAGGTTTCGCCCAGCGGGTGCATGAGATCGGCCACGGTCAAAGTGAGTCTGGCGCCCAGGGAACCACCCGGGTGATTGAGGGCGAACGCTTGGGCATCAAAGCCCCGGAGTCTCATGAGGGTGACTGCCAGGGCATCTCCCAATGAGAGCGCCAGAGTGGTACTTGAAGTGGGTGCCAAATTATGGGGGCAGGCTTCCTGTTCGATGCTCGAGTCAATCCATGCGTCGGCCAGTTTGACGAGGCGGGATTGCGGGTGGCCGCAAAGGGCGATGATTCGGGCGCGGCGGGATTTGAGGGAGGGGACCAAGCGGAGGAGCTCCTCCGTGTTGCCCGTGTGGCTGATCGCCAGCACGCAGTCCCCTTCGGTCACGACTCCCAGATCCCCGTGCAGTCCTTCGGTCGGGTGCAGGAAGATGGCGAGGCTTCCGGTGCTGGAAAAAGTGGCTGCAATTTTTTCACCGATTTTGCCGGATTTACCAATGCCGGTGACGACGATCTTTCTGCCGTTCTCGAGGGTTTCCTGGAGGAGGCGGATGGATTTCAGGATCCCTTCGCGGGCGGGGGAGCCGGTGTTCAATCTTCCGGCGGCGGCATGGAGGGCGCGGGATTCGAGTTCGAGGACTGATATCAGAGATTTGAGGGTGGCTTCGTCGGAGGAGAGGGAGTGAGGGGAGTGTTGGGGCGCCATTCTGATGACAGATGAAAGCATGCAGAGGGCTCCGGGGTAAAGGGGCTTCTTGTCGGCGGGGCGGAGCGGGGCGTACAATTGTCGGCGGGGCGTACAATTGTCGGAGGCGGGGGGAATCGATGAAGGCGTTGCAACTCGGCTTGGGGCGTTTTTCAAGGGGCTTGGGACTCCTGTGTCTGCTTGCGCTCCTGCAGGGGTGTGCAACCGCTTACGAAAAATCCGTGGGGGGCAATCCGAGTCGGGAGTATTCCCGGATTTTCTTCTCGGACCGGAACACCGTCACCAAAGGGGTCAACGAAGCGCTCCGAAGCTTTGTCAAGGATGAGGCCACCAATCCCGCCATGGGCATCTATGTCACCAAGTACAAGGACAATACGGCGCTCCGCAACTCGCTGGACTCGGTGGGGGGCGGGGATGCGTATATCGAAGCGAAATACCGCCTGCGATTGAGTCTGGCCGAAGGCAAGTTCAACGGTCTGGCCTCGGTGCGGGTGTCCGTGCTCAAGGAGCAGATCGTGCTACGGGATGTGCTCGAAGGTGCGCGGCCGCTCGAGACGGATGGCGTGGATGAACAGACGCTGCTCTACCGGATCGGCCGCCTCATTGCGATCGAGCAGCGCAAGGATCGGATGCTCGAAAGCAAGGGCGTGGATGGAAGTCTGCTCGATGGTCTTTGATCCAACCTGGATGGGGTTCCGACTCCGCTGAAAGCACCGGATCAGCGGATTTCCTTACGCAGGGCTGCAATACGATTTCTCAGTGGGAGTTTTCCGGCCGGGGCGCGGCCCGGGCGGAGTTTGTCGATCAGTGCCACGGCCCGTTCCGGAATCCAGAGCGGATTCTCGCCCTGCCAGTTGCGCGGATCTTCGGCGGCGTTCAGGAGCGACAGGAGCGTGGTGGGATCGCGGGGCTGGATTTTTTCGAGCGTGGCCAAGGCCTCGAGCCTGACGACCAGGGCCGGATCCTGCAACAGCGAGTGGGCGATATCACGAGCGCGTTCCCGGTCCCGGGTTTCAAACGCCTTGAGCACGCCGGTGCGGACCAGCCAGGAGCCGTCCCGTGCCAATCCGCCCAATGCGGCAAGCGAGGTGCGGTCGCCCGCCGAAGAAGCCAGAGCCGCCGCCCCTTGGATTGCGATATAACGGGAGCGATCCCCGAGTTTCTTGTCCCGCGAGAGTTCCAGCAGTTCCCCGGTCAAAGCCCGGGGGTTACGGCTCACCTGCCACTGCTTGAGCAAGGGAGAGAAGTCGCGCGAGCGGATGGCTTCGATCTGCTGCCGGACCCCGGAGAGTCCCGGGCTCAAGCGGCCTTGCGCGGTCGTTTGAGCGGCAACCAGGCAGAACGGATAGAGGGATATCGAGGTCAGGATCAGAGCGATCTGCTTTTTCATCATGCAACCTCAGCTTCCCAAAAGTTTTTCAAACTCGGCGACGAGATCCGCTTCGGATTTCTCCGCGCCAGTGCCGAGCAACGGGGGAGTGGGAGCGGCTTCCGCCAGCATGTCGACAGCCGGCGCTGTGGCGGCAGGTTCTTCGCGGGGGGGCGCGGCGGGAGCCGGTGGCGCTTCGGCTGCCGGTGCGGGCTCTGCGGGCGGGGGGGCCAGATTGATATCATCCAGCGGATCGACCGGAGCGGCTTTTTGCGGGGCCGGTACAGCGGCTCCGGCGGCAACAGCGCCTCCGCCTGCCGCAAGTGCGGCCTTGAGTTGGGCGTTTTCCTGTTGCAGGCGCTTGAGGTTGGCCAGGTCATCCTCGATCACAGCGTACTCGGCGAGGCGATCTTCCAGTTCCCTAATCTTTTTCTGGAGCTCGGCGATCAGGGCTTCGTTGCCTCCACCGCCCGCGCCTCCACCGCCGCCCGAAGATTTCAGGCTCAGGAGTTCCTGTTCAAGACGATTTTTTTCCAGCCCCAGGGTCTCGAGTGCCCGAGCCTGCTCGGTCATCTGTTTTTCGATATCACCCATCTGCCCGCCCAAAGCGGGATTGAGTTGTCCTGCGACAGGGATATTGAGGGTGCCACCCACGGTGCCAGCCGTCCGGAGCAGGCCGGTGGACAGGGCGGCTTTCATTTCTTCGTCCGACAGCTTGACTCCTGCCGCCCGGAGAATTCCGAAAAGCTGAGCGCGGAGTCGTTCGGCATCTTCGATCAATTCGTTGAGGTAGATCTTGATGACCCCGCTGGGTACTGCCGTCTGGATGACGCCGAGCCTGCGTTTGCTGAGCAGCCAGAAAGCCGCGTATCCCGCGAGCAAAAGCAGGAATAACGCTCCTTCCAACAGGAGGGCTTCAGGCGTGAACTGCGAGAGGAGGTGCAGAACCGAGTCCATTCAATCCTCAAGCCTACGCCCATTGTCATGGATGACAAGCGGGGGATTTTTGACGGGGTTTTTGAGGCCTTGGCTCAGTCCGAAGACGCTTTCATCTCCCGCACGAGCGTTGTGTGGATCAGTCCGTTGGAGGCCAGGATCTCGGGCTTGTTGATATCAAATGCCCGGCCCGCAAAATCGGTGACTTTGCCTCCGGCTTCTTCCACGAGCAGCGATCCCGCCGCCACATCCCAAGGCGGAAGACGCATCTCCCAGAAGCCATCAAAGACACCGCGCGCGGTGTAGGCCAGATCGAGTGCGGCACTGCCGGGGCGCCTTATGGCTCGTGCCACGCGAGCAAAGTGCTCGAAGGCCGCCATTTCGGCGTGCAGCCACTCGTCCTTGCGGTAGGTGAACCCCGTGGTGAGGAGCGCATCCCGCGCCTGCCGGGTCGCAGAGACGCGCAGTTTTTTGCCGTTGAGTCGGGCACCACCGCCGCGGGTAGCGATATAAGTATCACCCAGGAGCGGGTGGTGGATCACGCCTGCCACGACCTGTCCCTTCCACTCGGCTGCGATCGAGACGCAGAACATCGGAAAGCCGTGCACAAAATTGGTGGTCCCATCGAGCGGGTCCATGATCCAGCGACCTTCGTGCGTGCGGGCTTTTTTCCAGTCCGGTGCGCTTTCTTCGGCCAGCATTTCGAATTCCGGATGCGCGCGGCGCAGGATCTTCATGGCAGCCGCCTCGGAGGCAAGGTCCGCATCCGTCACGAGACCTGCGTCTTTTTTCTCGCCCACGCGGAATTTCCGCGTCCGGTGGTATTTCTCGAGCACGCGCCCCGAAGCCTGGGCGGCTTCCGTAAGAGTGGCTGCGAGTTTGCGGAGTGCGGCGGGCGAAGTGGGATTCATGAGCGATTCTCCATGGAGCGGAGGTGGGCTTGTTGTCGCTCCTCATCCCTGGCGCGCCAACGCGGCACTTCGGCTTCAAAAAGTGCTTTGAGCCTGCGGGTGAGGGGCCCGGGTTTTCCTTTTGAAATCACTTTGCGATCGATGCGCGTGATCGGGAACACTTCTTTGATCGTGCTGGTCAGAAAGACTTCGTCGGCCTCGAGCAGGCGGGAAGCGGGGTAGCGCACTTCGCGCACGGGGATTCCGTTTTTGCGCGCGACCTCGATCAGGCTCCGGCGCGTGATGCCATCGAGGATGCCCACGTCGAGCGGGGAGGTGACGACGATCCCGCGTTTGATATAAAAAAGATTGAACGTCGTCCCTTCGGTCATGAAGCCCTGCGCGTCGGCCATGAGAGCGTCGTCGCACCCGCTCTGCTGCGCTTCGAGAAATGCGAGGAGTGAGTTGAGGTAGTTGCCGGATTTCATCGCGGGATCCAGGGCGCGGGGGGAGTTGCGCACGCGCTTGACGACACTGAGGGCCGAGCCTTTTTCAAACGCATCGGGTCCCGGCGGGTTGAGGGGTTGCACGATGATCGTATATCGGATCGGGCTTTCCAAGCAGTTGAGGGCGAATCCGATGCGGCCCACGCCGCGGGAGACGACGATGCGGCAGTAGGCTTCGGTGCGGGTGTGCGCGGGGATCTTCCGAAACTCCGCGATGCTCCGGATCATCTCGCGCTCGAACGTCGGGATCCACTCCCTGAGCTCCATGTGGCAGAGGCGTCCCGAGATCTCGAGTCGATCGAGGTGTTCTTTCAAGAATGTAGGCACGCCGCCGTAGGTCCGCACCACTTCGTAGAGGCTGTCGCCGTACAGGTAGCTCCGGTCAAAGACGCTGATTTTCGGGTCTTCGAGCGATTTCAGGCCGGTTCTTTGCCCATGGAGGGTGCCGTCGATATTGACGAGGATATCGGCTGGAGTGAGCTTCATGAGGAGCCTCGTGGGGTTGAGTGGCGTTGCATGAAGATTATTTCACCGAGAGGTGTCTTCCGACAAGGTGGGTTCTTGAGTGTTTTTGCGGGGAGCTTGTGTTCTTCGGGCTTTCGCCTTCCTCGCCCTTGAGGTTAATCTTCCCTACGCAATGCTAGATTCCAACCAGTCCCTACTGCCGAGTTCACCGGACCCGCATCGCCCGCTTGAAGTGCTCACGCTGGGCGCCAACTCCGAGTCGCTCGATGAACTCGACCGCTTGCTCACCACACTCGGGGTCAAAACCGCGGCCCGCATCGAGGTGGTCCTGCGCAAGATCAATCCCGCCACCTATGTGGGGAGCGGCAAGCTCGAAGAAGTGCAGCAGCTCCTGCTCTCGGCCAAAGTCGATGCCGTAGTCCTCGATTTTGATCTCACGCCCAATCAGCTCAAAAACGTGGAAAAGCTCCTGGGACGCCCGACGGTCGACCGGCCCGGCGTGATCATCGAGATTTTTTCGCGGCACGCGCGCACCAAGGAAGCCAAAGTGCAGGTGGAGCTCGCGCGACTCGAGTACTTGCTCCCGCGACTCGCGCACTATTGGTCGCATTTCGAGCGACAGCGGGGTGGGCTTTACAACAAGGGCATGGGGGAAACCCAGATCGAAGTCGACCGCAGGCTCGTGCGCAAGCGGATGCAAGTGTTGTCGGACCGATTGAAGGAGATCGAGCGCGAACGCGCGGTCAGGCGCCAGGGCAGACGCGAAGTGCTCAAAGTGGCGATCGTGGGCTATACCAATGCCGGTAAATCCACGCTGCTCAATGCGCTGACCCACTCGGGGGTGCTCGCCGAGGATAAACTCTTTGCCACTTTGGATGCCAGCGTCCGCTCGCTCGATCCCCACAGCCATCCGCCGGTGGTGGCGATCGATACGGTGGGGTTCATCAGCAATCTGCCGCACTCGCTTGTCGCATCTTTCCGCTCCACGCTCGAGGAGCTCCGGGATGCGGATCTGCTCCTGCATGTTGTGGATGGGAGTTCCGAGCAGGCGCGCGAGCAATACGAAGTGACCGAACAGGTGATGGCCGAACTCGAGTTGCAGGACAAACCCCGCATGGTGGTCCTCAATAAGTCGGATCTGATCGAGGGACCCGCGGGGCGCAACCGCGCCCGTGTGATATCACCCGGGGCGATCTCGGTCTCGGCGATGAAGCCGGACGATGTGCGCAGGCTCAGAGATCGCATCCTCGAGCATTTCCGCAAGGGACTCGAAGTCTGGGAGATAGTCGTGCCCTATGCCGAAAGCCGGCTTGAGGCGCTGATCCATGCGCACGCCGTGGTGGATATCACCCGGCACCTCGAGAAGGGCACCTTCTACCGGATCCGGATTCTGGAAAGCTGGGCCAAGAAACTCGAACTCGGGAGATTCCGGACATGAAAAGTTTTTCCGCGGTTTGGAAACGTGCGGGGTTTGTCGTGGCAGGTTTGATGCTGGAGGTGGGGGTCGGACCTGCGCAGGCGGCGCCCCCTTTTCTTTCGCTTCCCGTCCAGTCCACGCAAGAAACCATTGGCTCGCCCCTCACGACGGACCAGGCGGCGGTGCTCGAGACGGATCTCGCCAACTCCCATCGCATGGCTTGGTTGGTCGATCGGGAGATCCGCGTCGACGGTCTTCATGCTGAGGCCCTCGCCGGGAAAAACTCGTTTCGTTTGGGTGCCCGGGGCTTGGTGGCTCTCACGCGGGGTTACCTGCGTGCTCCCGCGTCGCCGCTCTATGGACGGATGGAATCGGATTTTACGTGTGCGCGCGAGGCGCAGGACACGGGAACCCCCGACTCGTGGGGGCGCCCCCCGTTCCGGACGCGCGAAGGAAGTGAGATCGCACTGCAAGCTGCCATGGGAGTCTGGCAGGAGATTCTGAATTCAAAAGTCACCCGCTTGAGTCTGCTCTTGGATGGGATCCGGGGCGACTCCGCCGAGCACGTGATGGCGCTCGGTAATCTGGCCATCGAGGAGTGGCGCAGAGCAGTGACGCGCGAATGGGCGCAAAAAGCTTTCAAAAAAGCGCGGGCCGCTGAATGGACTTATTACCTCGAGCGGGCGCGGGCCGAGGGGCTCTGTCCGATGCCCAAGGGGCGGACATCGCAAAAGCGGTTCTGGACCGAAGTGCTCGAGCCGGCCGCCCAAGCGACCTTCAGCGAAGGGGCGCTCTCGGATTCGGGCGCGGTTCGCAAGCGTTTGTCTCGTGCTCCTTCGCGGCGGTGGGACGGACTCTATGTCGTGCGGGCGACGGTGGAAATCCTGGGACGCCGGATGACGGGCCAGTTTCTGATCGATTCCGGGGCCCCGCGGAGTTTGATATCACCTTCGTTCCTGCAGTCTCAGGGGATCAATCCGGTTCTGGCCCGGAGTGCGGATCAAGCGAGCCGGGTTTTTCATTGGTTGGGCAAGAGAGGCGC
>Ga0172372_10006223_pt1 | contig 16295 bp, 9 predicted proteins | sample LakKiv5m_2_FD_114544 | JGI IMG/M metagenome (GOLD analysis project Ga0172372, IMG submission 114544) | Freshwater microbial communities from Kabuno Bay, South-Kivu, Congo - kab_092012_9.5m | ecosystem: Environmental > Aquatic > Freshwater > Lake | place: Democratic Republic of the Congo...
ATATGATGAATCTATTCAAAGATCTCATGCAAATCTATACATCTAACGAAAGTGTGCTTGGTGCTAATAACAATTACATCAAGACAACGGCAACAAAATCTGGAGTCAATAAGGTTTCCCCATTCACGAAGAGTCAACTTGGTTCGACATCAGGAACTGTTCTTGGTGTTGCTGAAACTGGCGGAGTCGATCTTGGCGGCGGAAATCCATTCCCACCTACTAATAATCCATGACTGATCCATATTTTCTTTATAGTCCAACTGTTGTTACAATCAATGGAATCTCCTACCCTTTAGAGTTGTTTAAACAACTAGAACCTGGATTTTCCCCTCCACCTGATTGTAGAATGCTCATGTATATACCAGGTAAAAAGAGTTTCTATACAACGAGCAAGTCTCAATATCCCTACCATCAGCCTTGGTCTGATGGAGATCGCTATATCAAGCGTGGTGGAGATCTCAAACTCCTCAAAATGCAAAATGAGACGGATCGTCATTATTTTGAACACCGTTCGCTCATAAATAAGAAAGCGAACGGAGCGTTAAATGGCAATACCAACCTCTAGGGAAACACTAAAAGACTACTGCCTCAGAAGGCTAGGCTTTCCTGTTATTGATATCAATGTTGATGACGGTCAGATTGAAGACCGTGTTGATGATGCTCTGCAATTCTTCTCAGAATACCATTTTGATGGTGTGGAAAAGATATTTTTCAGTCATCAGATAACCTCTCAGGATAAGGCAAACGGCTATATCAATGCTGATGCTATTGATCCAAATATTATATCAATAACCCGCTGCTTTGAGGTTGACTCAAACGATGTCGGCATATTCAGCACCCGTTACCAGATGGCACTAAATGACTATTGGGGACTGCGTAATGGCAACTATCAGTTGTCATATTACGACATAACCATGCGCTATCTCTCTCTCCTTCAGCAATATCTTGATCCTGAAAAGACTGTTCGGTTTAGTCGTGTCACAAACAAGATCTATATTGAGACTAATTGGCAAGATAATCTTGAAGAGGGCAGATACCTACTGTTTGAGGCTTACACAGCCCTCAACCCAAACACCTATCCTGAAATCTATAACGATAGACTCCTGAAGGAATATCTAACTGCCCTGATCCGCAGACAATGGGGACAGAATCTTTCAAAGTTTGAAGGAGTTCAGATGCCAGGTGGAGTAGTGTTCAGCGGCAAAGACATGCTTTCAGAAGCAAATGAAGAGATCAAGCGTTTGGAGGATGAGGTTCAGATGAGGTATGAATTGCCTCCTGGCTTCTGTGTTGGCTAATGGCAAAGAATCCCTACTTCAAGATCAATCCTATTGAGAATAGGCTGTATGAAGATATTATCATAGAGATGATAAAGATCTATGGCTATGATGTTGTCTACATGCCTAGAAAGTATCAAAAACAGGATAAGTTGCTTGGTGAAGATGTTCTATCTAAGTTCAACAAGATCTATGAGATAGAGATGTATTATCCTGCTGTGAATGGTCCTTCAGGCAGCGATTATCTGTCAAAGTTTGGTATTGAGATTCAAGAGGTTCATGATCTTGTTGTATCAAAGAAACGCTTTCGTCAACTCATTGGCGAAAAAGAAGGCATGCAACGCCCTGCACCTGGCGATCTAGTCTATCTCCCACTCACTAACTCGCTACTTGAGATCAAGTCTGTTGATGATGCTGATCCCGAGGTTCAATTCAATCCACTAGACAAGAGTCCTGTCTATCGCATAGTCACTCAGAACTTCGTATATTCATATGAAGATATCGACACAGGAATTCCAATTATCGACTCTACTAAATTAGATAATGTCACGAATCTATACAATGTTGGAGTTACAGGATCAAGTCTTACAACTGAAGACCGTTACTATGTCGGTGAAACTGTATATGTTGGTGCTTCATTAGTTAATGCCACATCTACAGGAACCGTGATAAATTGGTATCCTGAATCAAAGACTATAGAGGTTTCATTGGAAAGCGGTGGATTTACATCAGGAACTGTGATTGGCGATACATCAAATGCACAGTATGTGATAGATGCCACAGAAGTCACTACAACTCAATACAGCATTGACTCATTTGACGATGGAACAAAGATTGAACTTGAAAGAAATCAGAAGGAACTCTTTGATTTCACGGATGTTGATCCTTTCTCTGAGGGAAACTACTGACACACTCGTTTTTATACATACTTCTGCAAAGGAGTATTTCAAATGGACAAGACAGGATTTATTTACATCTGGCATGATACTAAGAGAAACATGTTCTACTTAGGATGCCATTGGGGTAGTGAAGAAGACGGATATATTTGCTCGTCTAATAGAATGCGAGATGCTTACAGAAGAAGACCCAATGACTTCAGAAGAAGGATACTGAAGAGAGACATTAGACGAGAGGCATTGTTGGAAGAAGAACACAAGTGGCTACAATTGATACCACAAGAACAATTAGGAAAGAGATATTACAACCTCACCAAAAAGCATTTCGGTCATTGGTCAGCAGATCCCGAAAGAAGTAAGACAATAGGACAAAAGATATCTGAGGCTACCACAGGTAAGAGTCGAAACAAAGGCAAAAAACCATCTAAAGAAACACGAAAGAAAATCTCAGATAGTCTAAAAGGCAGACCAATTGGTTATATCAGAACAGAAGAAACCAGAAAAAAGATTTCTGAAAATAACAAAAAAGCACAGGTAGAACACCGAATTGGTATGCATGGAAAGAAACACTCCCACGACACGATACAGAAAATGAAAGATAACAATGCCATGAAGAATCCAGAGCATGTCCAAAAAATTTGTGAAGCCAAAAAGGGCATCAAATGGTTAACTAATGGCATATCTAAGAAGATGGCAGTTCCAGGGACTAGTAAATTTTCTGTTTTGATCTCTAGTGGATACAGGATTATCTAATAATGTTTCAAACATTCTACTTCAAGTCCATAAGAAATCTTGTTGTTGCTTTCGGCAGTCTGTTCAACAACATCTATATCACGCGAGAAGACTCAAACAACGAAGAGGTTTCTCGCATAAAGGTTCCACTTGGCTATGGTCCCAAGGAAAAATACCTCAGATTTGCCCTAGAAAATAATAGCCAGGATCAGGGCAAGGTAAGAGCAGCCTACACTCTGCCTCGTCTTGCATTTGAAATGACTTCTATAAACTACGACACAATGAGAAAGATAAACTCATTGATAAAACATGCTGGTGAACTTGGTGAAGAATCAACAACAGCAGTTGAGCGTTTTGTCGGTGTTCCCTATAATATCGAATTCTCATTATATGTAATGACTAGGAATTCCGAAGATGGTCTTCAGATCATTGAGCAGATTCTTCCGTTCTTTACACCAGAATTCAATGTAACAGTAAAGATGAATACATTGAATAAGAAAGTCGATGTTCCTATAAACATCACCTCAGTTTCAATGGTTGAAGATTATGAAGGTGAGATGGACCAACGCCGATCAATAACCCACACACTAACATTTAGCGCAAAAACCTATATCTTCGGACCAGAGAAGACATATAATCTGATTCAAGAAGTTCAGACAAATATCTTTGACCTTGATCAGTTGGAGGAATAATGGCATTTTATTTCAGCAGAGAAAATTACCGAAACATCGTTCGCGGCTCAACTTTAAGTGGAAGCGGAGTTATCTCTACTGTTAATACAGGTCTTACTGCACAGAATGATAATGAGATTGATCGTGGTATTGATGGACCGCTAACAGGTCTTACTCCACCTACAATTCTTTCATTCACATCAAACAAAATAAGTGTGACTGCTGGTGATCCTGTTACATTGTCGTGGACAACTGCAAACACGGATCAAGTTATCTTAAATTTTGATATAGGAGATGTTTCCGCTAACGGCGTTTCGTTTGGAAATTATACTGTTGACAGAGTAGAGCAACCATCTACATTTCAACTTACTGCTGTTAATCAAACAGGAACTGATGTAAAATTCAGGTCTATCAGCATTATTGGTCAAGCACCACTCATCAATTCATTCACAGCAAATCCAACTAACATTGTTTCTGGTTCTGGGTCAACATTAAGTTGGTCTACTACAAATGCTAGTAGCGTATCAATTAATGGAATAGGATCGGTCAATGCTAATGGTATTGGAAACGGAAGTTACAGAGTAACCTCAATCACTCAAAGCACTCAGTATACTCTTACGGCAACAAATCCATATGGAACTGCTACACAAACTGCAAATGTTTCTGTGACACCAGCATCAAATGCAGCACCAACAATAGACTTTTTCTTTGCCGATCCTAACAATACTCTAGGAACAGGACTTACCACACTAAGGTGGGGTATTCGAAATAACCCAACCACAATAACAATAACACCTGTTTCTCTTGTTGGAAGTGTTAGTCCAAATCAAACAAGTATTAATGTTTCGGGTATAAATCAAAACACGCAATTTAGAATTACTGCTATCAATTCTTTTGGTCAGGCTTCAAAAACAACAAATGTCGTATTTGGATCTGGTGAAGCAGGCAATGCTGGAGCAAGTTTTGCTGTTGATTTCCCAAGAACAAACTCTATTGTTTCTTTTCAAGAGATGAAAAATCTAGCCAGAGAAAGATTGGCTATCTGGTATAACTTTGATGGTGCAGTATCAACTGTCAATACAGGATCAAGAGCAAATGGGTCTTACGCCGATGATCCACAATTCACCTGGTTCCGTTGGATTAACGGAAATTATAAAGGAAATAGTGGTCAGTTCATATTCGATGCTGCTGGTAATACAATAGATCAATATGGAACAATTGCCTCAACATCATTGAAAAATTGGTATACTTGGGGGGCAAGAAGATTTCACATAAGCAGTCCTTTTGGAAAACCAATTGGAACACCAGAAAGTGGAGCAATTGAGGGTGGTGCATATCAACCCGATGCCTATGTTTGCGCTAGAGATGGATTATATGTAAGTGGAGTCACATACAATAGACCAGGATTTGTTTCTGGTGTTACTTTGAATGAACCCATGCCGTGGGTAGTAAATGACTTTGTAAAAACATTCAAGGCTCTAATTACTGGAACACAAGGAAATCTCACCAATAATGAGTGGAATATTTTAACAGGTGCAACAGGTTGGTTCGATCCATCAGATCCAATCAAACTGTCTTTCTATAATGGTGCAATAAATCAGGAAAATTATGTTCGTTTCAAACAACTTGGAACAACACAGGCAATATTCAATAGACTTGTTGATAGTTTCACACCATTTCTAGAAATAGGAAATGGTGTTCGGATTGGCCTTGATGCTCTAACACGCGCTCCAGGTGCAACACCAGGTATAAATGTTACATCAGCAATCCACAATTGGGCTGTAGCGAATAGTAACCTAACTTTAAGCCCATTTGGACCTAAAAATTTTCTGGCTAATGGTGAAACATTTGGTGTATCAGATGCCGGTTGGTGGAACTTTTACAATAATTGGTTGATTCCTAATTTTGGCAAACAAAACATCTATTGTGAAGGCGCACCAGAGGCATATAGAACAGGATCAGGCACTAGTGCAGTTTGGCGAAATAATCCTTATTTTGGACATCCATACATCAGTGACGATGATGGTTTTTACCAAAGTTATGGAAATGAACCTGGAACTAGAGAAGGAACTGCTTTAAGTGTTTATCCAGTAAGAAGTCATCAACCAAGTGAAATGGGAAATGTTGAAGGAATCCTTAGTCACTTTCAGAGTATAAGAAAATACCCAAATGTAGGAGTTAGTGGTTCAAGTGGTTTTACATACGGAAGATATTGGTTTCTCAGAGATTATGCAATACCATCATACGGTTCCAATGAGGATGGATCAACTTTTCCCGAAGTAACAATAGCAGGAGTGCATGATGAACTAGCAGGACCAGGTGCGCGTATCTACCGTGCTGTTGAAGCACCAGGCCAAGGATCAATGGCATGGGAGTGGGCATGGTATACTGAAAGACTCTTAAATAAGCCGAGAGTTAAACATGATAATGCAAATCTAGACAACACAATAAGAGCAGTTCATCTTCCACACAATACGCTCTACGATCCTGATTTTCAAACAGAAGGAGAAGAAGGATCTTGGGTAAATCCTGGTTTTGAAGATTTTAAAGATCTTTTCTTGAATGTTGATGAGTATGCCAACTATCTTGCCTATCTGAAGAATGGCGGAACACCAATTCCCCGTGGGTTTAGTGCAGATGTTGGTCTTAGATACAATTATCCGCAAATTATTCCAAATTTAGATGAAATCTCTGATCATACAAAACTCATGGCACTAGGTCTTGTCAACCACGGTATTGATGGTGCTATGGTTGTTGGAATGAGTGATATTGATCACTATTGCCAAACAAAACTTAATGGGGTTTCAGGAGGTCAACTCTATAGACCATCAATTACCGCAGATATTGAACAGAGAAGATTTAAGTCTTTCCTGAATCAAAGAATTGAGAGAGCAAAAGAAGTTAGTGGTTCTTATCCAAAGCATCTCATATTCTCTCTGACAAAAAATGATGGCTCCACAAATCCATCTCAATTTCAGATGGAACGGTATCTCTATACTCCTAATACTACCCCAAATAGTTCAGACTATACTCAATACTCTACTTCCACAAAGAGTCCCTGCTATGACAATGCTGTGCCAACTGTATTTGAAGACACGGGAGATCCACAACAGGAAGACAAACTTGTTTCCTCTGGATATGGCATAACTCACCAAGATTATCTGTTGACTATAAACCTAGTTTCCAAGATACTTGAACTTGCTGCACAATGGAAAATAGAAAATCAACACAATATATCAATTGGTGTTGAAAATCTTTCAGACACATCTCTTGAGCCAAGAACATCATATACCATCACTGGTGGTGGCACAGGTGTAACTGTTGCGTTCAAGAATACATGGGGTGCTACACAATGGAACAGACCAAGTGAGTTTGGTGGATTTACAACACTCTCTGAACAAGAGACAATAGAATCAAAGGCTAAACTCAGACTTGAGTATATAAAGAGAGTTGAGCCTCTAGTTGATCGTGTAGAAACACTATATCCAAATGTATATGACTATCATACATTAACAGATAGCAATGATGAGAAATACAATTCATATCATCGCGAAAAGATGGATATGGCTCATCTTATGAAGACTGGACCTGTTAGTTTTGGTGGCAACATCTACTCTATAATGTCATATGGTCATGTTGGTTCGCTTGAAGGACCAACCTTTAACGATTTAGATCCAAAAACCACCAACGGCGGATCTACTATTGACTATGCTGATATAAACGAAGACAGCATTGATTGGGTTAGAACAGACTACCATGATATAACAACACTAAAAGTGAAGGGACAGGCAGTATGGACAAACCTTGATTATGCTTCAAGAGCGATGGAGATAACAGCATATACTGGAATAACAGCAAACAGACAAAAGGTTTACAAGTGGCTAGTGGCTTTTGGTGGAACAGGTGCTACCATAGATTGGGGAAATACACTAGATGTTCTAAACAAGATGAAAGACTTCTATAGTGGTCATCAAAATGCCATAAAGAGAGTCTGTTATAGATTTGGTGGTGAGACACTAGAAGAGCCACAGACACAAACAGGAAAACTTAAAATACTGCAACAAGGACTCTATCATCCTACTAACGGAAATGGAATAGTTCAGACTGTATCTGAAACAGGCAAGACTTATGACAATCTAGAGGTTCATGGTGCTAAGATACTCTATCTCAATAACGCGATGGGAATTGAAGCAAGAGTTCACTTCGACTTAAAAGATATTGGGGTGACAGGCTCTTCGGTTGTTCCAGATTATACTGTTGGCGAAGTAGTATTTGCAAATGGAGCAACTCCAGGTTCTGCAACAGATGCAGGAACCGTAAGATTCTGGTCTCTTGCATCAAAGTTGCTTGTAGTTAAACCATCAAAAGGTGGTTGGACGAGTGGTGGTATAACTGGAGATTCGTCTGGTGCTGGTTATGTTTTAAATACATCAAATTATGCGAAGGGAAATGGAAAGTATTTCTTTAATTCTTGGGGAACGTCAGGACGAGGAATTGGAACCGAACCATTTACGAATTTTATATCTGGAAATACTCTGACTGGTGCTATTGTAAATCAGTTTGCTTACACAGGAACAACCGCAGACTACCGAAGAGCAGCAACAACATTGTTTGAACAGAGATTCAAAAATCTATTTCAAACATACGATGGTGAAATACTCAAATTGCGTCCAGATGACCTTCCTCCATCGGCAACATTTGATGGTTATATCCTTCCAGATCCTGAGTTGATTCGGTATCCACAGGTTGGTAGTTTTCAGAATGCAAATGAACAACCTCTTATAGAGGCTTGTAAACTTGTAAACGGAATTGTATATGATGCCTGTAAGTTGGCTTGGCCGAATGCTAAGATAGGCTATTGGGGAGAATGTCAGGCTGATAGCGAACCATTTAATGATTACAATACAAGATGGGATGATTTCTTTTCCAATCCTGCTCTTGGTGCTGGTTTTACAGGAATATCTGGAGAATCTCTCACAGATAGCGGAGTTACTGGTTGGATAAATTATGTCGCTCCGAAACTCAAGTATATTTACGAAGATACTTGTGACTTTGTTGTTCCAAATTTCTATGCTCCCTATCAAGGAGAAACATGGGAAAATGCCGACAATGTTGATGTTCACTACAGACACATATCAAGTTTTTGGAATAGTCCAAGTGGAGACAAAGTTGTTAACTCTAGAACCAAGACCTACGCAGATGTAACTCTAAGACTCATCAAAAGAATGAATGAATTGCTTGTCGCTGATGACAAAGCAAGAAAAGAAGTGTATCCAACTATATGGAATCTACAATTAACAAGCAATCAGTTTGGAAATTTTAGTCCAGATAGTGTATATCAATGTGGTGAAGGCGGTCCTATCTACGGAATAACATCCGATAGATCACAATCATACTTCTCAAATAGAAAATTCATTGAACAAAATCTCGGAGTTTCTGGATCAACCTTTAACTTTAGAAATTTAAGCAGATTTCCCTTACCTGTTCAATGTGATTCCGGTAATGAAGTGAGAAGATTGCATCCAGAACTTTTCGATGCGAGTATAGACTTCTATTATCCAAGATATATCAAAAACTCACTAGAGTCTGGCATTGTTGATGGTTTCTATAATTGGAATATTGCAACAAATTATGATACTACATATGCTGCTCGTTCAAAGCAAGAGTTAATTGGAACTGCATCTGGTCAACAAAATCTCCTGAATATAGGAGATACTCCAGGATTCAAAAACGAGGTTGCAGTTCTTGCAATATATCTGAGAAGATTCATGCTTCACAATATTCTTGGATTGACAATGACAGGCATCACTTTCGGTGGTTACTTTGAAAATCCAAATGGATTCTCTGGCGCATCCGCTCTTGGGTTTTCGTTTGATACATGGGGACAGTATAATAACATCGGACATCCTGCGTCAAAATTCACTAGACACAAATATATGGATTATCTGCTCAAGGATTTCTGTGGCGAGTTTGCAAATAGAGCCATAAATGATGGACTAATATAACAGTAAAATCTACATATTATTATGATTAATGAAAAAACTGATAAATCTTTGTCTGAAGTATTCAACATGGAAGAGTCTCCAAAACAAGAGATTCTTCCTGTTAGTGAATCAAAGGCTATCTCAGTCAAGGTTGATGATGATAAGTTGACCTCGGATCTTGGTATAGACTACAAGACTGCCCGTGAGAACATTCGCGGTGCTGTAAGTCTAGGTTACGAGGCTCTTGAGGGAATTGTGCGGGTTGCCACCGAAGGTGAGCATCCCCGTGCCTATGAAGTTGTCACACAGATGATCAAGGCGGTTTCGGATGCAAACAAGGATCTACTTGAGTTGCACCACAAGATGCGTATCATCCGTAATGATAGCAACGAACCAAAGACTGTAAACAATACCATGAATTCGATATTTGTAGGCTCTACAAAGGACTTGCAGGATCTTATCAATCCAAAGCGCAGTTTTTCAAAAGCCGTTGATAATCTTAATGATCAGGGAATTGCGGTGAGCCGTGGCGAAGAAAACTGAATCCTACCTTGGTAACGACAATCTAAAGGCTGCTGGCATACAGGTAAACTTCACCGAAGATCAGGTGAAAGAGTATGTAAAATGCGCCAAAGATCCGATCTATTTCATAAAGAACTATATCAAGATCGTAAGCCTCGACAAAGGTCTTGTGCCATTTGAACTCTATGACTTTCAAGAGGACATGGTTCAGAAGGTTCATGACAACCGCTTCGTGATTGCAAAACTGCCTCGTCAGAGCGGTAAATCCACCACGATCACAGCCTATATTCTGCACTACATCCTGTTCAACCAGAACATGAATGTGGCTATCCTTGCGAACAAACTGTCAACCGCAAAGGAACTACTTCACCGACTCAAGAATGCCTACGAATACCTACCTCGTTGGCTACAGATGGGTGTCTTTGAGTGGAACAAGGCTTCAATCATCCTTGAAAATGGGTCGAAGGTCATAGCCTCGGCAACCTCGTCAAGTGCTGTTCGTGGTGGTTCGTTCAATTTTATCTTTCTTGACGAGTTTGCCTATGTTCCTCAGAATGTAGCAGAGGATTTCTTCTCGTCAGTCTATCCAACGATCTCGTCAGGTCAGGAGACAAAGGTAACTATTATCTCGACCCCCCACGGCATGAACATGTATTACAAATACTGGACAGATGCCGTAAATAAGAGAAATTCTTATATTCCCATTGAAGTCCATTGGTCAGATGTGCCTGGTCGCGATGAAAAGTGGAAGGCTCAGACGATTGCCAATACCTCGGAAGAGCAGTTCAGGACAGAATTTGAATGCGACTTTATCGGCTCTATCCATACCCTTATAGCCTCATCAAAACTAAAGACCCTTACCTTTCAAAATCCAATTTTTAAAAATGATTCAGGCTACAAAATTTATGAAATGCCTAAAGAGGGCAGAACCTATGTTATGTGCGTCGATGTTTCGCGTGGACAGGGGCAGGATTACCATGCTTTTACGATTATAGATGTAACCAAACCACCCTATCGTCTGGTGGCATCTTTCCGTAATAACATGCTTACCCCCCTGCTCTTTCCGACGATCATACACAATGCGGCAAAGCAGTTCAACAATGCCCATGTGCTTATTGAAATTAACGATGTCGGCGCACAGGTTGCCGATATTATGCACCATGAGTTGGAGTATGAAAATCTCCTGTCAGCCACTATCCGTGGTCGCAAGGGTCAGTCTCTAGACGGTGGCTTCGGTGGAGGAATTTCACAATTCGGTGTCAGAACCACCGATGCGGTAAAGCGTATTGGTTGCTCAATTCTAAAGTCACTCATTGAAGAGGACAAACTACAGGTTGAAGACTTTGATGTTGTTCGTGAGTTGTTTTCTTTTATCTCCAAGAAAAACTCGTATGAGGCTGAAGTTGGACACCATGACGATCTTGTAATGACTCTAGTCCTTTTCGGTTGGCTGTCAACCCAATCCTATTTCAAGGATCTTTCAGACCTTGACCTTAGACGCGACCTTTATGCTGAGAAGATGAAGCAATTAGAGGATGACATGACTCCATTTGGATTTATCGACAACGGACTCGAAAATAACGGAAGATTCCGCGATTCTACGGGAACCGTATGGGAAACCGAATATCGGGCTGGAAATGACTTTTCCTTCTGAGAGGGGGGAATTTATACATAAGAGAGCATCGAAATCCATTAGGAGAAGATAATGGCATCATTCAATATACCAGTTCAACTAAGTCCTGGTGTGAATGTCACGGAAATTGATCTTTCTGCAATTGTTCCTTCCGTAGCAACCACAACAGGCGCATTCGCAGGAAACTTCGAATGGGGTCCAGCAAATCAGGTAGTGACAGTTTCTAGTGAAAATGAGTTGGTTCAGACATTTGGAAAGCCATCAGCCACAGACTCGTCACGGGCTATTGATTTCTACTGTGCCTTAAACTTCCTATCATATGGTGCTAATCTCAGAATTGTTCGTTATGTCCCACCTAACAATGCTGCTAGTAAAGAGACTAATGCAAACAAATTAGGTTCAAGTGCTACAATTGTTAGAAATCGCGAAGAATGGGAAAACCTCACTAGCCTAAACACATCCACATCGAATACAATAATTGCCAAATATCCAGGTATTCTTGGAAATTCGATAAAAGTTGTTATCATGGATACAGATGCCGCTGAAGGATTTAGTTTAGGAAGTGCTGCTTCATATGGGGCGACTGTTCTAGACCTTGGTGCAACTTTCAATGGTGAAGTTGGAGATTCTGTAGTTTTTGGTCAGTTGGGAAATTATCAACAATTTACAGTCTCTGGTATTAGCGGAAATAATTCTGTTATTATCACTCCTCCAGTTGGATTTGCCATTCCAATCCAAACCCCATTAGACTCAAAAAGCAAATATAATCAGTTTTTCTTATATTCCCCAACAACAAGTGAAGATGTTGCTGCTGCTGGTGGTGCTAATGATGAATTGAACATTGTTGTAGTTGATCAAAATGGTGTATTTACAGGTCAGCGTGGTGGAATTCTTGAAACATTCTCAAATGTTTCAAAAGCAATAAACGCAAAAACAACAACAGGAGCATCAAACTATTTCTATGATGTAATTAATGATACATCAAGATACATTTGGGTTTCCAATGCACTCGCTGATTCTAGTAATATAGGTCCAAAAACCACAAGTTTTACTACTATCACTTCTTCAGGTCTAGGCTCAAGACCTGGTGTTATAGTCGCAAGTCTATCAGGTGCTACAGCAGGAACATCAAACGATAGTTATGCTTATCTGAATGGCTATTCAAAATTCGATGATAAAGAGACTGTCGATATATCTTTGATGATAACTGGCAGAGCAGATCAGGCACTTGCAAGAAATATTGTATCTATCTGTGAGGCTAGACAAGATTCTGTAGCCTTTGTCTCTCCAACGCTATCGACTGTTGTAAACAAGACAAATGTTGTTGCAACGGGTGATCTAAAGACCTACAGAAATACACTCAATGTCAACTCATCCTATGCATTCATGGACAGCGGTTGGAAATACATGTATGACAAGTATAACGACCGCTTTATATGGGTTCCACTAAATCCAGATGTTGCAGGACTCTGCGCCCGAACCGATGCACAGTTTGATTCTTGGTTCTCTCCCGCAGGATTTAATCGTGGACAGATCAAGGGCGTTGTAAAGTTGGCCTATAATCCAACAAAAGGCAACCGCGATGAGATCTATCCCGCAGGAATAAATCCTGTAGCGAATTTTCCAGGTGAAGGCGTAATCTTGTTTGGTGATAAGACCATGCAAGTAAAGGCTAGTGCCTTTGACCGTCTCAATGTTCGTCGCCTCTTTATTGTTCTTGAGAAGGCTATTGCACTTGCTGCAAAATTCCAACTCTTTGAACTTAATGATGCACAAACAAGATTGACATTCTTAAACCTAGTGGTTCCATTCCTCAGAAGCGTTCAGGCTCGTAGAGGTATTATCGACTTCAAGGTTGTGTGTGACGAAACAAACAATACTGGTCAGGTAATTGATAACAATCAGTTTGTCGCTGACATCTTTATCAAACCAGCCCGTTCAATCAACTATATTCAACTCAACTTCATTGCAACAAGAACTGACGCTTCGTTTGATATAACAGGAGCATAAGGAGCAGATAATGGCTAATGTGCCTACACAGTTAAGTCCAGGCGTAAATATCACAGAAATCGACCTTTCAGGTATTGTTCGTGAAACCGCTAATAATATCACAGGATTTGTCGGTCAATTTCGATGGGGTCCAGTAAGCGAAAGTTTACTCATTGATAGTGAGCGAAGACTTACTGACATCTTCTTAAATCCAACAAATAACTTGCCTGAGAAGATGCAAGATGATTTCTTTAATGCTGCAAACTTTTTTCGCTACAGCGATAAGTTAAAAATTGTTCGTGTGGTTCATGAAGATGCTCGTAACGCAAGAGCATCGCAACAGTCTGGAGCGCAACCTGAACAAATACTCATCCACAATGATGAAGAATTTTTTGCGAAGGCTGATCCAACAGGCATCGGTGCTAAGAATTATTCCGCAGTTCTACCAAATGCTAACTGGATTGCTCGTTATCCTGGCGATATTGGAAACTCTATTCAGGTTCGGGCAATCGGTGCAGGAACCTTTGTTCAAGGATCAGTAGATAATCCTGCTGGTGGCGGAGGCGGTCCCGGCGGTGGTGGCGGCGGCGGTCCCGGCGGTGGTGGCGGCGGCGGTCCCGGCGGTGGTGGCGGCGGCATTCCTCCAACATTTCCTAATTATAGTCTGCCATTGATAGCAAATGGACAATTGCTTGAAGGTGTTACCTATGCAGTTGTAACAATTCCACAAATAACCGAAATTGGATTTCCATTCTGGGGTATTGGTGCATATTCAGGACTATCTCTTGCAAGTCAGTTTATTGGACCTGGAGTGTCTTGGGGTCAGGCTGGCGGAAACACATTTGGTGTAAAATACCTATGTTTTTATCTAAAGGGAAGTTCATATTGCAATAATCAAAATACTTTCCCAATACCTGGTGGAAGTTATAGTTATATCGTTGGTTCTGATGCCGCAGACGGATTAAGTTATAGCCAATATTATCGTAACCGTTGGTTCTATGGAACTTTCGGAAATGGAGATGATGAAACCGATGGTTCGAATTGGACAGATTCAGGACCACTACTTGCAGCAAGAAACATGCTTGGATTAACACTTCAAGGCACTTTTGATGATGAAAATTACATCTGGCATCGTGATCATACTTTTGGAAAAGGATTCCACCAAGCATCTGGTGTTCATGGCATATTCTCAGGTGTTGCAAGCAAAGCAATGGTAAGACGCGACAGTCTTGGATTCATCAGTGGTGAGCAATTCGCAATATATCCAAGAGTTTGTAACATTGCATCAATTCATGAGGTTGGTAAGGCATACAGCAATGGTTGGTGGTTTGGTAATCCAGGCAATCTAGTGGGTTTTGGAAATGGAGAACAAGCACTATATGCTAAAAATCCTTGGTGTTTAGAAGTTACAAACACCTATGATGATCCCTGGCTGATGAAGCCATTTACCACAGTATCAAATCTTCATGAAGTTGATACTGGTCCAACTGTTCCCACTCTCTCGTTCCCATCGTTCATGGTTCTGCCATTTGATAATTCAACTGCGGCAGCAACCGAACCATACACAAATGAATTTGTTGTGAGTGGAAAAACTTACCGTGAAACTTCAACTATAAATGAAATTGCCTCAGCAGGACTTACAATAACAAGAACAGCAGATGCGTATAGAAATATAGGTCTTGGTAGAGTAGCATTCAGAGCAGGATCTACAGGTGCAGTTCCTGCAACAGATCTTGCATCAACTCCTCTGCGACCTGTTATTGATGCATTTTCAGGTATAACTGCTGCAAATAATAAAGGTATGTTGCTGTTGTTTGCTTTTGCACAACAAATCGTAGGAATGACTTCAGGTCTTCTCTCAACATGGCATGTTGGAATAACTACTAATAGTCCTTTTTATACTGGAAATAATCTTGGTATCGCACAGGGTATTCAAGTTCCTATAGCAAATGTAGATGGTAATAATCCAAACAACACTACTGTTGCTACTTCTACAAATATCCTTGCACCACTCGCTCCAACAGATAGTCATAATCAACTTATATTTGGATTTGAAGCAGAATTTGATGCATCATTTAAACAAGATATATCGACTTTTGATGCCGACAATGACCTAGGAGTTATAAACATAATTTCTGGCTTAACAATCGCCAATTATCCTTTTGCGTATTCTAGTGATCCAACCCCAGAATACGGTGGTCAAGCAATACCCATACTACAAAATGAAATACCATTGATCAAAGATCTTGTCATCAAAAAGCAGATAAGTCCATAAAACAGGAATAACGAATGTTCACAAAATCACCAACTACATCTCCATATGTCTCTGAACGCGGTGGAGCAAATGATGAAATCTCTATTGCAGTTATAGACAAAGATGGTAAAATCACTGGACAAAAAGGAACTGTTCTAGAAACCTTTGAACTGTTGTCTCTTGCTACCGACGCAAAGGCACTTGATGGTTCTGCAAATTATTACAAAGAAGTTATTAATAACCAATCCCGTTGGATATTTGCAGGAGCAGATCTGCCAGGAACAAGCGGTCCCATGACTGGCGATTCATCCATATCTTTTGGTTTGCTCACAATTGA
>Ga0172372_10006225_pt1 | contig 16295 bp, 15 predicted proteins | sample LakKiv5m_2_FD_114544 | JGI IMG/M metagenome (GOLD analysis project Ga0172372, IMG submission 114544) | Freshwater microbial communities from Kabuno Bay, South-Kivu, Congo - kab_092012_9.5m | ecosystem: Environmental > Aquatic > Freshwater > Lake | place: Democratic Republic of the Congo...
GACGGCACGCCGGTCACCTTGAATCTCGCGCAGAGTTCCACAAACGCCCAGCTCGGCACGAAGGCTGTGGTCGATGGATGGATCGAGGGCGTGGAAAAATTTCTCGCGGAAAACAATCTCGCTTGGAATCAGGTGCAGGGAGTCGGCCTCGCGATCCCCGGGCCCTACCTTGCCTACGGCGTGCTGGACCGCACAGCGAACCTCCCCGCGAGCTTCGAGGGATGGGATTTCGTTGCCGATTATTCGGCGGCCATCGAAAGCCGTGCCGGGAGAAAAATCCCGCTCGTCGCTGGAAATGACGGCAACTACGGCGGAGTCACCGAGGCAGCAAACGTGCGCGGCGACAAAAAGGCGGGCGTCATCATGCTCGCGCCGGGGTCGGGCCTGGGTGCCGCCTACATCAGCCCCGAAGGCTTGCCGCTCGATGGCGACACACTGGCCGGCATGGAGGCAGGTCACATGCCATCGCCGATTCATCTGCTCGGGCTCCCTGTTTTCAAATGCGGCTGCGGACGCGACTGGGGCTGTGTGGAAGCCTACGCGAGTATTTCCGGCCTAGCGCAATATCTCGAGCATCTGCTGCCGAAGCATCCAGACCATGAGTTCCACCGCTCCGACAAACCGCTGAAGGAAAAAACGCTCGCTCTCCGCACACTCGCGCAACAGGGCGATGCCTTGGCGCTTGAGATTTTCGATTTTCAAGCCAGGGCCCTCGGGATTCATGTGGCGAATCTTTCCATGGCGTTGGATGCTGGTTTTGTGGTGATCGGCGGGGGGCTCATCGACCCGCACGCGACGACAGAGGCCTTTCGGAATCGATATCTGGGCGGAATCCGAGCCGCCGCCGAGCCGTGGCTTTTCCGTGTGCAGCGCCGCACCATGAAGATTGTTCCAGCAACGATGGGCGAACTCTCGCAAGCCGTCGGAGCCGCGCTGGTCGCTCTCTATACATCGCGCCAACACGCGGCGTGAAGTCACTCGAAAGTCGCCGCGCTTGATTCGGGCGCCGCCGGGAGATATACCCTGCCGCCATGAATTCAGAAAAAACCTTCCGCATCGCCGTGCTGGCAGGCGACGGAATCGGACCCGAAGTCATGACGGAGGGACTACGCGTTCTTGATGCGGTCTCGAAAAAATTCTCCATCAAGTTGGAATTCGATCACAAGCTGGTCGGGGGAGCCGCCATTGACGGTGCCGGCCGCGCGCTGCCAGCGGAGACGATTGCCGCATGCGAGGCGGCGGATGCCATTCTCTTCGGATCCGTCGGCGGGCCGAAATGGGAATCACTTCCGGCCAACGAACAACCCGAGCGCGCCGCCTTGCTGCCGCTGCGCAAACATTTCGGCCTCTTTGCGAATTTGCGTCCCGCCATTTGCCTTCCAGAGCTCACACGCTCCTCCCCGCTGCATCCGCGCCTGGTCGAAGGCGGCTTCGATGTGCTTTGCGTGAGAGAACTCACCGGCGGCCTCTATTTTGGCGAACCGAAATACATCAAAAGCGAGAACGGCGAGGATTTCGCGGTGGATACCATGATCTATTGGGAGAGCGAAATCCGCCGCATCGCGAAGGTCGCCTTCGAGGCCGCCCGCAAGCGCCGCAAGGAGGTCACCTCGATCGACAAGGCAAATGTGCTTCAAAACGGTGTGCTCTGGCGCCGTGTGGTGAATGAGGTGGCGCGCGATTATCCTGACATCACCCTCAAGCATCTCTATGTAGACAACGCCGCCATGCAGCTTATCAAAAATCCGAAGTCGTTCGATGTCGTGCTCGCGGAAAATCTCTTCGGCGACATCCTGAGCGACGAAATGGCCATGATCGCCGGCTCCCTCGGAATGCTGCCGAGCGCCAGCCTGGGCGAATCCACCGGTGGCTCCAACCGTTTCGGAATGTATGAACCCAGCGGTGGCACGGCTCCCGACATCGCCGGCAAGGGAATCGCAAACCCGATCGCCCAAATCCTCTCCGCCGCCATGATGTTGCAGTTTTCCCTCGGTCGCGAGGATGCCGCCTCTGCTATTGAGAATGCAGTCAGGTCGGTTATTTCCAGTGGCTTGCGGACGGGTGATATCCACACGCCTGAAACCCGCCTGGTTGGCACGGCCGAGATGGGGGCAGCCATCGCAGCCCAAATTTGAAAAAACAAAATCTTGACGATGGTTTCAATTAAGAGGAATTAGTTCACCTTTCACTAACATTTTGGCGCTTTACCTGCCGCCGAAGAACCACTCTTCTTCGCCGTCCGGCCGCTCCTCCAACTTTTCCATAACATTCGATGTTTGATAATCTTCTGGGACTCTTTTCAAGCGACATAGGCATTGATTTGGGGACCGCCAACACTCTGGTCTTCGTGAAAGACCAAGGTATCGTATTGCGCGAACCTTCAGTCGTTGCCGTGCAACAAGGAACCAACCGCGTGCTTGCCGTCGGTAACGAAGCGAAACGAATGCTGGGCCGCACACCCGGCAACATCGTCGCTATTCGACCCTTGAAAGATGGTGTGATCGCTGATTTCGAGATCACCGAAGCCATGCTGCGCCACTTCATAAGCAAGGTGCACAACCGCCGCCGCATGGTTCGTCCGCGCGTGGTTGTTGCCGTGCCCAGTGGCATCACAGAGGTCGAAAAAAGGGCCGTTAAAGACTCCGCCACCCATGCCGGAGCGCGTGAGGTTTACTTGATTGAAGAACCCATGGCGGCGGCCATCGGTGTGGGGCTTCCCGTTCAAGATGCCGCCGGCAACATGATCGTGGACATCGGCGGTGGCACCACGGAAGTGGCCCTCATTTCGCTTTCAGGAATTGTTTTCAGCCGGAGCGTCCGCGTGGCGGGTGATGAATTGGATGAGGCGATCACGAACTACATGAAGCGCGCATACAACCTTATGATCGGTGAGCGCACGGCCGAGGAGATCAAGATCAAAATTGGCTCCGCTTACAAATTGGAGAAAGAAGTCGGACTCGATGTAAAAGGACGCGACCTCGTTGCGGGCTTGCCCAAGACGATAGCCATTTCCTCGCAGGAAATCCGCGAAGCCCTCATGGAGCCGCTCTCAACGATCGTGGATTCGGTGCGCATCACTCTCGAGCGTTGCCCTCCCGAATTGTCCGCAGACCTCGTCGATCGCGGGCTGGTGCTTGCAGGCGGTGGAGCGCTGCTGCGCGGGTTGGATCGGCTCATCGCCGAGGCGACCGGGCTTCCTGTGCATGTGGCGGAGGACCCGCTCAGTGCGGTGGCCGAGGGAACGGGACGAGCCCTCTCGGAGTTGAAATTCCTGAGAGCCGTCTCGGCAGAGCGTCCTCACGGGCGTTGACCGGAATCAAGCGGGTGGAAGTGGAACTTCCTCTTTGTCGATGAACAAACTCAACATGGCGTTGGTGGTGGCGGTATTGGCCATAGCGATTTATTTTTCCACGATCTCTCCCGGCTCCATGCAGTCGATGCAGTCGGACCTCATGTCGCTGCTCTCGCCATTTCTGCGCACTGGCAGCGCGGTGCAGGAAAATCTTGGATCCGTCGGCCGGCGCTTGCAGACGCTCGACGAACTCGAGGTCGAAAACAAAAAACTCTCGGTCGAGAACCGCGAGCTCCGCGCCGAAAACAACCTCCTCAATGAGCTTGAGGCCGAAAACAACCGCCTCCGCATGGCCCTCGATTTCCGAGAACGCTCGAGCTTTAATCTTATGCCGGCACGCATCATTTCAAGGGATTCCTCGACCTGGTGGAACACGATCCGCATCAATAGGGGATTCGAGGATGGCGTCGAGGCGGACATGCCCGTAGTAACAGACCTCGGCGTTGTGGGAAAAACCACCACGGTATCGAAAAATGAAGCCATCGTCATTCTGATCACCGATGAAACCTGCCGGATCGCCGCCCGTATCGACGGCACACGCGAGCAAGGGATCATCACCGGCCTCCGCGTTCAGGAGAAGGCCTCCGAAGGCCTGCTGCAAATGAATTTCCTTGCCAAGAGCGCGAAGATTTCGCCCGACCAGAAGGTCCTAACTGCGGGCGTCGCGCATGGTTCGTTTCCACCGGGTCTTGTGATCGGCCAGATCAAGGAATTCCGCCTCCGCGCGCTCGACGGCCAAGCGATTGTCGAACCGGCGGTGCATCTTGCATCGGTGGAGGATGTCTTCGTGCTCATCGGCAAAAAATGAACAAAGCCCTCATCGATCTGACCGCCTTGTTTGCGGGAGTTGTGCTGGCCTTCATCATACAGGATGCCCTTCCTGCCATGTCGGATTTTCACGAGGCGCATGTTTTGCTGGTGCCGATGGTTTTTTGCTATGCGGCCTTGGTATTGCCCTTCGCGGCCATGCTTGTCGCAGCGTTCTATACCGGCTTTCTCAGCGACCTCATGTATCTGCATGTGGTCGGTGGAAGGGTTGAAATTCCCCTCGGCTCGTCTATCGTTTTTTTTGTGATTCTCGGGAGCATCGCCAGTGGATTCCAGCCAGCCATGAAGAGCCGCAATGTTTGGCCTTTCGTGGCCTTGAGCGGTGCCGGAACCTCTGCCTACCTGCTGCTCCAATTTTTATTTATTACCTTTCAACGCGGCGGCCTCCTTTGGGAACCCACCGTATCATGGCGCATCCTCGCGCCGGGCCTCATGGCCGCGCTCATTGCACCTCTGTTCTACTGGACTCTGTCGCAAATGGACCGCTTAATCCCTGATGGCTCCCGCAAAATGAGACCCATCAATCGATGAAGCGCACCCGGCCGGGCTCACGAATCGTTTTTCTCGCGTTCCTCATCGTTCTGGGTTTCGCCGTCATCCTCCTCCGCCTCTGGGACGTTCAGGTCATACGCGGTTCGGAATACGCCTCGAAGATCAATACCAACTCCCAAGTGACCGTCCGCCTGCCTGCCGTCCGTGGCGAAATCCTCGACCGGAATGGCATCAAGCTCGTGGAAAACCGCGCCAGCTTCGAAGTCGATTTCTATCTTCCCGACATGGTGCGCGCCTACCGCGAGAGCAACGGCAGCGTTCCTATGACGACCTACCGTGGCCGCGTGCACAACATGCCGCGCGATCTCAAAGAGGCGGATGTCGTAAAAATCGTCTCCGAGACCGTCATTCCGCGCATGGAGGAACTCGGGGTGGCGAGGGACTACAATTCCAACGCCCTCCAGATCCATTACCGCACGAATCGCGAAGTGCCCTACAACTATCGCCAAGACTTGGATTTCGACGAGATGGCGATTTTTTCGGAAAAAAACCTCGGCCTTGCTGGAGTGAACGTGAGCGTGAAGCCAGTCCGCTGGTATGTCTACGGAGCCATGGCATCCCACCTCCTCGGATATGTCGGCTCTCCGCATGAACTGGACAAGCTGCCCGATCTGAAGGATTTCAATTTTTACGAGCCCGATGTGGAAGGCAAAGCCCAGCTGGAACTCTTCTTGAACGAACAACTCAAAGGCAAGCCCGGCGTCCGGATTTTGCAAAGAAACGCCAAGGGGGCCATCGAGGGCGAGACCAGCCGTCGCGATCCCGTTCAAGGAAACAATGCCTGTCTTACTATCGACGCAAAAATTCAATACATCGTCGAGCAGGCCTTGCGAGTTGTGGGGCGGGGCGCTGCCGTGGTCGTCGATCCCCGCGACGGGGACATCCTCGCAATGGCTTCCGTCCCGTCGTATGACCCGAATGTTTTCATACCCTCCATCCCCGCCTCGAAATGGGACGAGATCAACAAGGATGAGACGAATCCGATGGTAAATCGCGCCATAAGCGCCTATGCCCCCGGTTCGACCTACAAGGTTCCCATCGCCCTCGCCGGAATGCGCGCCGGGGTGGGGGAGAAATCCTTCAGCTGCTATGGCGGCGTTCAATACGGCAACAAATACATGAAATGCTGGATTGCTGAAAAACGTCGCACCCATGGCCAGCTCCGCATGGAAGATGCGCTCAAGGTCTCCTGCAACGCGTATTTTTACCAGTTTGGAAATGCCGCTGGAATCGACCAGATCGTCGCCATGGGAAAAATGCTCGGCCTCGGCCTAAAGACCGGTCTTCCGGTATCAGGTGAATCACCTGGCGTGCTGCCCGGTCCCGAGTGGCTTTCCTCCATGAATCCCCGCGCCCGGTGGTCCAACGGCCTCACCGCCAATACTGCCATCGGACAGGGGGATGTCCTTGCCTCTCCGCTCCAAATGGCCATGGTAACTGCGGCTGTCGCCAATGGAGGCAAGGTTTTCTATCCCCGTCTCATCGATCGTATTGTTGATCAAAATGGAAAGACCCTCTCGCAGGAACAGCCCCGCTTGCGCACCGACCTCATTGCCGATGCCGGACTCACGCCGGACGACCTCGCCAAGGTTCGCAAAGGAATGTGGAATGTGGTGAACGCAGACGGTGGCACGGCCGGTCGGGCTGCGAATTCCAAGATGGTGACTGCAGGCAAGACGGGCACCGCCCAGTTCTGGCGTTCGGGAAAGAAAGACAACCATACTTGGTTCATTTCCTTCGCGCCATTTGACAATCCCGAGTATGTTGTCGTCGTGTTTGTCCAAGGTGCCAAATCAGGCGGCGGAGTATCTGCGCCCATCGCCGCAAAGATTCTCGAAGGCATCCGCAAATACAAATCCGGCGAGGAGGATGTCCAACTCACCGCCCTCGAGCCGGCCAAGGGCAACTTCCTCTTCACCGAGAGCATCAATTTCGACCGCGAGGTGGCCGCTGCCACAAAGCTTTTCGATGATGGCGAGACGGCGCAAAACCCTTCAGCATCAGGTCAGGAAAACCGGCCGAGTGCCTCTCCGAATTTGCGTGAGGAGGCCGATGCCGCAGGCCGGGTCAAAAACAAAACCAAGCCCAAGCCCGCCGATTCAGCAGCCCCAGCGCCGGCCACTCCCGTCTCGACTCCCAAAACCAACCCCAACCCCATCCAGAACATACTCAATTTCATCGGAGGCAAGCGGGAGAATTCCAGCGGCACCGACCAAAAGAAAAAAACCGAAAAGCCACCGTCCCGATGAATCCCATCAACCCAAGCTCCCCCGTGAGCGTCCCAACCACCAACCACCCATGTTAGAAACCGTGAAAAGACTTTTAGGAATCGGAAAAAAAGCCACCGGCATCAAGCTGGTCATCAGCTGTGAAAAGCTCGAAAAACGCGTCGCGCTTCTCGAGAACAACCGGCTGGAGGAATACACCATCGAACGCGAAACCGACCGCAACATCGTCGGCAGCATTTTTAAAGGCAAAGTCCGCAACATAGAGCCCGGCATCAAAGCCATGTTCGTCGACATTGGATTCGAGAAAAATGCCTTCCTCCAGTTCTGGGACGCGATCCCCGCCGCCCTCGACAGTGGCATCGAAACCATCAATCGCGGCAATGGCAACGCAAAGAAAAAAGCCCCGCGCATCACCCACAAGGATGTTCCGAACATCTACCCCGTGGGCTCGGATGTCCTCGTTCAGGTGAAAAAAGGCCCGATCAGCAACAAGGGGCCGCGCATCACCACCGATATCAGCATGCCCGGCCGCTACCTCGTTCTCATGCCGTTCAACGACCAGTTCGGCATCTCGCGCAAGATCGAGGATCCCAAGGAGCGCGAACGCCTCCGCAAAATCCTACGCGAACTCGAAGTGCCCGAGGGCATGGGAGTCATCATGCGCACGGTCGGCGCCGGCCAGCGCGCACGCTACTTCGTTCGCGACTTGAGCATTCTCCTCGAGCAATGGGCGCAGGTCCAAAAAGGCCTTGAGGAAAAACCAGCCCCCGCCTGTCTTTTTGAGGAGCCCGATCTCATCGAGCGCTCGGTGCGCGATTTCCTCACCGACGAGGTTGACGCCGTCATCATCGACGACGCGAAATCCGCCGAGCGCATGCAGAATCTCGTCGGCCCGATTTCCAAACGCGCGAAAAAATCCATCCAGCACTACACCGGTGTCCAGCCGATCTTCGAGTGCTTCGGCGTGAAGGCGCAGATCGACGCGGCCTTTCACCGCCAGGTCTGGCTGCCCTGCGGCGGCTATATTGTCATCGATGAAACCGAGGCGATGATCGCGGTGGATGTCAACACGGGCCGCAACAAGGGTGCAAAGGACATGGAAAAAACCATCCTCCAGACGAACCTCGAAGCCGCCGAGGAGATCGCCCGCCAGCTCCGCCTGCGCAATATCGGTGGACTGATCGTTGCCGACTTCATCGACATGAAGAACCGCAAGGATCAACAGGCCGTCTACAACCACATCAAAGAACGCCTCAAGCGCGACAAGGCCCGCACCCATGTGCTCCCGATCTCCCAACTCGGGCTCATGGAAATGACCCGCCAACGTGCCAACGAAAGCCTCGCCAGCGCCGTCTTCATTCCGTGCCCGCATTGCAGCGGAAAAGGCGTCATCAAAAGCCCCATGACCATGAGCGTGGAACTCCAGCGCGCCCTCCACTCCGTCATGCGCAAACACCAGGAGATCGTCCACGAGGTTCGAGTCACAGTTCACCCCGACCTTCTCAACCGACTCCGCACCGAGGACGAGGAGCACCTTATCGACATCGAGCGTCGCTACGCTGGACGACTCGTCTTCCGCGCCGACCCGACCTTCCACCAAGAAAAATTCGTCATCTCCGACGCCAAGTCCGGTGATGAGTTGAAAGGTTGAAAAGGCGCTTTGCCCTTAATGGTGGATTCGTTTTGTCAGACCAAAGCAACGGCTGCGGAGGAGCGCCTGTCTGTGCGTTGCACTTCTTCCTTGAGGAGGGGCTTTTTGACAGGCTCAACCTGCCCATCATAGTTTCATACCGCATCCCATGCTGAATTTCCTCATTCGCCGCTCGCTTGTCAGTGTGCTGCTCCTTTTTTGCATCAGCCTCGTCTCCTTTTTCATGATCACGCTGGCTCCGGGCAGCCCCTATCCCTGGGGCGAACTCAATCCGAAAATCACGCCGCAGGTGAAGGAAATGTTTCGTAAAAAATTCCATCTCGACCGGCCGCTCTACGAACAATATTGGCTCAACATGCGGGACCTCTTCACGGGTGATCTTCGCAGCATCAAGGACGACCGCCCCGTGCTGGCGCGGATCGCCGAGCGTCTTCCTGCAACAGTTTTGCTGAATGTCGCCGCCATTACCCTATCCCTCACTTTTGGACTTCTGATCGGTGTCTTCTGTGCGCGGTATGCGGGCACGCCGATGGACACCCTGACCTCTTTCGGGGTGTTTGTTTTCATTGCCGTGCCGACTTTTTGGATTGCGAATCTCGCTCTCATAGGCCTTGTCAAATTCGCCGCTGTTCCTGTCCTGGGCACGCAATCCTACGGCATTGCCTTTCCGAATGCCGTCGCTCTTCTACTTGACCGCGTCTGGCACATTGCGCTTCCAGCGACGATCCTCTCGCTCGGCGGCATCGCCGTGCAATCACGATATGTCCGCGCCAGCATGCTCGAAACTCTGCGCGAAGGCTATGTGCGCACCGCCCGTGCCAAGGGTCTTGATGAGGATACAATTTTTTACAAACACGCCCTCCGGAATTCCATTCGTCCACTCATTACCGGCATCGGAGGCTTGCTGCCTGCTCTCATCGGTGGTTCGGTGATCGTCGAAACCATCTTCGCCTATCCCGGTATGGGGCGTCTGGGATACGAAGCCGTGCTGGAGCGCGATTATCCCACACTGGTCGCACTCAATTTCATCGTTGCCGCGCTGGTCCTTGCGGGAAATCTGATTTCGGACCTCCTCTATGCCGTTGTCGATCCGCGCGTGAGATTGGATTCCTGACAACCTCCCAACGCGGAGGGCCAAGCGTCAGAGGCCTGTCTTGCGATCGAAAACGGCGAGCATTCCCGAGTGGCCGCCTCCGGCCTCGTAGCAATCAAGCTCGGCAACGCGGCGGGTGTGGCGTCCGCCGTCGAATGGCGTGGCGAGCCAGATATCCACGATTTCAAGTGCGAGTTCGAGCGGGATCATGCGCTGCCCGATGGAGAGCGCATTGGCGTTGTTGTGGCGGCGCCCGAGTTCGGCGGTTTCGTGGCTCCAGCAAAGTGCGCAGCGAATGCCTTTGACCTTGTTCGCCGCGATGGCCTCGCCGTTTCCAGATCCGCCGACCACGATGGCGCGCTCGGTTTCCTGTCGCACCACGGCCTCCGCAGCAGGGATGATAAACAGTGGATAGTCCGTGCTCTCGGCGCTGTCTGTTCCGTAGTCCACCACCTCGTGGCCAGCCTTTTTCAGGTGGGCGATGATGGCTTCCTTGTATTCAAATCCGGCGTGGTCGCTTCCAATGGAGATTTTCATAATGTGCAGGCGGGTTGTGTTTGGTCGGAGTAGGGGGCTTGAGGTTCGAGGCCGAGGGATTCCAAGAGAGCGCGGTCGTCGTCGACTCCTGGATTGGCGGCGGTGAGAAGCTTGTCGCCGTAGAAAATGGAGTTCGCTCCCGCAAAGAGGCAGAGAGCCTGCGCCTCGCGTGTCAGGCGGTCGCGGCCGGCAGAGAGCCGGATTTTTGCTTTCGGAAGAACAATGCGCGCCGTGGCGATAAGGCGGACCAATTCGAAGACATCGATCGGAGGCGTCTTGGCGAGGGGAGTGCCTTCGATGGGGGTCAGGCAATTGATCGGCACACTCTCCGGCTCGGGATCGAGGGAGCAGAGGACCTCGAGCATTTTGAGGCGGTCGGTTTCGTTTTCGCCCATGCCGATGATGCCGCCGCAGCAAACACTCAGCCCCGCGCGTTGCACCGCTCCGATCGTGTTCAGCCGGTCCTCGAATGTGTGGGTGCTGACGATTTTTTTGTAGTGCTCGGGCGAGGTGTCGATGTTGTGGTTGTAGGCCGTGAGACCGGCCTCCTTGAGCTTGCGGGCCTCGATGTCGCCGAGTTGTCCGAGTGTGACGCAGACTTCCATGCCAAGCTTGCTGACTTCGCGCACAGTTTCGAGTATTGTTTCGAATTTGGGATCGCCGTCGCGAACGCCCTTCCATGCCGCGCCCATGCAGAAGCGGGTGGAGCCGTTTTGTCGCGCGCGCTCGGCGACGGGCAACACCTCTTCCGTGGTCATCAATCGTTCTTTCTGCAGTCCTGTGTCGTAATGCGCGCTCTGGGCGCAATAGCCGCAGTCCTCGCTGCAACCGCCCGTCTTCACGCTAAGCAGCGTGCAAAGTTGGACTTCGTTCTTCGGCCAGAATTCCAGAAACACGCGGCGGCTTTCTTGGATCAGATCAAAGAGGGGACGGTGATAGATTTGCTCGAGTTTTTCTAAAGTGGGTCTCACAGAGACGCTCTTTTATTCGCCCTGTTTGGCGGAGTCAACCGATGGGTGAAACAACCCGCTTGAATGTCTCGCCGTGGTGGCTATTTTGGCGGCTCTCAAACCATAATCACCATGCCATTCGAACTCGCTTCTCTTCCCTACGCCGCCACGGCACTTGAACCCAATATCGACGCCCGCACGATGGAAATCCATCACGGCAAGCACCACGCAACCTATGTTGCAAACCTCAACAAGGCTCTCGAAAGCGCTCCCGAGCTGGCTTCGAAGTCGCTTGAAGAACTCATCGGCAATCTCGCTGCTGTGCCTGAGGCAATCCGTGGAGCCGTTCGCAACAACGGCGGTGGACACTGGAACCACACCTTTTTCTGGAACCTCATGGGCCCATCCGCAGGAGGCGCTCCAACCGGCGCCCTCGCCGATGCCATCAATGCCGCCTTTGGAAGCTTCGATGATTTCAAAGCCAAATTCGAAGCCGCCGGCCTCGCCCGCTTCGGCAGCGGTTGGGTGTGGCTCTGCGTGAAAGCCGATAAGTCGGTCGCCATCTGCTCGACGCCTAACCAAGACAACCCGCTCATGACCGGCGTTGCCGACTGCATAGGCACACCGATCCTCGGCTGCGATGTCTGGGAGCACGCCTATTACCTGAATTACCAAAACCGCCGCGCCGATTATCTCAAGGCCTGGTGGAACACAATCGACTGGGCCGCCGTCGAAAAAAACTTCGCCAACGCCTAATCCAACAATCGCTCATAAACCAAAACGCCCGACTGGAAACGGTCGGGCGTTTTTGTTTAAGTCCTCCGCTTTCACCATGGCCCACCTCAATTCAAACTACCTCAAACTCAAAGCGGGTTACCTTTTTCCCGAGATCAACCGCCGCGTCAAAGCCTTCACCGACGCCAATCCCGAAGGTGCGGCCCGCTTGATTCGTTGCGGGATCGGCGATGTCACCGAACCACTCCCGCTCGCCGTCCGCGAGGCCATGCACAAGGCCGTCGATGAAATGGGCGAGCGCGGCGGCTTCCGTGGATACGGCCCCGAGCAGGGCTATGAGTTTTTGAGACACGCCATCGCGGAAAACGACTACCGCTCGCGCGGGCTCGAGGTCGCGGATGACGAAATTTTTGTTTCCGATGGATCCAAATGCGACTGCGGAAACATCCTTGATATTTTTGGCAACAACAATCGCATCGCCGTGATGGATCCCGTTTATCCCGTCTATGTCGATACCAATGTCATGGCTGGACACACCGGAGAAGCCGATGAAAACGGCCTCTACAGCGGGCTCGTCTATCTGCCATGCCATGCGGACAACGGCTTCGTGCCAGAAATCCCCCAAGAAAAAGTCGACCTCATTTACCTCTGCTACCCGAACAACCCCACAGGCGCCACGGCCACGCGCGCTCAGCTCACAGCCTGGGTCGAATACGCTCTGGCAAACGATGCGATCATCCTCTTCGACGCCGCCTACGAGGCCTATATCCGTGACCCCGAAATCCCGCATTCCATTTACGAAATTCCAGGCTCCCGCCGATGTGCCATCGAGTTCCGCAGCTTTTCAAAGAACGGCGGGTTCACCGGTGTGCGGTGTGCGTTCACCGTCCTGCCGAAAGAGCTCAAGTGCCGCACCGCCACAGGCGAAACGACCCAGTTGCATCCTCTCTGGAACCGCCGCTTCAGCACAAAATTCAACGGCGTGGGCTATGTCACGCAACGCGCCGCCGAGGCCCTTTACTCGCCCGCCGGCAAGCAACAAGTCTCCGCACTCATCGAACACTACATGGGCAACGCCGCCATCCTCCGCGCAGCCGCTGAGAAATGCGGCCTCGCAACCCTCGGCGGAATCAACGCCCCCTACATCTGGGTCCGCGCTCCCAAGCACCTCACAAGCTGGCAGGTCTTCGATAAAATGCTTCAGGAAGCCCATGTCGTCATTACCCCCGGCAGCGGCTTCGGCCCAGCCGGAGAAGGCTACTTCCGCATCTCGGCTTTCAACAGCCGGGCGAATGTGGACGAGGTCGCAAAAAGATTGGAAAAAATTTGCTGGACTTGAAGATTCGGCTATGTTGTCGTTCGTTGTTAGAGGATCTAGTAACCTCCATCCGCCCTCTACCTGAATATGAAACTCATCAAAAAACTCACAGCTTTTACACTCATTGAACTTCTCGTTGTCATTTCGATCATAGCAATTTTGGCCTCTCTGGCACTGCCTGCAATTACCGGAGCGCTTGCCAGAGGACAAATGAGCCAATCGCTTAGCAATATGAAGCAATTGCATCTTGTAGCTCAACAGATTGCACTAGACGGTCAAACCGCTGGCGATACAAATCTGGCTTGGCCGGGAGATCTCCCGACAAAAACCTGGGCTGCATGGGCCACCATCGTAACAAATGGTTACATGACAGCTATCGATTTGGCCAAGATGTGCTCGGCTCCTTCCGTCACGGCTAACTCGAATACCGTAGTAGCAAGCACTCCTGGGTCAAATCGTGCCGTTGTCCTCTACGGAGTGTCGGACACAAACGATTCTGCCGTAGTTCTCTTTTCAACTTCCAATTTTACCAACGTCGCGACTCTTGCTGCACCCCTTGCTACAGCAAAGCCATATGGTAACAAGGGAGTTGTTATTTTTCGCAAAGGTGGCGATGGATCGATTCTTCAGAGCAGTCAATCAACTAATACAAACTTCCTAGGCGGATCTACTGTTTGCAGTAATCTTTGAACTCCTCTAGAAATTCTTAACACATGAACCTCATCCAAAAAATCGAATCCGAACAATTCAAGTCCGACACCACCCCCTTTCAAGTTGGAGACACCATCAAAGTCCACACCCGCGTGGTGGAAGGCGACAAGGAGCGTATCCAGATCTACTCGGGTATCGTGATTGGCCGTAAGGGCGCCGGCATCAATGAAAACTTCACAGTCCGCCGCGTATCCTACGGTGAGGGCGTCGAGCGCGTTTTCCCGATCCACTCGCCTCGCATCGCTAAAATCGAAGTCGAGCGTCGCGGGGCTGTCCGCCGTGCGAAACTGAACTACCTTCGCTCGCGCAAAGGCAAGTCGGCAACCACAGTCAAAGACCGCGCCGACCGCGCCTAACACCCAAAGAAGGGAGCACGCCCGTCCCGGGCGTGTTCGACTGACGAGGCCAACTCATCAGCCCCCTCCCAAAAGATCACATAGGCATCATGCGTAACAGCATCGATGCCTATATTTTTTGTCTCCCTCCTCATCGATTAACGCACCCCACTTGCTCAGCCCTATCCAATCACGCCCCCTACCTCAAAAATCGCCAATGTAGGGCAGGCGTCCCGCCTGCCATCGACCAATCCCCGCCGTCAGGCCAAACTTCCCCATTTCCATCCCACCCATGCCCTGTTCCCTCATCCACGAGAATCGCCTAACCACCCAAGGCATCTCCCCCATAGCCGGTATCGATGAAGCCGGTCGTGGACCACTCGCCGGCCCGGTTGTTGTCGCCGCAGTCATTCTGCCGCCGAATTTTTCTTTGAGAAGCCTCGACGATTCCAAAAAACTCACCGCGAAAGCGCGCGAGCGCCTCTACACCGAAATCACAACCAATCCCGACATTCGCTGGACCTCCATCGCCATCCCTCCACCGGAAATCGACCGTCTCAATATCCTCGGCGCAACACATGCCGGCATGCGCGCCATGGTCGAACAACTCACTCCCCGCCCCGCCCACGCGCTCATCGATGGACTTCCCGTGCCGTCGTTTCCATGCCCCCAAACCGCGCTGGTCGGCGGTGATGGCCTAAGCCTCAGCATCGCGGCAGCCAGCATCATCGCAAAGGTCGAGCGTGACCGCATCATGCTCGAGTGCGACCGCATCCACCCGGAGTATGGATTCGCCAAGCATAAAGGCTACCCAACGCGCGAACACTTTGCCAAACTCCGCGCCCATGGCCCTTGTCCCATCCATCGCCGAAGTTTTGCGCCGGTTGCGCAGGCGGAACTCTGGTGAGGCCGACCATATCGCGCTGGGAAATTTCGGCGAAAACCTCGCCGCAGCCCACTTGAAGCGCCACGGGCACAAAATTCTCTACCGCAATTTCCGCGCGCCACACGGCGGCGAGGTCGATATCGTCTGCCGCGACAAACGGCATGGAGAGCTCGTTTTTGTGGAAGTCAAGACCCGCTCTCTCGAAGAATTCGGGCGTCCATCGGATGCGGTTGACGAAAAAAAACGCAGCCTCATTATTCGCGGCGCAATGAAATGGCTCCGCATGCTCGACATGCCAGACATCACTTACAGGTTCGACATCGTGGAAGTCGTCATGGGCCCGACCCGCGAAATCCGGCATATCGAAAACGCCTTCCATACCCCAGACATCTACTCGTTCTGATGTCCGTGTCCAAAAACTCCGCACCACAAGGGGAGCACAGGCGTCCCGCCTGTGTAAGGCACCGGTCTCGCAGCCCCAAAAAATCTCCGCTCCATCAACATTCCTAAATGTCCGCAATCCCGTCTCTCCTCTCCGCCCAGGAAATCAAACTCGCCTACGGTCACCATGTCCTCCTCAACGGCGTCACGCTCACCGTTGCCCCCGGCGAGAAGGTGGGCCTCGTCGGACGCAATGGCTGCGGCAAAACGAGCCTCCTGAAAATCCTCGCCGGAGCGAACGATCCCGACTCCGGCGAAATCTCCCGCCGTCGCGGCTTGCGCACGGGTTACCTGCCGCAAGAGTTCGAACTCGATCCAGCGCGCACAGTCCTCGAAAACATCGAGTCCGGCGCCTCCGACCTCGTGGAGTGGATGCGCCGCTACGAAAGCGGTGAAGGGAGTGATGCCGAGCTTCACGAACTCCTCGACCTCATCCAGCACGCGGATGGCTGGAACCTCGAGACCCGCATCAAATCCCTCGCAGGCGCACTACACGCTCCTCCGCTTGATGCCTTGGTCGGCCCGCTTTCCGGCGGTGAGAAGCGCCGCGTCGCACTCTGCCGCGCGCTGGCCTCCCAACCCGACCTCCTGCTTTTGGATGAACCCACCAACCACCTCGATGCCGAGTCGATCGATTGGCTCGAGGGGTTTCTCAACAGCTTCCCCGGCGCGATCATC
>Ga0172372_10006226_pt1 | contig 16294 bp, 16 predicted proteins | sample LakKiv5m_2_FD_114544 | JGI IMG/M metagenome (GOLD analysis project Ga0172372, IMG submission 114544) | Freshwater microbial communities from Kabuno Bay, South-Kivu, Congo - kab_092012_9.5m | ecosystem: Environmental > Aquatic > Freshwater > Lake | place: Democratic Republic of the Congo...
CGCCCTATTAAAAAATGTCTGCAGGGAGACGAACAATGAACTGGGTATGGGTCCTATCGTTTACGGTGTTGGTGAGTGGCGAACACGGCACGATGGCCAAGTTCAAAACCAAGGAAGAATGCCATCGCGCGTTGGAACTCAAGGTAACAGAACTCGCTAACAAGGGAAAAACTGCGGTGGGGCAGTGTCACATGCGTAGTGAGGCTGGAAAAGGTTGGTGGTGAGCCAACCAGGTTTTCTCCAGGCGAAATCTTCGCCCAGTTGAGCAAGGCCGTCACCTTTTATACCGGTGTACGAATTTGCGGAACCGCTTCTGCGCGTCCGGCACGCTTCAGTCCAAGACCCAACCATATAGGGCGTCAGCCATGATCAGACTTTCAATCCTCGCGGGGTCTTGCAGGTTGGCCGCCGCCGTTATGACTGCAGGAAGTCTGTGGGGTGTGAGCCTTCCAGCCCAGGCCCGCATCGACCGGCTCGAAATCCTGAGGACAGAACAAGCGTTTCAGGGACGAAGCTTTGGCGACAAGGATGAATACGAGCGCATCATCGCGCGCGCCCACGGATCGCTGGACCCCGAGGACCGTCGCAACGCGATGATTCAGGATATTGACCTTGCCCCGCGTAACGCCCAGGGCCGTGTTGAATATGCAACCGATGTGGAAATCGTTCGTCCACGCAATGCAGAAAAATCGAACGGCGTCTTGCTTTTCAACATTACCAATCGCGGCAATAAGGGCGCCCTGACGCTCTTCAATGCCGACGTCACATCCAACGTCGCACAAACCAACGCGCTGCAGGATGCAGGCGATGGTTTTCTCCAGCGCACCGGCACCACCATGATCTGGTTCGGCTGGCAAGGTGATGTCAAGCCCGGTGACGGCCGAATGGTTCTCAATCTGCCGGTAGCCCGAAAACCCGATGGGTCGGCCGTTACCGGTGTTGTGCGATCGGAATTGATTGCCCGGCAGCCCACGCCAACACTGCATCTGGCATCGGGCTGGTTCAGCGCAACAGCAATGCCGTACCCGACCGCAAACCTTAATCACCGCACGCCTGATCCTGAGGGCTTCACTCCACGATTGACAGTCCGCGCCAATCATCGGGCCGCAGCCGAATCGATCCCCAATGAAGAGTGGTCCTTTGGAGCCTGCCCTGCCGGCACCGACGGCAAACCCGCCGCGCTCCGGCCAAGCGACACCGATATTTGCCTGCCAGCAGGGTTTCAGACGGGACGCCTCTACGAACTCGTCTACACGGCTCGGGATCCGTGGGTGATGGGCATCGGCTTTGCCGTCACCCGCGACCTCGCTGCCTTTCTCAAGACGGATGCGGTCAATACCTCGAGCTCAACGGCACGCACCCAGGTCCAACAGCCCACTGCGATTGTGATGGGATCTTCTCAGAGTGGTCGCTTTATTCGATCGTTTCTGCAGCGCGGCTTCAATCGCGACGAGGCAGACCGAGTCGTGTTCGAGGGGGCTATCCCTCATATCGGCGGCGGACTGATTCCTCTGGATATGCGATTCGCGCAGCCTGCTCGGTCAGCAGGCACCGAACAGGTCGACAACCTTTATCCAGGGACTGGATTTCCTTTTGCGTACGCATCCACGCATGATCCATTGACGGGGCGCACCCAGGGACTGCTCGACCGTTGCAGCGCAGATGGCAGCTGTCCGAAAATTTTTCACATCGCCACCGCGCTCGAATTCTGGGAACTGCGTCAATCGCTGGGCTTTACCGACCCCCTGGGCCTGCGCGATCTGGTGGAGCCCGCGAATGTTCGCAGCTACATCATGGGATCCACCCAGCATGCTGTCCCGGCAAGGCCCTTGCCCCAAAGGGCACCGTTCGCCGGCTGCGAGCAACAGCCCAATCCCAACCCGCACGTTTGGACGATGCGGGCGCTGTTCGTCGCTCTGGTCGATTGGATCCGCACGGGTCAGGAGCCGCCTCCAAGCGAGCGGCCTGCGATCGCAACCGGAACGCTGGTGTCCCCGGAACAGGTACGGTTCCCCTCGATTCCTGCAAACAACTATGGCGGTATCCAGCGTCCGGCCGTTCGGCTGCTCGCCACACACAACCCACTGTTCGTGCAGGACTACGGTGCGGGCTTCGATACTGCCGAGACCCGCGGCGTTGTATCTGTGAACCCACCAAAGCTCTCTGCGGCCCGCTATGGCGTACTGGTTCCACAGGTCGACTCGGACGGCAACGATCTGGGCGGAATCCGCAGCCTGTTTATCCGTGTTCCGATCGGCACCTACACCGGCTGGAACAATTTTCATGCATCACTCTTCAGGGACGGCTTTTGTACGCTCCAGGGAAGCTTCGTTCCGTTCGCTGCAAACCGATCTGAACGCATTGCGGCCGGCGATCCGCGCCCGTCAATCGAAGAGCGTTATCCGAATCGAGCCGCTTATGTTTCAGCCATCCGCAACGCGGCCAGCGATCTGGTGGCAAGGCGGCATCTGCTTCAGTCAGATGCCGCGCGACTCATCGCTGAAGCCGAGCGGGACGGTTGGAGCAATCGCCCCTGACACCGCTTATCAGCACGACTGCGCGTGCCGATCTCAGGGCCTTGCCCTGGCAACAGCTAAAGGTTCCGGTACGAGCGACCGCTCGGAACCAAGCGCCCGGCACGCTTCAGTCCAACTGCAGGTTCAGGCCCTTGGCGATAGAGGCCCAGATACGGTCCTGCTCCTGAAGGAAGCGGGCGAATTGCTCGGGGCTAGAGGGGTCGGGCTGAATGCCAAGCTTTTCGAAGCGATCAATCATCGCCTTGTCGTGCAGCATTTGCGTAGCAATGTCGTTGAGCCGCTTCACGACAGGCGCGGGCAAACCCGCCGGCCCAAAGAAGCCGAACCAGCCTTGCGCCACAAAGCCCGGGTAGCCTGATTCAGCCACGGTTGGGATGTTGGCGAGAATGGGCACACGCACCGAACCGGTGGTGGCCAGCACCTTGAGCCTGCCCGCCTGAAAATTTGCAACCGTGTTGGCCAGCGCGCTTCCAACCGATAAACCGACACGTTGGCCAGCAGGTCCTGCATCGCAGGTGCGGCGCCCTTGTAGGGGACGTGCGTCAATTTGATGCCGGCATCAGCCGCCAGCTTCTCGGCAATGAGGTGGGGGAGCGAGCCCTGCCCCACGCTGGCATAGGTGATCTTGTTGGGCTGCGCTTTGGCCGCTGCGATCATTTCGGGCAGGGTGTTGTAGGGAGTCTTCACCCCGGCCAGAACCGCCCCCGGCGTATTGACGATGTTGGTAATAGGCGTGAAGTCGCGGCTGGGGTTGAAGCTCAGCGACTTGTGGATGTGCGGCGCGATCGATATGGCGCTCACCGTCATCACACCCAGGGTGTGACCGTCGGGGCTAGCCTTGGCGAGCGAGGCCGTGCCAATGTTGCCCCCCGCACCCGCGCGGTTTTCCACCACCACAGATTGGCCCAGGCCCTCGGTCAGGTGCCTGGCCAACTCGCGCGCCACCAGGTCGGTAACGCCACCGGGCGGGAACGGCACGATCAGGGTGATGGGTTTGGCAGGCCAGTTGGCGCCTTGCGCCCCAGCCAAACCCCAAGGGGCCAAACACATCCATGCAGCAAAAACCAACCCGATTCGACGATTCACGGCAGCCTCTCAGATCAGAACGTCAGGGCTTTGGAATCTAGCCATGGGCCGGGTTGGAGTCAATCAATGCCAGCCCAGCGCCCATTCCGCTCACGCCCCAAGCACCCGCCCACTCACCCGCGCATAAAACTGCGCAGCCTGCGCAATCACAGGCTCAAGCTCCCGGCCGCGCAGATGCTCGGCAAAGAGCTCGTATTCGAAGTATCCGGCGTATCCCTGCGAGCTAAGAACTTTGAGCTGAGCAGCAACGTCGATCAGCCCGGTTTCTGGGCTCTCGCGCTGCGGATCGGCCGGATCACGAAGCGCCACAACATTGCAGAACTGCACCAGTCGGATCTTGTGTCCATGGTTGCGGATCAGATCGGGTAGATCAGGATCCCACCAGGAGTGATAGAGATCCAGAGCAAGGGAGGCGTTGTCGATGGCGCTCACCAGATTGAGCGCATGACGCAAGGAGTTGACGCAGCCCTTGTTCAGAACACCCGCCGGATGAATGGGCTCCAGGCCAAGGTGCACGCCCGCGCTCGCCGCACGCTCCGCGAGCCTCTGCAAGCCATCGGTAATTGTGGCGCGCGCATCCTGAAGCGACGCAGCGCCATGGCTCAACCCGCCGGTGATGACCACCAGCGTTTCAGCGCCAAGCTCTGCTGCAGCCTCGATCAGCCTGAGGTTCGTGCGGGCTTGCTCGGCCGCGCGCTGGCTGTCGCCGAACAGAAAATAACCCGCACTGTTCAACGACGATACTTTCAAACCCAGATCGCTCAACTGCGTTTTAAGTTGTGGAACCGGAATCTCGTCAATCGCCCGCACCGTCAGCCCCACCGCGGCTGCGCCGGTCTTGGCGGCAAGAGGCAGAAAGGCTGCAATCGGTTGATCCGGGGGGCAGATGTAGGCGTTGATGGAGAGAGGATTTTTCATGGCTCTTGAGCACGAGTGTGGCGCAATCTCATAACTTCCCGCCTGAGATCGCGCGAGTGAGCTTGCTGATGCTATTGTCAAACGGCACCGCAATCCGCCGCGTGGATCGTATCAAGGATCTCATTCATGTCGCCAACCTGCTTTCACGGCTTCCTGCACACGATGAACTCACGCTTCTCGATCGCCTCGCTTATTCGCATACCAGCGATCGTGCTGGCGCTCGCCACAGGGGTATCCATTTCTGATGGCGTACTGGCGCAGACTTTCCCGGAGCGCCCGATCAAAATCGTCGTGCCGTGGCCGGCTGGCGGCATCACCGATTCCGCAGGTCGCATCATGGCGCAACGCCTGGCCGAGCGGTTTGGCACGGCTGTCGTTGTCGAAAATCGAGCGGGTGCTGCAGGAACAATCGGCGCGGAAGCGGCGGCCCGCGCCCAACCCGACGGCTACACGCTGCTGCTGGCCAGCGCCGAGACTCATGCCATTGCACCGAATCTTCGCGCCCGTCTTCCCTATGACCCCACCAAAGACTTCGCCGCCATCGCGCCGTTCGCCATCAACCCGTTTGCCCTTGTTGCACGCCCCGACTTTCCTGCAAGCGACCTGCGTGAACTGATTGCCGCCATCAAGGCGCAGCCCGGAAAATTCACCTATTCCTCAGCCGGTCTGGGCAGCACCTCCCAAATCGCCATGGAAACGTTGAAGGGCCTGGCCGGAATCGACATTCTTCACGTTCCGTTTCAGGGCCAGGCGCCGGCCATGACGTCGCTCATGGGGGGACAGACCGACCTGCAAATGCTGCCCGCGGGCAGCGCACAGGCCATGAGCGCATCGGGAAAGATCAAGGTCTTCGCTGTGACGACCCATGCACGGTTCTTCAATCTGCCGGATGTGCCGGCACTCAGGGAACAGGGCTATGAGGCAATGAATTTCGCCAACTTCTTCGGGCTGGTCGCGCCCGCTGCCGTACCCGCAGCAATCCTGCAGCGACTGGAGCAGGAGGTGCGCGCCGTGACCCAGGTCGCCGACACCCGTGCGGCGCTTCGAAAACTGGGCGTGGACAGTTACCCCGCCATGACCGCCGGCGAATTCAAGCGCTTTCTTGAAGACGAGCGGCATCGCTGGGGCGGCGTCATCCGCGGCCTCGGCCTGAAACCCGAATAACTTCAAGCGATCGGGCGAACTGCTCGATAGGCAGAGGGCGGTCGGTAAGCTGGATCACTGAGCAGCCGACCGCAGCCTGATATGGGCGTGGAAATGCCGGCGGTTCCCAGCGCGTTCCACAGCATGGCCCCCGCGCTCGATAACACTGGTTTGCCCAGATCGCTCTCGGCGGCACCCAGCACGGAAAGCGTTGGAAGACCCACGCCGCTCACGAACACCGCATCGGCATTGCCTCGGTTTACCTCGCGAATGAGCCCGTAGACCCGTCGCGGCGGCTCATCGAATATGCACTTCACATCGGGCAGACACTGCGCGTTGACCACCTCGAAGCCATACTGCTCCAGCACTTCCCTGCTCCGCCGTGTGAGCGCCTCGTCATAAGGCGTACCGATGGCCACCCGGCGAACATCCAATTGCCTGAGCGCAGCCGCTGCACTGCCCAGCGCACTGATGAATGGAATGCCGGTTCGATCGGCCATGCGCTGGCAAAGCTCGCGATCGCCCTCCATTCCCAGGGTGTAGCTGGTGGCAGTGTGCGCAAGCACCATGACGTGGGGTTCGACACTTGCCAGCATGTCAACGGTCTGGTCCAGATTTGCAAGCTGACTGGCTGCCCGCTGCTGCAGGTTTTGCAAAGTGCCGACCGCGCCCCGGGCCGTCATCCGGTTGAAGTGCACCGAGACACCCTCCGGGGCTGCGCGAAACATCTCGCGCTCCACCGTTGGCGTGCCAGGGGGGATCAAAAATCCAAGCCGTGCTCGCCAATCGGTCATCCGGGTCTACCGTTCAAGAGGGTGAAGTGTCTGACCCTTTGCTGTTCAAAGACGCGGTCAGCATGGCGTAGAGCTCATCCTTGAGCCGAACACGCCGCATTTTAAGATGTTCGAGCGCTTCGTCCGAGCGATGCTCGATCCCTTCTTCAACCCGGATGATTTCACGGTCGAGAGCCTCGTATTCACCCGCCTGTTTCGCGAAATGCGCGTTGGTGGTCTTGAGTGTGTGAATCCGGTCGCGTAAATCGGGGAAATCGGACGCGAGAGCGTGTTTCTCAACATAGGTCATGAAAGGTCGTCCTGCAAAAGTGGGCGCGAGAAGCGAAATCAGCGTTGCTGCACTGAAAGCTGACTGTCGCATGAACACTCTCGCGCCCCCTTGAGCCAGGTCATGGAACACCGTTCGGCAACTGATTTCGGCGCCCAGACCCTGCCATCAAAACGCGCCCCATATCGGAACACCAACCCGCACTACACTGCGTACTCACAAGGAAACTCGCGATACGCTTCGAGGTCCTGACCTTCCCCTGGGGAGCAGCCCATGAATCAGCCCGTTCCGCCATCCCTGCGTGGCCTCGCCTACTCCGGCTACCACGCCCGGCGTACACCCGATAGCGACACCACGCTCACCCATGTCGGCCCCGGTACGCCCATGGGCGAACTCATGCGCCGTTATTGGCAGCCCGTGGCACGCAGCGCCGATCTGGGCGAGCGGCCGCTTCGCCTCAGCATTCTGGGTGAAGACCTTGTCCTGTTCCGCGACGGCTCGGGCAGGCTGGGGCTGCTGCATCGCCACTGCACCCATCGCGGCGCCGGGCTTGAGCTTGGCCGAATCGCCGAGCGCGGCATCCGCTGCTGCCTGCACGGCTGGTGGTTTGACGTGGACGGCACCGTACTCGATGCGCCCGCCGAGCCCCGGGATAGCCCCTTGCCCCGCACCACCACGCAGGGCGCCTACCCGGTGCATGAGGTCGCTGGTCTCGTCTTTGCCTACCTCGGTCCGCCCGAGCATCAGCCCGTGTTTCCCAATCTCGATGCCTTCAACCTGCCAGGCACCGAACTGGTGTCCTACAGCCTGCACTACCCCTGCAACTGGCTGCAGGTGCACGAGAACCTGATGGATCCCCTGCACGCGGTTTTTCTGCACACCCGAATGGGAACCACCCAGATCACCGATGCCTGGGGGGAAATGCCCGCGACCGAATACGGTGAGCTGGGCGACCGCATGTACTACCTCACCAGCCGACGCTTTGGCGACAAGGTGTGGGTGAGGTTCAACGAAGTGGGCGTACCCAATTTTGGTCAGGTCGCAGGCTTCTGGCAGGACGGCGCCGACGAGCTCCTCTTCCAACGGATTGCAGCCACCCGCTGGACCGTGCCCCATGACGAAGGCTCCTGCACCATTTTTGGCGTGAGACATTTCAGCGAGGATGTCGAGGGCCCCAAAGGCCTGGGCGATCGCAAGCGGGTGGGCCGCGACTCGCTCGATGTCTACGGGCAGTCACACGGAGGTCGATCACTCGAGCAGATGCAGGACGACCCGGGTGACTGGGAGGCCATCGTGTCCATGGGGTCGGTCGCATTGCATTCGGCTGAGCATCGCGGCGCGAGTGATGTGGGCGTCGTGCGACTGAGGCGCCAGTTGCGGCGCTTCGCTGACGAGTTGCAGGCCGGTGCAACACCCACGCCGCTCCGCGTCGCAACCCCCGATGGCATTGTGCCAACCTGGACCAGCAACACGGTGCTGCACGTTCCGCCCCGCGCCGACTGCCCCGACGATGAGCTGCTGCGCCGGGTGGGGCGGGCGGTTCGCGATGCGGTCATCGCTGCCGATGAGCTGGCCGGCGATGCTCGCGTCAATGCAATCAACGCGGGGCTGCGGGCGGCGGCTCAGGCGCTGTGCTCGCCGGATAGCCACGCAATATTCAGCACCACCTCGTGACCGCCTAGCGACGCTTGAGCAGTTCGCCGCTGATGATGAGCTTTCGAACCTCGGTGGTGCCGGCCCCAATTTCCAAGAGCTTGGTGGACCGGAAGAGCCGGTTGATTTCGTTGTCCCAGATGTACCCCGAGCCGCCGTGCAACTGCACTGCGCTGTCGAGCACCTTGTTAAGCATATCGGCCGCGTACATGACCGAGGCCGCTGTGAGCGCATGGATCTGACCGCGCCCGCCGCCCCCAATCTCGAGATCATTGCATTCGGCAAGCACGCGCCAGGTGAAGGTGCGCATGGTCTCGACCCAGACATACATCTCCGCGATACGTGACTGGACCATCTGAAACGAAGCGATGGGTTTTCCGAACTGCTCGCGAGTGCCTACAAAGTCGATGCAGATCTGCAGCGCGCGCTCAGCAATTCCCAGACAGATGGGCGACACCATGGCGCGCTCGAGATCGAGCCCGCTCATCACCACGGCAACGCCGTTGTTCTCGCCTCCCACCAGATTGTTGGCGGGTACGCGGCACTCGTCGAAAACAAGTTCGCCAGTCTGGCTGCCCCGAAAGCCCATCTTGACGAGCTTCTGCGCCACCTTGAAGCCCGGAAAATCCTTTTCCACAATGAAGGCCGAAATGCCGCCCGAACCCGTGCCCGGGCGGGTCTTTGCGTAAACCAGCAGCACGTCTGCGACCGGCCCATTGGTGATGTAGATTTTCGTGCCGTTCAGCACGTAGACATCCCCCTCGCGGCGCGCCGTAGTGCGCATCGAACCCAGCGCGTCCGATCCGGCTCCGGGCTCGGTGAGGCCCAGTGCCCCGGTGAGTGAACCATTGCAAAGCCCAGGCAGGTATCGGTCACGTTGCGCGTCACTCGCATTGCGCAGAATATTGTTCAGGCACAGGTTTTCATGGGCGACCCAGCTGAGCGCAAGCGCATGATTCCATCGCGCAAACGCCTGGGCAATGAGCCCCGAGCTGAAGAGATCTGAGCCCGAGCCACCCAGTTCAGGCGGTACTGTGATGCCGAAGTAGCCCGCAGGCCCCAGCGCCCTGAACGCGGCTTCCGGCCACCACTCGTCCCGGTCCATCCGCTCACTGAGCGGATACAGCTCCTGGCGCGCATACCGGTCGGCGGCGTCGAGCAGGGCCTGCTGATCGGCGTCGAGCCCGAAGCGTTGCGACAGGCTGGCTGACAAAGCAGTTTCGGCGGGGGCATTCATGCTTGAGTTACTCCGGGATCAGCGCCCCGTCCACTGCGGGGTGCGTTGGTTTTGAAAGGCCTGAAAGCCCTCGCGGGCATCCTCGGTCGAAGCCATCATGGGCAGCATCAGCTGTGCATATTCAAGCGACTGCTGAAGATTCATGTCCCGCATGGCATGAAATCCCTGCTTGCCCAGGCGAATGGCCGTTGGCGAACGGCTGGCAAGCAGGGTCACCATTCTTTCGATGCGCGCATCGAGATCGGCGGGCGACACCACGTCATTCAGAACACCGGCCTGCAGCGCGCGCGCGGCATCGATTGGCTCACCCGTCATGCAAAGCTCCATGAGCTTTCGCGGTGACAGGACCCGCAGCAGATAGGGAAGAATCATCATGGGAAAGAGGCCGATCTTGCTCTCTGGCGTGCCAAACATGGCGCCCTCAACGCCAATGGCCAGATCGCAGGCGCAGACCAGACCAAAGCCTCCCGCCAGCGCATGCCCGTTGACCCGCGCAAGAATCGGCAGGTCGCACGATTCCATGCGCTTGAAGGCATTGACCACCGGATTTCTGGGCCGCGACGGATCCACCGTGAAGGGCGCACCATTGGCCGCCGGCGCAAGATCGCCGCCCGCGCAAAAGGCCTTGTCGCCCGCCCCGGTCAGCACGATGACCCGGACCTCGGGGTCGGCCTCGGCCGCATCAATCCCGGCGATGATGCCCGCCATCACGTCCGCGTTCATCGCATTTCGACGCTCGGGCCGATTGATGATGATCCACATCGCAGGACCGCGCCGCTCATGAAGTACCACCCGGGTACCCTGCTCATTCATCGTCTCACCTCAATTAAGTGTCCTGGTCTGCACGACCACTTTCAGCGGCCCGCATCAGCTTTTCCGGCTGGCCTGTCTGCGCGCCACAAAGGCGTCGAGCATGGCCATGGTTTCAGGGGTATCCAGCGTGTCAGCGATGATGGCCGACTCCAGATCAAATTGCTCCGCCAGCGAGTTGACCGGACTCATGGCCATCAGCCGCTTGAGCCCACCCAGCGCAGCCGGTGACATGGCGCAAAGCGTCGCCACCACCGAATCGACGCAGCTGTTCAGTTCATCATCCTCGACAACCCGCGTGACCAGACCCAGCTCGCAGGCACGGTCGGCATCGAGCGTTTCATTGAGGGCCAGAAGCTCGAACGCACGACGCACACCCACCATTCTGGGCAGGCGCCAGCTGAGGCCCCCATCGGGCGTCAATCCCGACCGGGTGTAGGCGGTAACAAGCCTCGCCTTGCGGCTGGCAATCACGATATCGCCCGCCAGTGCGAGACTCATTCCGCCGCCCGCTGCCACACCACGGAGCGCTGTCACCACCGGCGCAGCGCACTGAACCAGCCGCTGCAAGCCCGCATGAAACAGCTGCGTCATCTCATAGGCCTCGGCCCGGATTCGGTCGCGCGCTGACAGGAAGTGGTCCAGATCCCCACCCACCGAGAACACCTCACCCTGAGCAGCCAGCACGATGACCCGTACCGAGGAATCGGCGGTGCACTCGCGGGTGAGCTCGGCAAAGCTTCGACACCAGCCGAGATCCACCGCATTGCGGGCTTCCGGGGCCGCCATCGTGAGTCGGGCCACGCCGTCTGCGATGGTGCAATCGAGGCGATGTCCGGAGATCGAGCGCTGCGTCATGCTGGCTTCCTTCATGCTGGCTTCCTTACCGGGCTCACAGCCGGAGAACCCCGTAGCCCGGCGTACCCATGGGCGCGTTAAGCGACGCCGAGATGGCCATCCCCAGGGCATTGCGGGTATCGACCGGATCGAGCACACCGTCGTCCCAGAGCTCGGAGGTGGAGTGCCAGGCCGACAGCTGGCTTTGATAGGCGGCGAGCGTTTCTTCACGCAAGGCTCGAAGCACCGCCTCGTCAACCGGACGGCCTTCGCGCTCAAGCTGCCGGAGCTTGACTTCAAGCAGCGTGTTGGCCGCCTGTTCGCCGCCCATCACACCGATCTGGTGATTGGGCCAGGAGAAGAGAAAGCGGCTATCAAAGGCCCGGCCACACATTCCGTAGTTGCCCGCGCCAAACGAGGCATGGCACATGACCGTGAATTTGGGCACGTGGCTGCAGGCCTGCGCCATGATCATCTTGGCGCCGTCCTTGGTGATGCCCGCACGCTCGTAATCGGTCCCCACCATGTAGCCGGTGATGTTCTGCAAAAACACCATCGGCGTGTTGTTCTGATTGCAGAGTTCGATGAAATGCGCGCCCTTGAGCGCGCTGTCGTTGAACAGAATGCCGTTATTGGCGAGGATCCCGACCCGGTAACCCCACAGGTTGGCAAAGCCGCAGACCAGCGTTGGCCCGTAATCGGGCTGATATTCGTGAAAGCGGCTGCCGTCGACCAGACGCGCAATCACCTCGCGACAGTCAAACCCCTTCTTGATGTCATCGGGGATGATGCCGTAGAGCTCGTCGGGATCGTAGAGCGGCGCTTCCACCGGCTCGCAGGCAATCAGCGTCTTTTTCGTGGGCTCCCACTGCGACACGATCTCGCGACCGATCGCAATCGCTTCGGCCTCTGAACCTGCCGCCCAGTCGCACACCCCCGAGACCTGGGTATGCATGCGGGCCCCGCCCAGCGCATCCGCACTCACCACTGCGCCGGTGGCTGCCTTGACAAGCGGCGGGCCCCCCAGAAACACAGCTCCGGTTCCCTCGACGATCACGTTGTAGTCGCTGAGCGCGGGAATGTAGGCGCCGCCCGCGGTGCAGTGCCCCATCACCAGGGCAAGCTGCTTGATGCCACGCTTGGAAAGCAGGGACTGGTTACGAAACATGCGCCCCGCCATATAGCGGTCGGGAAACACTTCGGACTGCAACTGCAGAAAGCCTCCCGCCGAGTCGCACAAATGCACCACCGGGAGGTGATTCTCGAGCGCAATATCCAGGCAGCGGATGATTTTCTTGACTGACAGCGGATACCAGGCGCCGCCCTTGATCGTGCTGTCATCGGCATGAATGATGACCTCGCGACCCGACACAATGCCAATCCCCACGATGCAGCTTGCTCCGGGCGCCTCACCGCCATAGGCCTGGTTTGCAGCCAGCGTGGACAGTTCGAGAAACGGTGTGCCCGGATCCAGCAAGGCCTCAAGCCGCTCGCGGGGCAGCATCTTGCCCTGGGAGCGCAGCCTGTCCACATCGCGCGAGGGTCTCGCATGACGCGCAGCCTGCTGGCGCTCATGGAGCTCACGCGCGAGCGAACGGTTGTGCTGATAGCGGGTGCGAAACTCGGAGTCGCTGGTACGAAGCGCTGAGCGGATCACTGCCATGTCAGTTCGCCTTCGCCCGGCCAGTCTCGGAATCGGGTCGGAGCCTGGACGGGTCAGTGTCCTCGGCCTCAAGGCTTACCAGCGTTGCACCGCGATCAAAACTTGAATTCACTTCAACATGAATGACGCTGATGCGCCCGGCGCGGGGCGCCGTGACCATCATCTGCAGCTTCATGCTTTCGATGGTGAGCAGCCGGTCGCCCTCGGCCACCTCGGCCCCGGCCTCGGCGTGCAGCGCCACCACCGTGCCAGGCATGTCGGCCCGGATGTCGGCTGACGCCGAGCCTGAAGCCGACTCGCCCGCTTCAACCCCGGCCCGACGAAAGTGCCAGTGCCGCCCCTCAAGATGCAGATAGACATCATTGCCCGCCACCCAGCGCCAGCCCTCAACGATTCGCCCCCCCAGATCAAGGCGAACCCGTCCAGCCTCGCCCGTATCAAGCTCCCTGAGACCGATACGCTGTTCGCCCACTTCAAAAATCTGCACCGGCCGCCTGGCAACAATATCGAGTTGCTGGCGCACGCCCCGCGAATCATCGAACACAATCTTCAAACCGTTCTCCTTCAGCTCAGCCGTCTGGCGCCTGGGCGAACCACGCGCCCTGGCGTCAGTTACGCCAATGGCCGATACGCGCGGCCGTATCCGGCGTCTCATGCACCATGATCCGGATGTCCCGGGAACCCAGCGCCGATGCGGCAAGCGCCAGGGCCGCCTGCTGCGGGGGCGCCTCGGCGAGCAGCGTTTCGGCATGCTCGGCCACGAACCCGGTGTGCAAACCCGCGGCCGCAAAAGCCGGATGCGCCACCACACGACCCAGGTAGTCGATATTGCTGGCCACCCCCAGGAGCGCAGTCTGCTCAAGCGCATGGATGAGCCGGACTCTCGCCGCCTCCCTGTCCCTGCCATGCGCGATCAACTTGGCGAGCATGGAATCAAAGGCAGGCGTGATCGACTGCCCCTCGCGAATGCCGCTATCCAGTCGCACGCCCTCGCCCGACGGCTCGCGCAACAGACCGATCCGCCCGGTTGCAGGCCGAAAGTCGCGCTCGGGTTCCTCGGCGCAGATCCGGACCTCGATCGCATGCCCCTGAGGCGCGAGCGAGGTCTGCGACGGCAGCGCTTCGCCAGACGCCACTGCAATCTGCAAGGCCACCAGGTCAACGCCCCAGACGCATTCGGTCACCGGGTGTTCGACCTGCAATCGGGTATTCATCTCAAGGAAATAAAACACGCCATCACTGCCGAGAATGAACTCGACCGTGCCGGCATTGCGGTAGCGCGCAGCCGAGGCCAGTCGGACCGCCGAGTCTATGATCGACTGTCGCAGCGCCTCCGAAAGCCCCGGCGAGGGCGCCTCCTCGACAATCTTCTGAAAGCGGCGCTGGATCGAGCACTCCCGCTCGCCAAGGTGCAGGACTCCACCCTGACCATCGCCCAGCACCTGCACCTCGATGTGACGCGGGCCTGGCACCAGACGCTCGGCGTAGATACGCCCATCACCGAAATAGCGGCTTGCCTCACCCGCGGCCAGCGGTACCGCACTGCCCAGTTCCGCAGCGTCATGTACCACCCGCATGCCCTTGCCACCGCCCCCCGCGGAAGCCTTGATGAGGAGGGGATATCCGATGGCCTGCGCCGCCGCTTCAAAGGACTGAACCGGGGCCCCGGCCTCAATCTCGAAACTGGGCGCAACCGGCACGCCATGCGCTCTCGCAAATTCGCGCGAACGGAGCTTGTCGCCCATCAGGCGCATGCTCTCGGCGTCTGGACCAATGAAGACGAGCCCCGCGTCGGATACCGCTCGGGCAAACGCCGCGTTTTCAGAAAGAAAACCATAGCCCGGGTGGATGGCCACTGCGCCCGTCTGCTGCGCCACGGCGATGATCTGCGCCGCGTCGAGATAGGCTGCCGTGGGCACGGCGCCCTGCAACTCGATGGCCTGATCGGCCATGGCCACATGCGGCGCCAGACGATCCTCGTGGTGATACACGGCCACCATTCGGTGGCCGAGGCGCTTGCCGGTGCGGATGATGCGGCAGGCAATCTCTCCACGGTTGGCAACAAGAATGGTGTGCAGTTCTGGCATGGGCGATGGAGTCCGGAGAAGCGACGGTCAGGCCGTCAGGCGAGCCAGCGTCGACGCCGCCTGTAGTGCTTGACCTGGCTGTAGTCGACGCTGCCGATACCGCCCAGATAGGCATTCTGCACGTCGGGATTGCTGCTCAACACCTCGGCCGACCCACTCATCACCACGCGGCCATTTTCGAGCAGATACGCCGACTGAGCCACCTCGAGCGCGGCGGCAGCGTTCTGCTCCACGAGCAGAACCGCCATGCCGTGGTCCCGGTTGATTCTTCGAATGGTGTCGAAGATTTCATCCACCAGGAATGGGGCCAGTCCAAGACTGGGCTCATCGAGCATGATCAGGCGCGGTTCGGTCATGAGCGCCCGCGCAATGGCCAGCATCTGCTGTTCGCCGCCCGACAGATAGCCCGCCTGCGCCTTGGCCCGGTCTTTCAGGCGGGGGAACAGATCGAACATCTGCGTGACACGATCATTAACTCGCGCACGATCGCGATGCATGGAGGTGGCGGCAATCAGGTTCTCTTCGGGCGTAAGGTGGCCAAATACCCGCCGGCCTTCCAGGCAGTGAACAATGCCTGCGCGCACGCGCTCAGGGGCATCCATGCTGAGAATGTCCTGACCATCAAAGAGCACATCACCCCGGGTCACCGCGCCGCGCTCGGGCTTGAGCAGTCCTGAAATCGATTTCAGGACCGTGCTTTTTCCTGCACCGTTTGCGCCCAGAAGGGCAACCAGGCCGCCGTTCGGAACCTCGATCGAGACACCCTTGACCGCCAGAAACACCTGGTCATAGACGACCTCGATGTTGTTCAGGACCAGCAGGGGACCGGCGGGTTGACTCATGACAGTCCCCCCCCCGACCACGGCTGAACATCAGTGCTGCGCAATTCGATCACTTGCCAGTCTTGGCAAACTCGGACGAGTACTTCCGGATTTCCTCCCAGACCACGTCCTGGTTGGCCGAATACCAGTCGCTGACTGGCACAAACCTGGAGCCATCCCACTGCGAGATGCGGCCCTTACCCCCGCCCTGGTGGTCCTGCGGCGTAATGGTGGTGGCGGGGATCATGCCGTCGGCGGTGAAATCCTTGATGGCGTGCAGACCTGCGTTGAGCCAGGCACCGTTTACGGGGCCAGCGGGGGCTTTCACGAAGGCCTGGCGTACCCCCTCGAGCATGAGCGCGGTGATCATCACGCCATAGCTGTAGTACACCGTTCCAACCTTGGCCTCGGGACCCGCCCCCTTGCCGGCCGCCACAACC
>Ga0172372_10006228_pt1 | contig 16292 bp, 13 predicted proteins | sample LakKiv5m_2_FD_114544 | JGI IMG/M metagenome (GOLD analysis project Ga0172372, IMG submission 114544) | Freshwater microbial communities from Kabuno Bay, South-Kivu, Congo - kab_092012_9.5m | ecosystem: Environmental > Aquatic > Freshwater > Lake | place: Democratic Republic of the Congo...
ATGGAAGAGTTAGCGTCCCTTGCCATGGAATGGCTCAGGTACAATAACAACTACTACGCCGACATGCGAAATACATTTGCTCTGGCTGCGTAGCGCACCAGAAAACGTGTGGAGCTATTTAGGGAATTTCTTTCAAAACATATGTCGCCAGTTTTGATACATGATTTCGGTGGAATTCAAATGTTTGATGGCCCAACGAACTACACGGGCATTTTTCTGTTCCAAAAAACCCCTCCAGCAGATGATTTGGAATTCTTCGTCCATCGCTATGACGCGCAGACTCGGTAAGGGAACCTTGCGTTTGACTCGGCCATCGAATCCTTACAATCGAATCGCGAAACCGCAATAAAAACGGTTGTGGCTGCATCGCGGACTGATCTAAAAAAGAGCCAATGGGAATTCCAAACGTCAACGACAGGTGACTTGCTTTCCCTGATAGAGCAACACTCTGTTAGTCTGAAGCAGATTACGCGGGAGATTTTCCAAGGCATCGCTTCTGGGAAAGACGATGTCTTTTATCTCTCGAAGGAACGCATGAACCAGCACAAGCTCGAGCTGGAAGTTGTCAAGCCTTTACTTAAGGGAAAGGACATCAAGAGGTATTTCTTGCATTGGTCTGAGACGTTTGTGCTCTATCCTTATGATGATCATTCCCGCGTGATTCCTGAAACCAAATTCTCGAAGCAGTTCCCCAACGCGTACGAGTATCTATGTGCTAATCGAGACTTGCTTTCTGGTAGAGGGTATTTCGAAAGCTCAAGTAAAGCTTGGTACGAGCTTTGGAACCAAAGAAAAAAAGCCAATTTCGAAGCAACAAAGATCGTTACACCGGAAATATCCGATCGGAATCACTTCGCGAGAACTACGGGCTACTTTGGAAATACAAAAACATACAACATTATCCCTTCGAATTCATCTGAAGCATTTTGCTGCTATCTCGTCGCCGTTTTGAATTCAAGTGTTATCCAATACTATTACCAGTCAATAACGACTCCTCAAGCAGGAGGATTCTTTGCATACAAAACCAAATTTTTGGAAAGGATACCTATTAGATTAGCAGATTCGATTAATATCGAGCGATTTGCCATACTTGTTCCTTTGGTAGAACTGGCGTATCGGTCCCAGCAACACGTCCAATTTTTTGATGACTTGATTGACGCATGCGTCATGGAGTGCTATTTCCCAGAGCATATGGTCGAACGCGACTTGTTGTTACTCGATGACCTTGCACCATATTTATCAATGTACAACTCGAAAGTAAGCGAATCTAAGCAAATGGAGTTTCTAGACAATCTCTATAGCAAACTCAACGCCCCCCAATCCCCTGTCCGCAATCGCTTGCTGCGATTGACCGCCGATAGTCCAGATCTGCTGGCTGTGATTAAGGCGGGAGGTAAGATGTAGCTCAAATGGAGTTCGTGATCTACACCGATGAATCGGACAAGGATGGCGAGTATTTTTCAATTTTTTATAGAAGAGTGCACGTTCGTTCGGAAGATCTCGCCTTAGTTTTAAAGAGGCTCGCTGAAGCAAAAGATGGACAGAATTTTTACGACAAAAAACGATCGCCAAAGAAAAGCTTTAGAGCACATTCTTGGACGCGTTCGCCAGATCTACACAAACTTCAACATCGGCGAGTCGACTGGTACACAGGGTGATATCACCAATCGCTGGCGACATCCCTACCGGCACTGGAAGCTCATCCCCAAGAATCATGAACGAGAGATGAGCCGCTGGAAGACATGATTTGTCCACCAACGAAAAACCCCCGTACTCACTATGCCTTGCGGCTTGCCCCAAGTGGAACTTGAGCCTTCGAGAGCGACAGGGGTTAACTTCATCATCGGCCAGGATCCTGCGCAAGTCAACCAAGAGTAGAAAGCATTACAAATTCTCATGAAAGCCCGCATCCAACGGATCGAGATCAACAATTTCAAGGCTTTCCGCCAATTCCGCCTCGACCTCGACGGCCGTCACCTGCTGCTCTACGGCCCCAACGGATCCGGAAAGTCGTCGCTATACTGGGCGCTCTACACCTTTCTCCAAAGCGGTCGGAAGTCGTCCATCAGCAAGTATTTTGATCCCGCCCACGACGAACGGCTATTGAACATTCACGAGGATGCGAATTATGTCCCGGGAGAGATCGCTGTCACGATTCGTGATACGCGTTCCCTCACAGATACAACCTACCGAATCAACCATTCGACACATGGAACCAGACTTAATCCTGTCATCACAAAGGCCGAGATGGCAAGTGATTTCATTACCTATCGGTTCTTCTTTGGCTTCTCGCATTTTCGAAACTCACAGAAGTTCAATCTATGGCCTTTGTTCGAACGCGAGAGTGACACCTTTGTACAGCAAAGAGGCCGAAGATGCACTCAAGATCATTCAAGACCTCCAGGTTGCACTCGATCAAGCGCTCCAACATATTTAGATTCCATCAAGTACATCTATGAACCCACAAAACCCAAACGCAGCGTCCCGAACGCGAGTCATCCTCGAAGACCTTGAGGCAGTTCGTGAAAACCTGCTCGAACTTTCCGACGATATCTGGACATCTATTGACCATAATGACGCGGATGCATTGGAAGCAGGCGTCGATTTCAAACGTGCGTATAACGCAAAGGTTGCAGCGTTCGATGTGGTAGCTAGCGAACTCTCGCAACTCATTCAGCAGTACACCAGCGTACGGCTTGAGGCGACCGAACAAAGCGGTGCACTCGACGACTCAAGCAATGAACGGATCATTGCCGAACTCGTTCGCGAAGTTCCTCACACTCTGAACGAAGACTTTACGTTCAAGCGTCCGTTCGGTTTTGTACTGAACGGGCAAGGAACCACGGGACTTACAACGTGGCAGCGGTTATACGAACTCGTGTGCGCCAACCTTGTCGCCCGGGACGAGCAGCGCATGCGCTCACTCTTTGCTCGGTCGTTCACGACCACGTGGCAGCCAAGCCTTACGGAGCTCTGCGAGCTCGACCCAAGTTCCGCAGGCTGGGACTTCGTAAGCACGGCTTTGATTCACTGCGTTATCCAGGAGGAGGCATTGTCCATGCGTGATCGCGTCACATTCTGCATTAAGACCATCCATCGCCCTCATTGCTGCGCGACTCTGGTGCTTAGCATTCACGAGCATTGTGGTGATGAGCGTCCGCTGATCTACGTCCTCGACGATGGGAAGCCTGAACTGCGATTTTCGCAAGTCTGTCCCGACGAAGCGGCAATGGTCGATCGACTGATCGAAACCGAATACGACATCGGCTTATCAGCTGGTCGCAATCGCCTCGTGGAAGCGGCTCAGACGCGGATGGTGATCTTTTCAGATGACGATCACGTGGTTGGTCCACAGACTCGGTTGAATGATCTCGTTCGAAAGTTCGAATCGAGTCGCCTCGATCTATTGGCAACACTGAGCAAGCAGCCCCATCGCCCGAATTCAGATGGAACGCCGAGGCTGCTCAATTCGTCAGGCGGCGTGCTTCACATTCCTCGTGGCGAGTATCGACGCATTGGCGATATTGCTGAGTGCGCATTTGTTTGTAACTGCTTCGTAGCACATCGCGACATCCTGCAGGCGATCCGTTGGGATGAAGATCTCAAGGTCGATGAGCATTGGGATTTCTTCTGGCGAGCCAAGATTGCTGGCGTCAGGGTGGGCGTGGCGATGGACCATGTCTTCCCGCACATCCACGTCGATCCGCCGGCCTACAAGCGACATCGACCAGTGTTCTTAAGGGCTGCACTTCGCAAACACGGTTTAAGGAAGGTACTTTGGAAATGAAACGAGTCATCGCAATTCTGGATCTGCCACCGCGCCGTGCGGTGCCGACGGTACGAGAGAGTGTCGAGGCTGCTGCCGAGAGATGGAACGTCGAGCTGCATTGGATTCGACGTCCTCTGCAACCATGCCACCCGTTTTGGCAAAAGATGTTCGTCTGTGGCGATGTTGCAAAGCGATACGGTCCATCGCATGTCCTGCAAATCGACAACGACATGGTTATTCGCAGCGACTGCCCATCACCGTTCGCGTTGGCTCAGCCTGGTCAGTTCGCAATGGTGGCCGAACGGCAGTGCGCCCAAAACCGAATCGACAACGGCGGGTGGCAAAAGACTGCGCACGAGATTTGGGCCAAACGCTGTCGACTCAATCCAGCGCCGACTTGGATGCATCCCAACGGTGGATTGTATCTGTATGACACCGAAACGTTTGCTCGGATGTTCGAGCGAATCATTCAGTACTTGATCGTCACTTTTGGAGCCAACGATCAAGCAACGGATGAGTCGCTTATCATCAATCAACTGTGGAACGACCACGCGGAGACGATCACATTTCTCCCGCCTGACTTTAACGTCAGCATGTTGCAGACGCCCGAGTGGGCAACCAATCCAGTGATGCAGTCCTTTGTCTACCACTTCATTGGCCCCAGCAAACCGCACCTGGATCGATGTCGCTGGCAACGAAGCAATCCACCTGAGTTGCCTTTTCCTGACAACCGTCAATCGATCGAACTGATAAACGAGTGGAAAGACGATCCACCAGCGAGCTACGACATTGGCTCAATATTTAGACCAGATCTAGCGGCGAACCTTTTGGCTGTTTATCCGAAGCTGCTCGTTTCAGGAACGTGGTCCGATGAGCTGACGGTTTATGACGAGAGACTGACGAGCTTGGATGAAACATTCTCATCCCACTTGGTTCTAACGCGGTTTCTCATCCGTCTTGGCGTGAATGCTCGTCGTTTGAAGCTTCGTATCAAGGAGGGCGACGATGCAACGCTTCAGCTTGCCCGCTATTGAGTATCACCTTGCTCACGGTTGCAATTTGTCCTGTCAGCAGTGCAGCCACTATAGCAACTTTCACTTAGCAGGCAGGTTGCCAACGGTCGCCGATGCGGATTCCGAGTACTTGCAATGGTCTTATCGACTTAAGCCGACGCGATTCGCATTGCTCGGCGGTGAGCCGTTGCTTAATCCTGCGATCTTAGAGCACATTCAACTCGCGCGACAACACTGGTACGACAGTGACCTGATGCTGGTCACCAATGGATTCTTCCTGCACCGCTTCCCTGAGTTGCCGAAGGTCCTCGTTGACACAGAGTGCCAACTTGAAATCAGCCAGCATGGTACGCATCAAGACTACCTCGAACGATTCCGCGACGTGAAAGCGATAGTGTGGAGTTGGCGTAAGCAGTATCCGAAGCTTCGCATCAACATTCGCAAATCGCACAAGGGCTGGATGCGTCAATACAACATCGTCGATGGCAAGCCGATGCCTTTCCATTCCGAGCCAGATGCCGCATATCGCGTTTGTATGCAGCGAACGTGCACCCAGCTAGTGAATGGTTGCCTCGCAAAATGCCCCGCACTCGCGTATTGGCCACAGCTAGAGACAAAAGCCCGCCTCGAATCGATTTCGGAGTGGGATTTGTTCCGTAGTTATGAAGCTTGCCCGCCAACAGCGAGCGACGACGAGCTTCGCTCATTCTTCGAAACCAAGTCCATTCCCCAGTGCGCGTTGTGCCCCAGTAGGCGCGTCGCGTTTCGTCACCCCAGTCCCTTGCAAAGGAGTAACTTACTATGATTGATAAGTTCAAACCCAAACTACCTCGTTTGCCATACCCATTCATTCCACCCTTCGATCCGCCGTCAGAACAACCACCCTATGTTCCACCTAAGAGTCCTGGTGGCGAAGGCGGAGGATCACCAAGCGAAGACCCAGGGCCACGTCCACCCTGGTGGCCCGAGGGCTGGCCTTGGCCGCCACCACCGGATGAACCGGTGGTTATCGAAGCGCCGCCACCGCTTCCAAACATCATCTGGCCGCGGCTCCCACCAGATCATCCCTATCACTTGCCACCAGGTTATCACTACCCCGATAATCTGCCCGAAGGCCATCCAGGTCACTACTACCCAGGCATGCCACCGTATCCAGTGATCGCTCCGTGAAATTCGCATAACCTATTCAATTCCAGCATTCATCCAGCACATGCGTGCGAATCCGTTGCACGCGGTGCTCGTATCGTCCGCATTATGGCCTTTGAATCTCCAAAGGTGGGCTAAGCAAAGCCTTGAGTTCAATTAATTATGTCAGATCTAAGATAAAGGAGAACAATCGGAGTGCACTGATTCAACCATTCTCTCTTCCGCGATTATCCCGGCAGAGCGAAGCAACGCTCCTAAAAATCGATCAATGTTCTTCGGCGAGATCAGCGTGACTGTCGTTAAGCCTTTCATCTTCTACATGATTCTCGCTAGAATCGGACGCATCGCTTTCCACTGATGCCTCGTCTTTTGGTGAATCTCCCCATCTCTCTCTACATTCTCTTTCGATTCGCTTCACCATTTCCCAATAACTGTTCGCCGATTCAATATCAGATTGACTTAGATCGAATTCAGGAAATGCCTCACGAATGTATGCATTGAGAGTTCGATGAGCTAGCTGAGCTTGCGAGACATGCTCCAGGAATGTCTTGTGCCGCTCCCAACTATCAGATGAATCAAAGTCGGTCAGTGACAATGTTGCAATTCCACTAAAATTTGAATCTCTATGCGTAAATCGTCCAACATCCCATGCCATTTCCCAATGAAAACAGAAGTCCTTCAAGCGTTGATTGAGTTCAGCATCATATAGGTGGAACAGTGTCGATTGCATCATGCTTTGCGCTGAATCAAGCACATCAATGTGATCCAAATGGATTCGATCTCGTGAAGCGTATTCCAATACATTGTCCACTATTGTGCGAGGGAAAACCGAGTACAGCTCCTTCAGTGTTTTGAGATCGGAGTTTCTCCTTATCTCATCATGCAGTTCGCTTCGATTGATCGATTCTGTTCGGACAGTCAGCTTAGCTTTATACTGACACTGCGACTTATAGTCGATTTGACCAATTGTGCATCGGCTGTGGCAAGTACCGCAAATCGCAAGCATATGTCGTACGTCATGGTGCTTTGTCTTTGCCCAGTCCAGCATATGGTGATACTGCAATGGTGCATGTGAAAGACAGATTGCGCACTTATGCCTTGCTTCTACCAATAGCTCTCTGCGTACATGCGCAGGCGGCCACCTTCCAGGTTCTTCCGCTTCGAATTGTGCGACAAATGCATCAAACTGTTCGTCGCTTACATCAACCTCTTTGCCCACCGTAGTATATTCGAGCATAACCTTTGAATTCGACTTTGGCAGGAAAAGCCCCTGTTCTACCAGGCTTGCAACTTGCTCTCGGGAATAACCCAATAAGCCAGCCACCTCATTAAGATTCATGTAAATTCCTTTGAAACAGTCTTTCAGTTGGTAAATCGGGGAAATAGAGCCATACGCAAATCGACAATCATCCTTCAATGTACGCTATAGCGTATTTTCTAATCAATTGACACTCGATCTCCATTTCGATGAAGATTCGATTTACGAACTTGATCGTGCAGAATTGCTTCTAGTCTCTCGCGAATCTTCTTGCCGGTTCTGGCGAATCCAAGTTCTCGCGATGTGAGCGATACGAGTTCGGACCAATCGATCGTCCCCACGCGCGTGACGATACGCGATGCCGTGTCGATGATTTGCTGCGTAGGAACATCTTCGATTTTAAGATAGGTTGGCGTTTTCGAAGTATCGTCGACCACGTACTGAGGCTGAAGATCTTCAAAATCAGCTTCAGGCTTTTCGGTCGGAGCTGGAGCAAGGTCTGGCGGTATTGCAGCCACCTGTTCATATACTGACAGGATACGTTGTATCTGAAGATCCGGATTGCGAATCCAATCAGTCGACCACACCCGACAGATTCGCCATCCCAAGTTCTCAAGTATCGACTGGCGGATTCGGTCGCGATCTCGGGCTGTCTTTGATGAATGATAGGTCGCTCCGTCGCATTCAATACCCAAGCAATAAAGCCCTGGATGTGCAGGATGTTTGAGAGCGAGATCGATTCTAAAACCACCGCAGCCGACTTGGGGAACCGGCTCCAATCCATGGCGAATCAAAGCTGCAGCAACTTCTTCTTCAAATGGCGACTCACAGTCGCCTTGTGTCTCGACGATGGATCGACTCATCGAGTCGACGCCATGTTCTGCATACTCAAGGTAGGCCCTGAGCAACTGTGCGCCGATGCTGGTACTTCCAGAAAGATCCATATCCGAAGCACGTACAGACGCTACTAGCGAGACGGCCTCACGAGCACGAGTCACTGCCACATTCAGTCGGCGTTCACCACCAGGCTTGGACAATGGCCCGAAGTTCTTGATGAACTTTCCGGCTTCGTTCTTCGCGTAACCAAACGAGAGCAGGATCACATCCCGCTCGTCACCCTGCACATTCTCAAGGTTCTTGATGAAGAGCGGTTCATGCGTTCCTTCCTTCAAAAGCACATCGATCACAGGCGACGATCGCCGGAGGTCGTAAATCGCATCCTCTATCGCTTGTTGCTGCGATACATTGAATGCGATCACTCCCAGCGATTTATCTGGCTTGCCTCGATAATGCTCGACCACAAGTTCTGCAACCCTCCTAGCCTCGGGCAGATTCTTCCGATCCGACCATAGACCATCGGGTACGTGGATCAACTGAACGGCATCGCTAGCAGCGTCGCGTACGGATGGGAAGGTAACCAAGTCCCCGTCATAGAAATGCTTGTTCGAGAATGCGATCAACGGCTCGCGGCGACTGCGGTAGTGCCAGCGTAATCGCTTGTTCGGCATATTGACCGACTTGCACAAACTGAGAATGCTCTCGAAGTCGCCGATATCGTCTTCGTCCTCTTCAGATTCAATGTCTGCACGTGAAAAGAAACTGGTCGGGGGAAGCTGCTTATCATCGCCGGCAACAATCAACTGGCTGCCACGATAAATGGCACCAATGGCATCCCATGGAAACACCTGAGACGCTTCGTCGAAGATTACAAGATCGAACCTTAACGCTTCAGCTTGCAGAAACGTGCTGACAGACAGCGGGCTCATCATGATGCATGGCTTCAATCGCTGCAGAACACCGGGGACAGCATTGAAGAGCTTTCGAAGCGGCATGTGACGCCGCTTCTTCTCGGTTTCCTTCTTCAGTATTCCCAACTCAGACGTCATGGGCGCGAGCCAACCGATGCGTGGTCGGTCTTCGCGACTTAATTGAAACTCGCGAACGCGAGCTGCGGCCGCCTTGATTTCCCACTCATCAAGAGCACGATACTTGTCGCGAATCTGTTCGTGACGGACGCCATCGAAGTCGCCAATGTGAGGCAGGTTTGACACAAAATGATCGAACAACTGCTGATAGAGCTTGGCGCATACCGCGTCGACAGCATCATTTGGCGAGTAATCTCGATTTATCAACTCACCAACCACGGTTGCAAAGCCTTCTTCGGACATCAGCTCGCGCCATCGATTGAATTGAATCCATTCGTCGATGGAATCAGTTACCGAAATGAGACTTTGTAGGGTTGCTGGCAACTCTTTCAATGCAAGATCTTTGGGCACGAATCCTGTGGACACGCTTTGGGCTGGATCAAAGATCTTGCCGAAGAACTTACCTGGCTCGCTCATTTGTTCAGACGCAAGCTTTGCTTTTGCCAGAATCTCTGTTACCTGGGTTCTCCTCTGTGCACATGTAGCAATCGCTCGGGCGAGTGGCGAGTTCAAAAGTTCATCGGGTGCCTGTTTGATCCACTGACTTTTCTGGCACTCATCGCCGCTAAGTTCATTTGATTGTTCGATGCCAAACTGGGAAAGAATCGAATTGCAGCGATCGATTGTGCTCTGGGCCTGCCGTAGCTCCTCAATTGCCTTAGCGTCTAGTGGTAGACGTTCGAGCGGAACAGATTGACCTGGCTTAAGAACGGTTAGAAGCTTCGACAGTCGTGAGGCGATTGTTTCAAACTCTGATGCGGCTACCACGACACAGGCTTTAAGTTCGGTTGCTATCCGTTTGCGGGGCTCAATCTCCTGCTGGCCAGGATTGGTTAAGTTGATAAACGTAACTTGCTCCGTCCACATTCTGCTAACTTGCTGGAACGCAGTCTCGGTGGATTGGATCAGCGTTCTGAGAGCCTCTTGATTTAGACGCCCAGCAGTACAAACAGTTTCCTTCAATACGGACGAAGCGCCAAAAGTCTTTGTTAGCTTGTCAGCCGATTCAACACCACGAATGGCTGCCAGCCATCCATCCGCATGAAATGGTTTGGCATCTTTAGGCAAGTCTGGAGCTCGGGCGACGAATACTGCTTCGACCGCTTCTCGTTGGTTTGCGTAAACTTTTGCCGATGCAATGTCATTCAGCAATTGCTGCATATCGGGCTTGGTTTGGTACTTGGTATAACTGGCTTGGATCGCGGCTGTACATCGATTGGTGGCTAACTGGAGTTCTGAGACAAATTGCAATGCCTCATTGATCCGTAAGTTCGATATTCCCATCGATTCTTTTGCGTTACTTGATGCGTCAACGCTAGTGGGTTGCAGCATTTCCGACAATCTCGTAATCAGCGGATCATCGGGACGCATGGAGATGGCAACAGCAACGGTCGGCATTACCGATGCAGCTTGCGGAGCAGCAGAGATAAAAGCCCCGAAAGAACTCAGTGCTTCGAGCGTTTCCTGCCACGACTCTATCTGGTCAGCAACGACGCCTGGGAGAAGCAATTCCTTGAGTTCTTGATGGGCACTGTCGACTTCACCCATACGCTTATGAAACGTAGCGAGCTGCTGAATGTCACTGAGTAGTGTTTTTGTCTCGGGTACAGCTGCCTTATAGAGGTCAGCAACATCCATCCGATATTTGGAATAGCCGCCAACAAGCCGCGTCCACCATGACGCGAATCGCTTTCCTTGATCAACAATCGCTCGCGCGGTCGGCAAGAATGCCCGATGAGAAAATCTCGATTCGAGGTCTTTTCGCAATTCTTGAGCCTCAGATAGATCAAGAAGTACTGCTTCGATTTGTTGTTTGATACGACCTCGTGTTGTCGCGTCGGCCCAGTTGCCGTTGTATGATCTCGCGACCAACAGCTTAGGCAACGCTTCAACGATATTACGAGCCTCGTCTATTGTGGGCGCAAAGCCATCGTTCCAATGTAATGCCGAGGCGACACTATTGAGGTCGGCATCTATAAGGCCGAGACGCCCTTGCTCATGAGCTAATCGCTTTGCGAGCTCATCCAAGTTTTCAATTTGGGATGCAGCGACTTTGGTCGTTACAAAGTCCCAGCTTCGCTTCAATACATCAACATCTTCAACTTCACTGGCGAGTTTCAGCAGTTCTTCTGGATTGATTCGTTCCCTGACGCTCTGCTCCAACGTATTGATTGATTCAAGCTTAGCGATTGCATCCTTAGCATGAGCGACGATCTCCGTTGCCCGCTCTGGTTCGAACCAAGCTGTGCGAAAAGGTGCATCGGTGGCAACTAACCGTGCCGCTGACAAAAGTTTCCCGACAGATCCGATCGGAAGATCAGCTTTAATTGGCAGCTTAACTTCAGCTACCAATTGCTTAAGTGTATGTTCGAATGTGGAAAGCGAGCCTTCGAAATCACGTAAGAGCTGGGCGTGACTTGTCAATACATCACAACAATCCTTGTAGCTGTTCGGAAGGGGAATCGTTAATCGCTCTAACCATCCGCAGCTTCTCAGATCCGAGAGTGGTACGATGGTGTCACTGAAAAGCGTCGTTACATCATCGACATACTCCGATAGTGCTTGTTGCAAATGAACGGATTGGAGATGGGCGTTGTGGCGATCAAGCAATGCACGAGCGATTTCACGCGGAGACGCGAACCAGCCAACTGGAACGTCAGGTATTGTTAGGTTCATCTCCAACGAACCCAGCAGAGACTTCAGCTGTACGGGCGTCGTACCTTCTGGAATGAGAGAGGCTTCTTCGAGTGGGCTCAGATCTTGAGCAAGCTGCGTTGCTTTGTCGGACAGCAGTGCGAAGTTGTTTCGAATGTCGGACTTCAATGCAAGCGTTTGATTCGTTAATCGACATCCACGCCACGGGTGACTGGCAAAGTTCGAAAGTACATTCTGGTGCTGTGGCGCAAGTCGAAGTAATTGAATCCAACTATCGAGCGTACTCCGCGCGACTAATTCTGGCTCAGAGAACTCAATCCTGGATCTGCCTAGCATGCCAGTTCTCGTGAGTCTGGCAATGTTTCCGTGCAACTCGTACATCGACAACCCAATCGGTTGTTGAGGTAGGTGCAGAATGCGCACATAGTCATTCAACGCCTGACGCTGTTTTCGCAGATCATTCAACTTGGGATTGGGGTCGGGGTAGGTCTCGACTGGAATCTCAAGACACCATTTCAATTCCTCGAGTACCGTTTTGCGATTTACTTTTGTATGACACTCAAGGCAGAAATCACCAAGTCCGCAATCATCGAGTCGACGCTTCACAACCTCGAGAGCGGCGACCTTTTCGCTAACGAAAAGAACTCGCTTCCCGACGGACAATGCATCAGCGATGATATTGGCAATCGTTTGACTCTTACCAGTCCCGGGAGGTCCATCAAGAACGAAGCTGATGCCTTTCTTTGCAGCAACGATCGCTTCCAGCTGGCTCGAGTCGCAATCGAGAATTGCTTTGATTTCACCGGGACCAACATGGTCGTCAAGTTGTTTTGCGTCGGGTACCGAAGTTGGATCACCAAATGCGATTTGCGGATCATCAACGGATTGACCCCCAATCGATTGGCAAATCGTGCTTGAAGCGATCGACTGAATGTGCTCGCCAAGATCCTGCCACATCGCGATCTTTGGAAAGGCGAACCTGCCTAGACAGCAGCGATCTTCAACTTCCCAACGCTCATTCTTGCTGATTGCTTTCCGAACTTCCGCGAGATAAGCCAATCTCGCTCCGTCTTCCTCAAGCTGATCAAGTTCCGGCAGCGGAGGAAGCTCCAATCCGAAATCTTGCTTGAAGCGTTGCCTCAGGCACAAGTTATCGACAACATCGTCCTCAGCTTCCTGCAGCTCCCAGGGGGAATCTGATGTTTCTCTTGTGAAAGTCGCTGGCACAAGGATCAAGGGCGAACGAATCTCTTTGCTGCTGTCAGTACTCTCGAACCATTTGATAAAGCCGAAAGCTAGAAACAGACAGTGAATTCCTTGTTCCGATATGGACAGATCTGCGTAACCATCCAGGGTTCGAATTCGGCGATCTAATGCACGATCGCCAATCATCGTAAGAAGGTCGTCAACCTTTAGCTTTGACGATGCAAGGCATTCCGCGATGGGCGGATTCCAGTCTTTGGCTTCCTTCTCGTTCTCAACCATTGCGACAGGTTCAAGCTCGAGGCTTAACTGCTCGATATCGCCTGTGGGCTCCACTTCTTTGACCGCTTTGACCGGAGGAGGGACAAGATCGCGTTTCCAAGGAAATCGAAGGGCTCTGCTACCAGCTTCACCCGCCGTTACCAACTTACGCCAAACGACTTCAGGATCAGGATGTGCAAATTCGAGGACACCGCGAGTTGGGTTGAACGATGTGTTGATAAGAGGATTTCGATTCCCAATATCCAATAAACGACTTCGCCAGCTTTCAACCTGGGTAAATAGTTTCGTACTTGGGTCATCTACTCTCTGCATAAAACGATCCAAAAATCAAAGTTGGAAAAGGCTTTCGCTGAAATTATCGCATGGTCTTTGGTTCTCTCGGGAGAATGGTTCTTAGCGTAGTTTGCACTGTACCCAGCCCCAGCGGTTGTGGGCGGATTCCATGCATTTCTTAAATACGGCTTGGGTCCTAAGAAAACCATAGTTCTCTTCTCTAACGTGCGTCGCATAGGGCTCCATTTTTACAACGTCGCCAATTAGCAGTCTCGCACGCGTGGTCGAGAGCTTGATTAGCCACTCGATGTAGTTCGCTTCTACTACCAAGCGATTGCCGTACTGGTCGCAGTACCACTCAAGGTCTTTATCGTTCAGAATCGCCTGCACCAACAAAGCCCACAAGAGATTGCGTGCTCGGTTAATAAACCCGTACTTGGCCTCACCTTTCTCCTGAATCGATTTGGCCATTCGATGGATCTTGAGTTGGACCTTGTAGCAGAGAAGAATGCGTCGCGAGTCAACGGGCAATCGCTTCTCATCAAAGATCTGTGAGTAAAGCTTCTCGTTCTCAAAGGCCTCGGTCATGTTGGACATCTTGTCGACGAGACCATCGGAGGCCAGGAAGGTCTTTGTAAGTTTCAGTATTTCGACCGCTCGTTTGTGCGACTGATCAATCTCCATCTCCTCGAGATCGCTATCCGTCATCGTCGAAAACATGTTCTGTTGTCGTTCGTAGTAAATTCCCAAGTCATCCCTAAACTTGTCGAAGAATTGGCATTGAATCAGGTCGTTTGCACGCAGATTCCATGGCATGACTGGATTCTGGCGATTGTTGTTGATGGTAACGCCAACAACGAATTCCTGACTTGCCTCGGTGATGATGCGACACGGAACATACAATTCATCTAGTCGAGCCTGATTCTCGGCCAATTGCTGATTGCCAGTGTTCAGTTCCATGAACCGGGCGAACGTCGTGACAGTTTGCGCGCCGTTCAGAAGCCGCGGTTCCGCGATTTCCCACTCGCCATTGCTCTCGGCAAACTTCTGAGCATGAATGGTTACGCCATTGTGGTTGAAAGCAAAAACCGAAGGCTCCACCTTGCGGTCGATCAAAATGTCTTTCAGTGTTTGCTTGATTGCACGGTTAGGGGCCTCAGACTCGGACAATCCCGACCTGATGTTACGCTCAAAGAAGCGCTGACGCATATCCAAGAAGATTCGATGCAGGTCAGTCACTCGAATGAACCCGAGGTGCATTTGAACGCCATTGGGGCCTTCCCTTAGGAGCATCTTGGGCATCTTGACCAAGTAGCGATACGACTTGCGTTTATGGGCCGAACCGCCGGCACGACCTGACTTCGCTGACCGATATTCGATAACCAGTGACATGGGTCTTTCGAAGAATTGATCTATCAGATACTTCTTCGCTTCCAAATCCTCGCGAAGCGACTCTAGGGTAGAACTCCGTTCTGCCTCTTCAACGTCGCCGTTGAATACAAAGTAGATCATGACCCGATCGACTAACGCTATATCGTTCATCAAGCGTGACTTAAGCTGACTGAGCAACGGGTTGGTCAGCTTATCCTGCAATGGATCGCCGAAAATGTGCTCCATTCCGGAGTCAATCAACCGCTCGTAGGAGCCTTTGAAAGAGCCCGGCGAAGGTGACCATTTGAACTGCACCAGGTAAAGGTTGCGTCGTGCAACATCAATATGAAATGCATCGATTCCATAGTCGTGACCACCGAATGCGTTTTGCAGAGCGGCTTGGTCATGCGTCAACCCAAACTCGCTCTGTAAGTAAAGCAATCCAAAGTAGTCTTCTCGTACGCCACCGAGCGTGGCTCGGTGGTCGGAAAAGGCCTGATCGATTTCACGTTCAGTAATTGCCATGACAGCAGTACCTTTCATTGACGCCTATGGTGGACAAGCTCATTTGAAGAGATCCTCCACTTTGGCAGCTCGCTTGAATTTGGCTGGGTTCTCGTGAACCGCCAAGGCTTTAAAGTGGGCTTCGCCGCAATCGATCTTGGCACCTTCTTTGTCTCGTAGGTCATCGTCGAAGAGGCTGCTCTTCGTTTCCACAACAAAGAATAGTCGTTCCGCACCGTCTTTCTCAACAAGTACCGCCCAGTCAGGATTGTATGAGCCAAGTGGCGTTGGGACTTTGAACCACCCTGGTAACTTGGCATACACCTTGATCGCTTCGTTCTTTTCGAGGTCACGTGCGAAATTCGCTTCGGTATCCGAATCGTAGATAACCTGCTCGTGGACTGACTTGTTGGCTTCCACCATGTTTTTCATGTAACCAGTGAGCTCTTCTGTCTCGAAAAGCTCTTGGGCATAGTACTGATCATCTCCAAGGCGCTGGTACTTGATTCCGTCCACGATCGCAAGTCGCTTGGCGCGGTGGATCGATTGAGCCGCTAACTCGATGAATTGCTGAGGATTCTTTTTGAAATCTTCTAGCCGTTCGCTTTCGAGCAAAATCCTTACGATAGTCTTTCGAGTTAACTGTGTTTTGTCCTGCAAATCGGTCACCACGTCCGGTAGGTCGATGTCACGCTCATCCAGCATGACCGGAGCAGAGTGATCACCTTCAATTGCTTCGATCCCAGCTCGGCCAATTGCTAAGTCAGCCTTTCGCCACTGCAATCTAGCCCTCGATCAAGCGAAGCTTGATCGAGGTCCTTTGAGATTTTTCTAAAAAAACCTGAAACCTCCAGGCGTTTTCGCGGTTTAATCAAGTAAGAACAAATCGATTA
>Ga0172372_10006229_pt1 | contig 16290 bp, 14 predicted proteins | sample LakKiv5m_2_FD_114544 | JGI IMG/M metagenome (GOLD analysis project Ga0172372, IMG submission 114544) | Freshwater microbial communities from Kabuno Bay, South-Kivu, Congo - kab_092012_9.5m | ecosystem: Environmental > Aquatic > Freshwater > Lake | place: Democratic Republic of the Congo...
CAATCGAGGATGGTTTATTAGCCCTCATTTTGTTAAGTCCATCGGTCGAACAGGTCCCCGCCCACAATACTTGAACAAAAACAAGGTGCCAATCGACAAGCAACATTTCGAGGTGGTAATTGAAGGCATGAGAAGGGTTGTATATGAACCTGGTGGAACCGGAAAGGAAGCGAGAAATGAGCAATTCGTTGTTTGCGGTAAAACGGGAACCGTTCAAAATGGTAAAAACAAAAAAAACCATTCCGTTTTCATTGCATTTGCCCCAAAGGATAATCCTACCATTGCCTTAGCTGTTTTTGTGGAAAATGCGGGTGCAGGTGGTGTTTGGGCCGCTCCTATTGCTGGTCTTATGTTGGAAAAATACATCCAAAAAAAGGTGTTAAATACCGAAAAGGAAGACTATATTATAAATACCCGATTAGCCGAATAAACCGCATGCGAACTAAGGAACGCCTTTTTGCCAATCTTGACCTTCCCTTGCTTATTTCCGTCCTAGTAATTATGGCGATTGGAATGGCTACTGTTTATTCCGTGACCTATAACCCGCATTCCCCTTCGATTTTCAGCTTCAGTGAAAAATATGGAAAGCAATTTCTGTGGATGGGCGCCTCCTTATTTTTAGGGGTTATGCTCTTACTCATTGATGCTGATGTATATCGGAAATTCGCCGAGTTTATTTACGCAGGCTGTTTAGGACTACTAATCCTTGTATTGTTCATGCCCCCAGTTCACGGAGCAAGAGCATGGCTTGGCTTTGGGGGATTGGGAATTCAACCGGCCGAATTTGCAAAAATTGCTACCGCCTTATTGCTTGCTAAAGCCATTGATCAAATTAACCTTAAGCTCCAAAACGCCAGAACTGTTGTAAATTTATTGGTAATTCTACTCATTCCTGGCCTTCTCGTCGCACTACAACCCGATGCCGGAACCCTCTTGGTGTTCAGTTCGTTCTTATTTGTGCTTTACAGAGAGGGTATTTCATTTGACCCTTTGTTTTTGAATTTCGTGAACAGCGTTCGAGGTGTTAGATTCAAAACAACATGGCTCGGAACGCATTTTATTCCGTTTCTTTTCTTTGTGCTGGTTTTAAGCCTGCTGAGTTTGTATATGTCCGGATCTGATTATTCTGTCTTTGGTGCTACGGTTTCAGGAATTAGGTTCCTTTGTTTAATCGTTGCCGGAATTGGTCTATTTTTCCTTGGGGTGATTCTCCTGTTCGGTTACCCAAGATACCGGAGGAACAATCTCATTGTTCTCCTAAGTGCATTTACTTTTGCTTTCTTTTTAATCAATAGTATTTCCTTCGTTTTCAATCATGTAGCAAAGCCTCATCAGAAAAATAGAATTGAATTGGTGTTGGGTCTTAAAGAGGATCCGAATGGAGCCGATTATAACCGTAATCGCGCGATGGCCGCAGTTGGTTCAGGTGGGCTTTCCGGTAAAGGTTATTTACAAGCGTCTGTTTCAAGTATGAGAACCAACCACGTGCCAGAAAGCGAAACGGATTTTATATTTTGTCCTTTCTCAGAGGAGTGGGGGTTTTTGGGCAGCCTTGTGTTGCTTGCCATTTATGCCTTTATAATTCTGCGCATTTTTCTCATTGCCGAACGTCAACGGTCCATTTTTTTTAGAATCTATGCTTACTGCGTAGGCATGATTTTCTTTTACCATGTGGCTATTAATTTAGGGATGAATATTGGACTTGCTCCTGTGATAGGCATTCCCCTACCTTTCATGAGTTACGGAGGGTCATCCATTCTAGCGTTTACTTCCATGGTTTTTATTCTTCTAAAACTGGACAGCCAACGAAAGGACGTACTTAGATAAATAGTATTTTTGAACTAAATCTTCATTCCATGCTCACTGAAAACCTTCGTAAACGGTTTACACGAATTTTTTGGGTCTTGTCCCTTTTCCCATTTATGTTCGTTTTAGGCCTCGTAGTATTGCAGTCTGAAGACGACTTACCGCCTATTTCAATGTTGGATAACCCACCAGAATTGCAGGCCTCATTAATCCTTGGAGAAGAAGGAGATACACTTGGTCGATATTGGCAGGTGAACCGCACGAGTGCAGAATTTAAAAACATTTCCCCTTTTGTTTTTGATGCCTTAATTTCAACCGAGGATGAGCGGTTTAAAGAACATTCGGGTGTTGATTTTCGTTCTATCGCTCGTTCCTTTGGCTCGCTGGGAAGAGCCGGCGGTGCATCAACCATTTCACAGCAATTGGCGAAACTTTTATTTACCCTACAGCAACGTCAGCGCGAGGAAATTGCACGGGCAAATGGAGAAACTCTGTTGTCACAACGAGGAGGCATCATCGGAAAATTCAGGAGACTCAATGAGAAAGCCCGAGAGAACATAATTGCAACACGGCTAGAATCCAGGTATACCAAAGACGAAATTATTACCATGTACCTGAACCAATTCGATTTTCTTTATAATGCCGTTGGCATCGAAAATGCAGCAAAGGTGTATTTTAACAAACGCCCTAAAAATCTTAAAAAAGAAGAGGCCGCTATGCTAGTTGGCATGTGTAAAAATCCGTCGCTATACAACCCTTACACGTACAAAATCAAAAACTACCGAAAGATTATAAGTCGAAGAAAAGGCGTGGATGCAGATGCGGTGAGTAATGCAGAAATACAAGAAGCACGCTCCAAAGACTCCATGCGTTCCGTTAACCGTCGAAATCAGGTTCTTTACCAATGGCTGAGAAATAGCGAAAAGGGCAACGAATCACTGGGTTATAAATTAAGTCGAGCAGAATATGATCAGCTGATTAAAATCCCTGTCAGGGTTAATTATCAGTCCGTTGACCACAAGGAAGGCATGGCTCCTTATTTTCGAGAAGTACTACGTCAAGAAGTAACCGAAATTCTTCTTAAGAAAAAAGAAGACGGCACGTTAAGGTATGTGCGCGAAGACGGTCAATCGTATGACATTTATCGAGATGGGTTGAAAATCTATACCACGCTGAATACTCGGCTTCAAAAATATGCAGAAGCCGCCGTCGAAAAACATATTAAAGAATCCTTACAGCCAGCATTTAACAGCAACAACAGAGGCCTTAAAAATTACCCGTTTTCCAATCAAATTTCCCAAGATGTTGTGCAATCCCTCATGAATAGTGGACGTAAGAATTCGGGAAGGTACAAAACGTTAATTGCTGCAGGGTTAAGTGAGAAAGATGCTGTCGCTTCTTTCGATATGCCTATTCAAATGCGGGTGTTTTCTTGGAGAGGGGAAATCGATACCGTCATGAGTCCGAATGATTCGATTCGCTACTACAAGGCATTCTTGCACGCAGGACTTGTGAGTATGGAGCCGCAAACGGGTTTTGTTCGCGCTTGGGTGGGCGGGGTTAATTTTAAGCATTTTTCGTACGACCATGTTAAACAAGGGACCCGCCAAGTTGGATCAACCATAAAGCCTTTTGTTTATGCTGCAGCCCTTTCATTAAACGTAGTTAATCCCTGTACAACCTTTAGTCCAGGCGAATATTGCGTGGATTTGGTCGACCCAAATAACAACGTTGTAGGTCAATATTGTCCTCAAGGGGATGTGGCTCGAAATGTAAAAATGGGAATTGCCCAGTCTTCTAATCCAACCACCGTTGCCGTTATGGCTAAAATGGGCAAATACAATCCTGCCAACAAATCCGGAGGGCCTTATGAGATTGAAAAACTCCTCAAAAAAATGGAAATTACGTTAAATCCCAATGACGTAGTTCCTTCCATGTGTTTAGGTAGCATGGACCTCTCTTTGTTTCAATTAGTCGGGGCACAATGCGTTTTCGCAAACAATGGGGAATACAATCGACCTACGACCATAGAGCGCATAGAAGATCGAAACGGAAAGGTGATTTATGAGGCAACACCTTACAACGATGAAGCGTTGAATGCGACCGTTGCCTATGAAATATTGAAAATGATGAAAGGAGTAATTACCCAAGGAACCGGTGGAAGCTTAAGAAGTGGTAAATACGGCCCCATTCCTCCAACGGCAGGAAAAACAGGGACAACCCAAAACAATTCAGATGGATGGTTTATTGGCATCACCCCTGATTTGGTTACAGGCGTTTGGGTAGGAGCTGAAGACCGTGCCGTACGTTTCAAATCGATGAACTGGGGGCAGGGTGCCCGAATGGCTCTTCCGATTTATGGATATTACATGCAGCAAGCATATAAAGATGCCGTATTATCCCTTTCTACCCGTGATTTTGCAGAGCCAACTAACTATGATCCTAAGGCCTACGATTGTTCCGATGTTCCCAATCCTGATACCGCAGACGAAACGGATGTTTTATTTTAATGATTAAAACGACATGAATAAGGAACAGCCTAATATTCAAAAAGCACTTGAAGGCATTCAAGATGGAATGACCCTTATGATTGGTGGATTCGGCCTATGCGGTATTCCTGAAAACTCCATTAAAGAACTTGTTAGCATGGGGGTGCGGGATTTGACTTGTATTTCTAATAATGCTGGCGTTGATGATTACGGTCTTGGTTTATTGCTTCAAAGAAAGCAGATTAAAAAGATGATCAGCTCATATGTTGGGGAAAATGATGAGTTTGAGCGTCAAATGCTGTCGGGTGAATTGGACGTTGATCTAATCCCTCAAGGTTCTCTGGCCGAACGATGCCGCGCAGGAGGAGCAGGAATACCCGCCTTCTTTACCCCTGCAGGATTTGGAACAGAGGTGGCAGAAGGAAAAGAGGTGCGTTTTTTCAACAATAAACCTCACATTCTTGAAGATGCGTTAACCGCAGATTTTGCCATTGTAAAGGCCTGGAAAGGAGACACGGAAGGAAACCTCATCTACAAGGCAACGGCCATGAATTTCAATCCAATGATGGCCATGGCAGGTAAAATAACCATCGCTGAAGTTGAAGAACTGGTTCCTGCAGGAACCCTAGACCCGAATTTTATTCATACTCCCGGAATTTTTGTTCAACGTATCTTTCAAGGAGAGGTGTTTGAAAAACGTATAGAACAGCGAACCGTAAGAACTCGATAAACTATGGCCCTCGACAAAATTGGTATTGCACAACGAATCGCACAAGAATTGCGAGACGGATGGTACGTAAATCTCGGGATCGGTATTCCCACACTCGTTGCAAACTATGTTCCAGAAGACCTTACGGTAGAGTTTCAGTCTGAAAACGGCGTCCTAGGAATGGGTCCATTTCCTTTCAAAGGAGAGGAAGATGCGGACTTAATCAATGCCGGCAAGCAAACCATCACCGTAAAACCAGGCGCAGCATTTTTCGATTCGGCCACTTCCTTTGCGATGATTCGCGGTAAACACGTTCAACTAACGGTTTTAGGGGCAATGGAAGTGTCTCAGAATGGAGATATTGCAAATTGGAAAATTCCGGGAAAAATGGTTAAAGGGATGGGAGGAGCCATGGATTTAGTGGCCTCTGCTGAAAACATTATTGTAGCAATGATGCATAGCAACAAAGCGGGGGAGTCAAAATTGCTTAAAGAATGTTCCCTTCCCCTAACGGGTGTGGGTTGTGTTAAAAAAATCGTTACAGAGCTTGCCGTGTTAGAAATCAAAGACGGTGCATTCCATCTTCTTGAAAGGGCACCAGGTATTTCGGTAGATGAAATCATTTCAAAAACAGAGGGAGCGCTGGTAGTCCCTGAATTCGTTCCAGAAATGAGGCTTTAATTGACGTGGTGAAAATTCAGTGGTGTTTTTTGGTCTTAATTCTATGGTCTGCGTTCCATTCTACCGGACAAATACTTGTTTATCAACAACCAAAGGACCACATCAATTTGGAAAATTGGATTGATATTGGCCTGTCACGTTCCCAAAATCCCAGAAAGCAAAAAGGTTTTTATAGATACGATTCCCTTTACGTGTTGTCTTACCGAGATAGTCTTGGCGCAACGATCAATGCTACCCCTATTTTCTCCCTCTGGGCAGGAAAGGAAAACGGAAAGAATGGTTTAAAATATCAAAATTCACGAGGGTTATTGGTTACTGCTGGACACCGAAAATTCTCGTGCTTTGCGTTAATAATGGAGAACCAAGCCTTGTTAGCGGAGTACCAAAACCAATTCATCAAAAGCCATGGAGAATATTATCCAGGAGCCATTGCATACTCCCAACAAAATGGTATGGTTCCCGGTGGAGGAAGAACCAAACCATTCAAAAATACAGGTTTTGACTATTCCTATTCCCAAGGAGGAATGGAATGGGACCTTTCCTCCCGTATTTCGATCTTTGGAGGAAACTGCAGTCTTAACATAAGCGAAGGAATGCGCTCGTTGTTTTGGTCAAACCATAATCAAGCCGCTGTGATTGGGTCTAAAATAATGCTTGCCCCTCATATACAATACTTTATGATAAAAGGAAGGTTATTCGACCTTATACGCAAACCGAGTTATGCAAATGTTGAAAGCCCTTATTATAAAAAAGGGTATTCCATGAATGCCCTAATGTATACTGCAAAAAAGTTCCGTGCTGGAATCCTATATCAAACCATATGGAAGGGAGGTGATAGCATAAAGGAACAGCCCCTTTCATCCTGGTTCTGGAGTCCATTACCGGGCTTTGACCAGTTTGCCAGTAACCGCGTTTCATTACCTCAATGGGGGATGATTGGCCATTATCAACCGATTTCGAGCCTTTTGTTGTACGGAGAAGCCTTTTGTAGGGGGCTAAACAGGAACAATTTCAGCTACCAAGTGGGGGCCACCTTTTTTCCCGCTTCAAGAAATGGTTGGACTTTCTCTTTGAACACAGCAATAAACCACGTAGGAACATCTTTTTATGGCGACAATTATGCCTTAAGTTTTTCGAATAACAACCTGCCATTAGGTTCATTATTAGGCAACGGCACACAAGAACTATTGCTTTCATGTAAGTTGAAGTATAAACGTTTTTACGTGGGGGGATTAATGCAATACTACACGTCGTTAATCGGGAAAACTATATTATTTCGGGACACCTATTCGGTTGAAAACAAGGTGTTTCACGGAATCGGCGAAATAGGTTTTGTCCTTAACCCATTAACTCAATGCGTCCTTTTCGGCTTGTTTGACTACCGTAACGGAAGCACTTCATTGAACACTAAGATGTTTACCCTCGGAATGAAAACCGCTATTTTTACTCAGCAACATGTGTATTAGAAATAGCTTGATTTTTAGTCTAATGATGTCGAGTGCCGCTTGTTTAGCCCAATCGCTCGGTTTTTTACAACAAGATTCTCCCTACGATAGCTTAAGGACAAGCGATAGGTTTCCTGTGTACCCGGCAGTAAGCAGGTTGCCCAACAAAGGAGTATTTAAACGTTTTCTTCCATTAATAGATATTGCTCTTCAAACAGAAAACCCATTAAAGGGCAAATTACGAGGAGGATTTAATGTGGACTTGGAAAAGTCTATATTTTTTATGCGCTTTAGTTCACTTATAGGAGTATATTCTAATTACTCCCTCTTTAACCATAACGGTTTAACGCTTAAAACCTCGCCAATAGTCCAGTGGGATCCTAGCCTTCGCATTGGAATAAAACCTTCGACATATTTTAGCGCACAAATCGGATTAGATCGCAATTTTTATGGAGAGGGCGCTCGGTCGCTATTTCTCTCTGACTTTGGGAAACCTTACCCGTTTGCTTCAACAAGATTTAATATTGGGCCTGTAAATTATCAGGCCATGCTAGCTTATTTATACAATAAATCCGGGCAACAAAAATTTCACATGAGCCACCTTTTACATGCATCCATTGGAAAACGAATTGATGTTCAGTTTTTTGAATCCGTGATTTTTAATTGCGGTGACAGCATTGCCTTTAGGTCGTTTGATCCCTATTATTTAAACCCATTTGTGGTAATTCGTCCTCAAGAATATGCACTAGGATCGGGCGACAATGTGCTTTTAGGAATTGGAGCCTCTTGGAAATTACCCAATAAAGGGAAACTATACGGCCAATTTGCTTTAGATGATTTCTTGTTAAATGCCGTATTAAAACAATCCAAATACTGGGGAAATAAATTCGCGGTTCAGCTAGGGTGGAAACACCAATTCACCAAAAATAAATTGAATTACAAGATGAGAATTGAGGCTAATGTTGTGCGGCCGTACACCTATTCCCACCTTGGCGAGTCGTTAAGTTACACCAACGGCTCTCAGGTTCTCGCCCATCCTTTAGGAGCAAATTTTTGGGAAGGTTATGCCCAATTAAACGTTTCAAAAAAGGCATGGTCGCTATGGGGAGTGGTTTCTTTCGGCGCTCAAGGGGTGGATTCTTCTGCGGTTAATTTTGGAAGCAATATCTTTCTTCCATATACCAATAGGCCCTACGATTTTGGTGTTGCATTACTACAAGGAAAAACTACCTCTTTCATTAATACGCGCATCCATCTTTCGTACTCCTTTAAAAAGTTCTTTCTTAAGGAAGCGTTTTGTGAGGTTTTGATCCAATATTTTCGAAATCAGCATTTTACTTACTACAACATTACCCCATTAATTGGAATTAAGTCCCCGTTATTTAACGATTATCGTTTTTAATTGAAAAGCCCGGTTTCCCGGGCTTTCTGTTCATAAAATCAAAGGCCTATAATCTGCCGCAGTTCTACTTCTGTCGAGCTTCGTTGCTTCCCTTGTTTATCCAAGAACGTCCTGTTCACAAGGCGACCATGTATCGCCACCTTCTTTCCAACTTCTGCATTGTTCTCTACAAATGAAGCCATATTTCCCCAGGCAAAAACGCGATGCCAATCTAACCGGGAACTATACTTGCCGTCGTTCTTTCGATAGATCTTCGGAGTAGTGACCAAGAACCTAGCGACTTTACTTCCATCTTCAAACTTTATAACCGAAGGGCAACGTGAAATGCTCCCAACCAGTGTTACATAATTGTTCATTTTATCTATAATTGAGAGGACAGGAGCGGGTACCCTTTGCGCTTCACTTGTCCTACGTGAATTTTATATAAGCAATAAATCGTTGACTTCTATCTCTGTAATTTTTATCGGTCGCCCATTCCAACGTATGTACCGATTAACCAACCTGCCCTCAATGGCAAGGGGTAAATTGGGTTCGCCTACTTGTCCAAGTATTTGTTGCCATTTTCCCCAGGCGTATACATCGTGTTTTTGATGATTGAGTCGGCTTTTTCCTTTGGAATCAATCCAACTTGTTTCGGTTATCAATTTAAACCGAGAACATCGCAGCCCACCTCTCATTTCACCGGAAACGGGATGGCTTTCCATCTTACCGATTAAAGAAACAAAATTCATTACTTGCTTTCTGTCGCGGCTTTGTTTAACAACATGAAATCGTTCGCCTCAATCACGGTACTGTATTTTTTCTCGCCTTTAGCGTTCTCGTAGGATTGGTATACAATCTTACCCTCCAAAAGGAGCTCTTGTCCTTTTTCGAGTTTTTCGGCTTTATCCGACATCTTTCCCCATATATTGATGGTGTGCCATTGCACTTCCTCTTGCCACTCTCCGCTTTTATCTTTGTAGCGCTCATTAGTAGCTAAGGAAAAACGCACTAATTTTCTTCCAGAATCAAAATTGCTGATTTCCGGAGCATTGCCTAAACGGCCCAAAAGATTTACCTTGTTTTTTAGATGATTCATTGTTTTTGTTTTTAATAATTAAACTTGATTTTTTGAGGCTACCCTCGTCTTCTTTGCAAAGATTGGAGCGTAAACGTCGAGGATTTGGTTTTTATTCGTTTTTGTTCGAATGTTATTCGTTTAATGTCGGATAACTCAATACAACAATTAGAATCGACATGCGAAAAAACCTTTATTTTTATGAAAAATTCCACGATGTCGCAAAATATTATTGTAGAAAAAGAAGAACAGATTGGATGGATAATTATTAACCGTCCAGACCAATTAAATGCCCTGAACCGAAACACCATAAGTGAATTAAATAAAGTGCTCAGCGTGTGCCGAGAAGACCCTTCTATTGGTGTTGTTTGCATCACTGGTAGTGGTGAAAAATCTTTTGTTGCAGGCGCCGACATTAAAGAATTTGCGGATTATTCCGTGGCTGAAGGAGGAGCATTGGCCCATCAGGGGCAAAATCAACTCTTTAATTTTATCGAACAAATGAATAAACCGGTCATTGCCGCAGTTAATGGTTTTGCGCTTGGCGGAGGCTTAGAATTAGCCATGGCTTGCCACATTCGAATTGCATCCTCCAATGCAAGAATGGGGCTTCCAGAAGTTTCCTTAGGAGTTATTCCGGGTTACGGTGGGACACAACGCCTTCCAATGCTTGTTGGTCGAGGCAGGGCTAATCAAATGATTTTTACCGGAGAAATGATTGGTGCGGATCTAGCGAAAGAATGGGGCTTAGTGAATATCGTGGTTGAACCCTCAGAGCTCAAGTCTTCGGTGCTTTCCATGGCGTCTAAAATCCTAAAGAATTCTCCAAACGCCATTGATAAGGCCATCCAATCGGTGAATGCTGGTTTCGATAGCCGCTTAAATGGCTATGAAGTAGAAATAGCGTCGTTTGCCTCGTGTTTTGGCACCAAGGAGTTTATTTTGGGAACCCAAGCTTTTTTAAACAAAGAAAAAGCCCATTTTAGAGGATAATGGCCTCTCCGATTGCAAAACTTTTTGGGCAAACCGCCCTGTATGGATTGCCGAGCATTCTAGGCCGCTTATTAAATTATCTTTTAGTTCCCTTATATACCGCGGTATTCGCTAAGCCAGCAGATTACGGTGTGTTGTCGGATTTGTACGCGTATGTCGCTTTTTTAATGGTTTTACTTCCGCTTGGAATGGAAACGGCCTACTTTCGTTTTATTCAAGAGGAACCAGATAACGACAAAGTATTCAACAACGCCTTCATCCCTGTGGTTCTCATGAATTCGGGTGTTTTTCTTATGCTTTATTTCACCAACCCATGGATTGCAAAATGGATGCTCTATAAAGAACACACCGAGTATATTTTGTTAATCGGTTCCATTGTTTGCATTGATGCGATTTCTGCGCTTCCTCTTGCGCGTCTTAGAGCGGAAAACCAATCCAAGCGATTTGTAAGCGTTCAAATGAGTTCAATATTTGTTAACATTGCTTTAAACCTCCTGTTTCTATTGGTTTTCTTTAATCCGAATAGACCTGAAGAAGGGATATTATTTGTGCTGATTGCCAACTTATTAGCCTCCGTATTAAAAGTCGTTCGCGTCTATGACATTATTGCTCGTATTCGCATTGCCGCAGATTGGCAACTCATTAAAAAAATGCTTTGGTATGCTTGGCCTCTCATGGTTGCAGGATTTGCTGGAATCATTAATGAAACATTAGACCGTGTTTTGCTGAAACAGCTCCTTTACGACCCCAATATTGCCAACTCGCTGGAACAAGCAACAGCCCAAGTAGGTATTTATAGTGCTTGCTATAAACTTGCCTTATTGGTTACTATTCTTTTACAAGCCTACCGCTATGCCGCTGAGCCATTTTTCTTCGGGCAGCTCAAAAATCAAGACCGAGAAGCTGTTTTCGCGCGCGTTATGAACCTCTTTATTGCCGCAGTATGTCTTGCGTTTTTGGCGGTTTCCATCAACATTGGCATACTTAAATTTTTTATTAGAAAAGAAGCATACTATGTTGGATTAAAGGTGGTACCTATTCTTCTTTTTGCCAATGTTTGTTTGGGCATCTACTATAACCAAAGCGTTTGGTACAAGCTCTCTAATAAAACAAAATACGGGGCCTATATTGCACTTATTGGCGCCTTGATTACTATACTCATTAATGTTTTATTCATTCCAATGTACGGTTATATGGCTAGCGCATGGGCAACACTCCTGGCTTACCTTGCCCAAATGGTTTTGTCCTATTACTGGGGTCAAAAGCACTACCCTATTCCATACAATACGCGAAAGTTCTTTTTGTATATTGGAAGCGCTATTGGTATCTATTGCCTATTTAGTTTGCTGAGAACAGGGTTTAAACTCTCTATTAAAGAATTCAACTTCGGTCTGCTATTAATCGGCAATGTTTTGATTGTTGGATATATATACTTAGTGTATCGAAATGAAAAAGCGCTTTTCAGAATTAAGCGGCCCCAAACCTAATCTTTAAGGCCTCAATAACTTGCTTGTCGTTGCCCACCGATACAAAATCATCGTATATAACAACCGGTCTTTTTAGAAAGGTGTATTCTTTTAATAACCATGCTCGATAACTTTCTTCGTTTACCACAAACTCTTTAATCTCAGCATATTTTAACGATCGCTTGGAAAAAATCGCTTCGTAAGACCCTGTTTTCTGGTACAATTCCTCTAAATCCAACTCGCCTATCGGATTCGATTTGATATCTACCCATTCAATATCTGATGGAAAAGAAACTTCCTTTTTTATTCGAATGCAGGTGGAGCAAGTGCTTAAATAAAACCCCTTTTTCACGAGCAATATTCATCATAGGCTGCCTGCAAATTCTCTGCGATCAACGCTGCGCTTACCCCTTCAATGTGATGTCGCTCAATAAAATGCACTAAAGCTCCTTTATGAAACAAAGCAATAGAAGGCGACGATGGAGGATAGGGTAAAAAGTACTTGCGCGCTTGTTGTGTTGCTTCTGTATCATAGCCGGCAAAAACCGTGCTTAGTTTCGCGGGTTTTTTAGAATGGTTTAAAGACATTTTAACTCCGGGGCGCATGTTTCCTGCAGCGCAGCCACATACGGAATTTACCACGAGTAACAACGTTTCCGTTGAGGCGTTGATCGCTTGATCTACCGCTTCAGCGCTTAAAAGTTCTTCGAACCCAACGGACGTTAGGTCGTTTTTCATGGGTTGTACTATTTCTATTGGATACATGTTGTTTTGATTTATTGCAAAGATAAAACGATTGCACGAAGTAGAAGTTCACGGCCTTACATTTTAATTTTATCGGCACCGTATTTTTAAATTGGTTAGTTCACCACAACCACCTTTCCTACCTTGCGGGAAGTTCCTTCGTTGGTTGCGGTCCAGATTAAATAAACTCCACTTTCTACTTTCGATCCATCTACACGTTTTCCATCCCACGTGGCCGTTCCACCGTTTGAGGTTGTTTTGAAAACCAGATTGCCCGCAACATCGGTGACTTTAACATCGGAGTCATAGCGTATGCCTTGAATCGTTATTAATCCCTCATAGCCAGGCCGCACGGGGTTAGGGAACACTTTCGTGGAAGAATAATCAGCATCGTCTTGCGACGCGTCCGAACGGTAAGAAACCAATCCAAGGTCGGTAATAATGAATAGTTCGCCCGTTTCTTGGTTGATTTTTATGTCGTAAATATTGTTCGAAATTAATGCCGAATTTTCCTTGGTAAACTGTCGTATAATCTCAGAACCATCGGACGAAAGCAAGACCAAACCTGCCCCAGAAGTCGCCATCCATTTCCTATTTCCACCATCTACCTCAATATCCGTGATATGAGTAGAACCTAACATGTATTCCACGTTTCCTTCAAACCGCACCTTAATTCTTTGGGCGTTATAGTCTCCAGATGCCGCATTAAAAGCCCCCGAAGGGTTGTACAAGACGGCAAATCCAGCATCAGTACCAATCCATAATTCTCCGTCCAAATCCACGGCCAATGCCGTAATGTTTTCCGACGGCAGGGCTCCCGTATAATCACCACTGGATAAATTGATTTTTTGATCGTCGCCGATGTTATCAAAGGTTTTCGAATAATTATACCCAAACAATCCATTGGTTTCCGTTGCGAACCACACATTGTTGTCCTTGTCCAATACCATTTTGGTGGTGTATTTATTCCTTGCGTCCACCCCGCAATCATAGGACCACCAAGTCCCATCGGCTTGCCTTGCCACTAAAGGCCGATCCGACCAGCCATTCAACACCCATAAATTTCCTTTAGAATCATAGGCAACATCCGAAGCGAGAGCCCAGCCATTCCCTGCCAAGCTTAATTGAATGGAACTGTTGCCGCTGTCGTACACGGAACAACTGTTGGTTTTGGTATCAACAATGGATAGAGGAAAGCGTGAATACGTTGAAATTGCCACCTCATCGGGGTTTTTGGGATTTACCGCAATATCAATAAAATCATGGATATCGATTCCATGCCATTCTTCTAGGGTTGAATTGTCGTTGTAATACCAATCCTCGTTCTCGAAAAGGTAGTATCCGTGTCGCAAAAAACCGGGACTTTTAAATTCTAGACGCCCACTTGCAACCGCTAATTTTCCCCTGTTCCAATCCATGGAATAAAAATCATTTCTCGGCGGACCGGGATATGTGATTTTCTCATAAGAATACTCACCAATAGTACGAATAGGACCTGAAAACTCATCGGCCATCCACTTGTTTCCATTGGGTAAAACCACCATTTGGTTGGGCCTAAAATAAATCCCCAAATAAAAACTCAGGACGCTTTCTTGTAAACCACCTTGTGCATCAAGGGATAAAAGAGCTCCGTCTGCCAGAACATCGAGTAAATTATTATGCTGGGCCAAATTGGCAATTTCTAAAGAGGTGGAATAATATTGAAAGACTTCAAACTCTGTAGGAATTAATTTTAAAACCGTATCGTTCCCAAATTCAGTAGATCTCGCCAAAACAAAAACGTCGTCGTTCACTTTTTCAATCGCGGCATACACTCCATAAGGCCATTCCTGTAACCGTACATCGTGGGTCCAGCCTTGTGGGGCTGGGAGAAGTGGATCCGCCTCCATACCTGTAAATAACCGTGTTGGGGAAAGCGCAAAAAGCGTTTTGTTTTTCAAAGTAATACCAACAATTGGCTCTTCCCCATTCGTAGGATAATAGGTGTCTTTAATCTCTTTTTTGTCGGGATTTAAAAGAACCACCCCAAAATCGGTGCATACATATATTCCTTCTTCGGTTCGGTAAAATCGATTAATTTTCTTGCTGCCTGAAAATGAGGCCAATCGAATAGCGGGAATATTGTAGATTCGATCTCCAATAATTTGATCGATATTCCCGTTTTTATATCCTATATACAAGGCCTGGCCGACACTATCGTAAAATAAACTGGACAGCAAAATATCCGACAAACCGTTTAATTTGTTGAGCAATGTTTTTTCTTTGGATTCGAGGTGATACCGGAGTAAGCCGTTTTCGTAAGCCACAAAAACCGTAGCATTATCCGAGGCAATATCGATGGCGCGCATAGTTGCTGTGTGCATGCGCCAAGTACCTGTTTCAATTTGGCTAAAGCCTCCCCAGGAAATCCATAAAAAACACCCTAAAATGGCCTTATTCCACATATTTGCTCTACGAAAAGTAATTCATTTTATTGATACCTTCAAAACTAATTAACCAATTTAACATTAAAAACCCGCCTAAACCGCTTAACTTCGGCTTCATGAAGTCATTACAGCAACAGCTATACGCAGCAGGGTTGGTTTTGTTTCTTTTTCCCGCACTCTATTTATCGATTTCAATCCTGCTTTTGTTCTTGGGTATTTCGGTACAGGGTTGGATCCTAATTCCTGCTTTTATAGGCGCCCTTATCCTGATAGGAGTTGTTCTTCGAAACAGCAATGTTCCTCCTTTGTGGGTTTTAATTTCCGCTGGTTGCTTGGCCTTTTCCCTGATGATTTCCAACTTGTATTTTGATGTTTCCTTCGACGGACAATGGTACCATCAAGATGCGATTATGTTCTTGTCGGATGGTTGGAATCCTATCTGGGATCATGCCTTGGTAGATTCCGCCGTTTCTGGTGAAAAGGCTTGTTGGATGAACTCCTATCCTAAGGCCTCCTGGGTTTTTCAATCGGGAATTTTCCAATTATCCGGAAATGTTGAGCTTGGGAAGTCCTTGCACCTCATCAGTTTATTCTCCTTTGCTTTCCTCCTTTTTTCCTTTCTTCAATACAGAGTGAATTTAGGTTTTATCAAAAGCCTTGTTCTTACCTTGATGATGAGCATTTCTACCATCACCCTAGGCCAAATCTTCAGTTTTTATGTTGATGGGGTACTTTTTTCCTTTCTTGGGATTTTTCTTTTGCTTTGGATTGAATACTTATTGTTTGATAAAAAGGTATTTGTCTGGCTCGTCTTTAGTTTTATTTTCTTGGTGAACCTCAAGTTTACAGGACTGGTTTATGCGTTGGTTTTTTGTGGTATTGGAATGGTTTTTAAACTCATAATAGACCGATCAATCTCTGTAAAATTGATCCTTAATCTGAGTCTAATGGTTCTATTGGGTGTTTTTATCATTGGCTATCCCACCTATGTTCGCAATACGATGGAAAAAGGACATCCTTTGTTTCCATTGATGGGAAAAAACAACGTGGGTAAAGAGGTGGCAGAAGTACA
>Ga0172372_10006230_pt1 | contig 16289 bp, 14 predicted proteins | sample LakKiv5m_2_FD_114544 | JGI IMG/M metagenome (GOLD analysis project Ga0172372, IMG submission 114544) | Freshwater microbial communities from Kabuno Bay, South-Kivu, Congo - kab_092012_9.5m | ecosystem: Environmental > Aquatic > Freshwater > Lake | place: Democratic Republic of the Congo...
ACGCTGGAGACTGTGTGTCAGGAAGTGTCTGAGTTTGCTCATAATGCGTACCAGTCGATGGAGCAGTTGATTCCGCAGCACATGGATTTTATCACGCACGCGCGCACGGAGGTGGATCGTATCTTGCAGGAAGCAATGTCTGAGCGCGCGCGTTCAGCGGTTGCAACGTTGTATGACTTGGGTGCTTTCATGTCTCTTCTTTCATACCAACCGTTGCAGCCGCTGACAGCGCCGGGGCTGCGTGAGGCGATCCGCGCGGTGGACGTGAGCAAGGTGATTAAGATGACGCTGGAGACGCGCGGAATCAACCACGCGATTGCGTTTCGTCGCGTGTTGGAGAGTGAGATTCGAAATGTGCGCCGTCAATCTACGATGCGTTCAGTGATCATGACTCGGCGCGTGCCGCGTGAGTATATGGTCGACGGCGTTATGCGCGACCGCATTCACGACACGACCGAGGAGATGGATCGATTGGTGCTGACGTGGTCGGCGGCGCATGCGCAGCGCGTCTCCATGTTTTCCGCACTGAAGCCGGTGATGGAGATGGTGGACGTGTTGCGTCTGCAGGTCAATGATGCGGTGGTGGATGTGTTGCAGGACGCCAAATACAATGGTGCGATGGTGCTGCAGTTGACGATGGGTCAGGATGAAACGCACAGCGTGCAATTGAGCCTCAAGGACCTGACCACGTTGCGTGAGAAGGAAGAGGCGCGCGTGAAAAGGGAGGAGGATGATGAACAGGAAAGCGACAACGATGATGACGACGGGTACGCAGACGAAAACATGCGGTCGTTTGCGGCGATTTTGGGTCAGTATGGCGACACTGAGTTGCGTCAATTGTACGAATTAGCCAGCGAAACGGCACCGTCGACGGTGCAGGAGACGAGTGCACGGATGGATACACTTTTTCGACCGTCGCAGTCGGGTATGTATCCGCAGTTGCCTCCGCGCGTCGTGACGTTTGCGATTGAAGGCGCCATCAATGACATGGTGTCGTCCATCACCGCGCGGCGTCTGCGTGTCGACCCGCGACACGAGTCCGTCGTGCACACGAGCGCTTCCATCTTGCTCGGACTCGGCGGTGTCAGCAAAAAGATCAACAACTACAAACGCGCAACGTCGACAGTTTACAAACGTCCGATGACTGTGTCCGATCACATGCCGATCGTCGCGCAAGATTCTGGAATCATCTCGCAAGACGTCGACTACGATGTGGTCGCCTACACCAACGCCGAACTGTTGCGCGCCATCGCGCAGCGCGACCACATGATACGTTCCGTCGAAGAATCAGTGTTCAACATCATTGTCAATCCGCATGAAATTAAGCGCGTGCGTGAAAGTCCGATTGTACGCTTGAAAGATGATGTGGAAAAGCGCGCGCGCGCGCGCTACTACCATCATCGGACAGCGTCGACGCGCGCGGAAAACAGCATGCAAGTCGCGCACGCGGATGACACTTTCCGTGTGACAAATGGGGCGGCGCCTTTGGTCGCGCCCATTGTGTCGATTTCGTCGGCGATCGTGACGGCGGCGACGGCGGCGGCGACCGACTACATGCGCCGACACTACAACGCTCCCAACGTCATCGTCGACCGCGTTCAACATTTTACATTTTCCAGCACAAAGGGTACCAACACGCTGCAGAGCGGATTCTTGGTCATGCTGTCATCATCGTCGCTGTCGAGTGAAAACGACTACGACCAATTGGTGACAAGCAACCGCGCACATGCGTCGCGCACGACCATCTTACACAGTGCGGACGCGCGCGCGCGCGCGTGAAAACATTCGCAATCAATCATGTTTCGTATTATGCGTGGGTGATTTTACATCAATCGAGCGTCGACTGCGGACTGCATCGTTGGTGCGTGGTCGGATTTGTGTGCGTACACGAGCGCGCGCCGGTAGAGCGGATGCATGTACGTGTCGTGTTGCAGAATGTCAGTAATTTGTCGACGCAGTGCGCGCCGACGGCACCAGTTGAACACGCGCCACGCGACCACAAACAACGCGATCCCAATGACGGACGTCCATGTCTGTGACGCGTCGTCTGTCGCGGTCTGTGGAAAGGGCGCGTCGTCAACGTCTGGCGCGGTCGGCGCAAAGGGCGCGTCAAGCAGCGCGCGCAGCGCGCGTTCGTCGTGCGGGTCGGCGTACGCCGACGGTCGGTACTGCGCGTGACAAATTTCGCACACGAATTTGTTGTTGCGCGCGCGCGCGCCCACCCACGCTCGCAAACAGCCAGGATGTACCGCCTCCGACAACCCGCGACACGCACACACATGTTGGTCCAGTTTCATGAGCAGGATGAGATTCACTGTGTCTTCGTAGCACACGCGACAGGTGCGCGCGCCGCGCGCGACAATAAGATGACGCGAATCGACCGCCGACGGACGCACACAGTCGTCATGCGCGCGCGAAAACCACGCGTGCACGCGATCCCACATGTCGACCATCAGTCAATGTAACTATAAAGTGTTTGTTTGTTTGTATCACGTTTCACGTCTTTTAAGCGCGCGTTCCAGTTCAAATTTGGATTCCTCGAGTTCGCGGCATCGCCGCGTGATCTGATCCAGACGCGCACGCATGTGGCGCATCTCTTCTTGTCGCGCTTCCAACTGCACGGCGAGACTCTGTGACTCGGTCGCCACGCGCGCGAGTTCTTGTGTAGTGACCAAGTCGTCGCGTTCGCGCCGCGCGCGCGCGGCGTCCAAGCGCGCGCGGTCGCCGTCCTCCTCTGCTTTGTGTGCGCGCGCTTGCGTCGTCAACAACTCGGCGCGCGCGTCATCAAGTTCCGCGCGCGTCGCGCTCATGACCAGTTCGAGTCGTCGCAGTTTATCGTCGGCGCCGCGCAGCCGCGCGAGTTCCGTCTCGTGCGACGTCATTCTTTCCGTCATGAGACCCAAGTCACGGTCAATGACGTTCAGTGCACGTTGCGTGCGCTCGAGCGCGGCGTTCTTATCGTCCAGTTCACCACGCAGCGTGATCGCGGCGGCGGCGTTAACATTGGCGCGCGTCGCCTCTTCGCGCATGTCCTTGAGATCGTTCTCGAGCACACTGGTGCGCGCTTTTTCGCGTTCCAATGCACGGTCGCGCGTCTCTGCGTCAAGCGCTTGCGTGTCGCATCGTTCCTGCAGTTCTCGTTTGGCGTGCATTTCCTCTTGCAGTCGTCGTCGCGCGTCGTCGAGTTGCGGTCGCACGCTTTGCGCTTTTTGCAGTTCAGACTCGACGCGTTCGCGCATGTGGGTGTCGCGCGCGGCGAATGTTTGAACAATGGTCTCGAGGACGGGTGCGAGGTGACTGGGTGCGTGTGCGGCGACGGTGGTGCGCCACGCGTGCACGAGATCGTCGTCGATGGCGCGCGACCAAGCGTCGACGGCGCGCCGCAGCGCGGCGCCGCGCGCGTCATCAATGAGCGCGCGCAATTCGTCCTCGAGTTGTGGACGCAACGTGTCAGCGTGCGCTCCAAATGCGCGACTTTGAAACACGTTCATCGCTTCCGTGAGTGTTCCGTCATGCGTGCGTCCGTTTTTCACGGCGCCGGTCACGTAGTTGCGTGCGGCGGCGGCGGCGGATGCGCATTGGGTTTCCGACAAGAGTGCGTAGTTGGACTTGAGTGACGGCGCGACGCCGTCGTTGATCGCGCGCACAATGGTCTGGAGGTACTGCAGAAATGCGGGTCCGGTGAGCGGCGCGCGCGCGCCCGTGACGGGGTCAATGACGGTCTTGGGGCGCGCGCGCGTCTTGATGTGCTGCAGAATCGCGTGCACGTCCTGAATAAACTCGAGTCGCAAGTCGGTCACGGCGGTCGCATTCAGCTGCTGCACGCGGTCCTCCTCGGCGGAAGGAACACGCACAGTGATGCAGTGACGGTGCGGAAACATGGTTGCGATCACATGGCGTGTTTCGTTGACGCTGTCGCAAGCGTCCGCGCGCGCGCCCTGTCTGCGCGCGAGCGCCTCTTCCATGTACTGCTGCGCCGTGGCGGGCGCGCCTGATGAAGAAACGAGACGCAACGAAAAGTCGCGCACGATCCAGAGCAAATCGGGCATGTAGTCGACCACGTCGTCACACGCGCCTTCGGACGCTTCATCGTTGCTGTTGCGCGCGCGTTTGCGAAGCGCCCCGTTGGTGTTGCCGGGCGCAAGAATGCGCGCCATTTCGCCCACGATCGAAAGGTCACCGATGGCGCGTTCATCGATGGTGCCTTTCGAGTTGTAGGCGAGGCAGGATGCGATCAATGTGGCGAGCAGAAAGATTTTAATGTCGTGGTCGGATCCGGCGGCGCCGTCGGTGCTGCACAGTCCCTCCGTGTCGACCATCAGAATGGGCGCGCCGTCCGCCGACACCGCCGGACGCGTAAACATGTGCACGCCGCGCGTGCACGCCTGTGTCGTTTCACCGACCGCGAACCCGTTGTCGTCGGCGCCGCCGCGGTTCAACAGTCCAAACAGACGGAACAGTGTGTTTAGGAGACCTGACTTTCCCTTACGGTACGGACCGACCAACGCAAAGATGATGAGCGGCGCGTTGATCTCGCGCAGCACGCGCTGCGCGTGTTCACCGATTTCAAAAAGTCCCGTTTCAGCATTCAGCGTGACCAGCGGCGTGCGCGACATGAATCAATGCGACGTGTGGATAATCAAGTTGAGTAAATGTGAGCGCCGTACGATGTGTGACAAAATATAAAACAGTCACCATGGCATTCACGTTTTCGGGATCTGATGACATTCACGCTTTAATTGCGCGCTCGCGCGCATCATTATCGCGATTGACACCGTCGTCGTCGTCAGCACCGTCAGTGCGTCCGTCAGCGCCGTCAGTGCGTCCGTCAGCACCGTCGCGCGCGTTGCGACCGTCGATGCGTTTGTCGTCGGAGGCGATGCGTGTGGCGTCCATGTTGTCGTGGAGCGGCGGACCGTTGCGCGCGACGACTTGTATGGCGTGCGGCATCGGATACTACTCGACGGGTACGTCAAACACGTCGTGCAGCATGTGTGCGGTCGGCACGTCGACGGACGCGCCTGGGTCCACGTCGTGCACGTTTGCAGCCACCTCGTACGCGGTCGCCAAGTTGATCAATGACGTGTTGCTGGACAAGCGATCGATGACGCAGTTGACGTTGGCGCCGACGTCGTCACAGACGGAACCGTTGTACAGTGCAGAGTCGGGTGGCGTCGTCACGTTGTCGAACGATCAGTCGCTCGTGACGCGCGATGCGGACGCACTCACCGCTATTGTTGCATCTCTCAACCGCGCGTACACGGTCAACATGTGGGCGCGCTTCAATGAGTACGGATTGTCATATCCGACACCCGAGTACCATCAAATGTTTGGCGTGGGGTCAAGCGTGTCGCGCCGCGGACTGGGGTTGTCAGGATATGTGGAGGGTACATGGATGGATGTGACGCTAACAAGCACGTGGCACACCAATGTATCCCTCTCGACGACGTCGGCATGGCGTCCGGCGGTGGGTACGGTGCTCGCCAACATAAACGAGTCGGGATCTCTCATGCTCGCACGCATTGTTCAATTGGGACCGTCGGTCACGAGTCCGGCGCCGTACACGTTTGTGGTCAGGCCGCATCGACCATTAGAGCTTCCGTTCATTTGGAACACGTCTTCGTTCGGGACAAGGAAGCTGTTTAGTGTCATGACGCATACGGTCACCGCGAATGTTTCATCAGACACCGCGTTAGCGACCTTGACGGTCGCAACGACATCGTTGCGTCCACACGTCGGTAGCATCGTGATCGGTTTTGTCAATGGAAAATCCATTGTCGCGACCGTTATTAGCAAGAGCGTCTCCGATGACCGTGTCGTCACGATTGGACCCTTCGACCGTGTTTTATACCCTTTCACGTGGGGCGCGAGTGCAATTAACGTGACCTTTGAAGTCGTGACCGTGTACACAACGTGGCGTCTGCATCACGGTTGGTACGGTGTCGATCATGCGGTGACGGTGCCGACGACGCTGGCGACGGGTTTGACACTGAATGCACGCAAACCGGACGCCGAGTTTTCAGACTGGCACATGTTTACCGTGTCGTGGGCGCCGGCGTCGTCCGCAATTCCATTCACAGTAACGGTTGCATCGCAAGTGTTCACGGTCACGTCCGGAGTACACACAGTTCCTGCGGTCGGTGTCGCATTCAGTGGCAGCTTTCCAACACCGGGTACGTTCACCGTCGCGTCGGTTGATCGCGACAAAAAAACATTCACTGTGCGTGAGTCCTACGGTCTTGGAGACATAACGTCGTCGATCACAATGACGCCCGTGTACAAGCGACAGACGTACATGGACGGAATCAAGATCGGCGAGGACGCGCCGACGGGCGCGCCCGACTTTTCCAACGAGGCGTTGTACATTGGTCGTCGCGTCAACTTGCCGTCAGCGAGCAATGTGCGCGCGCAGTTTAGCAACTTTCGCATGTGGGACAGTCAGCTCGTTGATACGGACGTGGTGCGTCTGTGGCGCGAGACACATCCGGGCGTCGCGGTCGGCAGAGTGAGCGACAGCGCGATCGGATACATGGAGGTGGTGTCGTCCTCGCGCGCCGACCTCGTGCTCGACGGCGCGCGTCTTCCATTCGTCAATGTGACCGCATGGGGTGCGTCCTACAATGTGGAGAAGGGCACGGTCGCGATCACGGGCGGAAATGCGTTGAAGATTGTGAGTGCGGGATCGGATCGTTTGTACAACCTCGCTGTCGAGTTTTGCGCAGCGTACACGGTCAACATCTGGGCGGCGTCGAGCGACTACGCGCTGTCGAACTATGACTTGTTTGGATTCGGTACATCGGAGAACTTATGCGCGCTGGGTCTTAAATTTTGGAGTGCAGGTACTCTCTGGCATCCGCACTGCATGTGGTACAATTATGATCTTTCATCGGCGGACGTGCCGGCGTCGGTCGGTACCATCAAGACGCTGAACGCGTCGCGCCCGACGATGCACATGTACACGGTCACCTGGTCGGTCGCGGACGGCGGACTGCGCAAGGTGTTTGTCGACGGCGTGCGCGTCATGGTTGACGCGCCCACGATTGCACCCACGTTCGCGCGCGCGCCGCCGACACTCAACCTCGGGCGCTTCGTCAACTCCTACTCCAACGGCGCCATCGTCAACACCATCGGGGGGTTCCGCCTCTGGAACACGCAACTGTCTGAAGCGGCGATCAACCAACTGTACAGCGAAGGTGCACGATAAGACGATCATTTCATGCGCGCATGTTGGGTCTACTCGACGTGCTGACGCAGCGGCTGCCGCCCACCTATGTCTCGCGCGGACTGACCGTTTATCTGCAGTCATTGCCACAGACGGACGGCGCGCGCGCGCATGAAAACGCCATCCGTCTGATTGGTTACCTGTACTACCAACCATGCATGCAATCGCACGTGTGTTACGACCGATTTGTCGAACTGGCGGACCGCGCCGTTCCGCTCGACTCCATGTTGCGCGGCATTCTCAACATTGTGTACGTCGACGTGGTGTTGATATGTCTGAAAATGCACGACGGCGACGCGCGCGCGCATGACCTCACCGCGCACTTTTTTGACGCGACCGAACTCGCAACCATGAACGAATCAGAGCGCGTGTCGTGCGGCTACTTTGTGCAACTGTCACAGTACATGTACGACGTGACCACGCACGCGGACGCGTGCGCGAACATGCGCGACATTGCATTCGTCATTGCGACCGTCGTCGACGGCGACGTATCCGCGTGCACAGACGCGCAACACATGCGCCGCCAACGAATACACGACATTGTCACGTCGTCGCTGACACTGTCCGAGTGGGACTACGTTCTGCAAGCGCTGTCGTGCGACGATGGTAAAACGCGCGACAAGTGAACAACAAAACACATAGTTACAAACACACACACACACGCACACACTCACGACGTGGTTGACGCTTGATCGATGGCGGCGACGACGGTCTTTTTGCGGTCGCGTTTTTTCTTGACGACGGGGGCGGCGACGGTGTCTTCGTGGGCGGGGAATTCGGCGCGTCCGTAGTGTTTGTCTTTGTCGGCGCGAATGACGCGCCGGATGGCGGCGGATTGTCGTCCGAGCTGCGCGTCGGGCAGTTCGGAGAGCAGTTTCATGGCGCGCGTGACTTCACCGGTGCGTTCGTCGCGCATGGGCACGCCTGCGACGCTCACTTCGTGTTCGAGTGGTCGCTTCACGCCCACGAGGGACGGATCGATGGTGGTGTTTTCGTCGCCGGCGTTGACGATGCGCGCGCGCGTGGTCGGGTCGTGCTCGACGTTGCCGGACCCGGCGCGCGCGGTGGCTTCGAGCACGACCGCGAATGAGAGGAAAGGCGGTTCTTGCACGGGCGCGGCGCGCGCGACGAACCGCGCGTCGCGGTACTGATCAATCGTGAGTCCGCCCTCGGGTTGATACTTGCGCAGCGTCTTTTTCGGGTCGGGCGCGGGTAACACTCCATACAAGTCGGTCATGGGAATTCCAAAGTAGAGATGCGCCACGTTCTTGCTCATGTGGACAATGTCCGAGTACATGGGCGTGCGACTGAACCGCGTGTGTGCGTGCCACAGCATGCAGCGCACGTTGCAGAAAAGTCCTTCGATGCGAAAGACGCCGAATTTCGGTTCAAATGAGAGCACGAGCGGAATGGGCGGCGATGTGTACGGTTCCTCGCATGTCCAGCACGGAATCGTTGTCGTTTGCGGCCACGTTGTCATGGGAATGGGCATGGACGCGGGGCGCGAACCCACCGACTGCATGGCGATCTGTCGCCACCGACGCGCCGCATTCGTGCGGTGCGCTCCTGAACACACAATCTCCACATTGCGCGTGGCGGAACCGGGTTGCGCAGACTTGAGCAGCACCTTGATATCCAACATGCGCTGTTGCGCGACGCGCGTAAACAGCTGCGACGATCGCGCCAATTCCTCAGGAGTGGCGCACTTGCGCACGACGCGCTTGATCGACTGCGTGACGCCGCTGCTCACGAGCGCCGCGTGCACCGCCTCCGCGTCATCCGCACCCACGACCTTTTCACTCATCGTGACACGTTGCTCAAAAGCGCGCGTCTTGTTTTTTTTTGTGTTTGTTTCGGTGGTTCTTTGTCGATCTCTCACTTGCGAAAGTTGAGGTTGAGTCCGCTGATGTCGAGTCCGGACACAAACTGTCCGGCTCCCATGCCGGACGGCGGCTGCGCCGCGCGCCGACCCGCACCGCCGCCGCCGGCGCCGCCTGCACTCGAACCCACGCTGCCGCGCGCCACCACATGAGCGGACGCGTCGTACTGCTGACCCGGCACGCCGCGCGACAACTTGCTGCGAATTTCAGGAATCTGGATCATCTGTTCTGGATCCAGCGAGTTCGGTGCATCCTCGTCAAACACGAGCGCAACGTCCTCCATCTCCGGCGGCATCATGTACGGGTTGTCGTCCGCATCCGCCGCCTCCGCGTCCGCCGGCGCCGTCTGCGGATCCGGTTCCGCGAACCGCGCGATGATTTGATCCGCTTCCGCCTGATACGTGCGCACCAACTGCTCGCGCTCGCGCATCGCCTGCGACACATAAGCGCGCGTCGTTGCGTTTTCACGCGCAATCGCTTCGTCGACGAACGATTTTGCATTGGCGCCAAAGTACACGTTGCGCGTCGACTTGTCGAGCAGTGCGGGCACCTGTTTCAGCCACGACGGGACCTTGGGCATGCTGACAATGTCTTGCACGTACAAAAGGTCGCGGATCGACGCGCAATGACGGTTTGTGAACTGAAGCAGCGCGTCGCAGTTGCGGTCCAGCGCCTGTCCGCGTCGACCGCCCTCCGGCATCACATAAAGCGTGAAGCGGAACGCGTCCGGGTTCTCACGCCGCTCCGGCGGCGTACCGTACACATACACCGGACGCGGCTCGACCGGCGAGTTTTGCAACTTGCTCACTTTGCGACCAATCTCTTCGTAACGCGCGCGCGCCTGCGGATGCTGAATGCGCACGCCACTGTGACCGCCGCCCGTCGCCGCACTCCGCATGCGCTGCGCCGCCGCCGCGTCCGCACCGATGGCAACGCCGCCCGCACTGTCGCCGCGACGCTGCACCTGCGCGCGCGTCTCATACAAGTGCGCCGCCGTCGTGCGCGCCATCGCCTCTGCATCGTGACCCTGATCGATACCCAACTTGCGCTCCATCTCCGTCACCGACGGATCGTGCGCGCCGCGCTCGCCCGCCTTCGACACCATGTTGCCCACCACCAACGCCTTGCGGAAATCAGAAGGCAATCCGTCCGTATTAAATTTCGACGGCGCCGACGTGCGCTGCATCAGATTCTCATGACTCGGACGCGACATGATCTCTTCTCTTTTTGTATTTAATTGATGAACACTGTCATCTCAACAACGCCGCGCGCGACAAACCAACAACCGCGTGACCATTGTCTTTTTATTCGTCGTCGACGCGCAAACAGAGGAGGGTGGAAAAATGAATCAAACATTTTTTTTTATGCGTGCGCCTTCTTGCGCAAAGCCTGCTTCCCCTTCTTCTTGTGCACAACCGTCTTGCGCAAAGCCTTCTTCACCTTCTTCTGTGCAGACTTCTTCACCGACTTCTTCTGTGCAGACTTCTTCACCGACTTCTTCTGTGCAGACTTCTTCACCGACTTCTTCTGTGCAGACTTCTTCTTCTTCTGTGCAGACTTCTTCTTCTTCTGCACCGACTTCTTGGCGCTCTTCAAATGGGAACGCAAGCTCGCGATCGCCTTCTTCAGCTTGAGCACGATCAGAAGCTTGAGCAGCGCCTTCAACGACTTGAACTTGATCACAAAGCCGTTGATCGACACCGAGCGCGCCTTCAGCGACACCTTGATGCGCAGCTTCAACAGGCGGTGCGATGCCTTCGCCTTGGGCGTCTTGCTGCGCACGCACTTGGAGCGCTTGCACAGCCAGAAACGCAGCAGGCGCTTACCCTTCTTCACCACAAGGGCAAACTTGGCGCCCAACTTGTTCTTGCGCGCAGAGATGCGACGCACCGAGAGCGCGAAACCCTTACCCTGACGCTTACCACCGTACTTGATGGACACCAGCTTGGAGGGCTTCAGGGTCACCTTGCGACCGGACTTGACACGACGAAGAGCCATCGAAATGCAGCGTTGTGAGAACAATGCGGGTTGTCTTTTACTGTCATGTTGTCATCATGCAACTCATGGTCGTCCAACATTCGCGTGCATTCACATCAGTCTCTCACGATCACCATCACGCGCGCGCATGTTGGGACAATAAGTCATTGAACACGGACGGATCCACACCGGTGCACCGACCGCGCACGCTGGTTCCGTCCAAGACAATCATCGTGGGCGTACTCGCAACACCGTACGCGTCCGCCAAATCAGCATTCGTAATCACATCCGCCTCGTACACGACCGACCCCGCACCCAAACGCGCCGCATCGAGACCACTCTTGACCACGCGACACGCGCGACAGCCGGGTCCGCTAAACAAGATACCGACGCGCGCATGACGTCCGCCGGTGCGCAACGTGTCGAGCATACGGCGGATATCGTCCTGCGATGAACCCAGCGGCTGCATGTCACAATCGTTCTTTTAATCAATATAGAAGTCTCAAAAAACAAAGAGTACGTTCCACAGTCATGGGCAAACGTGTGACCTTTATGACGCCGGACATGCAGGCATCCAGTACGCCGACATTGTTGCCGCACAAACTGTCTGCGTTGCGTCTGACGCCGGCGTACGGTGTCTACATTGGACCCGCGCGCGCACCATACCGCGTACCACTCATGCACAAGGCGGCGTCGGGTGATTTTGCGTATCCGCGCTGCGTGATCTCCGCGTCGCAGTATCGACAGCTGACCGGCGTCGACCCCGACACGCTGCCCGGCGACGAACACAGCAGAACCGTGGCGCGACAGCCGCCGCCGATCGACGAGTACACCAGTCCCTCCGAAGGCGAGTACCGCGCGGGCTACACATTCGCGCAATGCGTCGCCTTTGTGCGCGAAGAAGACCGCAATCCCAAAACCGGTCGCTCGATTGAACGATTCGGACCCACCTGGCGCGCACTCAACCAGTCCGCCATCGTGTGGGGTCTGCGACGATACAACTCCGTACCGACAACGCCGACGACGACAAACTTGAACACAACCCCGACGACAACAACAACAACCACGACCAACACAACGCCGACGAAAACAGAACCGACGATCACCGTGCGCGTCAACGTCGACGGACTCGCGCGCGCGCGCGTCGTGCACGACGCTTTGCGCAACTTTGTCACGGCGCTCGCGCGCGCGCCTGCGAATCCGGTTCCGCGCTTGATTGTGATCGACCACATGGAGCACGCGCGCGCACCGTATGATCGCACACTCTTGCGCGGCACCTGGGATGCGACGTCAGTCACTTTCATTGTGCACGCGCACGCTCACAATTGTGTACACGAGGCGGACATGATGACGCGCGCGCGCGACGTTGCATTACCGCTGCTGGCGTGTTCGGATCATGTGTTGGTTGTGGAACATGTGAGCGACGTGACGCTTGACAATGAGGAACACGCCATGTTGTTGCGGTCGAGCGCGTCCTTTCTGTCGCTGATTAGCGCGGTGACTGATTTGTGTTCGATGGTGTCGATCAGATCGCCGCTGACGCCATCCGACTTTGTGGCGACGTGCGACGACGACGTGACTTGGTACGCGTCGTTGGACTGGAGCGCGCGCGCACAAAGTGGCGCGACCGACGCGTGGCGGCAACTCGCCTGCATCGCCGCCGCCCTCCGGTCGCCGCTGCTCGCCTCCATGCTGCTCGAACAATACGACGGATGGACCGCCAAAGAGCGAAAACTTTTGCGCGCCATGTGACAGAAACGTATTGTTACGGTCGCGCGCTTTTTTACGTTGCACGCTGCAATCGTACTCGTGTCTCACAATTGTTGCATGTTGACTGCACCGCCTCCGCGTCCGCAATCGTTTTTGCGCGGCGAGTTTGTGCCGCCGCCGCACTTTGAGAAGCCGTTGGCGGTCGATCATCCGCACGATCGCGACGCGCGCATTCGTTTCGACGAAATTCCGCATATCTACTACGTGGATGGAAAGGCGGTGGGCACGTCGGTCACGTCGCTGAAGCACGCGTATTTCAGTCACTTTGACGCCGACATGGTGATCCGTCGCATGATGAGCGGCGCGAACTGGTCCGCGAATGAAAAGTACCGGCGCGCGGACGGAACAATGATGAGCGCGCGCGAGATCAAGGACATGTGGGACCGGAACGGTCAGCTCGCGTCCAACAAAGGGACGTGGATGCACTGGAACATTGAGCTGTGTCTCAACCGTCTGCCTTTCAACGCCGACGACGTGGAGCTGCATCAGTACGCGCGCTTTCGCGACCAAATCATGCGCGCGCGCACGTGGACACCGTACCGCACCGAGTGGGAGATCTTCGCAGAGGTCGAGGACGTTGCGGGATCGATCGACGCCATCATGCATTGTGAGGCGGACGGAACGTACGCCATCGTGGACTGGAAGCGCAGCACCAAACTGGCGGAACTCGCGCGCCGCGTCGACCCGCAGCGACGCAAGAAGGTGTACAGCTACGAGGACGTGCTGCCCGTTCTGCAACGGTCGCGTCGACGCGCGAAGGGGCCGCTGTCGAACCACGCGGACGAAACCATCATCGAGTACTACGTGCAACTCAACCTGTATCGCTGGATGTTGCAGCGATACTACGACATGCGCATCTCCGCCATGACACTCGTTTGTCTGCACGAGGACGAAACTGACTTTATCGTGTTCGACGCACCCGTGCTAGAGACCGAGTGCGACGCCATCATGCAAGAGCGACGCGCGCATGTGTCGCAATCAACGTCCGCCGCCGCCGCCGCCGCCAACAACCCAGCAGCAACATCGAACGACGCCAACCCAGCACCAACATCGAACGCCGCCGCCGCCACCGAACCTGCAGCAGCATCGAACGACGTTGACACACAGCGCAAGCGCGCGCGCGCGGATGTCGTGTATGAGAGCGCGCGTCGCCGCGTGACGTATTCGTTCATGTCGCACGTGAATTAACGCGTCGTAAAAGGTCGTGTGTGCAGCGCGGTCGATGGCAAAACAAACGCACACACACAACCACACACAGCCACACACATTGGTATGTGTCGAGAAATTTTTTTATGCGCTCGGGAATCGCAGTGATTCGCCGCGAATGTCGGCGACGAGTTTGATGTCGGCGGCGCACACGTCGTCGCGTCGTGCGTGATGTGCAACGTGGCGCGCGAGTGTGAGTAAATCGACGAGGTAGGACTCGGTCGCTTCTTGCAGAATGGTGCAGACGGGGCCGCCGACGAGCAGTCCGCACGCGTCGCTCATGACGCACACGTGGCGTCGGAATGCGGGTTCCGACAAGAGATGTGTCGCGCTCAGTTGACTCTTGGCGATTGCAGACAGGATCAGTCGTTTTTCGTGCGCGTCGGCCGCTTTCACGCGCGCGCGCGCAACGGACCGTCGGCGCGGCGGCGCCGCCGTGTCGACGTCGGACGGCGGGTCTGCGATTTCAATGCGTGTCTTGCGCGGCGGCATGATTATTTGGTTATGATATCAGTTTCCAAGGTTCTCGCCGTCCCTTTCCGTCATACGCGACCGCGTGACCGTGTTGAATCATGCGATCGTTAATGTGCGACATGTCGTCCAGGTGCAGTGCGACGGCTGGGACACAGCATGGACTGCACCACCATGGTGCTGGCGCATGTTCGTCGTCTTGCGCGCACCAGAGATCGACCAGCAAACGACCGTACATGTCGGCGCCGGTTATGTGCACGACGACGCATCGGTCGTTGACCATTGAGCGCAAAAAGTCGGCGCTCGCGATGCCGGCGCGCTTTTCGTCTGCATTGCGTGTGTGTGTTTCGGGCGCGTTGATGCCGACAAGGCGCGCGCGGTGAATGAGCGCGTGTTGCATGCAGGGTAGTTGTACAGACAGGTCGACTGTGTCGCCGTCGACGACATTGGTCACGATCGCGGTCGTCCAATGGTCGCGCGGCGCCTCGAACCGTCGGTCGGCGCGTCGCAGAGCGGCGCGCGCGAGTTCCGGTCGCCAATCGGTGTCGCGGTGGATCATCATTCCGTGCGTCGGCGTGATACGATTCATAATTGAACGTGATTGAATCAAATCATTGATATGTCATCGTCGGCGTTTGCGGAGTTGCGTGCGCAAGTGCACGGCTTCATGTCGTCGCACTGGGTGTTTGGTGAGTTGTGCAAACCGATCACTATTCCGCGCGAGGCGATCGATCCGTTGACGGGCGACGTGAATCACTACTTTGGAGAAGTGCGCGAGTTGCGTGCGTCGGGTTCGTCGGGTCGCGCGTCGATGATTTGGTTCAAGAAAAAGGATCGCGGCTACGAGTTGCGATTGGGGCCGGCGGTCATGAATGTGGGCGCGAGTCATCGTCGCATGATGCCGGCGTTGCGTGATATTTTTGTCGGCGAGGTGGACCGCGGTTTTGGTTTGGCGGCGCGACACGGACGCGCTAAGTACATTGCGTGGCACGCGCACGCAGGACCCATCTTCGTGCTCGCGTCCTTTCTCGCGCCCGGTCGCGCGCCCATCGACGCCGACCGATTGCGCGACGCGCTCCAAATTCCAACCAACGACCACGGACTCGGACGCGACGACTTTTGGCTCATTGCGCGACTCGCACTGTACCCCGGCGGCGTCGAAGAAGTGATCGAGCAGGAATCGAAACCGTCTTCCGCGCGCGACCTGCGCGTCACCGACGACTCGCCGCTGCGCTTCGCGTACCAACTCGCCTACCACTTCAACGACATGACTCTGCACGCGGCACTCGTTGCCGCCGCCCAACAAGCTAACATTGTGACGGCGCCGCCGCGCACCAAACGAGCGCGCGCCGCGGGAAGCGACGTGTCGACACACGCCGACGCGATGGTCACCAAGCGACCGACCACCCATGAGTCGCGCGACACCCATGAGTCGCGACCGACCACCCATGAGTCGCGACCGACCACCCATGAGTCGCGACCGACCACCCATGAGTCGCGACCGACCACCCATGAGTCGCGCGCGCCCGTCGCGGCGATATCATGGACAATTTACGCGCTCGAATTGTGTGCGTGATCAAAGTGGACAATCGATTTATTAACGTAGATCGCTCGCTCTCAACGCACTCTGATTTTGTTCGTGTCCGGTTTCAGCCTTCACATCGTCCGAAGGATCAGATGCGGACTCTTCCTCGCGACGCGAAATCGGTCGTCGTGTTTCATAGTGCACGTTAGTAGCAAGATTGCGCACCTCTTGCTTCAAC
>Ga0172372_10006232_pt1 | contig 16287 bp, 15 predicted proteins | sample LakKiv5m_2_FD_114544 | JGI IMG/M metagenome (GOLD analysis project Ga0172372, IMG submission 114544) | Freshwater microbial communities from Kabuno Bay, South-Kivu, Congo - kab_092012_9.5m | ecosystem: Environmental > Aquatic > Freshwater > Lake | place: Democratic Republic of the Congo...
AAAACCGGCGGCGAAGTTTTTCTTTCGGTGCGCGGACGCAAACTGACCAACCAGCGCATCTGGCAATTGCTCGGCGAACTGGGCAAGCGGGCCGGGCTGAAGAAAGACGTCCATCCCCACATGCTGCGTCATTCCTTCGCCACCCACCTCCTGCAAGGCGGCGCCGACCTGCGCATCATCCAGGAAATGCTCGGCCATGCCGACATTTCCACCACGCAGGTCTACACCCACGTCGACACCCGCGGCCTGCACAAAGCCCACCGCCAATTCCATCCGCGGGCCAAAAAGTAAAGCGTGCCGGCGGGCATGGCCTGGGCAATTATTCCGCCATGAGCTTCGCATCCTCCGCCCCCGTCGCCTCGCTCGTCCCGCGCGAGCAGAGCTCCTTCCTCACCCGCGTCTACGCGCACCTCATCCTCGCCGTCCTGCTCTTCGTCGGCCTGGAGGTCTGGTTTTTCCGCAGCGGAGTTGCCAATACCGTCCTGCAACTTTTCTCCGGTGTCTCGTGGCTCGTTGTCCTCGGCGGATTCATGATTCTCTCGTGGGTTGCCACGCTCATCGCCGTGCCGTCCGTGGCGCGCCCGCTCCAATACCTCGGATTCTTCCTTTACGTCCTGCTCCAAGCACTGATCACCATCCCGCTCCTCGCCGCAGCCGAGGGAGCGGCCCCGGGTGTCATCGCCAGTGCGGCGCAGGTGACGATCGGTGGATTTCTGCTGCTCACCGCGGTTGTCGTGACCACCGGCAAGGATTTTTCCTTTCTCCGTTCGTTTCTCATCTGGGGAGGCCTGTTCGGTCTGGCCGTCATCATTTGTGCCGTGGTCTTCAAATTCGATCCCGGCACGTGGTTCAGCGTGGCCATGATCGTGCTGGCCTGCGGTTCGGTGCTCTACACGACGTCGAACATCATGCGCGGTTTTCCGGCCAATGCCGACGTGGCGGCATCCATCCAGCTCTTTGCCGGCATTGCCATGATGTTCTGGTATGTGCTGCGGCTCCTCATGCAGCGGCGGTGATCCCGCGCCAGTTGCTTTGCGCCAGAGCGGTTTTCGGAAAGGTCGTAGCCGCCTCGCGTAGCCGCGCCACTTTGCCGAAAGGTTATCTCCGTTTCACTGCGGTTGTGGCGCGTTGGATCAAATGATTCGCGGCACAGAGTGCCGCGGCTACAGAAAATCTTAAGCCGCCCAAGGGTGGATCGCGCCTACTCGGCGCGATTTTTCGACAGAGAAATCGCGATGGGGCATTGGGAACTCCCGCGGACTCTTCCGCTTTATGACGATGACCAGCGGCGGCGGAGTTGATCAGCGGCGGTTGCTTTCTCGTCCTCGTCCTCGATGCGTTGCAGGAGTTCGAAATCGACGATGGCATAGAGGGTGTGTCCTTGGCGTTTGGCGAGCGAGCCGTCGGGGCGGGGGCGGACGATAACGTGGCGGGGTTTGTTGTCGAGGACGCGGTAGCCGAGGCGGGCCATGGCGAGGTTGGATGTGTGCGTGAGATAACGCAGGGCTTCGTCGTCGAGATGACCGCGTTTGCTCGCCTCCTCAGCGTCGATGCCGTCGATCCACTCGAAGAGGAGCACGTAGTCGCGTCCGAGGTCGAGCGTCACGGGGGTGAGTCCGTTTTCGAACTGGTCGGCGGCCATGGCGCGTTGGTGCGCGCGGAAGATGTCGGCGTGGCGTCCAGTCTGCCAGAGCGGGTATTTCTCCGGAGGCGAATAGATGGCCAACGGGACTTTGGTGCGGAGACGGTGCGGACCGTGGTTCATCACGCTTTCGCGCATTTCGGTGAGGAGTCCGAACTCGGCGAAGGGTCCGAGGAAACGTGCGGTGGCGAGGGCGTCTTTGGGCAACGATTCCAGGAAGTCGTCGGGAATGAAAAGCGGGACGTCCTGCGCGATGCGGGAAAATTTGACGACCAAGTCGCGGGGCACGCGGCCGGGCGGTTCGCTGCGGGCGCGATAAACCGTGCCGGTGCTGCCGGGAAGGCGTTCGCCGCGCACAGCGAGATTGTCACGGTCCCACCAGCGCTCCGGCTGCAGGTAGTCGAACCAGTGCCAGGCGGTGCGGCTGACCCAGAGTTCCCCGCCGTCGGATTGGGGACAGATGGCGTAATCCACGCCGAAGACGCGCGCGCGTCTCTCCGGCGCCAGGAGTTGGAAGGGCGGAAGCTCGCGGACCGGCGCGGTGGCCGGGGACGGCGATCCCTTACCGTCCACCGCCGACCATGCCGGGCGGGGCGGGCACGTAGCCGTAGGGGCCCGGGGGCATGTTGACATAGTAGAGGCGGTTGCTGGCCACGCGTCCGGTGGCCGTGTCGTAGATCATGACAGGACGTCCGCCCGAGGGTTTCTCCGCGATGGTGTCGACGAGGATGTAGCGGGGGATGTCCGTCACGCCGCGCTGCTGGGCGCGGGCGACGAGGTCTTGTCCGCGCATTTCGGCGAAGTTGCGCTGGTCGCGGTTGACCTGCATCTTCGATACGCCGTAGCCGAGGGCGCCGGCGCCGGCGGCCGCTCCGAGGGCGACCGGGAGGGTGGTGCCGACGGGCACGCCCGTCGTGCCGAGGGCGATGCCGGTGGCGGCCCCGGCGAGGCCCGCGGCAATGAGCGCGTTTTCCCCGGCGGTCATGTTTTCGCAGCCCGCAGTGGCGAGCGATCCCAGCACGGCGGCGGTGGCGGCAAAGCGGAGAGGATTTTGCATGGTTCCTAATTAGGCAAAGCGGGTGCCTTGGCAAGTCCGCAAACGCGGATTTTCGCCGCGGCTTTGCAGGCGGCCGGTGGTCGGCTAAGATGACGCCATGCAATTAACGGACGAACAAAAAGCCGCCGTGGCCCGGTGGATCGGCGAGGGCTCGTCGCTGGCCGACGTGCAGCGGCGTTTGAAGGACGAGTGCGGCGTCGGCCTGACCTACATGGACGTGCGCTTTCTCGTCGATGATTTGCAGTTGCAGCTGAAGGAGCAACCCAAGCCGAGCGAGGCGGCGGACCGTCTGGCCGCGGCCAAGCAGGAGGGCGAGAGCGAGCGGCAGGGTGCGCCGTCCGGCGGCGTGCGCGTCACGATGGACGCGGTGACGCGGGCCTCCGCGTTGGCCAGCGGGAAAGTGACTTTTTCGGACGGGGAGACGGCGGACTGGATGCTCGATCAGACGGGACGGCTCGGACTGAATCCGACGAAGCCGGGATATCGTCCGACGGAAGCGGACATCATGGCATTCCAGCGCGAATTGCAGAGGGTGGCGCAGGGGTTTGCGTGAATGTAGAAGCGGCATTTGCCTCCCCAGTAACTCGAAGTGTTAAGCGCCCGCGTTGTCAGGTAGGGCGGGGCCTCCGGACCCGCCGCGCACCCGCACCGGCGCGCCGGGGACGTCGCGCCCTACCTCAAGCCCCAGTTACTCCCGGCACACGCCCGCCAATGCGCGGGTTCAGGGACTAAGGGCCATCTACGGCTGCACCTCCGGTTTGCCGCTTGTCGATTGAGGTTAAGCGGCGGGGACGCCGCTTCTACTTTGTCATAAGGCAGCGGCTCGCGGGGCGCTCGCCCTCCAGGCATAGGATCTTGGAGGGCGACCGTTCCCGGACGCCGCGCTTGGCTCAGAGTTGCTCCGGATTGTTGAGCAACTCGGCGATGCGCATCAGGAGGCGGCCGGCGGCGCCGCCGTCGAGGACACGGTGGTCGAAGCTCAAGGTGAAGCGGGCGTTTGTCACGGGGACGAACTGGGATTTTTCTTTGTCCCATTTGGGCTCGATGCGGCCGGCGCCCAGTCCGAGGAGGACGGTTTGTTCGGGGAGAGGGATGGGTGTCGCCAGGGTCAGGCCGAAGGTGCCGTAGTTGGTGACTGTCGAGATGCATTGGCCCATGTCTTTCGGGGTGAGGCGGCGTTGGCGGGCGAGTTCGACGAGGCGGGCGTAAATGGGGACGAGTTCCTTGAGCGTGTGTTTGTCGGCGCTGCGGATGACCGGCACAAGCACGCCGTCCTCGGCTTCGACGGCGAAGCCGATGTCGATCGAGCCCGGGTGCACAACCTGGCTGCCGATCAGGCGGCCGGCGGGCGCGCTGTTTTCCGAGAGGGCCATGGCCAGGGCGCGCAGGGCGTAAAGGGAAACACCGGCTTTTTCGGCGGAGGCTTTGCGGTGGGCTAGCATCTTGTCGAGTTCGACGGGCAGGACGACGGTGGCCAGCGGACGCGTCCAACTGCGGCGCATGGCATCGGCCACGGCGACGCGCATGGAGGAAGCCTCGGTGACTTTCTGCTGGTCGAGGTTCTCCATGAAACGCTCGAAGTCCTCGATGGTGACGCGTCCGCCCGCGCCGCTGCCGGCCACGCCGGCGAGGTCGGCGGCGCTGAGTCCGAGTTCGGTCATGCGCGCCTTCATGCGCGGTGAGAGGTAAGCGGCGCCGCCGGCGTGGGCGGGAACGGGAAGGCCTTTGATCGTCGGTTCGGGTTTGTCGGACGATTTGATCTCGGGCTTGGCGACGCGTTTCTTTTTCGGTTTTTCCGGGGCACCGGCGGGCATGGAACCGGTGGGTTGTCCGTTGGATCCGTTTTCCTCGGGCTCGAGGTAGCCCATGCGTTCGGCATCGGAATCGGCGACTTCGAGATATCCGAGCGTTGCTCCGACGGCGTAGCTTTCGCCTTCGGCGGTGCGGAGTTCGATGAGTTTGCCGCTGCAGGGAGCGACGACGCCCATAACCGCTTTGTTCGTCTCGACTTCCATCACATCGCTGTCGCCGAGCACGTCGTCGCCGGGTTTGGCGATGAGGCGGACGATGGTGGCTTCGGCGATGGATTCGCCGAGTTGCGGCATGAGGAGCGGGATGCGGGCCATAAAGTTATTGGGTGAGCAGTTGGCGCAGGCGCGCTGCGACGGCGGTGGCGGTCGGACGGTGGGCTGCCCACAAATCGGGATGGTAGGGCACGGGTGTGTCCTTGGCATTGAGCCGCATGGGTGCGGCGTCGAGGAGTCCGAAGCCTTCGGTGGCCACGCGGGAGATGACTTCGGCGGTCACACCGCCCCATGGCCAGGCTTCGCCGACGACAAGCAGGCGTCCGGTGCGGGCCACCGACGCGAGGACGGTGTCGGTGTCGAGCGGTTTGACCGTGCGCAGGTCGATCACTTCGATTTGCCAGCCTTCCTCGACGAGATCCTCGGCGGCTTGCAGCGATTCGTGGAGCATCGCGCTGTAGGTCACGACGGTGGCGTCGCGTCCGGCGCGGGCGATGCGGGCTTTGCCGGCGGGCTGCGCGACGTCGGGCAGCTTGTCGGCCTTGAGGTGGTAATAGAGGAGCTTGTGCTCGCAGAAGATGACGGGGTCGTCGATGGAGACGGCTTCGAGCATCATGCTGTAGGCGTCCTCGACGGTAGCCGGTGTCATAACGACCAATCCGGGATAGTGCGAGTAGATCGCCTCCATGCTCTGGCTGTGGAACGGTCCGGCGCCGAGCGTGCCGCCGCTGGGCAGGCGCACGACAATCGGACAGGGGACATCGGTGCGGTAGTAGAGCGTGGCGGCCTGGTTGACGATCTGGTTGAAGCCGACCGTCGAGAAATCGGCGAATTGCATTTCGACGATGGGGCGCGCGCCTTCGATGGCCGCGCCGATGGCCAGGCCGACGATGGCATCCTCGCTGAGCGGGGCGTCCATGACGCGTCCGGGAAATTCGGCGGCGAGATTTTTGGTGGCTTTGAACGCTCCGCCGAAGACGCCGACGTCCTGTCCGTAAATGAAAACGCGCGGATCGTCGGCCAGCGCTTTTTCCTGCGCGGCGCGGATGGCCTCGAGGTAGGTGACGCTCATTCCTCCTCCGCGTCGTAATGTCCGTCGGCGAGACGTTCCGTCGAGATGGCCTGCCAGTCCTCGCTGTTCGGGTCGGGGCCCTTTTCGCGCTGGGCTTTGTTGAGGGCTTGTTCGACTTCGGCGTGGGCTTCCTTCGTCCATGCCGCGATTTCGGCCGCAGTGGCCAGGTCGGCGTCGATGAGTTGCTTGGCGCCGACTTCGAGGCAGTCGCGTCCGACATTGGCCTTGCGCAAGTTCGGGTCGACGTAGCCGGCGTCGTCGTGCTCGCCGTGGCCGACGAGGCGGAGAAGCGTCGCGACGACGAGTTGCGGGCCGTGTCCCTCGCGCGCGGCTTGCACGGCAAGGTGCATGGTCTCGAGACAGGCCAGCGGGTCGGTGCCGTCGCATTTGAATCCGGCGATGCCGTAGCCGGCGGCCTTGTCGAGGAGGTCGGCGCAGGCGAACTGGCGGTTGTTCGGCGTGGAGTAGGCGTATTGGTTGTTGGCCACCACGACGACGAGGGGGAGGTGTTCGACCGCGGCCATGTTGATGCCTTCGTGGAAAGCGCCGGTCGAAGTGCCGCCATCGCCGATGCAGGTCACGCCGACCACGCCGGTTTCGCCGCGCAGGCGGCGGGTGTACAGTCCGCCGGCCACCACGGGCACGAGCGCGCCGAGGTGGCTGATCATGGCATAGTAACCTTCGCGCGGACGGCCGCGGTGGATGTTGCCGTCGCGTCCGCGCATGGGACCCCGGGCCGAACCGAGGTAAGTGCGCAGGGTGTCGAGCACGGTGTCGCCGAAGGCAAGGCGTCCGGCCTGGTCACGGATGAGCGGACCGAAGATGTCGCCTTTTTTCAGGAAGATGGACGAAGCGGTGCTGAGCGCTTCCTGGCCTTTGCCGAGGAAGACGCCGCCTTTGATCATGCCGGCACGGTAGAGGCTCGCGAGTTTGTCCTCCGTGGCGCGCGACAGGAGCATGACGCGGTAGGCGCGCACGATGAGCGCCGGATCGAGGTCATTTTGCGCCACCGTCTTTTCCTTGACTGCCGTGACCATGAAAAGATGGAGAATACTCCGGTCGGCGGCCGGCCTGCAAAGGGAAAACAGGCGGCCGGATCTGTCCTTTTGGCTCGCGGAGAGGTTCTTAACGGGGAAAATGCGCCGGATGCCCCGGGTGCGAACCTTGATTGTCGGAATTCCGCTGCTGCTGGCGGCGGTGACCGCCGTCTCGCTCTGGACGGTGGCCCGGGTCTCGGTCGACAAGAAGAACGAGATGTATATCGGCAGCATCGGGGAGCCGACCACGCTCAACCCGATCCAAGCGGCCGATTCGGCTGCCAGCTCGGTGACGGGTGTCGTTTTCAACGGATTGCTGAAATACAATGCCAATCTGGAAATCACCGGCGATCTGGCCGCGGAGTGGGATTTGGGCCAGCGGAGCACGTTTTTCTTCGCCACCGAACAGGAGGCGGTCATGGCTGCGGCCAACATGGAGGCGGGGATTGTGGACCGGGCAGCTTTGCATTTGCGCCGCTATGCGGTCGACGACAACCGGCTGGTGCTGGAGTTGTCGCTGCCCGGGGTGAGCGATTCGCGCGAGCTGGCGAAGAGATTCGGCGTGCCGACGGTTCCGGTGCGCACTGTCTCGATCGTATCGCCCAAGCCGCTCGGCGAGGCGCTGGCGGAATTCGCCGCCGACGATCTGGCCTCGCGGGTCGTGCGCGTCTGGGCCAACGGCAACCTTGGCGAGTTGGTTTATCTCGGCAACGAGGAGGCGACACTCAAGCGCTTGCGGACCTGGTTGACCGAACGCTTCGGCGAGGAAGGGTTGGTCATCGAGCCGGTGCTGGCGCCGGAATTTCTCGCCGAGCCTGAGGTGACTTTCCGTTTGCATGAGGGCGTGCGCTGGCATGACGGCGCCCCGTTCTCCTCGCGCGATGTGAAGTTCACCTATGATGCCATCATGGACGACCGCGTGGCTTCGCCGCGCAAGCCGGATTACGAGTTGGTGTTGTCCGTCGCCACGCCCGATCCGCGGACCGTGCGCGTGGTTTACCGGCGTCCGTTCTCGCCCGCGCTGGAAAGCTGGATGATGAGCGTGCTGCCGGCGCATTTGCTGGGCGATGTCCCGCCCGACCAATGGCCGCTGACTTTCAACCGCGCGCCAGTCGGGACGGGTCCGTTCAAATTCGCCGAATGGAAGACGAACCAATTCGTCCGCGTGGCGCGCAATGACGATTATTTCAAGGGGCGTCCGCATTTGGACGGGATTGTCTTCCGCACGCTGCCCGATCCGCTGACGCTGCGTCTCGCCTTCGAGACGCGTCAGGTCGATTTCTGGTCGGCCGACCCGTGGGCCGTGGGGAGTTTCCGCGAGGACGAACGCTTCACGCTCTTCACCTCGCCGAGCAATTCCTACAATTACGTTGGATGGAACCTGCGTCGTCCGATGTTCCAGGACCTGCGTGTGCGCCAGGCGCTGGCCCACGCGGTCAATGTCGACCAGATGATCCGCTACGTGCTCTACGGCTACGGCACGCAGAGCACGGGAATTTTCACGCCCGAGATGTGGTTCTTCAACCCGGACGTGCAACCGCTGGCCTACGACCCGGAGAAAGCGAAGCAACTGCTCGACGAAGCCGGTTGGGTGCCGGGGCCGGATGGCGTGCGGGTGAAGGACGGGAAGCGTTTCGCGTTCACGCTGATCACCAACAACGGCAATGTCATCCGCAGCGACATCGCCACGTTGGTGCAGGAAAACCTGCGCGCCGTGGGAACTGAGGTCACCGTCGAAATGTATGAATGGGCCGTATTTTTGAAGCGCTTCGTCAATCAGGGTGAATTCGACGCCGTGGTGCTCGGCTGGGCCTTAGGTCAGGGGTTCGACCAATTCCAGATCTGGCATTCGTCGCAGACCGAGCCCGAGCGGCTCAACATGGTCGGTTACAAAAGCCAGGAGGCCGACCGTTTGCTCGAATCAATCCGCGAGGAATTCGACCGCGCGGAAATTATCCGTCAGTGCGGGGAGTTGCAGCAGTTGATTTACCACGACCAGCCGTATTTGTTTTTGTTCGTGCCGGAAGGAACTTCGGCCATGTGGAAAGACGCCTTCCGCGTCAAACGCCCCGGCCCGGACGGCACGTGGATCGACGAACCGGTGACCATGACCAAAGCCGGCTGGAGCCACTACCTCGAGTGGTTTTATCGTCCGGAATACGCACAGGAGGCTAAGAAATGACTGCCATTCCTGCAGAGATCAGGGGGGCACGGGCGTCCCGCCCGTGTTGTCTGGTCGTCACGGGCGGGACGCCCGTGCCCCCTGGAGAAAACCGAAGGAGGCATTGCTGATTTATGACCGCCTTCATCATCCGCCGCCTGCTGATTTCAATCGTGCTGTTGTTTTTCATCAGCCTGATTTCCTTTTTCATCATCACTTTGACGCCCGGCAGTCCGTATCCGTGGGGCGAACTGAACCCGAAGGTTTCCGAGGACGTGAAGCGCGTTTTCCGGGAAAAGTTCCACCTCGATCGTCCGCTCCACGAGCAATACGGATTCATCATGCGCGACCTCTTCACGGGTCAGTTGCGCAGCATCAAGGACGAGCGACCCGTGTTGCAAAAGATCGCCGAGCGCCTCCCGGCCACGTTGGTACTCAACCTCGGCGCGCTGGCGCTGTCGTTGAGTTTCGGCCTGCTTCTCGGGGTTTACGGTGCGCGCTATGCGGGGCGTCCGCCGGACGTGATCACGAGCATATTGGCTTTTGTTTTCATCGCGCTGCCCAGCTTCTGGGTCTCGTATCTGCTGGCCATCGGGCTGGTTAACTATGCCGCGGTGCCCATCCTCGGCACGCACACCATCGGGGTGACTTTCGCCAACGGTCTCGAGGTTTTTCTCGACCGCTGGTGGCACGTCATGCTCCCGGCGTCCATTCTCGCCATCGGCGGCATCGCGGTGCAGTCGCGGTTCATCCGCGCGAGCATGATCGAAACCCTGCGCGAGGATTACATCCGCACGGCGCGGGCCAAGGGGCTCGACGAGAACGCCGTGTTCTACCGCCACGCGCTGCGCAATTCGATCCGTCCGCTCATCACCGGTATCGGCATGCTCTTGCCTGCGCTGATCGGCGGGGCGGTTATTATTGAAAATATTTTCGCCTACCCCGGGATGGGGCGGCTGGGCTACGAGGCGGTCCTGGAGCGTGATTATCCGACGCTCGTGGCGTTGAACTTCGTCACCGCGGCGCTCGTCCTGCTGGGCAACCTGCTGGCCGACGTGCTTTACGCGGTGGTCGATCCGAGGGTGCGACTGGAATGATCACGACGACACCCGAACCACTCGAAGCCGCCGCGGCCGGTCCGATGGCGCGCGCCCTGCGCCGTTTCCGCGCCGACAAAATCGGCCTCTTTGCCGTCGCCATGGTCTGTCTGCTCGGGCTGATCTCGCTGACCTTTTTCATCCTCGACCGGCTCGGCATCCCGTGGCCGATGGATCCGAACGCGACCAATCTCGAGCGCAAGCTGATGCCGCCGAACTCCGTCAACTGGCTCGGCACGGACAACCTCGGACGCGATGTCTTCAGCCGCCTGCTCAACGGTGCCTACATTTCGCTGACCGTCGGATTTGTCGCCGTTTTCGTTTCGCTTTTCATCGGCGTGACCGTCGGGGCCATCGCGGGCTATTTCGGGAAATGGGTGGACAACCTCATCATGCGCATCGTCGATGCCATCATGTGCTTCCCGACGTTTTTCCTCATCCTCACCGCGGTGGCGCTGGTCGGTCCGAGCATTTTCAACATCATCGTGGTCATCGGGCTGGTCAGCTGGACCGGCACGGCGCGTCTGGTGCGGGCGGAATTCCTCACCTTGCGCGAATCGGCTTACGTGCAGGCCGCGCGGGCCATCGGCCAGCGCGGACGGAAGATCATTTTCCGCCATATTTTGCCCAACGCGGCGGCGCCCATCCTGGTCACGGCGGTTCTCGGGGTGCCGTCCGCCATTCTCACCGAGGCCGGACTCAGCTTCCTCGGCTTCGGCGTGCAGCCGCCGCAGGCCACGTGGGGGAACATCATTGCCGACGGCAAGACGTATATTCTCGACGCTTGGTGGCTGATTTTGTTCCCCGGGCTTGCCATCCTCGTGACAACCTTGTCGTTTTACCTGACCGGAGACGCGCTGCGTCAGGCAGTCGAGACCCGGTCCGAAAGACAATGAGCCAGCCCATCCTCCAAGTCCGCGATCTCTGCATCGATTTCGTCCTCGAAGACCGCACCATCGAGGCGGTCAAAGATGCGTCGTTCGAGCTGGCCGCCGGCGAAACCCTGGCCATCGTCGGCGAGAGCGGTAGCGGCAAAAGCGTGACCGCACTGGCCCTGACCCGCCTGCTCCCCGTGCCGCCGGCGAACATCAAACGCGGTGAGATTCTTTTCCAAGGCAAGAACGTCATGACGATGGACGCCGCGCAATTGCGTCAGTTGCGGGGCGGCAAGATCGCCTACATTTTCCAGGAGCCGAGCACGTCGTTGAATCCGGTTTACACGGTGCGAAGCCAAATCGGGGAAGCCATCCGTTTGCATCGTCCGGATGTGGCCGACGTCGATGCCGAAATCGTGCGCTGGCTCGATGCCGTGGGGATCGTCGATCCGGCGGCGCGGATGCACGACTATCCGCACCAATTGAGCGGCGGCATGCAGCAGCGCGTCATGATCGCCATGGCGCTGGCCTGTCAGCCCGATGTGCTGGTGGCCGACGAACCGACCACGGCGCTCGACGTGACCATCCAGGCGCAGATCATGGAATTGCTCGGATCGCTGAAAGAGCGCTTCGGCATGTCGGTCATTTTGATCACGCACAACTTCGGCATCGTCTCCGGTTTCGCCTCGCGCGTGCTGGTCATGTATCGCGGCCGCATTGTCGAGCAGGGTCCGACGGAGGAGATTTTGCGTCATCCGAAGCATGCTTACACGCGAGCCTTGATCGATTGTATCCCGCGGCTTGGATCGAAGGAAAAGCGCCTCAAAACGATCGACCACGCGGCGATTGCGGGGGCTTGAGTGGTGGTGGTTGTCTGTTTGTAGCGGCGGTCTATGACCGTCGGAAACTTTGGGAAATTAGGCACCGACGGTCGCAGACCGCCGCTACAAACGGAACGAAGGCTTGCAGGCGTTGGTAGAATTTCCGTCATGCGGAAGCACGAGCGGATTGCGGCACAGACGGAGGGATTGGCGGCGTGCGGGGGATACCATCCTTGCTACCTCGAGTATTTCCGGCTGTTCAATGCGCAGAAGTATTATGAGGCGCATGATGTTTTGGAGCACATCTGGCTGGGATCGGATGGCGAGCGGTATCTTTTTTACAAGGCGCTGATCCAATTCGCCGGCGGTTTTGTCCATTTGCAGCACCATCACCGCGAGCCCGCGCACCGGATCCACGGGCGGCGGTTACGTCCGGCGGCGCGGTTGTTCCGGCGGTCGGCGGAGTTGTTCGGGGAGTTGCCTGACGACTACGAGGGTTTGGTCATCGCGGAGGTTGTCACCATGGCCTTGGCGACGGCGGGGGAGTTGGAGTCGGCTGGGTTTGCGGCGAATCCTTGGCATCCCGAACGGGCGCCGGTTTTGCGGGGGCCGGTTTAGCATCCGCGTTCCTCGCGGCGGCGCCGGCGCTCTTCTTCCTCGATTTCGAGTTCGGTATCGAGGACACCGCGCATTTTGGCGGTTTTGTCGGGCGGGCCGAGCACGCGGCGGATGCACCAGACAAAGAAGCCGGTGGTCCCGCCGACAGAGAGGAGCATGATGATCCAGCCGCTCGTGGTCATGAGGCCTGTTCCTCCATTTGCCAGCGCTTCACCGCCAACCGGATCCACCAGAGGAAAAGTGCGAAAACGGCGGCGAGGAAAAGCATGGACCAGCGCACGGCGGGGTCTTCGGCGAACGCCTTGACGCGGTCGCCCATATCCTGCCAGGCCCAGGCGACGAACACGACGAGCAGGTAGACGGGGGAGATGTATTTGATGACGAAAGTGAACAGGCGCGGCACGCGCAGGTCGGCGCCGCGGTCGAGTTCCTCGAGTCCGCGCCGCGGACCGAAGACCCAGCCGAAGAGGAACGTCTGCACGCAGGCCAGCAGGTAGATGCAGAACGTGCCGACCCAGAAGTCGAGGGTGTCCATGGCGGTGAGGTTTTTGCTGAACCAGACGACGAGCAAGGTGCCGGCGGTGCCGACGCCGCAAAGGAGGGCGACGGCGCGGGTGCGCGTGAGGCCGAGGCCTTCCTGCAGGAAGGCGATGGCCGGTTGCAGCATGGAGAGCGAGCTGGTGATGGCGGCGAGGAAGAGGAGGAAGAACCAGAGGAAGCCGACCCAGCGTCCGAGGGGCATGTATTCGAAAACGAGCGGCAGGGTATTGAAGCCGAGGGCGAACGTGCCGCCGACGGCGCCGGCCGCGCCGAGGAAGACAAAGGCGGCGGGGATGGTGATCATGCCGCCGAGCGAGACCTCGAAAAATTCGTTGCCGGCCACCGCGGTGGTCGAACTGAGGGCGATGTCATCATCGCGCCGCATGTAACTGGCGTAGGTGATGATCACGCCGAAGCCGACGGAGAGGGAAAAGAAGATTTGTCCGGCGGCTTCCATCCACATTTTGCCGTTGGCCAGCTGCTCCCAGATCGATTTTCCGTCCGCATCAAGATTCCACATTTGGCCGAGGCCGGCGAGGACATTGAGTTCGGGTTTCGACGGATCGGGGGTGCCGAGGGTGAGGACGCGGATGAGCACGAGCACGGCGCAGACGGCCAAAGCGGGCATGGCCCAAAGGCAGAAAAGTTCAATGCCGCGGGTCAAGCCGCGGTTGATGAGGATGAAATTGAGCGCAATGCAGATGAGCAGGAAGATGAGTGGCGTGCCCAGGAAACCGGCGAAGATGGAGGCATCGGCTTCGAGTCCGGTGTAGCCGGCGAAGAATTTTGTGTAGGCCTCGGGGTCGCGTCCGAGATCCATCGCACCGGTCAGGTAATGCCACGCGTAGCCGAGGCACCATGACTCGATAAACACATAATACATGTAGATGACGACGGGCACGATGAGTCCGAGCACGCCGAGGTAGGGGGCGGCTTTGTTTTTCCAGATGAGCCGGAAAATACCCGGCGAGGAATGGTGTCCCCGCGTGCCGCCGTAGCGTCCCATCGACCATTCGGCCCACGCGAGGGGGAGTCCCAAGAGAAGGAGCGCGACGAAGTAGGGGATCATGAAGGCCCCGCCGTCGTATTTGGCGGCGAGGCCGGGGAAGCGGAGGAAGTTGCCGAGTCCGACGGCGCTGCCCGTCACCGCGAGGATGACACCGATCCGGGTGGACCAGTTTTCCGGCACGGGACGGTTCATGGCGGCGGGCTACTTGGCTTTGCCTTGCGAGGCGACGGCGGCCATGGCGGCGGCGATCTTTTCCTGGTCGCCGAGGTAATAGTGCTTGAGCGGCTTGAGGTTGTCGTCGAGTTCGTAGACCAGCGGCACGCCGGTGGGGATGTTGAGTTTGAGGACCTCCTCTTCGGAGAGACTGTCGAGGTATTTGACCAGCGCACGCAGGGAGTTGCCGTGGGCGGCGATGACGACTTTTTTCCCGGCTTTGACCTGCGGGGCGATCACCTCGTGCCAGTAGGGCAGGAAGCGGTCAACGGTGTCCTTGAGGCATTCGGTGAGCGGGAGTTCGGCGGCGGCGACGTCTTTGTAGCGGGGGTCGAAGCCGGGATAGCGCTCGTCGGTTTTCTCGAGGGGCGGCGGCGGGATGTCATAGCTGCGGCGCCAGATGAGCACCTGGTCCTCGCCGTATTTGGCGGCGGTCTCGGATTTGTTGAGTCCCTGCAGGCCGCCGTAGTGGCGCTCGTTGAGGCGCCAGGTTTTCTCGACGGGGATCCAGAGTCCGTCGAGTTCGTCGAGAACGATCCAGAGGGTGCGCAGGGCGCGCTTGAGCACCGAGCAGTAGGCGAGGTCGAAGGAGAAGCCTTCCTTTTTCAGGACTTGGCCGGCGGCCTTGGCCTCCTCTCGGCCCTGTTCCGTGAGATCGACATCGGTCCATCCGGTGAAGCGGTTTTCCTTGTTCCACGTGCTCTCGCCGTGTCTGAGCAATACGAGTTTGTGCATAAAATCGGGCGGCCGCGACCCGCGCGGGTTGCATTTGGCCGGACGCCGTCTATACGGAATCGCCTGCCCGCGCGCAAGGACATGAAGACCGTTTACCTCATCCGCCACGGAGAAACCGACCACAATGCCGAGGGGCGGGCCATGGGGCAGATGGATATCCCGCTCAATGCGCGCGGTCTCGAGCAGGCGCGCCAGACGGCGGAATTCCTCCGGCGGCATCCGATCGAACGCATCGTGAGCAGCGATCTGGGGCGGGCGGTGGCCACGGCGCAGCCGCTGGCCGACGCGCTCGGCTTGGCGATCGTGCCCGATGCGCGCTTGCGCGAGTTGAGTTTCGGCATCCTCGAGGGGAAAACGGTGGGCGAGTGCGAGTTGCTTGATCCGGTGGCGGTGGAGCGTTGGCGCAGCGGGGATTTCGATGCGGCGCTGCCGGGCGGGGAGTCGCGGCGTTCGTTGATGAAGCGGACGCGGGAAGTGCTCGAGGAAATCGCGGAAGGCCCGCACGCGCAGGTGGCGTTGTTCAGTCACGGCGGCGCGCTCAACGCCCTGCACACGCACATGGTCGAGCACGGGAACCCGCACCCGCGCGAACATATCCCGCGGGCCTTCCGTTTTCACAATGCAGCGGTCAGCGTGGCGGCGTGGGCGGAGGACCAGTGGAGATTTCTGGTGGTCAACTCGACCTTCCACCTCGCGGAGGAGTCGCGGCAACTGCTGTATTGAGCGTCCGCGCCCGGGGCTCAACCGTCGGCCGGCAGGGGCGCGAGGTTGGATTCGATTTCGCGGCGGCGCGGCTCGAGGAACGGGGGCAGGGACAGCTTTGACCCGAGGCTGGCGAGTGATTCGTCGGCGGTGAAGCCCGGTTCGTCCGTGGCGATTTCGATGAGGATACCGTTCGGTTCGCGGAAATAGAGGCTGCGGAACCAGAAACGGTCGACCGGTCCGCTGTGCGGCACGCCCGCTTGCGCGAGGTGCCGGTTCCAAGCGTCATAATCGGCGAGGGTCGTCCGCAGGGCGAGGTGATGCACCCCGCCGGCGCCCGCGCGCGCGGGCCGCGCGCCGGGTTCGGCCAGCAGGTGAATCTCGCGGGCGGGGCCGGGCACCGGCCCAATCTGGTAGACGCGGACTTCGCGCTCCTGCAGCGCGTAGGTGCGGACGTGATCGAGTCCGAGCAGGCCGCGCAGGATGCGTTCGGTCGGCTCGAAGGACGGGACGCTGAGAGTGAGAGGCCCGAGGCCGCGGATGCGGTGTTCCGGAGGCACCGGGCTGCGGTCCCACGCGACGCTTTCGTCCGGGCTGTCGTCGGCGGTGAGGGTGAGGCGTTGTCCCTCGGGGTCCGTGAAATCGAGCACGGAGCGTCCGTCCCGCTCGACGATTTCGTGTCCG
>Ga0172372_10006233_pt1 | contig 16287 bp, 18 predicted proteins | sample LakKiv5m_2_FD_114544 | JGI IMG/M metagenome (GOLD analysis project Ga0172372, IMG submission 114544) | Freshwater microbial communities from Kabuno Bay, South-Kivu, Congo - kab_092012_9.5m | ecosystem: Environmental > Aquatic > Freshwater > Lake | place: Democratic Republic of the Congo...
GAACTGAACATTTGTACCATAATATGGCGATACTTCATTAGCAGGAGATGATGGTATACCTTTGATTCTTCCTAGAGAAGAATAAAATCCAGGAGAAAAATATGACCTTAGCTCGTCTCCTTCTTCAAGTCTTATTATACATTTAGTATATAATGTTCTCTGCTCATTAGCAGCCGATACTCCTTCATATACACATTTAATTGCCTTAGCTACATTTCCATTTGAAGACCCAACACGATATAGATTCAGCTGAATAATATCATCTGTTGTCGTAGCTCCAGATGGGTCAAATCGAGCATTACCAATCAATTCATAAACACCAGGAGTTACACACACAATATTTTGTCCTGATAGTGTTAAATAGTTGGAACAATCACTTGATATTGGGAATAGAGTGTCAAAGGAAATATCATTAAACGAACCTATTCCAGAAATAGTTAAATCTCCAGAAAAAGTAAAGACACCAGCATGAACTTCAGGGAATAATACGCCATTTAGAATTGTGTTCGACACATTACTAAGCGACATCTCAAAGATACTACATTAACTAACAAAATAAATGTTTGGTTAGATTTTATTAATCAATCTTCGTCCACCACAAAGCCGATCCAGCCAGACCAGAAGGAGCACCGCTTGGTTCAAATGAACCAGGACCAGCAGTAGCACCTTGGAAAAAGGACATACCAACCGAATCACCAACAACCAGGGGAGTCCAAGTATTTCCATTTACACCAACCCAATTAGCGTCAGGTACATCTGCCTGGTTTGTTTTAACATAAAAGTTCTGGCCCGATTTGGAGAGAATCATCTGTTTGAAAGCACCAGACGATGCAAAAGCACCACTATTATAAATAATTTGTCCTGCGAAATCATATATACCAGCTTGTTTACAGATTAGAAGACCTGTCGATGACAAATCAAAATAATCATCAGTATTACCAACATACGGAAATGATGTATCAAACTCAGTCAAAGTTGTAACTCCTCCTGCTACACCTGTTTGAGCAGAAGAGAGATAGAATACACCAGATGGTTGTTTGACCAACATCTCACTACCAGCGAAACTATTAGCTACGTTTGAGACCGACATAGTTAAACTCTATTGATGATTAGGATTTTTTAGTTTGGGTTGTTAATCTTTTTAAACCATCTTTGGAATCCACCAACTAACACTCACTGGATTTGTTGGAGGAACATCTGGAACGAGAGTGGCTTGACCTGGACCTGGCGAATTTAAATCTACAACCACACTTTTACAAGTTGAATCTATTGAACAAAGAGTGGCAACAATCACTCCAGTAGCAGTATCAAACCCGAACGGAAGTGTTATGACTGCTCCTACTCCCGATCCAGCTGAAATAGTAGCTCTACCTGATTGAACTCCATTAAAATTAACAACATAGCCAGTCGTAAATGGCGGTGGGCCAGTGCCAAGAATATCAAAGACAGTATCACTATATGATACGGGAGCAGCTAAACCCGAACCAATTAGGGATAGTTGTCTAGTAGATGGATCTACTGACATAGCATAGGTCTGATTATTACTAGAATCAATCTCTAGTGTCAGATTAAGAGCGTTTGTGTCTAGAGCAGCAGTAGAAAATGTACCAGTTTCTAGTGTCTTACATTCAATCGTCCCAGGATAGCTCATAATACCTTGATTGGCATAGTTACTGAACGACATCAATCAGGTTCTAATATTGGATAAATATTTTCAGTATCATTATTAGATATGACAGACATACCATATATTTCTACTATTGATGTAGCCAAACGAGTAGTAACTTCTACATTTATCCAAGAGATGGAACTTGATTGGTCGAAAACCTATTATAGTATAGAAGCTGTAAAGCGTAGCTTTCAGGCTAAACTTGATGACTTGAATAAATATTATCAACCACGATTCAGACAAGCAGTCTTGAAAGAAGATATAAAATATTTTAAAGCTTGTCGTTTGAGATATTTTAGAAAGATTTATGATATAACCAAGCAGTATGATACTCATATTAATGAATGGAACAAGTTTATAGCTGAAAACAGAGGTTCAACCTAAACTAAATATTCTGAACTAAATCAGATGCCAAAATCACAATCCGATTTTTTGATGAAGAGACTGGACGCTTTGTCTAATCAACGGTCTAAGAATAAGAAGTCCTTAAATATTGTAAAGCGTCATTCTAAATCTACGACTCAAAACTCATCGTCAATTTTAAAAGCCATCTCTTCGGCTGTTTTACCTACTCCTGCTTTTGTATAGTTGGAGACACGCTTCTCAAAGAAGTTGTCTTTACCTTCTAAACTAATCCGTTCCATAAAATCAAATGGATTACTGGCATTGAATATTTTATTATAACCAAGTTGAACCACTAATCGGTCTGCTACATATTCAATATATTGAGACATCATATCGGAATTCATTCCCAAAAGTTTACACGGTAGAGAGTCACAGATGAACTCTTTTTCTATCGCAACAGCTTCACTAACAATCTCAGCTATTCTTGACTTTCTTACTCGATGGACTATATGTTTATAAAGTAGACACGCAAAGTCCGTATGAAGACCTTCATCTCGAGCAATGAACTCATTACTGGTAGTAAGACCAGGCATCAGACCACGTTGTTTGAGCCAGAAGATGGCACAGAAAGAACCACTAAAGAAGATACCTTCCACACAAGCAAACGCAACCAGTCTAGTAGCAAATGAGGACTTCCTATCTCCGATCCATTTTAATGCCCAGGCTGCTTTCTTAGTAACACACGGTATAGTGATTATAGCTTGGAACAGATTGGTCTTATCTTCTTCGTCTTTGATAAATGTATCAATCATCAACGAATAAGTCTCGGCGTGAATGCCTTCCATAAATGATTGGAATCCATACGCTAGTTTAGCCTCCAACCAGGCTACATCTTGAGTAAATCGGCTCATTAGATTTACCATAACAATCCCATCTGACCCAGCAAAGAAGCCTAGAACATTCTTGATAAAATATTGTTCATTAGGTGTTAATCTCTCCCAGTCTTTTATATCTTGTGTAAAATCCAGCTCTTCGGCAGTCCAAAAGCAGGCCATCTGTTTCTTGTAGGCATTCCAGACATCGAGATGTTTTATTGGAAAGACAGAATACCTATTCGTTTCATCTGATTGTAGAGGTTCAGTATTGTGTCTATTAGACACAGCAGTGACCACTATGTTTGTATCGGAACAATCACAATCGCTAACGATTGTCTCCATTAATCTCCCGCTCTGATATTTCAAATATGTTCTGGAACTGGTATTGGTTTAATCTTCCTTGCATTCCGCATATTGAGACAGTAGTCATTACGAATCACTCCGCCTACAAGCTCTTGCTCGGCTTCTCGCAGAGTATCAGCAGACGCATCATCTGGTAGTGTCCGAATTATTTCAACCTTAACAAATCGCCAACCGCCAACTTCTCGGATTTTTTGGTATAATTTCCGTCCACGATTTTCATAGTAAGATTTCTTATGTTTGATTATTCGGCGTTCCATTGTAGTTAATGTAGAACCATAATAGAAATATTCTTCACCAACACGAAGACAATATAGACAAGGCATTTCTACAATCGTCCGGATTTTTTATATTTTTAAGGAAGAGTCTTAATCAAACGCCAAGTGAAAAACGTATTAAGATCCATTCCAATCGCTTGTCGTATTGAAGCTGTACCAGAGGTTAAAGTCTGGTTCAAACGAATATGAATAATATCACCTGGATATAAATCAAATGTACCATTCACAAATTGACCCCAATTAGATGAACTCACTACGAATCGAGTGTCTGTGAATATTGCGTTGCTCGTCCCTCGAGTAATATTGATTATAAATATTTTATTACTTGCTCCCCAGGCACTGCCCGAAGCGTCGCAACTCATATTAGCCTCCAAAAAATACAACCCGCTCACATTTACTAAAAAGTGGTCTGGTGATGCTTGTACAATACTATTTAAATTACTCCAATTAGTATAAGAACTCCAAGTGATACTGGTAGTTCCAGTACCAGCCGGCTGAGAGGCGTTTTTATAATATTGCCCAACCTGTGGTATGAGAGCATTCACACTCGTATCAAGTGTATTAATTTCAAAAAAAAGGGTCGTAATATCGTTTGATATAATTGCAGTATTGTCATTATAATTTCCACCAGAAGAGAAGAAGATATTACTGACATCGGCCAGATGTAAATCTCCAGCGGAATTACCATTTTGTAATACTGCTTCAAGACTTAGTCCAACAGCATAACTAACATCTAATTGGAGTTGATTGACTTCAGTTTGAAGTTGGTCAATCTCTTGTCCGAATGGATTCAGACGATTGATTGGTAGATTTGGAACAGACATCTCTAATAGATAGTAGAAACTATTACATCTCCATCATAACTAATATGATGAATATCTACTATCTTCTGACTCGGATTGGATCGGCTAACGATTGTCTCTCTTGGAGACCCACAAACACCAAATGGTGGTCGAGTAAACCGAGACATATATATCGTATTGGATGGTGTTGTTAGAGCCTCGTCCTCATACATTTCCAGTCTAATCTCTGATGTTTTTCCTGGGTGTGTCTGAGTTATGACTCTGACATCTCGGGTAAATTGTGGGACAGGATTGCCCCATATTTTTATAGTAGCAGTTCCAACATCAGTTCCTTTAATAACATATCTGGCAGTCTTATCGGTTATACGAAGACTAGCATTTGGTTCAAGTTGTAGGATAGTCGCTTCTGTATTCTGAGTATTTTGGATTACTTCTGGCACTGGTGTTAATCTACTGGCACTGGCACTGGCACGGCTGAGAACAGCTGAAGCCGAAGCAGATGAAGAGGCAGATGCCACTGGTGGTCTGAGTATGGCTGCACGATGTGGATATGTTCCTGGCACAGACATATCTGATACTATTATAGTATCAAAAAAAGATACTATTGGAATAACAAAATGATTTGGTTATAGTAGAATGGCTCTGCCTATTTTTGACACGTTAGAAGATCTGAATGAAGATAGTATCCAATCTCTCTTGGCAGAGATTGAACGAGAAGAGATATTTGACTCCAAGAAGTTTGGGCTACAGGAGAGACTTAACAAGTTGAACAGTGAGAATCGTCGGGTTCAGGAAGAGTTGAAGAAGACACCAAATCCAAAACGATTTCGTGAACAGTCTCGAGCATATCTATCAGCCGTCTTGGAAATTAGTAGAGAATACCGAGCCTTGCTTGGTTAATCAAAAAATACAAAAAGATAGAGATGCTTTTCTCTCCAGATATAGAATGGCTGCTTCTTTAGAAACGGCGAGTATATTAGTTCCTATTGCTGTATCGATGGGTATATCCTGTTTTAATTTTGGTGTGCGTCATTTATCTAAGATCCAGAAGATATGTCTAGTCTTGCCCAAGAAGTGCGGTAAGTCTCATTTATGTCGTCATCTTGCTGGGAATGAAAAAATAGTTCTTGTAGATACGGATGAATTTGGTAAAGCGTTCTCGTCTCCTGATAAACGAGAGTTATTGGAAGTTGTAAGAGCAGATAAGACTTTATATGCTGCGATGTCTCATTCTGTTTATGACAAGGCCTATGAATATGTAAGAGATTTATGTAATAAAGACAAGTCTAAAAAGGCGATATTTTTAACAAGTGATATCAACTGGGCTATGGGAAGATTTAAGACAGATGCGATATTTTGTCTTGTACCATCGAGTGATTTTATTAGGAGTATGGAGATTTCACCAGAAGAAAAAGAAGAATTAGAACATAGTCGTGCTTATATTTTACATAAATTACCAGCTCAGGCTGTAAAAGTGTATTCTGGATATAGTGATCTGGAAGCATTAGTTCGTGTTCGGTTTGATATACAGCCTTCTCTTTAGGAAAAAAAGAGTGAAGCCATAAAAAATATACGAGGCTTGTTGGTTTGTAGAAAAGGTTTTTGACAGGGCATTCATTCACCAGAGACCTGTTATGGGTCGCCGTGGGGTTTATTTGGGTCTTTTAGAACCATTTAAATCCTTGTTATAGTAGAAAAGAAAGAATGCCAATACCATATATCCGAACAATGGAACTTTTAGGAATTAGTGGTGAAAAGAATGAGGTCTTAAAGGATGAATCATCATTTCACTTTGAATTTGAAAAGGAATACTTGAACACCTTTCTAAAAGGTATTAAATCTAATAGTGGATATAAACGAATATCAACATCACCTTTGAGATATGCTGGTGGTAAAAGCAAGGCTGTTGGTTTAATTCTAGAAAATCTACCAGCACTAAAACATAAAAAAATAGTATCTCCTTTCTTCGGAGGAGGCTCATTTGAAATTGTATTGAGCAAATATCTCGGATATGAGGTTATTGGTTATGATATATTTGGAATCTTAGTTGACTTTTGGAAAAATATTATTAGTACACCACACGATATTGCGGATGAATTAGAAAAACTCATACCCACGAAAGAAGAGTTTACACGTAATCGTCATATACTCTTAAATTATTGGGATAAAATCAAACCCTCAACACTTCATTACAAAACAACAAATGTTATACATCTTACTGATGAAGAAAAAGAAAGACTTGATGAAGATCCCAAACTACAAGCTGCTTATTATTATTACAATATGCAATTATCGTATGGACCTATGTTTCTAGGATGGCCCAGTTCTGTATATCTTAAACCAGAAAGATATAATAAAATCATTAAAAACATTAGAGATTTCAACCCAGGTAATCTGAAGGTAGAATGCGATAGTTTTGAAAAAGTAATTACAAAACATTCTGATGACTTCCTGTTTCTTGACCCACCATATTATCTTGGCGATGATTCAAAAATGTTTAAAGGTATGTATCCTAATTGTAATTTTGCCATTCATCATAATGATTTCAATCATTCTTTGTTATGTGAACTACTGAAAAAACACATAGGAGGTTTCTTTATTACATATAATGATTGTCCGACTATTCGTAATATGTATAAGGAATTTAAGCAAGTATACCCGAAATGGCAATATACATACGGTCAAGGAGAAACAAGAATTGGAGAAAATCGTAAAAATGCTACTTCTAATAATGTGAAGGAGAGTCACGAAATATTCATCATTTGTCCGCCTTCGTAAAAAGTCCCGTTTGTTTCCTTTTCATTTGTTTCGCTGATGTCATCGGAGCGACTACGACTGATGTAATATTTCAACAGAGGTCTCCGTTATTTTATACTGAGGATACATACAATGGAAACAAGTCCAGCGACTACCCGATTTCTTTAAACCACGAATCTCTTCATCGTCCAGACCCATCTTTTTCTTTAATAAATATCGTAGATCGTGATGACTTGTAGCCAGGCAATACACTACTATGTGGGTTGCCTCATTCAAAATCAGTCGTGTCATTTTGTAGTTGGTTAAATAGTGGGAGATGACTGCGAGGGTTGTCCTTGTATGTCTTCCCTGAATAGCGATGAGATTGATACAATTCCAGACTGCTTGTAGCTCGGCTTTAGGAAGGCTATCAAAATCATCAAAGCACATCATACAATCTTTAAATTCTTCTAAGACTGGAGGTGATTCAAGGAAGGAAGAAGGTGATATTCTTTTTATTTTAGGACGGAGACTATCTAATGTTTCATCTTCCTCCAATTGTGAACATAAATAGACTTCACGATCGGGATACAGCTTCCGATATTTCTCAATCAGTCCTTTTACAAAATATGATTTGCCACTACCACTCGCTCCTGCTATATAGTAGACATCACGTTTGTTTTCATCTGTGTTTGGTATGACTTCAAACTTACTGCCTTTGGGAAGACTGAAAGCAGTCCGCCTTCTCATTGTCATATCACTGGTATCACTCGATGAAGCCGAGGCTGAAGCCGAGTCATTATTTTGATACAAGAAACATATCTGGCCTTTATGGTCGCCTTGACTGATTAAACAGATGGGCCGACCATCTTTCTTCTCTTCAAAAGATACATACGCCATATTCTTTACTGGACTACTATCTGTAGTAGATTTAAAATAGTCTGGGTAGGCGTATTTCTTACTGTAATCCATAATCTTGGCTAAACCATCAGTCATCATAAACCGCTTTGTACTTTCACTGGAGAACTTCCGTTTAATGCTATTTATAATCTGTCTCAATCTTGCTTCTCTTAGACTTGGATCTTTGTAGAATCGGAAACAATAATCGTAGCCATCAGAATAATGTATGTAGATACAATATTCCGGTGAATCAAATAATAGTCTCATCTAATGTCTATTTGAAAGATTTATATCGCCTTCGGCGACCCTGGGGCTTGTAGAAAAGGTTTTCTACACCGATGGGAGCACTAGACGTTCGTCAGTAAACACACGAAGATTATCCAGTCTTGACCCACCAGTCTTGGTATCAGTCTCTGTCTTAGCTTCTGGAGAAGATTGGTCGCTGTCTGGTCGTTTCTTCAGATATTCACGCTGTTCAGAAAGTGAATGACCCATCATTTGACTATCTTTAGTCATCTCAGAGATGTCATATTTATTAGTAAGATATATATGTCTCAACATCGATGAACCCACATTCTTACCCATAATACGATTTAGGATTCGTGTCATAGCTGTAGAAGCACGTTGAGGCTGACCATCTGGAGAACAGATTAGCCATTTTACTTTTGATGGTATGACCGATGCATAGTAGTCCAATATCTCTTTCAAGTCATCGGGGACTTTGATTTCCTGAGACCCGTAATGTTTCGCAGTCTTGTAGACATTGAACTGGAAGACTCCATCTTTCTGGAAGTAATAATTACAATCATCTCCAGTCTTGGGACGGCTGTCCTTGTCTGCTATAAACATAACATCTAAGTAGTCTCGGTTACGCCTCGGTGGGATTTTAGTATACAGCGATAAAACAACGTAGTCTTGGATCTTACGAAAATCGGAAGGTGATAGACGTTTCACTTTTTTGGATTTAATGGCTTGATAGTCTTCCTCCAGTGTCTTGTGCTTTTCCAATACTTCTGACCATTCAATCCAGTTCTTCTCCTGGGTAGGAGTCATCTCACTGGTGTCTATGCCAGACCGTTCAGTCTTCAAATCACTCATAGCCGTCTCATAGGTCTTGATGGCTTCCTGGTAGCCTCCGGTATCACCTGCCAGGCGAAGAACTGCCAGGATAGCAGACAAATAATTACCTCGTGTTCCAAGAGATAGATGGCTAATACTCTCCAGGATTGTCTCTGTATCTTTTAGTTGAGACAGGTCTTTTAAGCGTCTAGGAGTACCAATCAGTCGTTTAATTTTTGCAACATAGTTCTCTGCTGTAGATTTGGATACTCCAGTGGTTCGGAGTTGGTCAAACAAACGATTGTAGAAGGCTACGCTCATATTGGTCGGGTTCTATTATGACCATAGATTTTTATTTTGAAACGATGTAAAGAAAATAATGTTGTGACATTATAGTATACAATATAGATAGTATATATATAGTATATATATAGTATATATATAATGTATAGTTTAAAAGATTAATAATCAAATGGTTTCTGTAATATTTTCAGTATTATGTGATTTCAATCTTTCAAAAAATACATCAATATGTTTTGACGATTGTTCAACACCAATACATTTTCTACCAGTATTTTTACAAGCAAAGTATAGAGAACCTGAACCAAAGAAAGGGTCTAAAATTGTATCTCCAGGTTTTGTTGTAAGAAGAATAATTCTTTCTAACAGTTGAACTGGAATTTGATTTGTAAATCCTTGTGCTTTTTCTTTACTAACATTTTTTACAAGTTGAATATCATTCCACCAATCATAAAGTCTGCTTCCCTCAGATCCATTTTCTATAAGTTTTTTAATTCTTTTATCAGTAGGATTTTTATAAGGTTGTTTTACTTTGGTAAAATCTGGAGAACACCCGAACCACGCAATTGTTCTTGATTGTCTCGGTAAATTAGACGAATAGCACCAAGAAACACATCTATTTGGTTTACCCATAGCTTCACCAACATCACCGCAAAAAGCCTCGGCATAGTGAATCATAACACTACTATATTTATTAAGTGGAGATAGTAGTTCTATATATTCTCCACTATTTAGAGAATCTTTATAATCTGGATAATCATAACCAACATTATATGGAGGATCTGTAATAACGTAATCAAACTTTAAATCATCTATAATATGTTGATATGAGTTATTATATACAATAGCTACATCATCACTAAATACTTGATTTGATGTGTATGTTACTGGAATAACAATATTTGTTTCAGTAGGAATATATGAGTTTAATAACATACTATTTTTGAGTTCATTAATTCTTTTTTGTAATTCTTCAATCTCTTTAATTTTATCTTCAGTAGTCATTGTAGAAGATTTATTATCATAATTATAGAATGACATAAAAGATACATAAGAATGGGTAGATGTGTGATTTTTATTGGGATTTGTTTTAATTTTATTCATAAGCATACTTACATATAACTTTCGTTTTTTATTTTCTTCTTCGTCTGATACAATATCTAAAAGAATACCAGGTTTATCAGTTGTTTTATATATCTTATTAGATAGAGAGATTTCATCAAATCCTTCCATTTTAATAAGTGCATAAATTTGATTATCACCATACGCCATAAATACTTGTTTGGGCATCGTCGTTCTATATATATACTATATATATATTCATCTGCTTAAGTCCCCGATGGGTTTAAAAAAGTCCGGATTTTTGAGTTCTTCCGGGTCACTTGATTTATGTCCGCGATTTAGATTGAGGAAAAAATAATATTGTGATCCCTGCGCTGGTAGAAAAGTTTTTGACAGGCGTAGGGGTCGATGAAAATGACAACTATGACAACTATGACAACTATATGACAACTATTAGTTGTCATTCAATATTCCTTCATTTTTTAATTATTGGACAACAAATATCACAGAGTTTAATAATATTCCCTTATATTTTAGATATAAAACTCTGTTAAAATGATGATATGACAACTATGACAACTATTTTTCAATTAGTTTGTTGAAAATGGACACCCCTGCCCAGGTAGGGGTACTCAAATTGGACTAATTAATTGAAAAATAGTTGTCATAGTTGTCATAGAACCACGAAGTCTTATGTCGTTGTATAAAACCAACCACAAATGTGGTTCATTTTATAAAAAGATGGAATGACAACTATAAAAACATAGTTGTCATATAGTTGTCATATAGTTGTCATAGTTGTCATATACTTGTCATTTTTATCGACCCCTATGTTTGTCAAAAACATTTCTACTCGTTGAGAATAACAATATTTTTCAGTTCTTCCGGATCGGTGGATTCAATCATCTTCACTCCAACATAATATCGTTTATTGGTTGTTCTATGTATAGAAATATTCATATCATTCATACATCTACTGAACTTTTGAGGACTGATAGGCTTTTGTTGTTCTCTTCTGTAAATCTCATAGAGTTCTCCTTTTTCAATCCTATCTGTATCAATACCAGTTCGTTTAATATTATCACAAAACCATTCATTAATAGGATTATTTGTTTCAATCATTTCCCCAGCAGTTAATAACACTTCATCTGGCGTATCAATTTTATATCCATTATTTTTATAGATTTGATAAGCCTCTCGTAAAATCTCAAAGAATGCACGACGATATAATGGATTTGTCTCAAAGTTTTCCTTGATTTTTGGATCTTTTGGTTTTTGATTTCCAACAGGATTATCACGATATTCCATCTTGAATGGAACTGCTCGAAGACGACGACGAACTCCACCATCTCCATCAAATTTTGGAGCGTGATTACATAGAATATATAATCCAAATGTCGCTTTGAAAGAAACATAATCTGTTGATTTAGCAAAGTTGTCTCTTACTTTTATCTCATCTCCATCCAACATTTTTATTAGTGAACTCATTTGTCCTTCTCGTTGTGGTTCATTCACAACAACAAAACGAGCACCTTTCAAAGTTAGTAGTGCTGGATTTCTGTCATCTAGTTCTTTCTTTTGGAATAATCCAACTGGTTCAACCACAGCGTGTTTTCCAAACATAGCACAAATTAAAGACACTAATACGCCTTTTCCATTTCCTCCGCTGCCTGTTAGGGTCATAACATCACTAATCCTTCTCCGTCCGTGGAGACACGTAGAGATTTCTTGGATAAGATAATTATACATCTCTTCATCACCAGCAATTTCAATCAAAGAGGCTTTTAGAGATTTTTGAATATTAGAATATTCTTCCTCATTATAATCTTCATTATAATTGTATTCACTTGTTCGTGTGATCCAATCTTTTGGTTCAATCGGTCTCAAAGTGTCAGTATCACAATCATAAACAACATCATCAAAAGCAAGAAGATTGTGAATACTATCAAGACGATTATCAATCGTATCATCACATACTTTTTCTTTGAGCCAATCTAATACCCCAGAATACACACGAGAATTACCAATCATCTTGTCAAATGTTTGGAGTTGATTCATAAAGATTTGGTCTCCATCCTTTCCATTTTTCAAAATATTCTTTTTTAGGAGTTCTATTTTTGGACGGAATGTATCAATAACAATCGTTCGATAATTTTTTGGTTCTTTCCCTGTGTTTTTCCAAGTATTATTTTTTTGGAGACACCAGAACCCAGTTTTAGGAGAGAACCGGATCGTATTTCCATAATTTTTTTGGATTTGACGAGCAATAGATTCTTCAGTACCTTCCCAAATCATATCGATAAACTCTTTATCAACAACAATCTTGGTAGATGACTGGTCGGGTTCATCATCGCCCAAAACATAGTCTGTTAATGGTGTATAGAGATGAGAACAATTATCTTTGACGGCTTCTCTAACTTTATCTTTTCCGTGAAGAGCATAAAGAATATTATAAAGATGTCCCATATTGTTTGAACCGACTTTGAGTGTCTTCCATTTTTGTAGATATTCTCTATCTGGAGTATGTTCATATCCAGGTGCTTTTCTGCATACTTCACAAGCTAAATCAAATCCTTCATCGCTGCCTTTTGATTCGTCATAAATAACAGACATAATATTAAGATATTGTTTATATTGTTTTGTGTAATCGTCAGGAAGAAGATTCAATAATGCTTTTAGTAATCCCATTCGTCCTTTCTGTGTAGAAAAGTTCTCTACTCCGCCCAGAGACTGGGATGATTGTTCTGAGCGAGTGTTTGTAGCCGGTTCAATCTCATCGGTGTTATAAAACGTCTCTGTCTGCTCACCATAAATCTTTACATACCCAAAGTCGTGGGGAATAGTAATAGGTTCATCTTCATCAATCCAATTTTTTAGATATGGTTCAAACTTGGAATCTTTATCGACTGATGATTTTGTTTGATTATAAATCCGGAATCCTTGACCACGACAATAAACACTTGTGTCAAATCCAGCACATTTTGAACCTGAATAGTTTGGTTTATACTTGGCGATAATATTTTTGTAAACACCATTCACAAAAGTGTTCATCTGCTCCCAGTTTTTGAAGACTGCTCCATAATAAATAGTATGGATACTGAGTTTTTGTTTTAGTTCATTTCCAATCTTGTAATCTCTTACATTCACATCAATACGAGGAGCAACATAGACATCTTCGTCTTTGATATATTTATTGAGTGCTTGACGAACATCTTCACAGATTAGTGAGCCAATATTTCGATGAGAACCAAAGAGAATCCTCTTTGTAGCATCATCAATAGAATTAAATGTTCCAGGTTCATAATAATCTTCAAAGTCAAGGTAAAATCGTCGTGGTTCATTCTCCGTCATATATTCAGATAAATGATTATCTCCTTGTCGTTTGAGTTCTTCCAATGACTTATATAAATAGTATCCTGTTGGTTCTTCCAAAGTCTGAACCATTATTTTATAGTCCGGATTTTCAGACATACGATTTAGAGCGGATTTTTTTGTACGATACATTGCCATCGTTGTTCTACTAGGTTGTAGAAAATTTTTCTACGAACTAGACGCTTCAATTGTTTAGATGGCCGTCCGGATTATTCGGCGGCCGGAGTTTCGGATTTGATTCTTGTCCGGCGTTCTCGCTGTTTATTCTTAAAATATTCCTTATGAGTTTCCCTATATTTTTTACCATATTCCTTCATATACTCACGCTGACGAGCTAACCGATCACGAAGAAGTTGGAGTTCATCAGTTGATGTTTCCATTGTATCTATCTATCTATATATTGTCCGGATTGTTTAAGCCGATGAAGAACATTTTTCTACAAGCGCCAAGGCCGTCAATATTTTATGTTCTAGCTCTGAAAGTGCAGAGACGAACACTTTAGACTCCACTTTCGGGACAACCGATGGTCGTGGACCGATGGTCGCTGGTGGCTCTGAGACCGGGGCTGGTCATCAAAGTGGTCATCAAAGTGGACGGCTCAGCACTTTGATGATCCATCATCTTTATAATCTTGTCTATCTTGATTTATAATGTTTCCTCGTATTTAATGTAGATGTCATTAAAACCAATTATTGCTTATTATGGAGGTAAAAGAAGATTATTAAAATATATACTACCATTAATTCCAGAACATAAAGTCTATGTTGAACCATTTGTAGGCGGTGGTTCAGTCTATTTCGCTAAACCTCGCTCGGAGGTAGAAGTTATATCAGATATTAATCAACCACTCATTGAGTTCTACAGAACTATTCGTGATATTTCTGACATTGATACATATCCTGATTTATCACTTAATGTTGTTCAAACCATACAGGAAAAACTGGACGCTCCAATTATTACACCATCTGATAAAATCGCCAACTATATAATCAGTATGTGTAATGGATTTATATCTGGTAAGAGTGAGAAGAAAGTTGTTTGGAAACATAATATTAATCGTAAAATGGAGAGCATTTACAAATATCGTGATAGACTACGTTCAACTACTATTCATAATCTATCCTATCAACATATCATTGAACAATATGACAGCCCCGATACTTTCTTTTATTTAGATCCTCCGTATGTAAACACTAATGTGTGGTATAAAAATCCGTCTATTGATTTTATTCAACTACGCCATATATTAGACAACATACAGGGTAGATTTATTTTATCACTCAACGATTCACCATTTGTAAGAGAAACATTTAAAGATTACTATATGATGGAAGTATCATTGAAAGTGCAAGGAGGAATGACACCTGGCAAATCATTTAAAATATGCCCTGGTGGTTCTTCTGTTCGCAAAGAACTCATCATTTGGAATAACAACAGCTTCTAACCATATCAGGACTTTCTCCTTTCCCCAGAGATTGATTTTATTAAATCAAACTCCACTTGGTTCTTATTCTTATTTTTGTCTATTAGACAAATATAATAACTAAGTTTATTAATATTTCATGTTCTTGGCTTTGATGAGTTTAGAAGCCTCAATCATCTTCAGACCTTTCTCTTTCATCAACTTCTTTATCAACTGAGCTCGTCTCTGGATCTTGGAAAGACCTTTCTTACCAGAACCCATACTATTTTCTGAATCATTAACACTCATATCACTTTGAGATATAGTAGTATCACTATCAGGTTCTTCTATTTCTTCCGGTATATCTTCCTCGTCATCTCCTTCTATTTCTTCGGGTATATCTTCCTCGTCATCTCCTTCTATTTCTTCCGGTATATCTTCCTCGTCTATACCAAAAGCCATTAGTTCATCTGGTGTAAACTCTAAGAAGTCTACTCCCATATAGTGATTAATATCATCGGGATTTATATCAAAATTTTCACCATAATCTGCTGTAAGATTATTGACCATAACTAAAATAGCATTCTGTTGAAGAATATCATACATCTCATCTGTATCTGGGTCAAGTGGTACAGTATCAAGAATATCAAAAAATTCCTCACGAACACCAGGAAAGCCAAGAAGAATTCTTAAAATATTACGATAATTGTATGGAATACCTTGTTCTTCAAATATATCTTGTAATTTTTCAACGATAATATTTCCACGAGCGTTAAATGTATATAGATCTCGTAACTGTGGGCCTAATACATTCTCAACGTGGGCTGGAATATCGCCTTCTTCAATGCCAAAATCCATACTATCGCACTACTGACAATACTGACTAAAATAAACCTTCTATGAACATTTTTATATCTACGTTGCCGTCTTTAAAAACTTTAGTGCTTGACTATTCAATATCTCTCCTAACTCATTCTGGAGACTGGTATAATATCCTACTGTCTTTGGTTTGGACTTTGACTCTAGTAATGCTTTGATGGTCTTGTTAACTTTGAGATTTCTATAAGTCTTGTCGAAGCCAGTCAAACGAACACGGAACATTTGGATCTCATAAAGTATCTTCTTC
>Ga0172372_10006238_pt1 | contig 16280 bp, 16 predicted proteins | sample LakKiv5m_2_FD_114544 | JGI IMG/M metagenome (GOLD analysis project Ga0172372, IMG submission 114544) | Freshwater microbial communities from Kabuno Bay, South-Kivu, Congo - kab_092012_9.5m | ecosystem: Environmental > Aquatic > Freshwater > Lake | place: Democratic Republic of the Congo...
CTGGCCGGACTCGGCCCCGACATCATGGGGTGGTTGATGATCGCCCGACTGATCATCCCGCCCGCCATCACCATCGTGGCCCTGCTGCCCCTGTTGATGGCCGGATCGGATCCGAACACCATCGACACGACCCGCGTCGGCAACACCACGGTGTACTCACTGTTCGCCGTGGGCGGTGCCATCCTCTACCTCCGCACCAGGAAGCCCAAACACCTGTGACCTCTCCCTTCGCCCTTCCCAAGCAACCACCCACACCGGCCACCGAACCGCGCCTGCGGACCGATGCCGCGTTGCAGACCCTCGACCTGTCGAAGGACTACGGCGACGGCATGGGACTGGTGAGCGAACTCGACCTCGTGGTGGGGAAGGGCGAACTGGTGATGTTGGTGGGACCGAACGGCGCCGGGAAGTCGACCTTCCTCGGACTGGCCGCCGGGATGCTGGAGCCGTCCAACGGTTGGGCCTTCATCGCCGGTCATCCCGCCGGCACGGTGCCCGCTCGCGCCGCACTCTCCTACCTGCCCGACAACCCGGTGCTGTACGACGATCTCAGTCTCGGTGAGCACATCGAGTACATCGCCCGACTGCACCGCACGGTCGACTGGCAGGACTACGCCGACGACCTCGTCGAGATGTTCGGCCTCACCGACCGGATCGACGATCTGCCGTCGCGTTTCAGTCGCGGCCTCAAGCAGAAGACGGGCCTGATCCTCGGACTCATCCGGCCGTTCAGCCTGATGCTGGTCGACGAGCCGTTCGTGGGCCTCGACACGCCGGGCCAGGAGACGTTGGTGGAGATCCTGTCCGACGTGGTCGAGCAGGGCGCCACGGTGATCTGCTCCACCCACCAGCTCGATCTCGTGCCGGCCGCCACCCGGTGCGTCGGCCTGCGCGACGGCGGACTCGTCCATGACGGTCCGGCCACTGCGGCCAAGATCCGCGAACTCGTCGGCGGCGAATGACCACTCCCGAGGAGCGTCGGCGTCCGCCCGGCATCCTGTCCGAGCCGCTCGATCTGGACGACACCCCGCGGCGGCGTCCGCCCCCGACGGTCCCGGCCACACCCGGACTCGAGGTCGAGGTGCGCGGCACCCAGTTGTGGGGCGTCGTGATGGCCTGCGACACCGGTGTCGTGACCATCCGCGACCGACAGGGCCGCGACCACCGTGTGCGCCTCCGGAGCGGCGCGTTCGACGTCGAGGGTCGGCAGGTCTCACTCGCCCCGGTGCGGACCTCGTCCGATGCCGCGGCCGGTCGCACCGCATCGGGATCGGTGGCGATGGCCGCCGCTCCCGCCCGCATGGCCCGGGCCTCGCGCCTGTTGGTGGAGGGGATCCACGACGCCGAACTGGTGGAGAAGGTGTGGGGTGACGACCTGCGCATCGAAGGGGTGGTCGTCGAACCGTTGCACGGCGCCGATGATCTCGCCGCCGTGGTGCGCGGCTTCGGCCCGCGACCGAAACGACGCCTCGGCATCCTCCTCGATCACCTCGTCGACGACTCCAAGGAATCGCGACTGGCCGCCGGCATCGATCATCCCGATGTGCTGGTGTGCGGACATCCATTCGTCGACGTGTGGGCGGCGGTGAAGCCGTCGGTCGTGGACATCGATGCATGGCCTGATGTCCCCCGCGGTCGACCGTGGAAGGAAGGCGTGTGCGCCGCGCTCGGCGTCGACGACCCACAGGTCATGTGGCGACGCATCCTCGCCTCGGTGACGACGTACGCCGATCTCGATCCGTCGCTGGTCGGCGCCGTGGAGTCACTCATCGACTTCGTCACCGAACCGGACTGAGGTCGCGGGCGAGGACGCCGTTCAGTCGGCGCGATGACGGTCGAGGAAGCCGACGACCGCGTCGGTGAAGGCGTCGTTGCGATCACCGGCCACCATGTGACCCGCACCCGAGACGTCGACGAACTCGACGGCGGGGAACCGCGCGCAGAAGCGGGCCGCACCCTCAGCGCTGACCAGATCGCTCACCCGGCCGCGCACCAGCATGAGCGGGACGCCATCGTCGATGATGCGCTGCACGGCGGCGTGGAGCCGATCGACGTCGGTCACCTCACCCGGCCCCATGTCGGCCACGCCGTCGCCGCGACCGGCGAAGGCCGGATCCCAGTGCCAGTACCAGCGACCGTCTCGCTCGCGCACGTTCTTGCGCAGACCGGTGAGATCGGTGGGGCGGGGTCGGTGCGGGTTGTAAGCGGCGACGGCGTCGGCCACCTCGTCGAGCGACGCGAATCCGATGTGGGCCCGCTCCGACATGAAGTCGGCGATGCGCGCCGATCCGGCCGACTCCATCTCCGGGATGATGTCGACGAGCACGATCCCACGGGTGACCCCCGGGTGCATCTCCCCGGCCAGCAACATCGACGTGAACCCACCCAGCGAGGCACCGATGAGGAACGGACGGTCACCGAGTTGGGGAAGCACCGAGTCGACGTCGGCGGCGAAAGAGCGGAGTCGATAGTCGCCGCCGGGCGCCCACTGCGAGTCGCCGTGACCGCGCATGTCCATGGTGACGGCGCGCCATCCCCGCTCGGCCAGCGCCGTGGCCGTCCCGCCCCATGAATGTCGGGTCTGACCTCCTCCGTGCAACAGCAGCACTGGCGGCGCGTCGACCGGTCCGCGCTCGTCAGCGGCCAGCGGCAGACCGTTCTCCCCCCGGAGTTCGATGGTCCTCACCACGACGACGCTAGTGGTCGACCCGGGTAGCGTCTCACGCCATGACCACGACGACGTCCGATCCTTCCGTCACCTACGAACTGCGCGACCGCGTGGCGCTCCTCACCATCGACGACGGCAAGGCCAATGCCATCACGCACGGGATCGCCGACGCGTTGCTGCAGTCGCTCGAGCGCGCCCGCACCGAGGCCGATGCCGCGGTGCTCGCCGGTCGACCAGGACGGTTCTCGGCCGGGTTCGATCTCTCGGTCATGACCTCGGGCACCACCGAGGCCCGCGCCCTGCTCGGCGCAGGGGCCGAGGTGTCGATCGCCATCAACGGTTTCCCCAAGCCCGTCGTGCTGGCCGCCACCGGGCACGCTCTGGCCATGGGCGCGATCCTGCTGCTGGCCGGTGACGTGCGCATCGGCGCCGAGGGGAACTTCAAGATCGGCCTGAACGAGGTGGCGATCGGCATGCCGGTCCCCCGCTTCACCGTCGAGCTGGCCCGCGGTTGCATCGCCGTCGGCGCGCTCAATGCCGCCATCAACCTGGCCACCGTCTACGACCCGGCTGGCGCAGTGGCCGCCGGATTCCTCGACCGCACGGTGCCCGAGGGCGAGGTGGTCGATGCCGCCATCGCCGAGGCCACCGAACTGGCCGGGCGCCTCAATGCCCGGGCCTTCGCCGAGACTCGCTCATTCGTGCGCGGCGCGTCGATCTAGCGCGTGCGCGCCGGATTGGCCGATGACCTGCGGACGTTCGTGGTCGACCTGCCCGAGGCCTGACGCGCTCAGGACGCGTCGCGCCGCGGTCCCGACTGCTTGACGCTCTCGGCCCGACCCGGACCGACGGCGCGGTAGATGGTGAAGAAGACCACTGCGCCGACGGTGGCCAACACCGACCAGCGCAGCACCGGGTTGTTCCGCTCGGAGCCAGCGGTGAGGAGATGGATCGTGGCCATGGCGTAGAGCGGATAGCTGCACAGGTGCACCCATCGCCACAGGTCCTGGGGCAGTCGGGTGCGCACCAGTGACGTGAGCTCGACGGCCAGCAGCAACCAGAACGCCACCACGCCCCAGGCCACGGCGCCGGGCTTCCACTGCGATGCGAACGGCACGAAGGCGTCGACCAGCGTGTAGCCGTACTCCGAGGTCATCCACGGATCGAGGGCCAGCGAGGCGAAGTGGACGATGGTGAACAGCACGGCGAGACCACCCATGAACCGGTGGACGTCGAGCAACCATGGTGCCGGCGGCCGGCGGCCGAGGGCGCGCGTCGACAACGCCAGTCCCCACAGCACGGCGAGGGCCAGCAGCGCCCAGGCCACGATGCCGCTGGCCCGCGACACGTACCACCAGGTCTTGGTGGCGGCGAACAGCGAGGCGGAGAGCATCATCGACCCGTCATCCCAGCACGAATGCGTCGAACGATCCGACCGACTCGGTTCGCCCCTCGGCGTCGACGAACAGGGCCGACAGACCGGCCCGCTCGACGAGTCGACGACCCTCGTCGGCCCCGGCCACCAGCGCGGCCTTGGCGTGGACCTCACCCCACGCCGCCGACGCGGCCAGCACGGTGACCGACACCAGGCCCGAACGAACGGGCCGACCCGTGCCGGGATCGAGGAGATGGTGGGCCTCGCCCGTGTCGGTCACCCACCGACGGCGCAGGATCGACGACGTGGTCACCGCACCGGCGGCCATACCGAGCACCACCAGATCGCCACCGGGACGGAACGGATCGTCGACGACGATCGTCCACGCCTCGCCCTCGGCGTCGGTCCCGACCACTCGCAGATCCCCACCGAGGTCGACGCAGGCACCCTCGACACCATCGGCGAGCAACTGTTCGGCCACGAGATCGGCGGCCCGCCCCTTGCCGATGCCGCCGAGGTCGAGATGCAGGCCCGGCGGAAAGTGCACCAGACGTGCACCACGGTCCACGTCGACGAGCTCCAGTGACGGGTGACCGATCGGAGTCGACGATCCGGCGTCGGCCGGGAGTCGACCGCGGAGCTCGTCGAAGGTGACGTCGTACCCGGCGTCGAGCAACGCGTCGAGCAGCGACGGATCGAACAGACCGTCGGTGGCCCGCCACGCTTCGAGGGCGAGGGCGAGCACCTCGACGGTCTCGGTCGAGGTGAACACCGGCGCGCCGGCATGCGCATTGAGTTGGCACAACTCGCTGTCGGGTCGGAACCGCGACCACTTCTGCTCCAGCCGCTCGATGAGTTCGACGGCGCGATCGAGCAATGGTCCGGCGCGGTCGTCGTCGACGATCACCCGGAGCGAACAGTCGCTGCCCATCGCCGCCACATCACGGCGCGATTCCCGCATGGAACGAAGCCTGCGCTCAGCTGGCGCGGGTGCGCGGCGCCGTGGTGGTCGTGGTCGGGCGCGCCGTGGTCGGCGTCGTGGTGACCGGCGGGGAGGTGGGTGGCGGCGACGGCGTCGGATTCGCCGACGGGGCCGGGGCGACAGCGACGGGAGCGGACGACACCGGGGCGGATGCGGGCGAGGTCGGACTCGGGGCCGCCGTGGACGTGCCCCCGGTCTTCGCTGACCCGACCGTGGCCGCGACCGAACCGGATGGAGCCGATGACTGCTCGACGGCCACGGCGGGACCCGTATCGACGATCGGATCGGAACCGGCGCGGGTCCCGGAGGTCACATCCAGTTCGACGGTCGACGGGCCACCGGTCGCGGACGACTGGGTGCTGAGGGCCAGGGCCGCGACGATCGAGGCGGTGGCGGCCAGGCTGATCCCGGCGGTCATGGCCCTCGATGCCGGGGCCACCGTGCCCGAGCGCCGACGAGGGACGCGGGCCGCACGCACCGGTCCCGTCTCAGTCGTCATCGTCGCCCTCATCCTCGTCTTCGTCCTCGCGCTCCTCGCGCTCCCGTTCCTTCTCGCGATCGTCGCTGCGACGAGTCGTGGGCGGGGTGGGGATGGTCGACGGCGGCGAGGAAGGTCGACCGGGAACCGTCGTCAACGGGGCCGAGGGCGACGATGGCGATGAACCCGCCGCGGGCGACGACCCCGGCGACGGCGCGACGTCGGCTCCACCCGCCGTCGTCGGGATCGTCACGGGTACCGACGGGCACGGTGTCGGTGCGCAGGTCGGGACGTCTGACCCGGCCGGCCCTGACGGGTCCCCCACAATGGCTGCGCCCTGCGTCGGTCGAGGCACGGCCAACTCGGCCACGTTGGCAGCCGTGAGTCGGCCGGCGGGCTGGGCCGGACCGGATCCGAGGATGCCGACGTTGGCAGCCATCGCCGCACTGGCCGCAGTGACCACGACCGCGGTGGCGCCGGCCACGGTGAGGGCGATCCGCCTGTTCATGGGGGCGACCGTAGGTGGCACCGGTCCAGCAGAGGGGTCGCGAACGGTAAAGACTCGGCAAAGTCGCGCGCCGGCGCGTGACTTGCACCGTTGATGAGGCGCAACGTGTGCCACGGTTGCGTCGTGAACGTACTGGTGGTCGAGGACGACGACGCCATCGCCGAACCACTGGGGCGCGGACTCGAGCGACAAGGGTGGACCGTGAGCCGCGCATCGACCGGCCTCGACGCACTGGCCGTCCTCGACACGGGCCCGTCCATCGATCTGATCCTGCTCGATCTCGGACTGCCCGACATCGACGGCTACGAGGTGTGCCGCCGAGTGCGGGCCCGGTCGACCGTGCCGATCATCGTGCTCACCGCCCGCGGCGACGAGATCGATCGGGTGCTCGGTCTCGAACTGGGGGCCGATGACTACGTGGTGAAGCCGTTCGGCTTCCGCGAACTGGTGGCCCGCATGAATGCCGTACTGCGCCGGACGACGGGCGCGACGACGGGCGCCGACGACACGATCCATCTGGCCGGCGATGTGGTGGTGGATACGCGCGCGCGGCGAGTGACAGTGGCCCGCACCGAGGTGGTGCTGACGCGCAAGGAGTTCGATCTGCTGGCCATGCTCGGTTCCGATCCGGGGGCCACGTTCACCCGCGAGTCGATACTCGAACAAGTGTGGGACGCCCACTGGTACGGGCCCACGAAGACTCTCGACGTCCACATCGCCGCGCTGCGCAAGAAGCTCGGCGATCCGTCGATCATCGAGACGGTGCGGGGCGTGGGCTTTCGTGCCCGCCGGTCTGACGCCACCGCATCATGACCCGTCGGCTGCTGGCCACCTATCTGCTGCTGACGCTGGTCGTCCTGCTGGCGCTGGAGGTGCCGCTCGCTCTCGGCTACCGCGACCACGAGATCGACGCACTGCGCGCCGATGTGCAGCGCGACGCATTCGTGCTCGCCTCCTATGTGGCCGACGATCTGGCCGGAACCGCCGACCGCGACCTCGACACCGTGGTGGCCAACTACACCGATCGCACCGGTGGTCGGGCCGTGATCGTCGATGCGAACGGTGACGTGTTGGCCGACTCCGAACCGGCCGCAGTCGGACCGCGCAATTTCGCCTCGCGTCCCGAGATCGCCACGGCTCTCGAGGGCGAGGTGGCCGAGGGCACACGCTGGTCGGCAACACTCGGCACCGGTCTGCTCTACGTAGCCGTGCCGATCTCGGTCGGTGAGCGAACACTCGGCGCAGTGCGGGTCAGTTACGAGACCAGTCAGGTCGATGCCCGGATCCGTCGGTACTGGCTCCTGCTGGCCGGGGCCGGCGTGGTGACCCTGGCCATCGCGGCCGGGCTCGGGATCCTGTTCGCTCGCTGGGTGACCGGGCCGATCGACGGTCTGCAGCGCGCCGCCACGCGCATCGGCGAGGGCGAGTTGTCGACGAGGGCCGATGAGCGCGCCGGACCGCCCGAGGTTCGCGATCTGGCCTCGGCCTTCAACGCCACCGCCGCGAGGCTCGAAGAGTTGGTCACCGCCCAGGAACACTTCGTGGCCGACGCCTCCCATCAGTTGCGCACGCCACTCACCGCGCTGCGACTCCGACTCGAGATGTTGGAGTCCGACGCCGACGAATCGATCGCCGACGATCTCGAAGGCGCCCGGCGCGAGGTGCAACGGATGTCGCGTCTCGTCGACGGTCTGTTGGTGCTGGCCCGAGCGGAGCGGGCGCGCGCCGCCCTTCCCGATCCGGTGGCGCTGGGTCCGATCCTCACCGGGCGAGCCGAGGCGTGGGAACCGGTGGCCGCCGACCGCTCCGTGACCCTCGTCGTCATCGACACCGACCAGCGCGCCCGGGCCACGACCGACCACCTCGAGTCCGTGCTCGACAACCTGCTCGCCAACGCCATCGACCACTCCCCGCCCGGGGCCACCGTGACCCTGCGCGTCGACGCCGAGACCGTGGATGACCGGACGATGGTGGGGGTGCACGTGATCGACCAGGGTCCCGGGCTCGACGCCGACCAACGCGAGCGCGCCTTCGACCGGTTCTGGCGGGCATCGGCCCGTCGCCCCGCCGCCGACGGCGACGCGCTGGGAGGCAGCGGACTGGGACTGGCCATCGTGCGCCAGTTGGTGGAGTCCGATCGCGGGACCGCCGAGTTGCGCGAGGCCTCCGGAGGTGGCGTCGACGCCACCGTCCTCCTCCACCCCTGACCCTCCATCTCCGGCCCCACTGGCGGGATGCCGCCCCCTCGGCAACGTGCGAACATGACGATGATCCCTGCCCCCGGAGGAACAATGGCCGACTCGATCACCTCGATCGTCGTACCACTCGACGAATCGTCACTGTCGGAGACGGCGTTGCCCGTGGCCGACGAACTGGCCACCGCTCTGGGCGCGTCGATCCTGTGCATGACGGCAGGCTGGGGAAGCACGACCGAGGAACTGGCCGAGTACCTGACGGCGAAGGCTGCGACGTTGCAAGCTCCGCACTCGACCGCCGTCACACCCGACACCTTCCCTGCCACCGCCATCGCCGAGGCTGCCGGTGACGGTTCATTGGTGGTCATGGCCACCCATGGACGATCGGGCGTGGGCAAGGCGCTGCTCGGATCGGTGGCCGAGGATCTGCTCAAGCGTTCGGATCGACCGGTGGTACTGGTCGGACCGCGCGGTCACTCGGGCCCGAGCCTCGCCGGTGGCGTGCTGGGCATGACCACCGACGGTTCGCCGGTCTCGGCCATGATCCTTCCCCGTGTGGCCCATCTGGCCTCGACGTTGGGACTGACGGCGCGGGTGCTGAGCGTGCATGCCGCCGGTGGTTCACCGCTGGGCGGCGCCGAGCGCGAGGTCGTCGACCGAGCCATGGAATCGGCGGTGGCCTTCCTCACCGCCGAGGGCGTGCCCGCCACGGCCGAGGCGCTCATGGGTGCCGATGCCGCCGAGGTCGTGGCCCGGTGGGCCGCCGACAACCATGCGGCACTGCTGGCCATGTCCACCCACGGCCGCAGCGGGCTGGCTCGCACCGCGCTGGGCAGCGTCACCGTGAAGACGGTGCACGACGCTCCGTGTCCCGTTCTCGTCCAGCGATCGGCGGGATGATGATCGACCATCCCGACCGGCACCTCCCGTTCGAAGGTGCCTTCAACTTCCGTGATCTCGGGGGCTATCCGACGGTCGACGGTCGCACCGTGCGCTGGAACCGGCTGTACCGGGCCGATGCCGTCCATCGACTCCCCGATGCCGAACTCGACGTGCTCGCCCAGCGCGGCGTGCGCACCATCGTCGACCTCCGCACCGCCTCCGAACTCGAACACGGCCATCTCCACGATGCCGATCGTGGTCTGCAGCACGTGCATCTCGACGTGCTCGGCACGACATGGAAGCCCGATGAACTGCCCGACGACGCCGACGCCGCACAGGTGTTGGGCGACCTCTACATCGCCATGCTCACCATCGGCCCCGGTGCGCTGCGCGATGCCCTGGTGCTGCTCGCCGATCCAGACCGCCTGCCGGCGGTGTTCCACTGCGCGGCGGGCAAGGACCGCACCGGCGTGCTGGCGGCGATGATCCTGTCGTTGTTGGGCGTCGACGACGAGGTGATCGTGGCCGACTACGCCATCTCGGGCACCAACATGGACCGGCTCGTCGAACGTCTCCAGCGGGATCGACCCGAAGCGCTCACCACCATGAACGAGCAACCCTCGGCCTACCTGGCCGCACCACCGGCGGCCATGGAACGGTTCCTGGCCCACGTACGCGCCGAGTACGGATCGGTGCCCGACTGGGTGCGGGCCAACGGCGTCACCCAGTCATCGATCGACGCGCTGCGGACCGGCCTGCTCGACTGAGAGTCGGCGAAGCCGATTCAGCGACGACGTCGCGACCAGACGACCACGGCGACGACGGCGACGATCGCTGCGCCTCCGGCCAGCAGCAGTCGCGAACGACCGGCCGACCTCGTGGCGACGACGGTGTCGCCCTCCCACTCCGCCGGATCGAACGGCGTCCGGGTCATCGACTCGACGACGGAATCCTCGACCGGGGCATCGACCACCAGATCCTCCACCAGCACCGCGCTGACGGCTGTGTCCTGCTGCAGCTCGTTGGCGGCCGGGACGGCGTCGAGGAACGCATCCACGGGCGCCGGTCGATCAACGGCCGGAGCGGGCCGATTGCGTGTCTTCTGCGGGTCGTACGCCATGGGGACCTCCGGGTCAGTCGCCGGGAGAGTCCACCACGCCGATCGTCGTCCGCGCCATTGCGCCCCCCAGTTCGGGGACCACGGCGTCGAGCAGGTTGTCGAACTCGGTGGCCGCATCGGCGGCACCGGGTCGGGTGCCCAACCCGTGGATGGGCAGGGACTGGGCCGAGGCCTCGGCCACGGCCGCCCGCAGGTGCACCGGGGCCAGGACCTGCTCGCCGTACTGCTCCAGCAGCATGGTGTGCCAGTAATGGGCATCGCGGGTGCGGCCCAGCCGGTTCACGGCGATCCCGGCCACCGCCGGGCGACCACCGCGCCGGGCGGCGATCCGGGAGATGGTCAACTGCACGGCGGCGACGCCGTCCGAGGCCCACGCGCCGGGCTCGGTGACGATGAGGGCGCGATCGGCAGCGAACAGGCCGTTGATGGTGAGCAACCCGAGCGATGGTGGACAGTCGATGATCACGAGGTCGTACCCGTGATCGGTCAGGGCCAGTTCCAGTCGGTCCTGCGCGCCCACCGGATCATTGGCCAGTTGCGGTTCACGCACCGACAGCGCCGGTGACGAACACAGCGCGTCGGGCACCGAACCACCATCGATGTGCCACGCCGAGGGCACGGCCAGCGTCGGGGCACAACCGGGTCGGTCGGACTCCAGAGCGGCGTCGACGGTGGTCGTCGGTTCCCAGATGCCGAGCCCGGCGGTGGCATTGGCCTGCGGATCGAGGTCGACCACCAGCACCCGGAGGCCCCGGGCGGCGGCGGCCGAGGCCAGTCCCAGCGTCACGGTGGTCTTGCCCACCCCACCCTTCTGGTTGACGACGGCGACGATCGACATGGGGAAAGGCTACCGGTGGGCCTCTCCGGGGCGGGGTATGCCCCGCGGGCCGGTGGCCGCCGACCGCTGGACACCGGCCGCCGCGACGACATCGGAATACGCGACCCCGTGCCGACCTTGCACCCTCCGTGACCGTGACCGAGAACTCCCCCGCCCCCGACTTCACCCTCCCCGACCAGAACGGCGACGAACTCACGCTGTCCTCGCTGCGTGGTCAGTGGGTGGTCGTGTACTTCTACCCGAAGGACGACACACCCGGCTGCACCGTCGAGTCGTGCGCGTTCCGCGACGCACACGAGGCCTTCACCGATGCCGGCGTGCGGGTGATCGGCATCAGCAGCGACGACGTCGACTCGCACCGGGCATTCGCCGACAAGCACGGACTGCCGTTCACGTTGCTGGCCGACACCGAGGGTGCGGCGCGCTCCGCCTATGGCGTGCCCAAGACGCTCGGCCTGCTGCCCGGTCGCGTCACCTACGTGATCGATCCGTCGGGTGTGGTGCGACGCAAGTTCTCGTCGCAGTTCAAGCCCAAGAAGCACATCGACGAGGCGCTGGCCACGATCGCCGCCGGCTGAGCCGGCGACGACCTCGTCCGCGGCCACGAGCGCCGCGCCGACTCACTTCGGCAACTGGGCCTTGAATCGCTGCAACGCGAGGAAGTTGTCGAAGCCCTCGTCGGCCGACGTTCGCCCGACCGGCGCCAATTCGACGGACTCTGATTTCACCTTCCCGATCGTGGCGCGCTTGAGTGACTCGCGGGCGTAGCCGGCCTCGCCCGGCATCGAACCCTCCTTGAGGAGGAAGTCGTCCAACGACGAGTAGTCGGGCTTGGCCTTCGTGGCCGGATTGCGGGCCAGATACGCGGCGCGCTCGGCCGCCTGGGCCTCCTCGGCGGCGATGATCGCCCGACTGGCCGCCGTCGCTTGCTGCCGTTGGGCACTCGCCTGCTGACGGGCGAGTCGCGCCATCTTCACCTTGTTCGAGATGCCACCGGCGGCGACACCGGCGAGGACTCCGACGACCACCGAGGCGCCGGCGATCGCCACCTCACCCCCGATCGACAGTTGCACGACGAGGTTGACGGCGCCGGCGACCAGACCGACGGCGGCACCGACACCCATGGCCACGAACGGGCCCTTGTTCACGGGGACGACGAGGCTGGCGGCGACGGCAGCGACGGCCACCACCGCCATGCCCAACCAGTCGGTCCACGAGGTGTCGGCCATGCCCAGCGGGTCGCTCGACGAGGTGGGGTCCTGGTTGACGTAGTCGTACCCGTTGGCCGAGCCGCCCACCACGGGATCGACCTGCACGAAGCGCCCGAGAGCGGGAACGTAGACACGCTGACCCATGGCCACGATCGGTGTTCGCAGGGCCACGGTCTCGTTGCCCTCGATCGCCTTCCACTCGAGGTCGGGCACCGAGGCGTCGACGCCGTTCGATCCCAGCATCTGTTCCCCGAACGGGGTGAAGACCGAGACCGGTCCGACCTGTGCGCCGGCATCGTCGATGGTGAAGAAGTTGTCGCCGTCGATCGTGGTGAACGCCCAACTGGTGCCGGTCGCCGCTCCCACCGGTCGAGTCACCTTCACTCCACCGGGCAACGCCGAGAGGTGCACGGTCGGTCGGTCCTGCTCGTCGAGGACGAAGCCACCGGCGCCGTAGCGAACGGTGGTGGTGCCGGTGGCATCGGCGGTCGTCTTCCCGATCACCCCACCGTTGGCGGCGCGCTGCCACGTGACGGTGGTGGCACCGTCGGTGGCCGAGGTCACCAGGTTGGTCGCGTCGTAGGTGAACGTGTCGGGCCCGACGGTGAGCGCGTTCCCGCGCTCGTCGTAGGTGATCCCGGCCGACGCCGACGGATCGGTGCTGGACACGAGTCGATCGGCCGAGTCGTAGGCGTAGGTGTACTGCGACGTGGTGCCGCCCACCGTGACCGACTGGGCGGTGCGGTTGGAGTTGGCGTCGTAGCCATAGGTCCACGCGCGCGCCTCGGGCACCAGTCCTGCCGACAAGGTGACGGCCGAGAGACGACCGTTGGCGTCATGTGTGTGATCGAACGTCGAGGAACGTCCGTCGGCGGTGAGCGTCGACGACGAGGTGACGCCGGCGGCGGACAGGACCCTCGTGGAGGAGTAGGAGCGCCCGGCCACCGCGGTGGTGGCGGCGATCGGCCGGTTCTGTCCGTCGGAGGTGATGGCGGTGACGGCGCCGTTGCCATAGGTCACCGAACTGGGCAGTCCGAACTGGTCGTAGGCGATGGTCGCCATCACTCGGCCATCGACCGAGGTGGTGAGCGAGCGACCGACCTCGTCGTAGGTGTACGACGTCACCACCGGCGCCGAGTTCGGCGGCGTCGAGGTCTCGGTCGCCACGGCTCCGGTGCGCCGGTCGTAGGTGGTGACAGAGACGATGCCGAAACGATCGACCGATCGCACGAGCCGGCCGGCAAGGTCGATCTCGGTGGTGGTCGTGGTGACCGTGTCGCCCTGCGTCTCGGTGACGCGCGACCGCAACGGGTCACCGTCGACGACGTAGGCGATGTCCCGGCGCGAGGTCTGGCCCAGCCCGAGGGTCTCGACCCTGATCACCCGTCCGGCCCGGTCGTAGGTGAGACACGAGGTCGCCCCCGCGGACAGTCGCGACGCGGCGACTGCGCCCGAGGCCGAGTACCACTGCTGGGCCGACGGTCCGGCTCCACCGTCGGGTCCGGGGGTGACGGTCTGCTTCATGGCCCCGCCCTGGTTCGCGGCCTTGGCGCCCGGACAGGGCGCGGAGGCCGACTCGCGGTCACCCCACCATGTCTGGGTCACGGCGTTCCCGGCGGGCAGGACCGACCCGGTCGGGCGGTTCCATCCACTGCCCTCGTAGACGATGGTCGAGACCGACCCGGCCCCGTTCGAACGGCCGGTCACCAGTCCCCTCGCCGGTTCGGCGTAGTTCGTGCGCGACACGTTCTCGCGGTTGGACCTGATGGCCGTCTCGTCCACGATCCGCGTCTCGGTGGCGAAGCCGTAGGAGGGCCGCAGACGATCGGTGGGGATCGACCGGTTCACACCGCCGGTGTCGGGACCCGACCACGTGAGGTCCATGGATGCCGCCGGTGAGCCCGATTCGATCTCCACCCGGATCGACACCGGTCCGGCCGGCAGTTGGAGTGCGCCACATCCACCGTCCTCACATGCGACATTGGCCACGCGCAGACGGGCGGTCCTCGATGAGGAGGCGAACGAGTAGCTGCCAGCAGTGCTGATCGACAGCGAACCGCTCATCAGACCCGACCATCCGCCGGAGCGATTACCCGCCGGCGACGCGTCCCAGTTGACGGTCAAGGATCCGAGGAGGTTCCCGTCGCGGGTCGGGCCGAGTTCCTGCACCGCAGCGGATCCCCGCTCGGTGGCCGACGGCCAGTACACGACGTCGAGTCCGCGCATCGGCTCGCCCTCGGGCGACCGGGCATAGGTCTCGTCGTAGGTGCGCACCACCACCTGAGCGGTGCCGAGGTCGCGCGATGGTCCTCGCGACTGCACGAGCAAGCCACCATCGAACGTGTTCACCGACAGGCGGTCGGTGGTGTCGATGGACGACAGGAGATCGCCGGTGGCGAGGTTCCAGAGGTAACGCGACGTACGTCCGGTGACATCGGCGACCGACAAGGGGAAGAACGTCGAGCCGTCGAAGGTCACCGTGGTGAGGGTCCGACCCAGACAGGAGTCGGTGACGACGCTGAGCGTCCCCTCGTTGTCGTGGGAATGCACGCAGCGCGGTCCGCCGATCGACGGCGCGGGTCCGGTGACGGCGGCGACCCGACCATCGGGCCGGTAGGTCACCTCGGTCCAGAACTGAGGATCATCGACACCGATGATCGACGATGCCGCCGCCACCGACACCAGCGGTGCCCGGGTACGAGCGATGCGCCCCGCGGCGTCGTAGGCGACATCGGCGACCTGGGCGCCATCGGCCCCCGCCTCGGGGAAGTCGGTCAACCGACCGATCGAGACCGACCCGTCGAGCAGGGTCACGTAGGAGAACGCGCTGGTCGAGCCGTCCCAGAACTTCACCTGACACACCATCCCGACCGGGGCGGCCACGAATCCGGGCGCCACCGACGGACACGAGCCGCCGCCATAGACGAGCTCAGTCGACCGTCCCGAAACGGGATCGGTGATCTTCCGCAAGAGTCCGCCGGCCCATTCCTGCTGCAGCAGCGGTGCGTCGTCGGCCGAGATGTCGGTCAGGTTGGCCGTGCCGTCACCGTCGTCGTCGACGAACCGGGCCGTCGACGCCTTCGAGGTCACCGACCACGATCCGTCGGCGTTGGAGATGAGGACCGGGGCCAGACCGGTGGTGTCGAGACCGTCGCCCGCCATCCGCACCGGGTTCCACGAGATCCCCGCACCGCGCCGATAGCTCGACACCTGACCGTTCTGCGAGACCAGACCGACGCTCCCATCGGGACGCGAGACGATGGAGACGTAGGGACTCCCGCTCGACGTCGTCAACCTCCACCCGGCCGGAACGCCCGGCCATGGCGAGTTCGATGTCTGGAACCTCAACGAGACACCGACCGCACCTCCGAGCGCCTGCACCGTGTGAGAGGACCACGAGTGGGCCGCCTCGCCGGAGGACAACAAGACGTCGACTCCCCCGAACGAATCGACCTGTTGGGCATCGAGCATCTGGACGTCGACGGTGAACGATCCGGCGACCGGGGTCTGGCCGGGACTCTCGGCGGTCCATGTGTAGGTGTTGCCGTTCTGCAGCAGTCCGCTCGGCATCCGCGACGACGAACCACTCTCGGAGAAGGTGCGCGTGCCGAAGGGCGAGGTGCCGCCCGAGAGATCGGAGAGTTTGAACGTCCACGCCCCGGTCCCGCCGGGCACGGACAGCGTCGGCGACAGCGACGTCGACACCCACGACGACGGCGTCACCTCCGCCCGCACCCACGCCGGCACGCGCTGGCCCGTCGCGGCCCCTGCCGGGAGCGCCGGGAGATCGGTGGGATCTCCCGCCGCAGCGCTGGCACTCCGCGACACCCCCGAGTCGGAACACGCCACGGCCAACAGGCTGAAGGTGACGAGGACGATGACCGCCGAGCGGCGAATCCTGAACGACGGCATGGGTGCTCCGATGGGGATGCAGGAATGCAGGGACGCAGGGACGCGACGGGCGAACGCCGAGTGAAGTCAACACCGTAGACGGGAACCGGGGGTGGGTGTCGGTGGCTCAGC
>Ga0172372_10006241_pt1 | contig 16274 bp, 13 predicted proteins | sample LakKiv5m_2_FD_114544 | JGI IMG/M metagenome (GOLD analysis project Ga0172372, IMG submission 114544) | Freshwater microbial communities from Kabuno Bay, South-Kivu, Congo - kab_092012_9.5m | ecosystem: Environmental > Aquatic > Freshwater > Lake | place: Democratic Republic of the Congo...
GGTAACGACACAAGTTCATGCAGCAATAACGTAGTATTGGATGCGGGCAGCGGTTACGTGAGCTATGCATGGAGCACAGGCGGCACGAACCAGAACGAGACGATCAGCAGCAACGATACAGTTGCAGTAACAGTAGTTGACGCTAACGGCTGCGTACTGACCGATACAATCGAAGTAACATTGAGTCCTGCACCATCAGTAAACCTTGGTCCGGACATCGTTCAGTGCGGCGGCACAGCAACATTAGATGCGGGTAACCCGGGCTCATTATACTTCTGGTCTAACAGTACTTCGTCACAAACAACAACAGTTAGCACCAGCGGCATTTACGCAGTAAACGTATTGACACAAGCCGGCTGCTCGGGCATGGATACAGTTGTTGTAACGATCAACAACCAGCCTGTAGTCAACCTTGGGCCGGATACATCGATCTGTCTTGCTACAGTTATCCTTGATGCGGGCAACCCCGGCAGCACATATGCATGGAGCACAAGCGCAACAAGCCAGAGTGTAACAGTGGGCAGCGGAACGTATTCAGTAACTGCAACAGATCCATCAGGCTGCGCAGACAGCGACACGATTACCGTTACAACAAATGTTCCACCGGTCATCACTGCAACACCTGCAACAACATCAATTTGCTCGGGCACACCAACAACGCTGACAGCCACGGGCGGAGTAACGTACTTGTGGAGCAACAACCAAACCGGATCGAGCACAACCGTATCACCGACAACAACAACATCGTACTACGTAACCGGTACAGATGCCAACGGTTGTCAGGCGAGCGATGTAGTAATCGTGAACGTATTGCCGGGCACAACCGCATTGTTTACTTACACACTGAACGGCGTAACAGCACAGTTCACGAACCAGTCGAGCGGGGCCGTAACATACAGTTGGAACTTCGGCGACTCATCCCCGACAAGCAGCTTGCAGAATCCGTCACACGTGTACACGCAGAACGGTGTTTACACAGTAACGTTGACGGTAACAGGACCATGCGGCACGAGCACGTATACACAGACGATCACGATTACTCAGGTAGGCATTGTAGATGCAGATCTTGCGAATACATTGAGCATTTATCCGAACCCTAACGGCGGAGTGTTCACGGTAAGCTTTGAGTTTACTAATGCGAAAGATGTACGCGTAGATCTCACCGATGTAACGGGTCGCATCATCAGCAGCGAAGAGCGTTACGGAGTAACAAGCTGCCGCAACGAAGTTGGCACCACGGATCTGTCTAACGGCGTGTACTTCGTACGCATCACCACAGTTGACGGTTCAGCAGTACAGAAGATAGTAGTGCAGAAATAATAACAGTACACAATAAAATTCAAGTCCCGCTGAAATTATCGGCGGGACTTTTTTATTTGGAACAGAATGAGCTTCGGCGAATTGCCATTTCAACGAATCCATGTATAATGTTGATTGATGCAGATTATGAAGGCGTCCGTTGACGAGAGTTGCGATTCGTTGACAACCGCTGCAGATGCCTTCTCCCCAATAACGAACATATCGCAATCATCAGAGGGCGCACATTCTCACCAATAAAAAACCCCGAACATTTCTGCCCGGGGATTTTCAATAAATCAATCCTGAATTATTTCTTAGGCATCACGCAGGTTCTGATTTCTGCTGCGGTAGCTGCTTTCACTTCTTTGTCTTCGAGACCCGCCTGAGCCGTTGCGTTCTTAGGATCCAATCCCTGAACGAACAAGTAATACGCTTTTGCACATGCGTAGTTCTTGTCTTTCATATTCGCAGAAGCAAGATACAAGCCGGCGTTGATCAGATCTTTACTGTTCTTCGCTTTGGTTACTGAATCAACAGTAGCAATTGCGAAGTACCTCTCGTAGTAAGGGCGTGCGAGAAGTTTCGCGCCATCCGGATCAAGCTTACCGTTGCTTTGTGCCCGACCGAGCCAACCATAAGTGAGGTTTGAATCCAACGCAATCAAAGAAGAGTAAGCGCTATCGGAGCGACCGTATTCTTTGTTCAGATAAAGAGCTTTCGCGTACGCGTTGAGGTTGGTTACTTTCTGAGTCAACGATTTTCCTGCTTCAGCATCATATTTCTTCTTGTACCAAACAGCAGATTCTCCGTATTTCTTCATCTTGAAATAAGAAGTTCCGATTTCGTAGTAAACTTCTTTGTTTGCAGTGTCAACAACAATTGCCTTCTTGAATTCGATGATTGCAAGAGAATCGCTTCCGCTCTTTGACTGCGCTTTTCCAAGCATGATGTAATCATCTGCCATCAGTTTCGGTTTGCCGAACTGCGCCTGTTTTTTCAGGAAGATGTTGAAGTACGTAACAGCCTTTGCCGGCTCAGGAGTTTTCTTCTCGAGATAGCAACGACCCATGATTCGGTAGATTACAATTACAAGGTTACTGTCACAAGCAATAACATTGTTGCCTTGTTCAATCGCTTTGTCGTGGTTACCTGACTTGTACAGGAACGCTGCATAACGGTAAGACGCGTAACAATCGGGGTTCAATGCAAGATACTTTGAGTAGCATGCAGATGCAGAATCAAATTTCTGAATCTGATACCACGCTTCACCTTTTTCGCGGTAAGCGGGACCGAAGTTCGGTTCGATGGCAATAGCCATATTGTAGAACTTGATCGCTTCGGTAGGGTTTTTGCCTGAAGCGTAAACGCGTCCGATACGTACGTTAGCGCGAGCTGATTTCGGATCAACGGTTGCAGCTTTTTTGTAAGCATCAATCGCAGGAGTTCCGTTCACCGGGTCTTTAGCGCCGAGAATATCACCGCGGGTCAGGAAGATATCCGCGTAAGTCGGATCCTGCTTCTCTGCTTTGTTGGTAAAGTCGATTGCTTTATCGTAATCCGGCGAAGGACAGAACGCCCAGCTCTCTGCGAGTTCGCAATAAATTACAGCTTGCTGGCGCGGAGACAAAGTTCCTTTCTTACCACTCTGTGCAGTAAGCAGTGCTTCAGCCTGCGCAAGTTCTTTCATGCCTTCTTCCATTTTTCCGGCATAAAGCAAACCGCGGCCTTTACCAACGTGAACCAACGGATTGGTTGCGGCGATATCGCAACCCTTCTGGAAAACAACCAGCGCAGAATCCACATCGTCCATCTTCAGAAGAAGATCTCCGAAATAGAAATAGTTATCGCCGTTGGTCGGTTCTGCAGCTACAAGCTTTTTGAAAGCTGCTTTCGCGTTGATGTACTGTTCGTTTTCAGTCAGGCGGATTGCGTCGTTCAGTGTTTGCGCGTTCATCGCGAAACTCATTCCGAAAAACATTACAATCCCTGCTGCTAATCTGATGTGCGTTTTCATATGCGTAAAATTAATCACTCTGTACTTAGTATTCGGTTAATTGAATTTTTCTTTCTGCGGGTGCCGCCGGAGCCAATCCTGCACGCTGCACAATTAGCTGTCCGCGCTCTCCCAATGCAAAAGAAGCAAAGCCTGTGCCAAGACCCGCTCTTTTTCCGATTTTAACGATGTAGATATCGCGAACGAACGGGTATTTTCCGGTTACAACAGCCGCCTGACTGGGTTTATAAGCCGCCAGTGTATCCGCGCCTGCCGCGCACACAGTAACGAGGCTTCTGCGATTATTTGACACTTCGGAATCGCGATCGCCGATAGTGTTAAGTGCGATAACACCCAACGCGCCGGGATTGCGACTCACGTATGCGAACACAGAATCGGCGTTAGCGGCTGCAAAAACGTTTTTGCCGGGCTTTTCTCCATTGAGGAGTGTATCAGTAAGGTAACGCAGATTGGATGAAGCTCCGTTGTCGAAAACAACGTCTATGCGTCCGCGCTCAGAGTCGGGAGTAATCTGCGACCAAAGCGAATCCTGTCCGAGTAAAATTTTCCGCAGCGTTGCTTTCGAGAATGAAGTGTCTGCGTTGGATTTATTCACGATGAAAACAATGGCATCCGAAGCGATTTTGATTTCTTCGATTCCGAACTTCTGATCTTTTTCGAAGTAGTTTCTTTCTTCGGCAGATAAACGTCGTGTAAGAATTGCGAGGCGCGAAGAATCCTGATACAAATCGTTGATGACATCTCTTTCCGATTTAAAAGAAGCCATCAGGAACGCATCGGGATAAGAACTCTCGAAAGTCTCGATCAATTGCTCGGTGAGATCCTGCACATTCTGGTCAACAGAGAATGTGATTTTCCCTTTGGTGGGAGAATCGAGTTCCTGTGCCGGCTGATTGTTACAGGAGAACAGCGCAGCGGAAAATACGGGCAGAAAAATGCTAATGGTTTTCATCTTCTTCGCGGCGGATGTTTTTGTATTTGATCCAGACGGTGAATCCGCGGAAGAGCGCCCAACCTCCGAGAACATATCCGATGTAATTACGGAACGGGCGCGGGTATTCCTGAATCCAGATGTCAGTGAATATAAAAACGCAACCCAGACCTAGGAATATTATCACCATCGAAGCTGAAAGCACGAGAGTGATTTTACCTTGACCCGGGTTGCTCAGGAACAATTTAAATCGGATTACTGAAGTTCGAAACGAACCGGAACTGTCATCTTGATTTTCACCGGACGACCGTTCATTTTACCGGGCTCCCAAGGTGGCATAGCGCGGATTACGCGTTCTGCTTCTCTGGAGAATCCGGGAGCGCCTGCAACAGGACGAACTGTTTTTACGTTGCTGATTCCTCCGTCTTTGCCGACTTCGAATTCAACATACACAGTACCTGTTTTTCCTTGCTCGCGCTCCATGTTCGGATATACGATGTTCTTCTGCAGATATTCCTGGAATGCGGTTTCAGAACCGTGCATCTTCGGCATTTCTTCTGCGTAGGTGAAGACTTCTTCTGTAGTTTCCTCTACCGCCTGTTGTACAGTCGGAGTGATTACTTCAGGAGCATCTTCATCATCACCTTCCTGCGTTGCTGCACCGAGTTTAACCTCTTGTTCAACAGCGATAGGTGGAGTTTCAGGCTCATCCACGATTTCCGGTTCTGTGAACTGGAACATTTTCACCTGTGGCGGTGGTGGTGGTGGCGGTGGTGGTGGTGGCGGCGCGGTTTTGTCAACCGGTGGCGGATCTTTAAGAACCACTTCCACGTTTTTCTGTTCTTTCTTCGCAGTGTCCACAGCGTCTTCTTGAGTAATAATGTGGTGAACTCCGAGGAACAATAACAGAGCAAATGTCGCAGCGCTTCCGGCAACAAGAACGATGCGACCGTAATCGCGGCGAATCTTGAATGCGCCGTAGGCTTTGTTGCGCGACTCGAACACAAGCTCATTGCGTTCGGCTGAAATTTCGTTGCTCCAGTTAGCCATGTTTTCTTTTTTTAATTCAGACGATAACGTCTGAGTTTGTTTTCATTGAGGTTTCTGAATTAAAGATGCTAAGTGCATCAGGATTCCATAAACCGATCAAATTATTTTGTTCCGCCGTCTGCCGGTGCAGAAGGATCAGGAAGATCAAGCTCAGGATATTTACGCCCTGTTTTACCCGATAATGCCTGAAGTTCCACGCGTGAAATTTTCGTCAATGCGTACTTCGATGCATCACCGATTTTCAACTCGTCAATAATGCTGATCACTTCGCCGTAGCTTGCGTCGCCACCCCATTTTACAATGAAGAACGGAGCCTGGTCATCACCACGTACTACCGCAGAAACACGACGGTAAGTTGTATCAGACATTTCGCCGCTCTTAAGATCAGCATCCAATCTGCCAACGCACTCGGTCAGGTTTTCTTTTTTCAGGTTAGCGATCGCTTCAGGATCTCCTTTTGGATTCGGAGCTGTTGCCTCAGTAACGTAACCTTTGATTTTGGAATATTGATCCTGATTGAACTTACCGCTTCTGTAAGTATCGCGGATCAACTTCATTTTCTCCTGGATCTTTCCGTTCTGTTCTTTGATCGTTTTGCGGATGTTCAATTTCGCAGCCGGATCCAGTTTCAATTCGTAAAGCTCAGTGCTGTCAGGAGTAAGTTTTCCGTGGTAGTAATAAATGATTCCGTCTTTGTTCCCGTCGATGAGGAATGTGTTCGCGAGATCATCATCCACTTCCATGGTTTTTACGTCGTCCGTTTTATCCTTCGGAACAGCCATTTCAAGAGTCTTGGCTTTGTTCAGATTGGAAGTGAGGACGAAGAATGTGAGCAGGAGGAAGGCCAAGTCAACCATCGGAGTCATATCGATCCGCGGGGTGCCTTTCTTTCCACGACCTTTTTTGCCGTGTTTACCACCGCCGCCGCCACCGTCTGCAATTTCTGCCATAGTGTTTTATTCTTCTAGGTTGTTTGAATATTCTATTCTGAACAGCGCGGATCAGAATACTCTGATCCGGCTGCCGTTGTTCAATTTATTTAGCCGGAGCCGGAGCTGCATCGTTAGGGTCGCTTTCCAGGTCGGTGATCAGATTGAAACGGAACACATCCTGTTTTTTGAACAGAGCGATTACGTTATCAATCTTCTTGTACGCTGCTTTGCCATCGGCTTTCAGCGCAATACGCAATTCTTCAGTTGGCTTACCTTCCGCTTTCATGCGGTCGCGGATTACAAATTCCTCAACTCGGGCAAAGTTGATCCAGAACGACAATTCATCTTTGTTGTCGGTAGTATCAATCGGAATGCCTTTTGTTTTGAAGTCCATGTCTTTGCGTTTTGCCTCATCGCCATCGATGTACGCCGGGAGTTCCGCAACAGGAACCCCGAACGACTGCATACCGCTGAAACGCTTCACTTGTTCTTCAGTGAATTTCACTTGAGGGAATTTGTTCATCATGCGCTTCAACATGTTCTCGCGCAGTTCCTGTCCTTCGATATTGAAGAACACGCGACCTGCGGTGTCGATGGTGATGAGCATGGTGTTCTTTGGAAGGATCACATCCGAAATTGAACTCGGAGTGTCAACCATAACAGGTTCCGGAGTCCGCATGGTAGCGGTAAGCATGAAGAAGGTTACCAGAAGGAACGCAAGGTCAACCATTGGAGTCATATCCAATGACGGCGTTGATCGTCCCATTTTAATTTTTGGCATTTCCTTTTCAGTTTAAGATTTGAAAATCTTTTTCAGTTTCCGGATTAGTGCTTTTTAGCAGCGAAAGTCTGGAGGATGCTGAAGTTCGCTTCGTCGATACCGTAAGTGATACGATCGATCTGCGTAGTGAACATGTTGTAGAAAATGATCGCGAAGCAAGAACCGGTGATACCGAGCGCTGTGTTGATAAGAGCTTCAGAGATACCGATTGCGAGTGCGTTAGCGTCAGGAGCACCTGCGTTAGCGAGTGCGGCGAACGCGCGGATCATACCCAATACTGTACCGATCAGCCCAACGAGTGTTGCGATAGATGCACACGTAGAAAGGATAACCAGATTCTTAGAGAGCATAGGAAGCTCGAGTGAAGTTGACTCTTCGAGATCTTTCTGGATAGCAGCCATTTTCTGCTCTTTGTCCATTGAAGAATCGTTAGCTACGAGCGTGTATTTTTCAAGTCCAGCACGAACAACGTTTCCGATAGAACCTTTTTGCTTATCGCAAGCAGCCATTGCTTCGTCAATACGATCGTTTTCTACGAGTTCGCGAACGTTAACAACGAAATTAGATACGTTGCCTGTTCCGCGAGCGCGCAACAAAGTGATCAAACGCTCAATGAAGAATGTGAATACGAGCAAGTCAATTGTCATAAGGATCGGTACGATGAAACCGCCTTTGTAAACTGTTCCGAGAACGTTGTGCGGATGTCCTTTTTCAGGATCCATGTTTTCGAAATTCGCAGGGTTACCAAGCACTTTAGAGTAAATCATGTAGCAAATGATATATTCCACGATCATGATTCCGATCGTAAAGTAGGCCTGAATATTCGAGGACTTCTTCTTGCTCATAGCTGTTTTTGTTTTGGATGTTTATTTAGTTAATCGTTAGTTACTTGTTTTGAGGGCAGCAATATTAACTGAAAATCGGCAGGAAGCAGATGTTGCACTGTTAATTTTCTGTGAATATGCCTTTTTCAAAGGGAGTCAAACTTACAAAATCGGTTTCAGAATAGAAAACCTGTTTTTTTATTGGCGACGGGGTTATGTTTTGTGTCGACGGAAACGAAGTTGCGCACATTTTTCCTCAACGAAAACCGCAAATTCATAACTGGCAATACAAATACGCTAATTGGTTGATTGACCACCATTTTTCCCGCGTATCCAAGCGGTAATTACAGGAATAAGGGTAATAATGATCAGAAAGATGACGATGTATCCGATATTCTTCTCTACCCAAGGAAACTGTCCGAGAAAGTAACCGGCAAGTCCCAGGCTGACAATCCAGGCTGCTGCTCCAGCAATGTTGTAGAGCATAAATCTTCCGAAAGGAATTTTGATGATTCCGGCTAAAATCGGGGCAAAAGTCCTGATTATTGGCAAAAAACGACCCAAAACCAGTGTTTTCCCTCCATGTTTTGCGTAAAATGCCGTTGTGGTTTCCAGGTATCGCTTTTTGAAAATCATGGAATCTTCCCGCTTGAACAACGGCGGACCGACTTTGTAGCCGAACCAATAGCCGGCGATGTTGCCCAATACTGCTGCGGCAATCAGAAGTAGCAGCAACACGACAATGTTGGTGTCGAGCAATTGCGGTTTCGTTCGGCAGATAAGTCCGGAAATGAAAATGAGTGAATCACCGGGAAGGAAAAAGCCAATAAGCAGACCGGTTTCTGCGAATACCACGAACAACAGTAATGCCAAACCTCCGAAGGAAATGATGGATTGAGGATCGGTGAGTTGTTTGAGGAAGTCGAGCATGTTAGAAGTTCACCGTTAATTCGTTCTCCGTTTAACAGGTGTTACGCAGATGTATCGTGTGCGTGCGGCTCGCCAAGTGCTTTTTCCCATTTGGAAACTACTGCTGTTGCCACTGCGTTTCCGGCTACGTTGGTTGCAGAGCGACCCATATCGAGAAGCCAATCTACAGCCATGATGAGAAGAATTCCTTCAGCAGGAATACCGAATGCTGCACACATTCCGGAGATCACAACCAATGACGCGCGAGGAACACCTGCCAAACCTTTGCTTGTAACGAGAAGCATCAGCATCATCAGGATTTGTTCTTTCAACGGCATGTCAACTCCTGTGAACTGTGCGATCGTTACAGTCGCGAACGTCATGTACATGATGGATCCGTCGAGATTGAAAGAGTAGCCCAGCGGCAATACGAAACCGATAATACGGTCGGGACAACCGAATCGTTCGAGCGCAGTAATTGTTTTCGGCATTGCGGCTTCAGATGAAGAAGTTCCGAATGCAATCATCATCGGCTCGCGGATTAAAGAGAGTAATCGCCAGTAATTAATCTTGAATAAATAACAGATCAACGGCAAAACACCGAACACAAAAGCAATGAGTCCGCCGAAGAAGCACAGAATCATTTTGCCGTAACCCAGAAGCACGCCAAGACCGTTGAGTCCGATTACAGCAGCTACTGCACCGAAAACAGCAACGGGAGCGAAGTACATTACATAGCTCGTTACTTTGAGCATGATGTGCGCTATGGAATCGAAGAAGTCGAGAACGATTTTTCCTTTTTCACCTACAGCGGAAACCGCTGCCGCGAAGAAAAGTACGAATACGATAATCGGGAGAATATCGTTGTGCGCCATCGAGTCGATAATGTTCTTCGGAAAAATATGCAGCACAAACTCTGAGAGTTCAAATGCTTTCGGTTGTGCAAGCGTTGCTCCGGCAAGTGGCGCCATCCCGTGTTCAATCAGCGCTTTTCCCGGCTCAAAAATATTTACGATGATCAATCCCATTGAAAGCGCAATCAATGTTGCGCCTGTGAAGTAGAGCATGGTTTTCAAACCGATTCTGCCCATGGCTTTGAAGTTGCCGGTCTTTACAAGTCCAACGAGCAAAAGAGAAAACACTAAAGGAGCAACAATCACTTTTACGAGGCTCAGGAAAACATCGCTGCAAAGCTTGAAGCCTTTCATTTGTTCGCTTGCAAAAGCTCTTATTGCAGGTTGAATTGCGCTGTCGAGCTGATCGAGAACAAGATTTCCCCACACCATGTTATGCGCAATGATGCCGGAAATCACTCCGCCAACAAGTCCGATAAGAATCCAGGCTGTAAGACTCAGTCGCTTCATGGGTTATGCTTTGTTCGTTTATCGTTCAACGTTTAATTGTTCCGTAATAAAACGCTTCGTTGAGTAATGAATTCAGCAAACGAAGAACGAGAACTGATCAACGAAGAACGTTTACTTCTGCAGCGTTTCCGCTACAACCGCAGCAGGGGTTCCGATACTCAGAATTAAATCCGGAAGCAATCCGATTACAATTGTAGCTACTGCCGTAACGAACATCAATGCCTGATGCTGCGCGTCGACAGAATATTCAACACCTTCTTTTGCTTCGCGGAAATACATTGCGATGATGATGCGGAAATAATAATACACGCCAACCAGCGATCCGAGAATTCCGATGATGGCAAGCCAGTAATGATCAGAACTGAAAGCTGCGGTGAGCACATAGTATTTTGCGAAGAAACCGGCTGTAGGCGGAATTCCTGCAAGTGAAAGCAGTGCGATTGTCATTACTGTTGCAAGCAGCGGACTTTTCTTTCCGAGACCGTTGAAGCTTTCAACATCATCGCTACCGGTGATGCGAATGATGTTCAGCAACACCGAAAATGCGACAAGCGAAGCAACCGAATAAGCAACAGTGTAGAATATGATTGATTTTGCAGAGAAGCTTGTTGCTGCAACTACAGCGAGCAATAAAAATCCTGCGTGTGAAATGCTGGAGAATGCGAGCATGCGCTTAACGCTGGTCTGTACTGCTGCAGAAAAGTTTCCGATCACGAAAGTAAGTCCGACGCAAACACCCATAATCGGAACCCAGAATTCACTCACAGTTCCGAAAACAGGAGAGATGAATACGCGGGCGATTGCAACGATAGCGGCGGTCTTCACAACAGTTGACATAAATGCTGTGTAAACTGTTGGGGCTCCTTGGTAAACATCAGGCGCCCAGAAGTGAAACGGAGCTGCAGAAATTTTGAAGAGCAATCCGATCATCATCAACACAACACCGCCATAGAAGAACGCCGGCAGTGTTGCTTTGTTTGCTTCAACGAAAACGGCAATGCTGAGATTGTCGAATGAGCCTGTTGCTCCGAACACCAGCGCAATTCCGAAAAGAAGGAATGCAGAAGCGAATGCTCCGAGGATAAAATACTTGAATGCGGATTCGTTGGAGCCAAGATCATTTTTTCGGCTGCCGGCAAGAACGTAGAGCGGAATGGAAAGAATTTCCACACCGAGAAAAAGCATTGTAAGATTAGTGTAGCACGTAAGAATGAGAGCGCCGACAAGCGCGAAGAGTACCAGCGCCGTGTGATCTGTTTCGGAAGTTTGTGTGCGCAGATAATTTGCAGACATCACAAACCACAGCAACGCAACGGAGAGAATGATTACCGAGAGCACCACTGCAGAGCCCTGAAAGTCGATCATGCCGGCGAAGTACTTGTTGTATTCACCGTCATCATACCACCAATAAGAAACCGCTGTAGCGATGGTTCCGAGCAAACCGAGAATGACAATCGGATACAGTGCTTTTCTGAATCTGAAAAGTTCTGCAAACAGTGCGATGATGCCCAGTCCGGAGAGTAAGAGAATTGCTTTCATATGCTTTGTGGCCTGACGCCGTAATTACTTTATGGTTTTACAGATTCTGTGATCATGGATGCAAGTGCGTTGACATCATTCTGCATGATATCGAGCAATGGTTTCGGATAAACACCGAAAGCAATTACTGCAGCGCAAACAATAAACAATACTGCTTTTTCATTTGTTGTAAGTGCAGCAAATCCTGCAGTTACTTTGTTAGTTTCTCCAAGCATTACAGCCTGATAACTGCGAAGCATGTAAACTGCTCCGAGAATAACTGTGAGACCTGCGATCGCCGCTGCCCAAATTGAATATTGATACACTCCGTTGATCAGAAGGAATTCTCCAACGAATCCGTTCGTAAGCGGAAGCGCAACGGAGCCTAACAATACAATGAGGAACAGTGTTGCAAACTGCGGAGATACATTTCTGATTCCTCCGAGTTCATTGATTTCGCGCGTGCCTGTTTTGTTGAGAACGATTTCCGCGATGAAGAAAAGTCCGACAACGTTTACACCGTGTGCAAACATCTGAATCATTGCGCCTGTAATTCCTTCTGTTGTTCCTGTTTTCGTTGAGAAAGCAAGAATGCCTGCGCTGATGAGACCAACGTGTGCAATGGATGAATATGCGATCAATCGTTTGAAATCTTTTTGTGCCAACGCCAATGCAGAAGCATAAACCACGCTGATCACTGAAAGTGCAATAACAACAGGTCCCCATGTTTCCAGTGCACCCGGTGTCATTGGCAACAACCAACGAATCAATCCGTAAGTTCCCATCTTCAACATGATTCCTGAAAGCAGCATTGTGCCTTGAGTTGGAGCAGTTACATAAGTATCCGGCTGCCATGTGTGGAAAGGAAACACCGGCATTTTAATTGCGAATGCAAGGAACATTCCCCAGAACACGAGTGATTGTTCAGTTTCAGAAAGAACGTTTTGTCCTGCGTCGTACAGTGCGACGATATTGAACGAATGAGTGCCGCTCAGTCCTACAGGCGTATTCAGATACAATACGATTAACGCCGCGAGCATGAATAAACTTCCTGCGAGTGTGTACACGAAAAACTTGAAAGTGATTTTGCCGCGATTTTCTCCGCCCCAAAGCAAGCAGATGAAATAGATCGGGATTAACGCCAATTCCCAGAATACGTAGAACAGGAATCCGTCGCGTGCAACGAAAACACCAACGAGTGCCATCTGCATGAACATCACGAGCGCGTGGAAGAGTGAAGGATTGTCGTGTTTCTTTTCGAAACCACTGAGGATGATTACCGGAACAAGAAACGCAGTGAGCAACACAAGCACCATGCTGATTCCGTCCATCGCGATGTTGAAGTCAACACCGATGGAAGTGATCCACGGCACATTCATTGTCATTTGTGAAGTCAGATGTTCGTCGTGCGGACTTGTGCGCAACAGATAGAATGCGAACAACGCAAGGCCGAGTTCAGCCAGCGATGCAACGAACGCAATGCGCTTGGCGCCTTCTCCATTGGTAAAGAGCAGGAGCAGGGCTGCAACAAGCGGTAAACCGATTAATAATGCTGTTATCATAACTTATTCGATACTTGATCAGAACATTTGGATGAACAAAATGACAATTGCGGCAATCGACATCATGAATACATAGAAGCCGAGTGACCCTGATTGCAGCTGGCGGATTCCTTCGCCTGCCCAACGCGCGCCGTTTCCGATTCCGTTTACAATGGCATCCACAAAACGGATTTCCATAAAGCGGTAAGCGAGATCTGAAATAACGTCAAGCGGTTTGCGGATTACGGCGTCGTAAATTTCATCAACGTAATACTTATTGAAAATCACGCGTTGTGTTTTGCCCATAGTTGCTTCGCTTTCATCCGGAAGAACATTGTTCTTTCTGTACATCATGTAAGCGAAATAAATTGCGGCCAATGCGCCTGCGACAGCAAAGCCCATCAGTTTACCTTCTTCAGCGTTGAAGTGATGCGGATCGAAAATCCATGTTCCGGAATGACCGAACGCGTATGAAGGTTTCAGGAAGAAATGCAACCAATGATTGTGTCCGTCAGGAATTCCGAGGAAACCTCCGCCAACTGCAAGCACTGCAAGAATGATCAGAGGAATTGTCATACTCTTCGGAGATTCATGAAGGTGATGTTCCTGTTCGTGTGTGCCACGGAATTTTCCGTGGAAAGTGAGGAAGTACAAACGGAACATGTAGAATGCAGTGAGCATTGAAGCGAAGATGCCGAGCAGCCAATAAAGTTTATTGTGCTCGTATGCGTGTGCGAGAATTTCGTCTTTCGAGAAGAATCCGGAGAACGGAGGCAAACCGGAAATGGCAAGTGTTCCGATGAGGAATGTGAGATGTGTAATCGGCAGCGCTTTCTTCAGTCCGCCCATTCTGCGAACATCCTGTTCGCCGCTCATTGCATGAATCACAGAACCCGCACAGAGGAAAAGCAATGCTTTGAAGAACGCGTGTGTCATAACGTGGAACACACCGCCGGTGAATGCGCCCACACCCAATCCGAGGAACATGAGTCCGAGCTGAGAAACTGTTGAGTATGCGAGCACTTTCTTAATGTCTGTTTGGAACACGCCGATTGTTGCAGCGAACAATGCTGTTGCAAGTCCTGTGATTGCAACCACTTCACTTGCAAGCGGAGCGTTTACGTAGAACACGGAAGAGCGCGTGATCATGTAAATACCGGAAGTAACCATTGTTGCAGCGTGGATGAGCGCGGAAACCGGAGTCGGACCCGCCATCGCATCAGGCAACCACGTGTAAAGCGGAATCTGTGCGCTCTTACCGCAAGCACCGATGAAGAGAAGAATACCGATGGTGTTGAAGAGGCTTTCGTTTGCAGCATTTGCGTGCGCCTGTTCGAAAACTACGTTGTAGTTGAGTGATCCGAAGTTTACGTAGATCATCATGATACCGATGAGGAACGCAAGATCTCCGATACGGTTTACGATGAAAGCTTTTTTCGCGGCGTTGTTGTATTCGTTTTTCTTGAACCAGAATCCGATCAGGAGATAAGAGCAAAGACCAACACCTTCCCAGCCCACAAACATCAGTACGAAGTTGTTGCCCATTACGAGAAGCAACATGAAGAACACGAAAAGGTTGAGGTACGAGAAGTAACGTGCATAACCTTCATCCTCGTGCATATAGCCGGAAGAGTAAACGTGAATGAGGAAACCGATACCGGTGATGATGAGAACGAACAGAGCAGAAAGCGGATCAATCAGGAACGAGAATCCGAGATTGAGTTTTGCTACGTTAATCCATTCGAAAACATCGACGGTGTGATTGGTTCCTTTGAGTTCGAGAAACACGCCGACTGCAACAGCGAATGAAAGAAGAATGCTTCCGCATCCTACTGCTGTGACGAGCACTTTGGAAAGTTTCTTCCCGCCCAATCCGATGATCAGGAATCCGAGCAGAGGCAGAAGAGGAATAAGCCAGGCTAATTGAATCATATGCTTTATCGTTTATCGCAATTGCGATTCGTTACCATTTCAGTTTGTTGAGGAAGTTCACGTCTGTGCTCTTCGTGTTTCTGTAAATCATCATCAGGATTGCAAGTCCTACTGCAACTTCAGCAGCAGCAACCGCCATAATGAAGAATACGAATACCTGAGCCTGTGCATTGCTGTGATGCGCAGAGAACGCAACAAGAAGCAGGTTCACGGCGTTCAGCATAAGTTCAATACACATCAGGATGATGATAGTGTTGCGGCGGAACAGCACGCCCATAACGCCCATTCCGAAAAGAATTGCGCTGAGGGTGATGTACCAGTTAAGCGGAATAATCTGTATTGCTGACATACTGTTGTTTCCTTAAGACTGTACTGTGTGTTTTTTACCAAGCAGAACTGCTCCGACCATTGCAGAAAGGAACAATACTGATGAAAGTTCGAACGGAACGAGGAATTCGCTGAAGAGCACTTTTCCAAGGTTACCTACGAGTCCGATTTCGCTGTTCTGTGGTTGCGCCATCGTCATTGTTTCCGCACCTTTCAGAGAACCGATGAGTGTAATCATGAGCACACCGCCTGCTATAACAGCAGCGAACTGTACCCACACCGGTTTTGTCGGTTCGGTTTCTTTATTCAGGTTGAGCATCATGATCACGAAAAGGAAAAGTACCATGATAGCACCCGCGTAAACGATGACGTGAACTGCAGCGAGGAACTGCGCATTCAGAAGAATGTAATGGCCGGCGATGGAAAAGAACGTGATGATGAGATACAACACGCTGAACACCGGATTACGGCTGAAGATGACGGAAATGCCGCTGACAATCGCCATAAGCGAAAGAATGCCAAACAGAATTTCAGTAACGGTTAGATTCATATTGATTGGAACTTAGATTCAATTAATGATGTGCTTTCTTCTTGAGAGATTTATTCGGATCCCAAACCTGATTGTGTGCGTACTCCTGATTTTTCTTGAATTCAAGAACTGCGTTTGTCTGACGCTTGCTGATGTCAATGCGTTTCGCAGGTTCAACGCCTTCAACAAGTTTGGTTTTACCGTAAACAAAATCGCCGCGCTCAAATTCAGTTGGCACGATGCGATCCGTCAGGAAGATTGCTTCTTTCGGACATGCTTCTTCGCACAATCCGCAGAAAATGCAGCGCAGCATATTGATTTCA
>Ga0172372_10006245_pt1 | contig 16272 bp, 21 predicted proteins | sample LakKiv5m_2_FD_114544 | JGI IMG/M metagenome (GOLD analysis project Ga0172372, IMG submission 114544) | Freshwater microbial communities from Kabuno Bay, South-Kivu, Congo - kab_092012_9.5m | ecosystem: Environmental > Aquatic > Freshwater > Lake | place: Democratic Republic of the Congo...
GAAGTAGAGCCGGTGACTGTGGTGTACCGAGTCAAACGACAGGTGGTGATCGTTATACTCGGAAGTTTCGATCTCAACGACGGAAAGATGACCCAAATCCAAGGGCTTCTCTGCGGCTTCGTCCGTCATACCCGCAACGGACACCGTAGGCAGGGCCTTGGCTTTGCCGGGCAGGGGGTCAAAATGCAACTCGGTCAGCAAGCCCATTTCGGTCAAGTGGTGGTCGTCGTCGTGACCCGGCACTTGTACCTGCTTTTCGTGCGTGGAGCCATGACCCCAATGCCGACTCTTGTACGCTTTGATCGCGCGATTTCGACGCTCGCTGTTAGAGATCGTCTTAGTCATGGGTGCATCCTACTTGCGGAGTAGAGTAACCGCGACAAGGCTAACGATCAAGCCTACGCCCACCGCAACTCCGATCGTGATCTTGCGGGCCTTCTTTTTCTGCGCTTTCTCCTTACGCTTGGCCCGGCGAAGTAGGCGCTCTTTTTCCTCTCGGGCTTTTTCCAAAAGGCCCACCGGGGAGAGTGCTTCGCTGATGCGTTGCGCTTCTGCTTCGGGGTCCAATCGGGCCTGCTGTTGAGTAGCGATAGATTCAAGAAGTCCGGTTGTCTGCTGCTGCTGTTGCTTTTCGGTGCGACCACCCAGGATAGCAACCAAATAAACGACTTGCTGATCGTACTTATTGTTGGCGGACGCCGTGGAGAGAACAGCCTGGGCTGCCCGGCGATACACAGTCTCGATCGCATCCCTGTTCGTCGTGTTGCGGAAGTTACTTTGCCCCAACGGAGAAAGGAAACCGTAGTACGCCGCTTCGGCCAAACCCCTGTTACCGATGTAGCGGGCCGCGACACCCATTAGGTAAGCCGACTTGACATAGGCTTGGGCCAAATCGCCGGCCGCCTTCATGGCCCGGCTGGGTATGTTGCCTATGATCTTCTGAACACCCACCCCACGGCGGGCAAGATCAATCTGTTCGACAGCCTCCTCGGGCTTGACCGTAGAGAAGTCGTACTTTTCGTTTAGGTGATTCGCCCAAGACCGGGTAGCCTCGGTAAACACATAGCGGCCCCCGACATAACTACCCAAGAGGGCGATTGCAGGAATAGCGATAACGAACGGTATTCCGTAATCGGTAATCATTTTGCAGCCTTCTTGTTCTTCTTTTGCAGCCAAACATACCCGCCCACCGCTGCAACTCCGACGAGCGCCCACGCCCACGCGGGGGCTCCGGCCACATCGCGTTTCCAGACGGGCTCGGGGGTGGCTTCCGGTTCGGGAGTCTGCTCAATCTCTACGGCGCTCATGGGTGCCCGGTCCCGCTCCTGACTCGCCTTGCGGCGCTTCTGCTTTTTGTCAGAGTATGTCTGATTGAGGGCGTCAATCAGTTCGATTCGGGTTTTGAGCTTTTCTTCCTGCTTCTGCAACCGTTCGGGGCCACGCATGATGCCAAGAGAGAGTACCTGCAAAACCCGGCGTCCGCCCGGCCGCTTGTTCCACTTCTCTTGCCGCTTGCGGTTCTTCTCCAACCGCTTTGCGTACCGGGCGCGAACCTTATCTCTCCACTTCCGGTCCTTTCGGGAAAGTTTGAGCACAAACCCCGGTACTTCTTCGGGATCGGGCAACTTCAACTTGCGAGCCCATTTGATCGCGGCGGCCTTATTGAGCCTGCGCTTTTTGATCCCCTGGACAAGTGCAACCGTTCCGGCGGCGGTTGCGAGCACACCGCCCACGATCCAGCCTGCAACCGGCACCGTGGCCGAAGCACCGGCAGCGGTCGCAAGCCCGGCGGCAGCACCGCCCCCGGCGGCGGCCCCACCGGCAGCGGCAGCACCCCCGGCAGCGGCAGCACCCCCGGCAGCGGCAGCACCCCCGGCAGCGGCAGCACCACCACCCGCGATAACCGTCGCCGCCTTTACCCCGGTCAAACCGGCCCCCGCTGCGGACAATGTGCCGCGCGTAGCGTCCATGCCCGCCGTAGAATCTCCGGGGCGCGGACCCGATAGATCCTCCGAATACGCGGAGGGCTGAAAGGGTGCGTATTCCATTGGATTACCGGAGGATGCGGGCTGTAATGGCGATTGCGACCACAACGCCGGACACTACTGCAACTTGACCCAAAGTACGCCAAGTACGCCGGGCGCTCTCCTGTTCGCGTTGGAGAGACACGCGGCGCTCGGCCGCTTTCAACTTTGCTTGAAGTACGCGGAGGCGGGCGCGAAGCGGTCCTTGTAGGATGGACGGCAAAGCGTTCATCGCTTTCTTGGTATTCTTGACGCGAGCCCGCAATACCTCGACCTGCTGGGTCGGGTCCAATACCTGTTCCAGTCCAGTCTTTACGAGCGGAGCGTACTCTGCAACGAGGGCTTCGGTATCGTAGCCTTCCTCTTGCTCGGGCATGGAAACCGGAGCGCGGCCCGGGGCTACGCCCTGGGGCATCGCTTCTGCGGCGGCCTCTTGGATCGGCGTAGATCCGTAAGAGTGATGCGAGGGCTGAAACATGAAGTCACCGCTTCGGGCTGTGGCGTTTCTTGCTTTGGTAGTATGCGTACCCGCCGCCACCGATTAGGATAGATCCAAGCAATACCGGCACAAGCCAGGACGGCGGACCTTCGGGAGCGGGCGGCGGGGCAACGACCGGCGGCGGCGCTTCGGGTTTTTGCTTCTTACGCTGACCCCCGGCTTTGGCCCGTTTGAGGCGCTTCTTCGCAGCGCGGGCTCCCCGGATCGCAACGGCAGACTCGGTGCCGATGCGTACTGACTTTTCCGTTAGATCCAATACGGCTTCCAGGCGGTCGAGGTCCACTTCACCCCAACCGCTCTGGAAACTGTATGGGCTCGGGAGAAAAGTCACCCCTTTGCCTTTTTGCCTCGGGTCGCCAGGAAGATCACACCCAGGACCGCTACACCGATGCCGACCGGAAGTACCCAAGACGGAAGCCCGGATTCCTCCGGTTCCTCGGTAAAATCATCCATCGGAGCCGGAACAGCGCCCCCGGCGGCCCGACGACCCTTCTTCTTCCGGCGCTTCTTCTTTTGGCCGCCCGCGATCGTACTCACAGCCTTACCGGCAGTTTCAAGGATCGAGCCCGCTGCTTTGATACGAGAATCCCGACGACCGGAAGCGTATTGATCCCAAGTACCGATCTGATTTGTGATTGTGCGCCACGCCTTCGCCGTCGAAGGATCGCTCTCTGCGAGCAGTTGCCCCTGACGGGCCGGCGAGCCTTCCATGATTCGGATAATACCGTCTTGGAACTGACGGTACTTGTATTGCCCGTCTTTGTCGGTTACATCGCGGTACTGGCCGCGCTCGGGCTTCTCGTAGTTGATTAGGGCGGCTTCGGCCTTCCGCTCCGCACGGGCCGCTTTGCGCTGCCCGGACTTGGCCCGTTGACGGTCCAGCCAAGACTCGTCGTTTCCGTACCCCGCAAGGGCTTGATCCAAACCCGATAGATCGAGGCCAGCGTAGCCGGCGAACGGGGGCATCCCGTCGCGGGGTACATATGTACCCGGAGCCGCCATAGGATAAGCGGCTCCGGTGTAGTCGCGGGGAACACCGGGAGCGGCGGCAAACGCGCCCACATTCGGGCCGCCGCGAGACATAGGACTGGTGCCCTCGGGACCGTCGAAAGATCCGGGCTGCCCGTGCGCCGTCCACGGATAGGGCGGAACCGTATGCGGGGCGGGAACGGCGGGCGGCTGGGGCCGAAGCATCAAACCGCTTAGATCCGCCGAATGACGATGCCCGTGGGCGTGCCCCGCGTGCATCCCGGCAAATGCCGCTGTGGACGGAGGCTGTACCATCGACTGTGAAACCGCGCCTTGCTGCGGGTACAGCGGGCGAGTCGGCACAGGCTCGTAAAAGTTGTGCGTAGCCGGCGGCGCATACACCGGCTCGGCCTGCAACGATTGTTGGTACAACCGCTGCTGGTGTTCCATCGCCGCAACCGCCTGGGAGTGCTGGGCTTGCGCCTGCTGTTCCCGGCGTTGGTGTTGATAAATCTCCGACATACGGACAACTTCGCCATTGTCGGAGGACGGAACCGCATCGGCTCCGGCCCATTGACCGTCAAAGGCAAAGTTCGGGCTCAACCCGTTTTCGTAATCGTACCCGTACACCCGGGGATCGGAGGTATCAGCAAACTGCGGCTCGGCACTCATTTTGGGCTCCGTCCTTACGGACTGACGAGATTGCAAGCAATCCCGGCGATGAACCGGGCTGCGGCCTTTCGGGTTTCGGGATCGGCCAGTCGGCGCTTCTTCATTTCAGGTTCCCACGCAGAGAAATCTGCCTGGGAGTTGAGCCATTCGGCAAGTTCATCAGGATTGGGTCGTACTCCCTTCGCCGCTTCCTGGGTTGCCCGGACAACGGACGATTGAAGAAACTCTCCCATCTTCTGTAACATGCCGATAACGGCCGGAGAAACACCGAACATGACCTCTCCCTTACTCTATTTGATTAGGTGGTCGAGCCACCGCCCTTCTTCTTGGACTTCTTGTATTGGTTGTACCCGACGAAACCGCCGATTACGGCGACCACAAGGAACAACGGCTTCTTGTAGAACGGAGTCTCGTCGCCCTCGTCGCCTTCGTCCATATCTTCCATATCTTCGGCCCCTTCGGAGGCTTCGGACGGGTCGAATGTCGTGTCCTCGGAGGACTCAAACTCGGGACCGGGCATCGCAGCCGGCTGGATTTCGGACGAGTACGGGAACGCCTGGAAAGCGCCCGAACGCTCTTGCGCTTCTGCCTGCTGGACCTGCTGGGCCTGCTGCTGGTACATCGCCATAGATTGCTGGTATTGTACCTGCTGCGCCTGCTGTGCTGCGAGCATTTGCTGGTACATCGCAGCCAACCGCTGACGCTCCCCCATAGACGCGGCAGCGGCTTGGGCGGCCTGATTCTGCTGCATCTGGCGGGCCAGTAGCGCCTGCTGCTGCTGAATCGCCTGGGCGCGAGCGCGAGACTCGGCAGCGCGGCGCTGCATCTGACGAATACGGTTACGGGCGAGAGCAGCGCGTGTCCGGTCGCCCGTGAGCGTCGAAGCAGCGGCCCCGCCCGCAGCCGCAACGGCGGCCTTGTCGTAGACGGACAGGTACTTCTTGAAATGAGCCACAACGGGGGCGCGAAGCGCGGGCTCGGATACCGCTTGATTCACGGCACCCATCAACGCGACCTCGGGACCAAAACCCTTCTGTCGATTCTGGACAAAAACCGGGTAGGTACGAGAGACAAGATTGGCAAGCACCGCGCCGGACTTCGCGGCTTCGGCGTTGGCTTTCTCCACCGTATCAACCGAAGAAGTGGTACTGGACTTCTTCTTGCCGGTCTTGGTGTCAAGGCCCAGCATCGTGGCCTTTGTTTCCATTGTACGGCGAGGATCTTTGCCTTTCCGCTCACGACGATCGTACTTACGCCCGATCTTTTCTTCGATCTGGCGCAGTTGCTTCTTGTAAAATGCCAGTTTCCGCTCGGCGCGGCGCTTTTGGAAGTCTGTACGAGCAGACTTCACCTTGGCTTCCCATTTGAGAATGTAACCCTTGACACGACGAATACGGGACTTTGTGGCAATCTCGCCGTAGTCCCCACCGTCACCAAGAGCTTCATCTACGATGCCCGAGAAATCTTGAAACCGGACCATGCTGTTCTCCGAGTACACCAAGGCAGTATACCGGAGCGGACGAGAATCGGCAACCTACAAGCCTGCCAGTTCTGCTGCCGCCCCATAGATCCACTCAAAATGTCGCGTAGGCGAACCGTTGTCACAAAGACGGTACGCTTCTCGCCAAAGAGAAAACTCTGTTAGATCCACTCGATGCGAATAGGGCACGGTGGCGTCACGCATGGTCCGCCCGCGTTGCCGCTCTTGGATGCGTTGCAGGACTTCCGCGCCGCCCTCCAAGGCTTTGAGCAAGCGGCTGTCGCGGGCACACGCAGCCCGCCAGCCCTTGTCGGCAAAGGATTGACGCCGGTTCGCCTGCGCTTGCAAAGCGCGGCGATAGGCTTCTTCGACGGTACTCTCATTGATCCACTCGGGGATCTCAACTCCCGCTGCGCCCATGTGTGTATCTCCCTTTGTGACTTGTCAACGCTTACGCGCTTTCTTGACGACTCGGCCAAAACCGCGTCGTACTCCTTCTGTAATCAAACCTGCGGCCAAGCCAACGAGCACCACGGGAACCAAGTTCCGGGGGTGCAGTTTGACCCTAACTTCCTTCTTTACATGCTCGACAAAGCCCGGAGTTGCTTCGCGTACCCGCACCATCAGGGGAGCGCGAGAACCGGACTCGTCGCCAGCATCGCCCATATCGGGGCCAGCCAACTCCGGCAGCACAACCTTACCGTTGGCTTCGTAGGAACCTACCACATCCCAACCCAAAGGGACTCCGCGTAGCGTCGGCTCTGCGTACTTCCACTTTTTCGGAGTGTAGGGGGGCCAACCCACAATGACATAAATGTGGGACCACTTGGCCTGCTTCTTCGGCGTACCCTCAATCCACCGAATCGTCTTTTTGCCCTGGCGGCCAGAGAGAACATAGCGCCACGGCAATCGCATAGATTCGTAAAACGAAGCCAGCAAGATCGCCATATCGTCGCAATCGCCGTATCGCACGCGAAGCGTGTATACGGGGTCTTGCAGACGCTCTCCGGGCTCATTGACATAGTAGATTTGCGATTGTACCCAGGAGAGTAGGGCGGCAGCCTGCTTTTGGTAGTCGCGGGGCTGGACACCGGACGCGCGAATAACCTCAACGGCGATGGTAGCGATACGCGGATCTCGGCCGCCTTGCATCGCAATCTTGCGGAGGGCCGCTACCCGTGTCGGATCATCGCGGTTCTTCCACGCGGGAAGGTGATGTACCTTGGGGCCTTTGTCCAAATCTACCGGAAGTGCTGCAAACTCCCCGATTCGACTTGGCGGCGGCCCACTCGGCGTGGTTAGGTCCATTTTTACACCGCCGCCGGGGCAGGTACAGCCGCCGACGCCTTCTTTTTCTTGCTGCGGTACACAAGGAAGGTGGCGAGTCCGCCGACAACGAGGATGCTCGACCCCACGATGGTCGGAAGTACCCACAATGGCCGACGCTTTTTCTTCTTGCCGCCCTTCTTGGGCGAAACTGCTCCTTCGGGGACGGGAGAAACAGCGGTGCCGGGGACCGGCGGGATGGTGGTCCCGAAGTCCCCGGCAAAGGAGTAGACGGACGGCTGAAAGGTACGCATATCCTAAGTATGACACAATCGGGCCGATCCGTCAAGGGCTATGGCCGCTGATGGGCCTAAGACCGACGACGGCGACGGCGGCGACCCTCACCCGACTCTGACTGAATCTCTGCAATCTGTGTGTTATCCGAAGAACCCGCGTCGGCCTCGGACTCCAAGTTCTCGGCCATATCGTCTACCGGGTCGGGAATCGTGATGCCAAGGATTCCAAACAACTTCTTGATTTCGGCTCGGAGTTCTGTCGAACGATCAGCCGGGGCAAGGTACAGCGTTTTCTTATCAAGGATCGTCGGAGCGTTCTTCTTCTGCGCTTCCAGGGCGGCAAACTGCGCGTCGATCTGGATTTCGACCATATCCTCGGCATCTTCCCGTTGATCCTCGGGAATCCCCGAAAGGATCTGCGAGACAAGAGCCGACTTTGCCAGAGCGATCTTCTGGTATTCCTCGTTTACAGCGCGGTACTCAATGGTGATCGCAACCCAACCCAACGGAAGTTCCTTCCGGTCGTCAGGATCGATCTCCGCGAGAATATCGGTATCTTCCTCGGTGGGCGCAAGGCCCGAAATGGCGCATACAACCTGCGTAGTCATGTCACTCTCCCTTTCCCATGCGAGTATATTCGCGGGAATACTCCAACGAATCGGAAACTCCCGGCAAGCCAAGTGCGCTCGACACTTGGGCGATGTTTTCTGCCAAATGGCGTACCCGCTTCTTCGGAAGATCGGGCTGCAAAGTCAGGACAAGCCGCGTAAGTCCTCCGCAGTAACGAAGGAACGCCAGCATTTCGATACTGCTGTCACAGAATGTGTCCATGAGGATCTTCGCGCGATCGGGTTGATCTCCCTCAATATCGAAGTTGATTAGCCATTGAGACAAAAGGCCGTACCAAACATCACACCCAATGCGAACATGCTCGGGGTGAGGCGAGGTCTGCGGAGGCAGACGAAGCGCCGGGGCGTCAGGTTTCGGGTCGCTTGTCGGCAAGTCTACTTCGGGGGCGGGCCACACTTCGCCGGGCACATTCACGGTTGGTGCCGTGATTTCGGTGGGCCGGACAGGTCGATACACCCCCGGATCGTGCTCCTGTGCGGAGATTTCCTGGCGGCTGGCTGCTTCCTGATGGGAGACTTGTCGGGCGTCCACAAATCCTTGCTGCCGAAGCAAATGTACCAAGTGTTGTAGTTCTTCGGGAGAACCCTCAAACTCAAATCGCATAGATCACCCCTCTCCCTGGTTGCTCTCGGCCTCGTCGTCCTCAAAATCAACGCCGTAGTTGAGATCGTCGGGTACGAGAGGGCTATCCATGAGGGCGTCAATGATGCGATCGGATAGATCCTCGTTTGCGCCCGCTTCTTCCAAAGCCTTCACCACAGTTACGGCCTGGACATAGTGATAAATGGCCGGTTCGGAGGTCATGGCAAGGGTGATGCTGCCTTGCCACTTATCCTCGGCCTGCTTCGACAACTTAGCGACCAGTTCCCGAAGCGCGGTGCGGGCGGCTTTCTGCTGGGGCAGGGCCAAACCGGGGGCTGGATTGGGCGCGGCTTGCTGCGCCTGGGCGGGTTGGGCCTGTGCGGGTTGGGCCTGGGGGCGTTGTGCCTGTGCCTGTGCCGGAACGGGCTGGGGCTGTCGGACTTGTTGTACCGGCTGCTGCGGCAACTGTGCGCCGATCATCGGCCGTTGTCCGGGCATCGCCACCACGGGGGCGGGACGGGTGCCGATCATCTTGCGTTCGCGGCTTGCGTCCGCGATCATTTTGGCCTTGGCGACTTCACCCACCGTACCCATGATTCGACCCGCCAGATCGGCCCACGCGGCGGTGTTATCGGTCGGTGGAATCGGCGGGTTGATGATACGCTGGATCACATCTTTTGGCTCAACTCCGAAAGATTGCAGTAGGCTGGTAACCTTACCGATCAATCCCTCAAAGTTGAGCGCGTTATTCGCGCTCGCGTTCTGCATAGCGGCGCTCAACTGCATTTGTTGTAGTTGAGCCATACGCTCGTCGTGCTCGCGCTTCTGCTGGGACTCGATTTCCAGCATCTTCATTCGCATTTCATGTTCACGCTGACGCTCCTTCTCCAAGCGGTCGGCGTTGGCTTGACGCTCTTTCTCGCGCAACTCTGCGCTGGCCTGCCGGTCCTTCTCGCGGCGGTCCAGTTCTTCCTTCTCGCGTTGCAGCGTTGCGAGTAGGGTTTTCTCGCGGAGTTCGCGTTCGTCTTTCTCGATGCGGTCCCGGCGCTCTTTTTCATCGCGCTCTTGCTTGTCGCGGCGCTCGCGGGCGTCCCGTTCCTCTTTCTCCAAACGCTCCCGGCGCTCGTCCTCCCGCCGCCAGCGGTCCTCTCGCTCCTGCTTTTCACGCTCCCACTTCAACTCTTGCTCTTTCATGCGCTGTTCCTGCTCTTTCATGCGCTGTGCAAAAGCCATTTGCTCTCGCTCAACGAAAGAAAGGGACAGGTTACGCGCTTCCTCGGCCCGGCGTTCTGCGTCCGCCTTGGCTTCTGCGGCCTTACGGTCGGCGTCCGCCTTGGCTTCTGCGGCCTTGCGCTCTGCGTCCGCGCGTTCACGGTTGGCCCGCCGCTCTGCGTCTGCGACGGCTTCGGCCGCCCGTAGGTTGGCCTCCGTCTTTGCCTCTGCGGCTTTGCGCTCTGCATCTTCCCGCTCTCGGATATGGCGTTCCGTTTCGCGGGCACGCTCACGCTCGTCGCGCTCGGCCTGCTGGCGCTGCATTTCGCGCTGCATTTCCAACTGCGTAGCGAAGAACGCCGACATACTATCGCTGGCTTGCTTGTTCCGCTCGGACTCAATGCGAATGGCGGCAGCGGCGCGCTCGGCCTCGGCCGACATAACGCGCTCTGCGAACGATTGCAGGGAGGTCGTCGTGCTCTGTGCAAGCCCCAACCGTTCGGAGTTCACTTGATTCATGTATTGCTGGGCGCGCTCCCGCTCGTCTACGGCGAGCACTTGGGAGCGATCCATCATACGGGCGAAGATATTGAGGATTTCCGGGGGGATGCTGCCCGACTGATTGATCTGCGGAATGTGAAAGGCAGAGGATACCGACGATTGAGCCGAAGCGACGGAAGCGGCTTGACGGGCGCGCAGCCGTTGGATAGAGATATGTTCATCCCCGATCCAAAAGGACGACTCCAAACCCAACTCACGATTTTCTTCGTCAATCGGCCGGAAGCGAAACTGGATGCGACCCTCTCCGGGCTGCGGCATCGACTGAGCGAAAGCCTTGACGAAATCATCCTCGGTTGCTTCGGCGTCGATTGCCCCAAGAGAAACGGGTACACCGTTATCCATCTTGTAGACCTTCAACTGTGTGACTGTCGGATGCCCGCTGTTCTGTACGAACAATCGCGGAGAGGACGAGCGCCCTTGCAGGGTGCTGGCCTGTTGTCCGTCAATCTCGGAGTACCCGCTGGCACCGCTGATTTCGGGCGGGGGCGGCAACTCTGTCATACGGGTCGCACGCGGGCGGCGGGGGGACTCGTTCTCGTCGTCCCCGCCGTCGTCAAACCCATCATCGCGGGACTCGTCCTCGCTGAAATCGAGGTTGTACCGGCGCTTTGCCCCAGGCTTGGAGATCGGCATAAGATAATCGCCCCTTGAACGCTGAATCTATACCCTAACTCCTACCCGGAGTAGGTACACGACATTAGCCACCCCTTGACAGCAAGGCAAGAGGGTGTTACTTTTATTTTTGCCCGGCGTCGGAGAAATCGACCGCCAGCGGGGCCGACCCAAGGGCTGAAAAACCGACCCTGGGTCGGAAATCCGACCGGGAACATCGAGAAACCAGCGAAAACAAGGGAGCAACCTATGTCAATCCTGAATCGTACCGGATGGGCTCCGGGTGCAGAGGGCAATCCGACACCGAAGCCGAAGGAAGCCGAAGCGCCCGCAGCCGAGCGGGAAGCCAAGGAACTGAATGTCGAATCTATTGTACCGAAAGATGCGACGATCCAGACGCCCAAGCATCAGATGATGGGCCGTCCTCGCGCAACTCACTTGGTACGAAACAACTATGTCAGCGTTGCTTTGACCGACGACGAACTGAAAGTGCTCGTAGACGCGAAGAACACCTACGAACAATCGAATCTCGGTCAACTTCTGCGGTACGCAATCTTTCGGGGCCTGGGACTCGTTCGCCCGCACCCGGAGAAGGTCAATGCGGATTGGGGTCCGACGAAGAAGAAGGCAAAGGGTAAGTAGAAAAGTTTAGGGGGGCCGCCCTTTCGGACGACCCCCCACCCACTTACCACCACCAACGACGACTAACCGAACCAGCGAAACAAACCGATTCATAGGTTTGTCTCACAACCCCAGGTATCCCACGCCCGGGGTCAAAGTCAGGATAGCCGAGACTGTGCCGGCTGTCAAGTGCCCGCAGAAGAAAAATAAAAGGGAGCCAAAATGAACCCCGAACTGCTCGTAAAACAGATCGAAAACCGACTTCGGACGGCGTGGGTCGATGTTTTTCTCGATGTACCGCTCACACAAAGCGTTCAAGACCCGATCATGGTGGGAGTCTACGACATTCGAGAAGAACTTGGGATTGCGACCGATACCAACCACAAAGACTGGACGATCGGACACATGACAAAGGGCACGAAGTATGTTCCGAACGCCGGTCCCTTCGATACGCTGGACTCGGCTATCGCTGTGCTGATCGGAATGATTGCGAACAATCGTACTGCTCGTCTGCTCGCAAAGATTGACTAAATGAAGTAGGTCAACCGGGCTCGCCAGCGTCCTATCTGCGTGTTATGCTCTCCGGGTAACCCTGTGCCCGGAGAGTACCCGTGAACGATCCGCTTGATTCTAACTACGGCCTGACTTTCGATCTTCCCCCGGATAGCCCCCACGATCCAAGCGGGGCTCCGGGTTACGCGCAGCAGGTACAGCAGCAGTTTTCGCAGCAAGTGATCCAGGGTGTGCCGCACACTCTCGCCACCCCGGCGCAGGAAGCCGCCGCTGCCGCCGCTGCCGGCCTTACTTTCATCCCGAATGGGGGCGACACAGCGGGACATTACGGCTCGACCGACGAGTACGAGGACGAGAGCGAAACCGGCTTCTTCTCGGGCTACACAGACGATGAAGATTTCCGCGAGAACTTGGAGTACGGCCTAATCGACAACGGCTTGCTTCTCTCTATGGCGCTCGCGGGTGTCTCCCTCGACGGCGAGATCGAAAAACGGACGGGTGTGACGGGTTACGGCGTTATCCTGGGCGCGGTACTTGGAAACGCTCTGGCCGACGCCCTCGGTGCCTCCCGCCAGGGAACCAAGGCGACAGTCGGTGCCTTCGTCGGCGCATTGATCCCGGTGATTCCGGTCGGTATCGCCCTCGGCATGAAGCGGGAGATCAAGGGCACTACACGGAACATTCTTCTCGGTACAAGCGTGGCTTTGCTCGTCGGCACAACCGCGATGAAGCACTACCGGAAGCGCAAGAAGTAAGGCCAAAGCGCCGGGGTTTGCCGTGCGTAAGAATACGGAAAATGAGCAGTACCCCTGGCTCCCGCTACCGTTTGTCGAACAGACGGTAGCGGGGGCTGCGCGCGTCGGAGCCTCCAAAGTGGCCCGTGGGGAAGTGCCGTCTACTGCAACCCGAGAGGGGTTTATGCAGGCGTACCGTGCGGTGAAAGGCAGCAAAGCCGGCATGGAAAAGCGGCAGGCAACCTCCAATCAGACTTGGGCGCAGCGCCGGCATGATTTCGTACACCGGCACATGCAACAGATTCGGAAGCGGGGAGAGCCGTTGTTCCTCGCTTCCGGTGAGCCGACCCGCCGACACTTCGGGCTGCTCATGTGGGCGTACACCCCGGATATTGCCGGCGTGAAGCGGTGGGTTCAGAGCCAAAAGAAGGTTGCGAACCGGCGGAACACCGTCAAGCCTCGACGCAATAACCCGTGGACGGCCCCTGGCCGCAAGGGAAGCCGGATTCAGACCGTTCTATTCGATCGAACACGGTGGAAGTTGACGGAAGCCCGCGAGTGGCTACGGGAGCACGGATTTCTACGACTCGGCGTGGATGCGAAGCCGAACACGCTGCGGTTCCGTCAGGAAGATCCTGATCTGTTTGCCCGTACCTCCTTTCGGACCATTTCGCTTGGGGCAAATACAGGTGTGCAGGCTGTCGTGGGCGTGCCCCTGTGAGCCGCAGCCCCACCGTAACGCTCGTCAAACCGGATGCGTTTGACGAGTACCGCTGGTGGGAGCCCCAACGGATTCACACAGATCCCCGCTGGTTCTACGGCGTAAAGAGCAACGCCGGGCGGGCGGCTACCCACCCTACACCGAATACCGTGGATGCTCCCCTTCGGGATTTGGTTTCTGCGTGTGTACGGGCGGGAGTAGCCACCCTCCCTTCCTGTGCGGGCCACTTCCCCTCGGAGCAGGGGCTACGGCGGGTCTATGCCGGCTTGCAGAAAGACGCAGAATGGGTACGATCTTATGGATTGACGCTTCGGTGTAGTGAGAGCGGAAGTCTGCAAGTTTACCGCAACCCCGCATGGACCCTCCCCGACTACGAAACATGGGCTGTACCCATACGACGGGACGCAGGTAACGGACGAATCGGGCTTGTGTTCAACGGGAGCAGCGACACCCCGGAGCGCATCCAGGCCGGGCTTGTCGGCTTGACCGGAGTGTGTACGCATATTCGACAAGCACACGACGGACAACGAATCACAGAGATCACGGTGAAGTCTCGCAATCGAAAAGAACGAGATTATCTGTGGTACGAGATTACTCGACGGCTCGCGGGAGTTGGCAAATCCGACCGCGTGTGATACGCTGGTCCATGAGGATACCAAAGTGCCCGCGCTACCTCCTGGGATTGAAGGATCTACTTCGCTCTCTCTGAACGAGAGTCAAGTAAACTACTTGCGCCGGCTGCGGGCCGCCGTACCGAGTAACATTCCGCTTTATGTCACATCGGCTACTCGGACGCCCGAAACCCAGGCTTCGGCCCTGGCGACAAAGCGGAACCTGGGGGACGATCTTTACAAACTCTACGCCAAGGGTAATCACGACATTATCCAGGCTCTTATGGCTGTACCAAACACCGTCGCAGATATGGCAAATGTTCTGCGGAAGTATGTCAGTCAGGGGCGCTACCTTTCGCGGCACATGCGGGGGGATGCGTTGGACTTGCGAAGCAAGACTCTGACGAGTACGCAGATCCAAACAGTTATGGCGGCTGCGAGGCAACTCGGGGCAAAGACAAAGTACGAAACCCTACCCCCGCACATTCACATCGAATCTATCGGACATACCGTTTCTGATGCTGTGCAGTACGCCCAAGACACAGCACAGCAGGCTCAATCGTCTGCCCGAGAAGCAGCAGCGCAAGCGCAAATGTACGCAGCGCAAGCAAGCGTGACGGCACAAGACGCTGCCCGCCGGCAGAAGAAACGCGCGGCGCGAGCCGCCGAAGCCCTGTACGCCCGCCGGCAGACCGTATACACTATCGGGGCCGCTGCGATCTCCGTCCTACTGGTGACTCTGTTTGTGTACCGTCAATACCGAAAGCAGGTAATCAAATGAACCGCCTTGCGTACAACCTTGATTATGTCATGCCCCGCGAGGGCGAAATGGCTCAACGCCAGTTGGCCGAAATCGCGGCGGACGCTACCGCGCTGCGCGCTGCCCTTCACCCCGACGACAACCTGCCGGCCTGGACGCAATACAAGATCAGTACGGCCCAAGATCGGCTTCATGCCGCCTCCGGCTATCTGCGCTACAAGATTGCTCGGATGAACGAGCAGAATGTCAATGTAAACTTGGGCGCGATTGACGAGTACCTGTCGGAATATGGAAACCCGACCGAAGGAAAGGGCAAAAAGGACAAGAAAGCAAAGGTAGAAGTACCTTTTCGGGATCAAGTAAAGCCTTATGTCCCGTGGATCGCCCTCTCCGGCGGCATCGTCGCCGTACTTTACTTTGGCTTCCGCAAAGACCCGCCGAAGGGCAAGAAAAAGAAGTAAGACACCCGCCCTGCCCCGAATCACCCTGCCCCAAATCAAACGAGAAGGAACCATGTACGACTACGGACGAATGGGAATCTACACAGGAAGCCCGCTGGACCTCGCGCTCGACCGGCTGGCTTTGGCCCGCTATGACGCAGGCGACTACGGGGGCAAGGAAGAACGGCAAGAACGGCGTATGGAGCGGCGGGCGCAGCGCAATAAGCGTCGGTTCGACCCTGCGAATCGTGATCGGTACAAACTCCGCAAGTTGGTAAAACAAGCCCTCGCCGCTTATGTCTACCAAGAGCAGGGCAAGAAACCTCGAAACTTCCGTGTATGGGGTGCGGGTCAGGGCAAGGCTGTTCGTGCCGGTAACCGCGCGCTGAAAGCAGGTAAAAGCCTAAAAGAAGCGTTGTTTATTGGCCTAAGTACCGTGCTGGGTGAGCGCAAGGCCAAGAAGTACGGCAACACGGCGATCCGGTTCTACATGGGGAAGGGCAAGAAACCGGGCTCCGTGGAGAAAAAAACGCAGACTCGTACTGCCTCTTTTACTCCCTCGTCCCCGGCGGTCCAAGCCGCCGAAGGCATGGACTACGAAACCTCGGAAGAAGCCGCCGAAGAAATGGACGAAGCGGGCTTGGACGAGTACGAGGACTTGGACGAGGAAGAAGGGTTGGGCTTGCCCTTCCTGTCTGAAATGAGCACCGGACATAAGGTGATTGGAGCCGTACTTTTGGGCGTCCTTGTGATCGAAGCAGCCCATCACTACAAGACCCGCGCTCGTCGGGGGAAGTGAAACATGCACTCGTACAACTGCGGCTGTGCCGCTTGTGAAATCAGTCGGATTGACGATGGTTATGGGGCCGCCGCCCGTCGTGGGGCCGCCGCGCCGGCCTATCGCCCGGCGGTTGCTTCCCGCCCTACCGTAACGGCCCGTCCTTCGGGCCAGCGGAGCGTATACCAAGAGGCTATGGCACGCGAATCTGCGCGTCCCTCGGGCCAGCGGAGCGTATACCAAGAGGCTATGGCACGCGAAGCCGCTCAACAATCCGGCCAGCGGAGCGTA
>Ga0172372_10006246_pt1 | contig 16271 bp, 7 predicted proteins | sample LakKiv5m_2_FD_114544 | JGI IMG/M metagenome (GOLD analysis project Ga0172372, IMG submission 114544) | Freshwater microbial communities from Kabuno Bay, South-Kivu, Congo - kab_092012_9.5m | ecosystem: Environmental > Aquatic > Freshwater > Lake | place: Democratic Republic of the Congo...
CTCTTTACCCTTGAATCGATATTCTAACTGATAGAAATACGTACCTGATGGAGCGTCTGGACCATCATTGTTGATCTGTCCGTTCCACTTAACCTTAGGGTCCTCACTCTTGAACACGCGCTCACCCCAACGGTTGAAGATGCGAATCTCGAAGTGATCTTGACCTTGCAATGGCACATCGAAGTAATCATTCTTACCGTCTTGGTTACCTGGTGTAAACACGTTGGCTAGGTAAATGAATAAGTCTACAACCACTGGCTTACATATGGTGTCTTCACAACCTGTAGAGTTCTTCGCAATCAAACAAACCCAATAGGTATTAGAACTGTCGTATGACCAGGTTACTTTTACATCCATAGATTTAGAGTTCTCAAGGAATGTCTTAGGGAAAGAATTCGCTATATCGTTTTGATGACCAAAACCCCATCTCCATTCAACACCGTTCACATCTTTACGAGTGAAGTAGAAATCAGGCTTATTCGAAGAGTCAATATCGAAATCTGCATAAACAGAGTCAACTAAGAAGGTCAAGCTATCCATATCGGATGGACACCAAGGACGAGGATGTTGTGGATCATAATCAGCGTAGTGATAAACTGTATATGTTCCTGGATCACTAAACACTCTAGAATATCTCTGCGAACCAGTTGTTACCGTGTCAGTTACGTAAGTTCCTAACTTCTTACTGTAGTGAACAAACTTCCATTTATATACTTTCAAAATGGTGTCTGAATTGTCGATGAACACGTTCGAATCACCAGGACAAATAGATGCTCTTAAGATACTTCCTCTGACAGAATCCCTCGGAAGCACCAAAACTTGGAATTTCTGTTGGAATGAGTTTGTATCAGGAAAAACGGCAGGGCAATATCTGTAGGTATTTGGAGGCAAGAACAAAGTATCATACTGCTGAAGGTAGATTTCGTACAATCCAGCTTTGTTGTAAGTATGCCAAACTTTGTTCTCTGTAGTATCATTCTTAATATTTCCATCTCCGAAGTACCAAGTCCAAACCGCACCTTTAGTTGCTGAGTCTGACAAGTTGCTAAATTCTATTGAATCTCCAACACAGATAGTTACAAAGTTTCCAGCTTTGGTGGTGTATTCGAACTTAGGACGAGGACCTGGAATTTTCACCCAACGTGAGAAGGTATCAGAACATCCTTGATCGGTAAACAATACATATTGAATTTTAAACCAACCATTTCTAGTGTACTTATGACCTATACGTGCAGGCAATCCTTCTCCATTAATCTTCAATCTTTCATAATAGTTATTGTAACCATCTCCCCAATCGATGTACCATTTATTCACAAAGTCACACGCCATAGGAGTGGCACCAGTACAATTCTTCATCGCCCAACTACATGGATCATGCAAAATCGAGCTATCAAAGAATTCAATAGTTGTATTACAACTTGGCACCTCTAAATTCAATCCAAATTTAACATCTAAACGAGTTACATATAAACGCTTGGTCATGGTATCCTTACAACCAGTGGAGTCACCTGCAATATTTCTGAAGGTGTAAACACCTGAGTCATTCTTGTAGTACAAGTCACTACCTCCACCCAATTGAATGTAAGGATTGTTGGTTGTACCCACAGAGGTACCACCGTATGGTGAACCTCCGAATATTGTTACTTTATTGTTTGTGTCGTCATCTGCTTTGCTCCAATCCCAACGAGTTCTGGGCTCTAAATTTTTACCATAACGATTTGCATCTTTCCAATAATCATACTGCGTTGGATTTTCTGTAGGATTTGGGTTCCAATAGTAATTCCAATCCCACTGACCATTGTTCTGCGGATCTACGTTGAAGTAACGATAATCAGGTGCAAATACTAGGCTTTCACCCTGATCTTGACAAACAATAGAATCTGTAAACTTGTCTTGAATCATGGCAAAACCCACAATGATTGGTTGTCCCCAAATAGCTTCACACTTTCCGTTGTTAGAAGTCATGCTCAAACTCATGATGTGGAAACCAGAGTGCTCAGGAACAAAACGGTAAGCCGCAATGTTCTTCTTAGTTGCTGGGTTCATCCATGAATCAATAGGGGTAATCACAGAATCTCTATGGTGCAACACAAAAGTTGAATCTGGATCTGGTACATAATAGTATCTGATGTCCTTACCAAATCCTGTCGTATCAATACAACCATATGCACCTGTCTTAGGTTGACCAATAACCCCAGTATCATTCCAGATCATTTTAAAGATTTGGGCATCTGTTAATGAGAATGGATCAAATCCACGATCTTCTAATTTTTTCTTGATGTTTTCCCAAACCTTAGAGACGTCAGCAGCTATGGTGTACTTTCTAATTTCGGCTGTGAAAATGGTATCTGGACCATCATACACTTTTGCTTGTCCATCAAACCAATCGTTTGAACATGCACCTTGATATGGTCTCTCACGGCCTCTAGTTTGTACTATATAGTTGTAGATATAATTTTTATTCTTACCAGGTACATTTTTTTGATAGTGGAAGTAATCTTCTTGAATGAATGAATTCCAACTTCTAGCATAATATGGACCCGCATCACCTGTTGACAACATCCATCTCATTGATTTCAAGTCGCGAGTATTGGTCTTATTTGCTGCAATTTCACGAACTATGATTTCATCCCACTTACATATTTTACGGAAACCGCTAGGACCAGGTACTGGCTTAACAATTTCAGAAGCAGGGTCAATCAATGGGAAACAAGCAAATTTATCATAATAATGGGTATCTTGACACAAAGGGCGTTTTCCGTTGTTTCCGTTCCATTTGGTCCACAATGTAGCACCAGGAACTTTTTGAATTCCATTACCCACTATTATACCAACTGTTACACATTGAGTTTTTGTATTACATACTCCAGAAGCTGGGTACTGCCATGAGAATCTACTTGGCACACTTCCACTCAAGTTGTAAGCGGTATTCCACCATGGAGCTGGAGGACTTAATGGACGACCACCTGGATTCAACCCAGCAAGTGGAACCCAACCGTTAGGGTTACAGAAGGTATCATAGTTGATTTGAACTTCTGAGAATGAACATCCAGGTTTCAAATCACTCAAAATAAATGTGACACCATAAGTTGGATTCGCTGCACCTAAACATTCAACGGCGTCTTTTATCAAACCACTTCCAACACCACCAGCATTGGCATGCAATAGAGCCAATTGTTTTACTGCTTCACTTTCGCACTTCAATACATGACAAGTATCCCAATGTGATAACCTTACATTGTTACAAGCTGGAATACGAGAGTAATACAACTCACGGAAACGATTGTAATTGATAAAGTAATCAAAACCTGCTTTACCTTGTGGTATGCGTTTGAAAGAATCAATGATATTCAACTTTTCTCCTTTTGCCCACCTGATTTTCATCAAATTTCTTGGCAAGGTGTCTCGTTTCAAATAAAGAGTATATAAAAATTCAAATGAATCTGTCTTACTCTTGACTAAAATATTCTGTTTAGGGCTCAATAGTGTGTCTCTAGGTCCAACTATCATCTTTTCAGACCCTTTTGTACCTACATAGATAGTATCTTTTGATCCCAAACGAACCTTAATATAATCTTCCATGTATCTTTCAGCAGGTCCAGTTACTTTTTTCTCCAATCTCCAAATTGGTTTAACTGAAGCTCCACTAGTTTTGTAGGTTGCAGAATCTTTTTCCCATCGGCCAGTCCAAACACCGGTTGCTTGATTAAACGAGTAATTAGGATTCCAAACAGGAGGAATAGCCATCAATGAATCAAAGTAAATATAAAATATAGAGTCTGCGAATACAGGTACTCTTTTACAAAGTCCGTTACTATCTATAAAAATCGCATCTTCCATCGGACTATTTTTGAAATCCGACAACATAACTAAATCCCACGAACGATAGTAATGGAAAGGAATGGAATCATGAGAATAGGCACAGTTTACAGTAACGTTTTTGTTTTTCACTACATCGGTGGTACATTTAGCACCGTAGTTATCTCCAAAATCCCAAAGTCGTACAACACAGGTTTTCTCACGTTTCAATGGGTCATTACCTCCACCTGGAGTTGCTCCACCCGATGGAACATAAACCGTAGAATCTCCTCTGGTATTTCTCTCTTTTCTTACAGGAGGCTGCCAAATTTGAATGGGTTTTTTAGTAGCGTTATTCCATTGGAAAGTATGTCCTAACGCAGTGGTGCCATTCTTGTAGAAAGTACTATCATCATCAGTGTAGTCCTTATCATTATGGTAAAATGTAGAATAGTTTCTAAATCCTACAGTATCCATCACATCTTTCGGACATTGATACACCTGCCAATCAGGGATACGATCACCCATAATATCTATGGTTGAACTTGGACCTAAAATGATGATGGTATCGTATACTTCTCTGTCACCACATATGGGGTGTTTGTATTGCAACTTAACCAAGAATGGGCCAAGACCCGTAAAATCATGACTTGGCGACCAGGTTCTATTGTTAAAGTTTTGAGGACCTGAATTCGGGTCACCGAACGTCCACAACAAACCACTCGCTCCTGAAGGAACAATATTGGTTCTGAAATCGATGGTTGGCTCAGAAATACATGTACTATCCTTGCTGGCTAAAATGATTACATTCGATGCAAACACGGTTGCCGTAGCAGTCATTGTAAATGAATCTTTACAACCATCTTTGGTTCTTATGATTAACTTGGAATTATAAACTCCTTGTCCATAAAATGTTTTCTTCAAATCAGGACCCCAAGTTTTAGATGTAATATTCGGATCACCTTCTATCAAGGAAGTTCCATCACCCCAATACCACCAAACTGAATCCACTGCATTTACGCCAATTCTTGACACATTTTTCACCAATGCAGTAACTGAATCACACTGAATTGGCTTGTTACTCGTGAATGCAGCTCCAATCTTTTCACGAACAAATACTGCACCTACTAGATTTTGAGTATCAATACATCCGTTTTTATCAATGGCTTCAACATATAAATCAAAAGACCCTCCTCGTACATCCTTGATAGAAAAACAAATCTGGTTTGGCAAAACAGACGGTGGAAAATCATAATCGAATAATTGACCATCTGAAACCAAGTATTGAGTTCTAACTACTGGTGAACCGCTTGGGGTTGTAGTGCTATCCATGAAACAGAACAAGTTGTTTTGAAAACATTGACTGTCCATAGTAACAATGCTCAACTTGATCTTTGGTTTCTCCTTGATCACCAAATTTACTGTGCTGGTACATTGCTGACCATTTGACAAAGTGGTAATGTAAGTCGCCTTCGCATTACCTGCCTTTGAAAAGGCAAAGGTTGCATTCTGGGGACCGTTGTTGGTAAAATCTGTACCACCATCGTTGAATATCCATTTGTGGTTACTGCCTTGAGCACTTCCCAAGAAAGTGATTGGTGCGCCTACGCACAAACTACCGTCGAAGGTGATGTTACAAGTTTGAGCTTTCAGTTGAAAAACTGAAAAAACCGTCACCACGAATAATGACAGCAAGCCTTTCAGATTTGAGGAAAATCCTTTCATAATTGAACGTTTTTCTGCTAAAATGTCAAAAATAAACGATTTGCGTCGGAAACCCAAAGGCCAGACGTCGTTTGTTATTGTATATTTACTCATTTTCATGTTTTATCTAATTAAATTTAACACCCATTGATCCACTTCTGGTTGTTGTGAGTTCTTATTTTTTGTTTTCAAAATAACCCTGTACGTTCCCGGTGCACATGGAATTCCTAAATGATCTCCTGCCCATCTTCTATTACCATCAGTGGTTCCAAAAACCTTCATTCCTGCTCGGTTTAGAACAATCATTTCTTGAAATTCACCCGATTTTATTTCCACAAAAAAGGAATCATTCATACCATCTCCGTTTGGTGTGAAGACATTGGGTTTAACGTCATTTTGAACATTCAATTGTTCAGGCAAACCAAAGGTTTGTACTTCCATTTCATCTTCCCCTGCCTCATCTTTTTTGACATTATTCCGACTTTCTTTGTTTCTAAAGACTTGAACTATGGGTCCCATTTCTTCCATAGGTGGCCTGTCCACTTCAATACTTTGATCTTCCGAAAGATCTGTCATTTCCTCTTTCTGAGGTTCACCGAAACTACATTTTACCACATTTGAATGTGACTCAATGATCATGGAGTCAGCAATATTTGGTGCACTTTCAATAACCTGAAGGGAAATCCCTTTTTCTTCTTTCTGTTTTTCGGGGGATGTTTTGACCAGTTTCTGTTCATCATTTCCCAACCAAATCACACCGCCAATGGAAAGTCCTATAACCGCAGCCATACCAACCACTTTCAAACCTACGGCATTACTCCAAATAGACGAAGCCGTTTGACCCACAACATGTTGTGAAGCACCCGAAGCCAAATTACTTTGAACCGTTTCCAAAACACCAGTTGGTGCGGGAACTTCGGCATTTGCTAATTTCGACCGAAATAATTCATCAATATGTTCCATGCCGTCAGTCATTCTTCAATCGTTGTTGGAGCCATTTTCTAGCCTTAAAAAGTTGTGTTTTACTGGTACTTTCTGAAATCCCTAAAGCACTCGCAATTTCATTGTGCGTAAATCCTTCAATAGCGTACAAGTTGAAAACCGTTTTGTAGCCTACGGGCAACTTAGACAATAACTTAAGTAAATCTTGGGTTTGCAGTTGATCAGCAGCGGTGTTAAATTGAACCTCCAAAGACTCATTTGCGGTTAAATCGTCAAAAAGCTTCGATTTATCTTTTCGAATGGCATCTAAACACTGATTTACGGTTACACGCTTCATCCAGCCCTCAAAAGAGCCTTCAAACCTAAAATCAGGCAGCTTCTGAAATATACGAATGAATGAATCTTGAAACATATCTTTGGCTTGGTCATCTGAGGAAGCGTACCGACAACAAATGGCAAAAAGTTTGGGCGAAAACAACTGATAAAGCTGTGTTTGCGCCGATGAAACTCCATCGATACATTTTTTGATCAGCTCCAGTTCTTGTTCCGTACTCAGTGACATTTGATAGGTTCATTTCCTCAAATTTCCCTTAAGATGCAATCAAACTTCTTAAAGTTGTCTAAGGGATACTAATTTTTTTATCAAGCATTATTCGAGTGATGTTGAAGGTTGCATCAATGAATAAAGCTTTCAATTGTGCATTGCGTTCAACACCAAAAATACACTGTTCCAAAACGTGTACTAACTTTTCAATTTGTTCCAAAGATAAATTCAATTTCTTAAAACTTTCAACGAACTCCGCCTCCCTCCCTGTCCATGTATTCAACTCTGGTACATGTGCAACTACCATGATTGACCGAGTAAGAGCTAAACCATAAGATAAGAAGGCCTTAATTCCTTCTTTGCCCATAACCGACAATTCATCAACCCAAACATTGGCTTCAGCTGGTTTTACTCTGTAGCACATGGCCATCCAATTTCTCCACAATTCGAAATATGGACTTTCAACTCCTTGCATTAAATCAACCGCATTGATAAAATCACCGTCTGACATCAAAGCAATTCGGGTTGATTGATCTTCATCCATTTGATGTTGAATTTTCAAATACTCTTTCAACTCATTGCCATCAATGGGGGGTATCCTTACAGCTTGTGTTCGCGACAAAATGGTAGCTAAAACCTTTTCAGAACTTTCAGCTACCAACAAAAACAATGTATTTACTGGAGGCTCCTCTATTATTTTTAGCAATATATTCCCCACATCACCCAAAAACTCTGGAAGCCAAAGAATCAGAACTTTATATTCCGACTCAAAAGCCATCAACGATAAACTCTTAATGATTTCTCTGCACTCAGCAACAGGAATATTTCCTTGCTTTTTCTCAGCACCCAAATCCTTCATCCAAGAATTATAATCAATGTAAGGATTTGCCAAAAATGATTTCCGCCAAGTTTCCATATTCTCAGAGGCAATTTTTCCCTTATCGGAAGAAAACGGAAAACTGAAATGTAAATCAGGATGGGTTAATGTTTCATACTTTCTGCAAGAGCTACAAATACCACAAGAATCATCTTCCAATCTATTCTTACAAGAAACATACTGCGCATACGCCACAGCCAATGGAAGTCCACCGTAACCAGACTTTCCTAAAAACAACTGAGCATGAGGAATTCTTCCAGCAATCACATTGCCTCTCAACTTGTCTTTCAAAGTTCTGTGCCCTATGATTTGAGAAAACTTCAAGTAAAAACTTATAGAAAGCGCTTGATTTCTTCGGCAATCTGCACCAATTCATCCGTAGAAGGTTTCAATTTAGGACGAGTAAAGTTGATATCTCCTACTTCATTCAATGGCACCAGATGAATGTGAGCATGGGGGACTTCCAAGCCAATAACCGATACACCAACTCTTTTACATGAAATGGCTTGCTTAATAGCATTGGCAACTGGTTGTGTAAATGACCATAACGCTGATAATTCATCAGCAGGCAAATCATAAATATAATCTACCTCTTTCTTGGGAATGCACAGAACATGCCCCATGACCAATGGCATGATATCTAGAAAAGCCAAATGATGCTCATCTTCAAATATTTTATAACAAGGAATTTCGCCTGAAACTATTTTTGAGAAGATGCTGCTCATAAAAGGGATTATATAGAAATATCTAATATTTCAAGCTTCACAATTCCCGCTGGAACTTGAATCTCCACAACATCTCCTTTGGCTTTACCCAAAAGTCCTGAGCCGATAGCACTTTTAACTGAGATCTTGTTCTCTTTAAGATTGGCTTCGGTTTCAGAAACCAATTGGTATACAGCCTCTTTTCCAACGTTGTGATTCTTCACTTTCACCTTACACAATATACTCACTTTATCCGTGTTCAATTGTGAACTATCAATCACTCTCGCATTTGCTATCAAATGCTCCATTTGTGCTATCTTATCTTCCAAATGTCCTTGAGCTTCTTTTGCTGCATCATACTCAGCATTCTCAGAAAGATCACCTTTATCTCTGGCTTCAGCTATCGCTTGAATAATTTTAGGACGTTCTACGTGCTTCAAATTGCTCAACTCAGCCTTCAAAGCATCTAATCCTTCGCGTGTAAAATATTGTACGTCACTCATAACAAATCATTTATTCTTTGGGTTTAATGAAAAAAAAAGTTGCACCAACAATTCTGCTGATGCAACATATTCAAATATAATAATAAATCTTAATCTTCTGAACCTAATCCAATGCGAATTCCAAAAGAATGCACTCCATTGAAAGGATTGGTTGCACGATAATTATAATCTAATGATACCACATTGCCATCCTTACCATGCCAATCATAACTCAATCCAGCAAATGGACCTGTAAACGCCGAAGGACGAGTCTCTTCGTTAAATATTCCTTCTTGGTAGCAATATCCGCCTCTCAACATAATCATATCTTTATAAGCATATTCCAATGAAAGGGTAGTTTGATTGGTAGTAAATGAATGGTTGGTAAAGGCAAAACCAACGGTTAAGCGGTTATCATACAGACCCTGAACTTTGTCTAAACGCAAATCATAAGAAGCCGCAATATTCAATAATGCAGGCAACTTAACAACATCGGTTTTGACTTGCAATGTTTTCTCAAAAGTTCCGTTTTGCAAAGTAGCTTTATAACTTAAACCATCGCCGCTGTAGCTCATATCTGGCCCGATGTTTTTCACCGAAACCCCAAACTTGAAATCATTTCTTTTCAATTTCGATGCATTTGCAAACAAGGTGGTGGTATATTGAACTCCAGCATCCAAGGCCAAACCTGAAGCGCTAGCATCAGGAATTCCTTCTGTAACCATACGTGCAGTAATACCAGCCGAAATACTATTACTAAAGCTCTTTCCGTATGAAACACCAATATTGGTCATATTCACTCGGTAAGTACCAATTCCGCCGTAGGGATTGTCTTCGGTTGTTATTTGTATGGGTTGTACACCAAACTGCATTACTTGAACCCCTAAAGTCCCTGCGGTTCCGTCTTCTCCCATCTTAACTGCAAAACCAAGGTTGTTAATGCCAATTCCAGAACCCATCAACCACTCTGTTCTTGCAAAAACCAATTCTGTCTTGTTGGTCATACGATCCAAACCACCCACGTTCATGAACATAGCTTCTGAACCTCTAACTCCACCTGCACCTGACCAACCTAAACCGCCGGAACGTGCCCAACCATTAATAGTCAATTGCATTGCTCCCGCTTGTCCTTGTCTTTCAGGGTTTCCAGCAAAAGCTGAATTAGCCACCAATCCCAAGCAAAGGGCAGAAAAACCAGACTTTATATGTGTTTTGTTAAATTTCATTTTTATCAATCTTAATCTTTAAAACTATTAATACGAATCCAAGTCAATGGCATGCATAATACCGTACCAACGAACTACTTTTTCACCTAAACGAGGCGCTTTAACGTGTATCAAATACAGACCGCTCGCAATAGGTACGTTATTCTGATTCTTCAAATCCCACTCAAAATAAGTACTCTCATCGGCTTTTTTAATCTTACGAATAGTATTACCTGCCATATCAAAAATAGTGATGGTGCACTCCGGAGGAAGATTGGTAATTTTCACTCGTGAATCAATTGGACTGTTTTCGTATTTGCTGTAACCTCTGTAAGGATTTGGCACTACGTTAACCATATCCAAATTCTTGGTTCCAATCTTGTCAGAAACTTTTGGCGCTATTTCAGCACCATCAAATTCGTACATAGGACGATCGTTATTTCTATTATCTCCGGTATTAAATGTCGTATATGCTTTTGACACTCTTACATTAATTGTTACCTCTGTTGGAGGAATACCGTCTTTCATGCTAAAGCCAGGAGCCAAATAGGTAGGAATTACCCAGTTAACTTGAGACAATAAACGAACCTTTTCAGTATTTACAGGGTTCCCACCAGCTGTAGATGACTGCAATCCTTTACGGAAACGATCAAAGTAAGTGTCTTCTGGACCGTAGTATCTTTCACCAATCACATTTCTTGTGATACCGTGTCTACCAGTTCCGAAAATATAAATGAAGTGTTTACCACCTATTGCTGGATAATTTCCATTGTCATTGTACACTGTTGACGTTGGATTCCAAATCATGTCGCGACCATTCTCACCTGGAAGGTAACTATCTTCTCCAAAACCAATGTTCAAACGCTCTCCAGTTTCTAGGTTGATTGCATAACCTGGGAACCAACTCAAACCTTGACTTCCCGCTTCATCGGCAAAGTTTTGGTCTTTAGAAGTACCCCAACGCATATTGAACTTAGACATGTTGCCTTCAGTTCCACTCTTAACCTCATCATCAGCCATCTCCATAACTACTGCACGAGTCCATTTTGATTTATCAGGAGTAATTACCAATTGGAAACTATTCAACTCAGCCAATGGATTCTGCAACCAAGTGGTGTTACCACTCCATGCAAAACCATAAGTGTTTTGACCCGTTGTAGCACTGTACTTTTCTCTGGCAGTAAGTCCATAAGGAGCAATTCTACCATTCCAAATACGCTCGTAGGCTTGACCTGGATCTAAAGGATTACCATCAGATGCTAAGAAATCAGAAGTATAGCCATTGAAAGTTGCACCCCTACCAGCATTACCAGATCGAATCCAGTTATTGAAGCCTTGAGAAGCATCATTATCAACAACTGCTGTTAACCATTGCCTTCCATTGTCTGCCCATTTCACGTCCCAATTAATGAAAGAATTGGTTGGATCTGCCGTTGCATTTTCCGCCGGATTATAAACCTGATTGATTTCAACACTCAGTCCCCAATCAGCCAACGTCTCCTTGGTAGTATTGTATTTACCCGGACGACCCTGAATGGTTTCAAATCGAGTACCTATGGTAGTATCCGAGAAAATAGTATCCAATCTAACAAGACCATCTACTGTATCTTTTTTAACCAAGAACCAATCTGTATTGCGAGTCATCGAATCACGCAAACCAGTATTGTTTGAAGGTTTGCGCTCTTTTAATACCAATTCGAATTTCGCATTAGGAACTTTCAGAGGGTCAATCACTTTGATATTCACCGGACCTGCACCACCAACATACTTCGGTTTTGCAGAAAACCCAGACTTCAAAATATCTGCTACTGTTTCTTCGGTGAATTCCAAAGACATCCCTCCGTTACCACGTCCGCTGATTCTAGTCAAACTTGGACCAGCACCATAAGCACTTTGCAATTCAGTACCAAAGTTTTCCGGTTCTGTAGCATGAGGAGTAGCTCGATAAACTTTAATATTTCTTCTACCTGCTAAGAATTGGTTAGGGTCAATTTGCAATGTATCATCGGACAAAATCGCATAACTCAGAATCATGTAATAATAATTTCTGAAGTCAATCAAGGATGTATTCGCATTTGTTGCAAACAAGTCATTCTTGATGCTGAATGAATGCCTAACACCTTTGTCAGCTCCATCTACCTTTTCCACAGGTACCATTTGTGATAACTTAGGGTCAAACACCTTATTGATGATTTGTCCGCGGTTATTCTTCATATCACATTGGAACAATAAACGTGCCTTATCAATGTTATCTAAGTCACCTGTATTCACCGTTGCATCTTTCAACTGATAAACCAAATAACCTTCAAATTTGTAGGTCAATTCTTTGTTGTTCGCGTCTTTGTACTTCTCAGTGTAGTTCTCAACTTTATCTGAATTGGTATTCAAGAATTTCAAAACCAATTCTTCTTTCAGTTCCTGAATCTCAATATCAGGCGCATTTGGACCATCCAGAATCTTAAAGTTGTTGTTGAACAAGGTCTGAGCTTTGTCAGAAGCTAATTTCAGCAACTGCAATGAACCCGCAGCTCCTTGACAAGGTGCACCGGCACCACCACTGGTGGTTCTAGCCCAAACAACACCAACGGTGATTCTTTGAACCTGTCCAGGACGTAAGATAAATGGACCCGTAGATTGCAAGAAACGACGGTCAGCAGGACGGTTACCCGCACTTTTTTCATCCCAACATTCTCCAGGAAAATCAGGATCAGTTCCACCGGAGAACATGTAATTGGTTTGACGAGTTCCGCCAAAACCGTTACCACCGAAGGTCACGTTTTGACCTTGCTTCCATTTACCTCTCAAGAAATTATAAAAACTATTTGGGTTTCCTCTATCTGGGTTACCAGAAACCGGATCTGAGTTATTGTTGTAGTACATAAAGTGACTCATACCCATCTGTTTACCAGCTGTATCTGTTGGTCCTTCAAAATAGTCAACACCAACAGTCGGTGGATTCAAGCCATAGCCTAATACTCCCTCATCATCATCATCACCATTGAAGCAATATCCTAAAGAACGTCCAACATCACAACCCACATAGTCATCAGCATAGTTACCCAAATCGGCGTCTACCCATTGTCCCATGTAACAATCATTCACAGTAGTGAAACCGCGGTTGATGATTTTAGTGGTGTAGAATGTCATGTTATTTACCTCATCATTGGTAGCAAATGCGAAAGCAGTTGTTTGACATTCAATACCGATGGGTTGACCTGTAGACTCAGAGTGAACGTTACCCTTGTCGTTATATACCCACCAAATAAACATGTCTGGTTGTCTATCAACACCATTTTCAACTGCAGGTCTGCGCTCATCTAATACGGGGTGTTCACCATCAAATGGATTGTATACTCCATCGTTATTCACCACTTTGTAAGGGGCTAAATAATCAGATTCAGCACCTAGCTTAACTGAACGATCGCTTCCACCGGGCCATTCTCTAATACCCGCGCTAATATTTGTATACTTTGAATTTTCAAAATCTTCCAATTCATCACGCGTCACTTTCCACATACGGTCATAAGACTTACAACGCAAAGGATCAGTTGAAGCTGTAGTTGTATCTAGTGGACCTGGCCAAAAGTCTGATCCAAACTGACGGTAAGTCATTGCAGCTAATTTCAAGTTTCCACCGTTGTCTTTTCCACCAATCCAAATGGCACCTGAAAACAAAGAGTGTTTTCTTACCGCATTGGGGTCATTCACTTTAGGTATTTCATATTTGGGATTGTTTAAGTCCCACCACATATCACCACCGTTCAATAATTTAGTACGAACGTTATTGATGTCTAAGTCAGCCGATTGCGAAGCAGGTTCACACGTGTTTGCCAATGAACCAGCTCGCTTGCTTACTTTAAGTGTAGTACGACCATTGATATTCTCAATGGGTCTAGCAAACACTTGAGTTGCAACAGCAAATCCTAACGCTATAATTCCTAGTTTTTTCATTTTCTAATTTCCCTTTCCAAATATTAATTCAAGCTAAAACGAACACCTAAACGGATGGTTCTTGGAGCATTCCAGTTACCAGTTTGAGAATTTAACAACAAACGATACAAATCAGTATAGGACTGAGCATCAATCTGTGTTTTAATCAACAATTGACCTTGAGGTGAAGTCAAGAATCCATCATCATTGGGTTGCCCAGTGTACGGGAATACACCCAATACATTCCATGTGTTCAACAAATTATTCACCCACAAGAAAGCAGTAAATCTCAAAGGATTCTTAGCATCTCCGCGGTTTAGCTGGAATGCTTTAGATATATTAATGTCAAAGTTATACTGCCAAGGCAATCTAGCCCCAAATGGTACACCTTTAATTTGCGCACGATCCACTGCACCAATCTGAACCGGGCGATTTGTTGGAGTGTAAGGACCACCACTGTAAGTGTTTCCAATTACGTTGAAACTGGTGAATTTGAAGATTTCTTTACCAAATACAATTGGACCCTTGTACAAGTTCTTCTTGTTCAAATCTCTTCCTCCACCCCATTCCCAAGTGGCACTCATCTTCAAGTTATGACGAATGTCTAATTCACCCAAAGGAATGACGTTTCTTAAGTTAGGTTGGTTACTTGCAATCAAAGTTGCTTGAGAGCTGATGTTAGATCCAGTTCCATCGGCAAATTGCAACATGTAACTTGCTGATAAGCTTAACGGACCGATATCTCTAATGCTGAAATTGCCTCTGAAACCTGTAATGGTAGCAAAGTCAATGTTACGATAAGTAATGTAGGTTACAGGATAACCTTGGTTGATTTGGTACAAACCGAAATCATTTCTAATTTCTGAATAAGACGCACTCAATTCCAAACCTTTATCGCCCTTACGTCCAAAGATTTGCTTATATCCAACTTCATAGTCAGTTTTCAAACGAGAGTTCAAAGAACCGTTTGCCAAAGTAGAACCTTGTCTGAAACGTAAATAATAGATATCATCAATGGTAACAAATGAAGCTCCAGCATTTGGACGTTGAGCTAATATATCATAACTCACATAAAAAGTTTTCTTTTTAGGTTCCAATGGGAAAGAGAACCATATACGGGGCAACAAATTTACCGCTGGTGTATAATCTACAAACGTTTTGTCTGTAACCTCTTGCTTGTTGTAATCTACCAAGTAAGGTGCAATTCTGCCGTTTGAAGTTTGGTTAGCCAACAATTCAGGGTTCTTCAATTCTGAACCATCAGCGTTGTACCAACGATCACCTTCACGGTATCCAACAATTTTAGTTGGAGACTGCATATCATTTACATATACATAAGCATCTTCAGAGATATTTGTGGGATGATCAATGGTCAAACCGTTGATATTAGAAACCTCTGCAGCCGTTCTGATAGGATACAAACTGTAAGGATCTTTCAATACAATTTGGTTCGCATCGTAACGCTCCATACGAAGTCCAACACGGAAAATCAAATCCTTAAATTGGAATTGGTCTTGCAACCAAGCAGCAATATAAATGGGCTGGAAAGCTCCAATAGTTCTTCTATCAGGATCATTCAAGAATTGATTGATAGAAGGCTTTCCTCTAACAATATTTCCAAGGTGATCGTATCCAAAGTAGTTCACATATCCATTTCCGTTGTTTAACAACTCGTTGGCGTTGAAGTCCTCCAACTTAAAATCACCAGGTTTGTAACTGTTTACATTGATAAAAGTTTGCTCGTTAACCAAATTACCATAAACATCTCTGCCGCCTTGAGAAATCAAACGATTTCTGAACGCTCTATCGAAATGAGATTGCTCGGCAAGATTTACCAATCTGTTATAACGCACAGTATCTGTGAAAACACCATTTTCGTCGTAGGAAAGAATTGGATTATTTACATCAAGTTCAGAAATGTGCTTGTTCATTAACTGACCCATCAAAATCCATAAACCGTTTGCATTTAAACTGTAACCACGGTTGATGTTTTGCTCGTAGTAAAATCCAGCTTGTAAATCATGAGGAGTTCTTTCACGTCCACCCACTGTTTTAGGTTTCACTTGCATTTGTCCTAATGCAAAC
>Ga0172372_10006248_pt1 | contig 16267 bp, 4 predicted proteins | sample LakKiv5m_2_FD_114544 | JGI IMG/M metagenome (GOLD analysis project Ga0172372, IMG submission 114544) | Freshwater microbial communities from Kabuno Bay, South-Kivu, Congo - kab_092012_9.5m | ecosystem: Environmental > Aquatic > Freshwater > Lake | place: Democratic Republic of the Congo...
ATTTCTATTATTATCTCTTGTTTTTAAGAAAAATCTTACATTTCCTATTCCTGTATTTTCTAAAATAAAATCAGTATGTGTTTCATCTCCACTAACTGTATCTTGACGATATATGTGAATAGAACCTTGAGGATTTGTGGTTCCTATACCAACTCTTCCACTAGAAGTTGTGGTAATAATCGTTCCACCAGTTCCAACATTTAGTGTTGCTGTTGTTATAATACCAGAAGCATTAATATTTCTGACGACTGCTAAATCATTTTCAGTAAATTGAACAGCACCCGCAGCAAGTCTTGTGCCTGATGGGAATTGAGTGCTGCCAATACCAACAGCATAATTAATTAACCAAGCATCAGTATTGAGTCCAGTAAAAGAACCAGACTTAAACCACATAATCTTCTTATATGTGGCAGGATTAGTTTCAATACCAGCAATAAAAAGATTAACTAATGGAGTGCCTTCTGTTGATGCAATTGCAATACCACCGTGATTGGCAGTATTATCAGTAGAAACATCATTACCAAGTGCATCAGTTCTATATCCAAGAACGATGTCTGGGTCAAATATATTCAGAGTTTGGGAGAAGATTGTTGCAGAAGTTCCACCAATCGTGATGTTACCATTAATATTTAAGTTACGATTGACTTGAAGATCTCTTGTAACTGTTACATCTTGTGGTGCAGTTAGCTGGTTTGGAATACTTAAGGTTGGAGTAGAACCTTCACCAGTGCCGCCAGTAACTGTGATTTGATTTGCGGTTCCGGTGATATTGGTTACATAATCACCGGTCGTATCAGTTCCAAGTCCAACACTATTGGGTTGAATTGTTGCAGCAATTGATACATTTGTAGTTCCATCAAAAGAAACAGAACCTGCAACATCACCCGTTAATGAAATTGTTCTTGGAGTAACCAGTTGAGTTGCTGACGCTGCGATACCAGTTAAAGCACCAATGAATGTTGTGGCTGTGACGACACCAGAAAATATTCCATTATTTGCAACGTATAAGTCTCCACCAACAAAAAGATTACCGCCTGTTGTTGTAATACCACCAGAACTTGCAAGTGTACTAATACCAGCAACAGAAAGATTACCAAATAAAGTAGTTGGTCCACTTAAGTTTGATGGGCCAGGAAAGACTGTAAGTGCATCAACAACAGCAGTAGTTACAACGTCAATACCTTGTAAGAAAGTAGAAACTCCAGATACTCTTAATGAACCAGTGCTTGTAAGACCAGATACTACTAGTGAATTTGTTGTTGTAACTCCAGAAACTACTAATGAACTTGTAGTTGTAAGACCAGATACTCCTAGTGAACCAGTTGTTGTAATACCAGATACTAATACATCACCAGAAACGTGAAGTCTGCTTGTTGGATTTGTAAGACCAATACCAAGTTTATCAGAAACATAAGCACCACCAGATACTTGAAGTGGTTGTGATGTAGTTCCTGTTGATACTGAAGTTCCTACAAGAACATTACCTCTTACTGGACTTAAATACGTATTACCATCATTTAAACCAATAACAACAGCATTGTACTCTGTTGATGTTCCTATTGGTCTTGCTTTGACTACAAAACAGTTTGCATCAGCAAAAGAACCTGGATTTCTTGTATCTAATCTAAAAATGCCGCCTGCCCTTGCAGTTTCAATACCCGTAATTTGAGCGCAGTTAATTCCATAAGATAAAATTTCACCATTTACTTCAGTGAATAATGCAGAAGTAACAGTTCCTAGACCAGTAAATATAATTCCAGCATCTGTACTCGCACTACCATCTGTAATATCACCAAGTCTTATATCACCATCTGCAGTGTAAATGTGTAAGGGTTTTGTTGGGTTTGTGGTTCCAATACCAACAGAACCAGAAACATAAGCACCACCAGTGACTTGAAGTCTTTGTGATGCTGTTCCTGTTGATGTCCCACTACCAATAAAGACTGGTCCGTTTACAAAGGTTGTAATACCAGTTATATTTCCATTTCTTGCGGTAAATTCATCAAATACTAAATCATCAGCAACATATAAATCTCCACCAACATATAAATCTCCACCAGTAGTTGTGACCCCAGTAAATGTAGATACACCAGTTACAATTAATGTTTGTAGTTTTGTATTTCCAACTACCTCAAACTTTGTACTTGGATTGGTAGTACCAATACCAATACTTGGAATACTTGTGGTTGCAATGCCAACATTTTTATTAGTATCATTAACACTAACAAATGAAGCAAATTGTGAAAGTTCTCTATTTATCGACATTTCTCATTTGTTGGATGTTACTTCTTACCGGTATTTATCAATTAGTAATTGAGTTGGCAGCAATCTTAATCGTATTATTTCTATATGTTGGAGTGAATACTAATTGGGCATTAGAACCTGAAATATCAGCATTAAAATTTCCAAGAATTTCATTATTTGCAACGGTTCCAAACTCAATATAATCACAAGATGTGTTTGCACTTCCAACAGATTGTAAAATCATTACATCACTGAATTGATAGTTATTAACAACTACAGATGATATAAATGTAAATCCAGTACCTACATTTGCGCCATCAAAATTGACTGCAGTTAATATACTTGTTGCAGTATAACCAGAACCAGGAGATACAATTGATACATTAGTTATTGATCCTCCAATACTTGCGACTGGTACATTGGATACAAATAAATCATCACCAACCTCTGTTCCGGTTAATGTTCCAATTCCAACACCAGTAGAAATTCCAAGACTATTAGAAGTTAATGGTATTGCATAATAAATTAGAGTACTTCCAGTTGTAGTCACACCAGGACCAGGAAGAATACCTGGGTAACCTAATGATGCAGTTGCTCTTGCAGTTGTTCCAATACCAATATTAGGCGTACTAAATGTGACTACAGCAGAAGCAGCAGTTGTATATCCAATACCTAGATTTACAAGAGAAATTGTACTCACTCCAAATCCAACAGTTGCAGAAGTACCAACTGGATTAAATGATGCAATTGGACTTGCTGCTAAATCAGTTGCAGTGTAACCACTTCCGGGATTAGTAACATATACATTTGTGACTAAAATAGTAGAGACTGTTGCACCAACACCTGACCCTGGTGCTAAAGATGGGCTATTAAAAGAAATTGCTGGGACACTTATACTATAACCAATTCCTGGGTTTGAAATTCTTATTTGAGTAATTCCAACTCCTACTGTACCAACCGCAGTGCTTGCAACTCCAACAGGACTTGAGACAGTTACAGTAGGTATTGAGGAATAACCAAACCCCGGATTTGTAATTGTAACATTAATAAATGTCACTCCAAGACCAGTAGTAACAGAACCACCAGAACCAGTAAGTCCATCAACTGCAGTCACTGCAATTCCTGGTGCAATATTATATCCAGAACCAAATCCAACTACATTCACTCTACCAATACCCATTGCTACCGTAACACTAGCACCACTTCCTACAGATGCAAGAATTTGAGGAGTTGGGACCAGTGTTGCACCAAATCCAGCATTATTAACCGTCACATCAGTAACTCCCATTTTAGTAATGGTAATACCAGCACCTGTTCCACCACCACCAGTAATTGTAACGGTAGGAATATTAATGTATCCAGAACCTATATTTGTGATTATAAAATCTTCAAGTGCTCCACCAGCACCAATTCCAGTAAATGTTCCCGTTGCAGAATTAATACCAATACTCGGCATACTGAAGATAACATTAGGTGCTCCACTATATCCATTTCCACCAGAGATTATAATATCATCAGAAGTCACTCCAAGTCCTACGGTTGCCGCAAATCCAGTAACTGTAGGTGTGAGTGCTAATGTTGGTGAAGAAGTATATCCAGTACCAGCATTTACAACAGTAACTGTACTAACTCCTAGTGTAGAAATAATTGTTGCAGTATTAATTCCAACATTAGGAGCACTAACGGTAAGTAAAGGAGGTCTTGTATATCCAATTCCCGATGTAATATTAAATTGAGTTGATATACCCAGACTATTCACAATGGCAGTTGCAGTATTAATACCAACTTGAGGTGCAGAGAATGTAAGAATTGGGAAATTGCCAGAAGTATATCCAGAACCTACATTTGTAAATTCTATATTAGTTACAAATACATTTGATACTGATAAGGATGCTCCTACTAATGCAGACCCACTTACAGAGATAGTAGGAATAGGATTATATCCTGAACCACTATTTGTAATCGTAATTGTAGAAATTCCAAATCCAACCAACCCTACTGTACTACTACCAACACCAACTGGACTATTAAATGTTACTGTTGGAATTGTTGTATGAATTCCAGGTGTATTAATAGAAATATCTGTTACTATCATAGTATTGACTACTGCAGTTGCGGTGCTTCCAATACCAGTTACACCAGAAATCGCAGGATTATTAGTGGGATTTGCAATAGTAATAGTTGGAATTGCGGTATAACCAGAACCTACATTTGTAAGAGTTAGTAACGTAACTTTTGAGTTTTGTGCTGGAGTTGCTGGAATTGCACGGTTGAATAAAACGGGTGTATTGGTTGATATTCCAGAGACATCTGATGAGGTATTAAAGGATCCATTTGAAATGGAGTCAATATTAACTCTTAATGCTGGAATAACATTTATATTTGCTCTTGCATCAAGACCAGTTCCAGAACTTGTACTTAACAGAACATTAGTATAACTTCCAGATGCATATCTTGTTCCACCCTGAAGACTTCCAACTGATCTAGAACTTGAGGATGATGCACCACCAACAAGTTGTCCCGTGCAAGTTACCTGAACATTGCATTTTGTACTTCTAAAAGTATTTGTATCAAAAGCATATAAAACTTGATTCGCAGTGGTTGCAGTAGTTGTAACTTGTGTATTTGCAAATTGTGGTGGAAGATATTCATCTACAAAGGCTAATTGACCCAGATATTGATTGAGAGAGACCTGTGAGGCACCGTAACCTACATCTGCTTGAGTTACTACATTCCAATACTGTCCATTAAATTCTTCTGTAATTGTTCCACCAATTGCCAATGTAGATTGTGGATTTGTGGTTCCAATACCAAGATAATTTAATCCTGGATTATAAACCAATCCATTAGTATCTACTTTTAGGAGTGCATTATTTATAGTCTGTTCTGTAAATGTTGGATAATAAAGTGAAGATGCCTGTGTAACCGCAATTCCAACAGAGTTTGCAGAACCAACTGTAACTGCACCAGGAGCACCCCAAGTAGGAGAACCTACTCCACCAGAAAGTAATACCTGACCTGATGTTCCACTGTCATTATTAACGTATAACTTACCAGAAAGTGCAATATCTCCACGAGTATCTAATGCATATTGAGGATTTGTGGTTCCAATGCCAATTCTTGCAGTATCAGTAACTACTGTTGCAAATGATCCAATACCAACTTGTAGTTTTTGTAATGGATTTGTGGTTCCAATACCAACCCTACGAGTATTGGAGTTTACATATAAGGTATTTACATCTACCTGAAGATTTCCTACTAAAGTAGATCCAACACTTACATATAGATTTTCGATATTACCATTTGTATTATCTAAAGTTTTAATTGTTGCATTTGTAGCAGTCAGAACACCAACAAATGCCCCAGTGCTAGTTGTAAATCCTGCATCAATTGTTGTTGTAGTAAGAATTCCAGCAACTACATTAGCAACTACAATATTCGTAAAAGTGGAAATGCCATTAAAATTGGAATTTCCTAGAACATCAAATACAGATTGTGGATTTGTTGTTCCAACTCCAACATTTCCAGAAACAATTCTGAAGAATGTTGTTGTATCAGAAATTTGAAAGTTTCCAACTTTAAGAGAATTAAGAAAAGACCCACTTGTAGCAGTTAGGATACCAGTCGTTACACTACCGCTTACATTTACATCCCCCCTAACATCCAATCTTACTGTTGGTATTGAAGTACCTATGCCAACATAATCATTTCCGGGTTGATAATATAACCCATCTGCACCTAGAAGAAATCCATTGGAAGCCTTATAAGGTATTGCTCCTGTTAATCCACTAACAGCGACATCAGTGACAGTAATTGATACATCAACTGAACTAGATCCTGCACCAACCCAAGAAGCAGGATTTGTAACTGTTACACCAGAACCAACAAAGTTAATATCTGCAATTTGGTTAACTGTCCCAATAACAACACCTTCATCACGAATAGTAATTGAACCTGGAGTGACAACACCACCAGAAATTAAACTTGTTTGCTTTGTCCAATATCTTTCACCAGAACCAGCCGATGCAACAACATAAAGATCGCCAATATTACCAATATATGGATTTGCTCCAATTGAAGATGGTCCAATCAAAGGATCTCCCAAATCAGGCTCTGCCTGATCTAACCCAAGAAATTCATATCTATCAGATCTAATCCCCGTTTGTGGAGATTTTTTAACTCTTTTACTTAGAAAACTGGGATTTTGACTGACCATTTTACTTAAATTATATTTTTATATATTATTGATTGGAGGTTTCAAGAATACTTGTAATAAACTTTAAGTCGGTGGAACTAGTTCCAACGATAGAGATATAATCTCCAGTTTCTAGAACAAGTTTTCCGGGAAGTAAATTTACAGTATCATTTGGTGGGATATAAAAATTACGAACAATTTCAGTTGTAACTGTACCAATTCCAGTTACATTTCTATTGTGGTAGAAACTAATGTTCTGGGTACTAGATCCAACATTTGAACATTGTGCAAGTAAGAAAACTCCCACAAAACCAACTGGTGCTTCATAAATTGAAGCAGTAGTTACTCCAACTACCTTAGTAATCGTTCTAAAATTGTTGACTGCTGCAGCTGCGACTGCCATTTTTAGTGTTCCTCCTTATTCTGCAAGTGCTAAGATGAATGGGGTCATTGTTGTAAATAATGCTTTAGTAAAATCACGACCAGAAATTTGACCTGTTGCTTGATTAATTACGACTCCATCACCAATTTTAAAATTACCTGCTTGGTCTGTGCTCGTATAAACTACAATTCCACCATTTTCTTGAATGACTTCATTTTCTGGGATTACAACACCGCCAAGAGCAGGTTTTGCAGTAATGATGTTATTACCAGATCCAACCCATTCAAAAGAGTGGGAGGAGGTAATCTGTAAGCTTACACGACTAAAGTATACTGTTGTACCTGCACTAACTGTATTATTTAGAGTCTGTAGGAAAGTTACTGTCGAAATACCAGCAGATGGCAAAGTTGCACCATCAACTTTATAGTAAATTGGTTGCATATTAGTAACTGAAGCAGTAGCAGTTATACCAATACCTGCGGGAGGGTCAATTGTAATCGTTGGTGAATTTAAATATTGTGTACCTGAATTCACAATATCAATAGAAGTAACTCTTCCAAAGGCATCGATTGTTGAAGAAGCCTGTGCGGTAATACCATTCTCACCTTCAGGTGCGGAGAAACTAACTTTTGGTGCCGCAGTATATCCAGATCCACCATTATCAATACCAACAGAATCAACAAAGAAATATAAATTTCCAAAGTAACAAACTTGCCCATCATATGGACGATTTGTTCCCACTCCAGAGATTGGAATGATATTGTTTCCTCTAATTACATCTGTTGTTGCAACTCCACTATAACGATAAATTGATTTTGTATTATAATCACCAACTCCATTAGCAACAAGACCCAAACGTCCAAAAGAAGAATTGGAGTTTGTAATATCACATTGTCCACCAGAACCAGTGAAAATTGCAATATCATCACAAATAGTAAAGATGGAAACTAACTGCGAATAAGCACCATTAGTAATTGAAACTCCAATACCACCTTGATTATATTGAGTATAGGAGTCAACGCTCATAGTACCGGTCACACCAATATCATCTTGATCTCCAGGTTCTGCTTCAAATCCATCAACTTTCATTCCAATACTTCCTGGAACAAAGTTTGTGCAGTTTCTAATATATGGACCTTGAGTAATTGGATCAACTCCAGGAGAATATGGAGGGAATACTACTCCACCACCCTTATAAGTGTGAGGAATTGTTGATGGTCCAACATTTACGACAAAAGTATTTCCAACTCCAATTACATCAATTACTCTAAATTCGTAACCAAGATTGCCCGTGGGATATAGAGTTGTTGTTGCAGATCCACTAGCACATGAGAACTCTAAGTCATGAAGTATTACTAACTGACCAACTTTTACAACAGCTCCTGGGGCGGTAATTGTTGTAATTCCAGTTGTATTATTATATGAAGCAGTTGTGACGCCGATTGCACGATTGACTATATAACCACCACCAATATAAGTATGTGCAAGAGTAGAAACGCCCGTATTAATTGTAAAGAAATTATTTGTAGTGGAAACTCCTGTAACATCAAATAGATATCCATATCTACCAGAAGGGAATGCTTGAGTTCCAATCATTCCTCCAGAAGCACACTCAAATAATAAATCACGTACTTCAACAATATCGCCTTTCTTTACTGAGAAGTTTGGTGCAACTATGATAGTGCTTCCCAATTCATTATCATAAGATGCAGATGTAATTCCAATAATAGAAGTTGTTCCTATTCCAGAATTTGCTGGGAATGATGTATTAATTCCTGCACCAAGAATAGATAAACCATTATTGATAATCGATGTTACGATGCCAACACAAGAATAAATTGCTGATACTACATTTGCACAACTATTGATTGTATTATTATATCCAGTATCTGAATCTGGTTGCATTCCAAGATCTTTAACTTGAGTAAATTTATTTTGGAAATTCCTATACTTTTGAACTATCCCTCCAGAAACATAAGTATGAGGAAGTGTCGATTGTCCTACAACAACTTCAAAAGTGTTAACACCAACTACTGAATTTACATTAAAGATGTAACCAAGATTTCCACTTGGATAAGTTACAATTCCTGGTCCTGAGGGACAAGTAAATCCAAGACCAATTATTTTTACTGCATCATCTTTTGAAAGTCCATGATTAATTGCAGTAATTGTTGTAAGTCCAGTTGTATTATCATAAAAGGCATTTGTAACTATTGTTCCAACTCCTACCGGACTACTTCCCCAAGTTACATTATTAATAATTGCTCTTGCAACTCCTGCTGCATATCGAATGGTGTCAATAGTGGCTACTTTAACACTATAACCATTGGTGTCTGTACCTGTAATATGAAGAAGAGTTCCTGCTGCATCATAGTAAGATTTTCCTGCTCCAACGCACTTTAAATTGCCCCCTCTTGTAATGTCATGAATAACTGCTTTGAAGATGTCTTTAATATCATCACTACAATTTTCTGGAGATACCGGATTTCCTCCCGAATCAACAACTTTAAATACTGGATCACTCTCTTGGGTTCTTCCTGCACCAATATACTGTGTACTAGTCAAGAAACCAACAGATTCTTTTGCAATATAATCTAAATTATAACGAATCATTCTTGCGGCATCAAAGAATCTATCAGTTGAAACTCCGAGTAATGGTTGTAGTGCGATAATTGCAGCACCATTTGTCATCTCACTTTGACTTACAAAACTCAAGTCAGTAATGTGACAGCTATTATTGACGTGGAATAAATCACGATCTAGATATCTTGGAGTAACAACGCAGTTTCTTAACTCTGTACCTTCAACAGAAACTCTTGTTGAAAGTTGAATTGGATTATTTTCAACATAAACTCCAGGATAAACTTTAACGGTATCTCCAGGAAATGCAACTGCAGTTGCTGCTTTAATTGTTCTCTTTGGATGATTTTCGGAAAGTCCCGTATTTAAATCATCTCCAGTTTGAGAAACAAAAATTGTTTTACCAATTGGTTTATATGCATTAACTTGAACACTTCCAGTTCCAGTAGGTGGAGTTAAACTTACTCCAATACCTGCAGTAATTTGAGTAACAATACCTGAAAGATTGATACCAGATCCAAAATATTCTACTGCAGTAACATCACCAACAACTTCAAGTTCTGTTGATGGTGATGAAGTTCCAATACCAATTGAATTTGTTGATGGATTAAATACAAATCCTTCTGCGTCTACAGATAAAGTTGTAATTCCAGAATTAACAGGAGAAAATACACCATAAAAAATTTGATCGTTGCTTGTTTCCGTAACAGTAATATCTACGAAGTCGGAAGCATTTGCCCAAATTGAAGGTAAATTAGATCCTCTAGAAATAAGAACTTGATTTGTAAATCCAGCAGATACTTGATTTGGACTATAGAATGATAAGTTTGTTGTTGCAGATCCAACTAAAATTCTGTGTAAATTGCTAATTGCAATACTACCAATACCAATTGAAGCAATTAAAGTATTTTCTGGTATTTCATTTTCGCCGGCAGTTTCTTCAACTAAATATCCTACTTGAAGTCCTGAGGTATTAACTCCAATAAATCCACGATTTGCTCCTTGTAATGTTCCTATACCAGAAGAACTAAATTTTTTTAAAGTTTGTGCATATAACTGATTAGTAAACGCAATATCACCATTAACTTCTAAATTTCTTTGAGGAAGTGTTGTTCCAATACCCAGTTTTCCAGAAGAAGGAATAAAACTTAGCGTGGATTTATTGACTGAAATTGTTGTACTTCCAACTCCTACTGCAAATGTTGGATATACAACTTCAGAAGACGAATTTGACGTAATATTGAATGTAGTCGAAACACCTGTTGTAATAGTTACAACACCGATTGTTCCGGGAGCTCCACCAATAACAGAAATTTCTCCGGCAAAATTTAAAATAGAACCCAGACCAACATTATTTCCATTTTTTTGAAGGGTAATTGTTGCGCCATCAATTAAAATTAAATCGCCAGAATTTACAAGCGATATCATTTCAACAATATCTCCAACAAAAGCAGGAGTAATTAATGTAACAGTAGAACCAATTCCAACATATTCTGTAGTTGGAACTAACTTAACACCATTTAAATAAACATCTAACTCATTAGGTTGATGAATAAAATTATATTTTGTTTGCCCTTCTGTAGATATAAAAGTTTGCTGATTACGATATACACCAAAACTTTCCCATTCAACACCAGTTCCAGTGGATTTTAAATATTGACCAGCAGTTCCATTTGAATTAGTAGCATCGTATAATATACCATCAATTTTCAAATCTTCTACCGTGCTAATTCCAGTAGAAGCAAAATTAAGTGTTATTAACTGATTATTAACTGTAATATCATCTGCAATAATATCTGGTGCTGCCGCTCCCCCACCAAGATTTAAACTTCCATCAATAAAAACTCCACCTTTAACATGAAATGCAGTTTGTCCAGATCCTGGTAAAGATCTTACGTCAAGGAGATATGCGGGAAGTGCAGTTCCGATTCCAACAGAACTTCCTATACCAGGTATAGCAATAACACTGAAGACCGTACCACCAGTACCAACTCTGAGTTCATTGAGGACAGTTGTAATACCGACAGCATAGATATCGGTAACGCCAATACCACCTCTAACGTCTAGAGTATATCTTGGATTTGTAGAACCAATACCGACTTTATTTGTACTAGAATCTGCGAGAATGAGGTTTTCACTTACCTCAAGACCATTTTTTATGACGAAATTTTTATTTACTGTCATAAGTTTAAAGGAGGAGAACGCCTACCCCATAAGTTAAATTATGAATTATTTATGATCAAAAAAAATTAAGCATTAGTTGCACGTATTATTATTTTTGCATTTCCAGAATTTCCACCAGAAGTACTCTCAAGTACTTGCACTGATCCATCACTATAACCACTTCCCCCTCCACCAGCCGACTCCGAACCTCCACCTGCTCCACCAGTGGCTCCAGATCCACCGTTAGCACCGCCACTAATAGTTATAGTTTCAGTATAACTGCAGTCATAATTCTCAGTATAACTAGAATCATATGCTTCAGAAAAATCAGCAGTTCCATTTACCGTAACAGTAAAGTCTCTACAAAAACCAATTGCATTATTTGTTAAATTTCTAAATGTAATATTAATGCTAAATCCATTTTGAGTTATGCTGTTAACTGCAATTCCAGGAAAATCACCTGCTGCCGCTTGATTTGTATTTGTGACACTTACACTATAATTAGTGCTGTTTAATCCCAAACCTGAAGTATTAATTGTATATGATCGATTACCACCATTTGAGTCAATATTTACTGTTCCCGTCATCGGGTCTCCACTTGAAGTAAATGAAACAGTTCTGAAGTCTCCGGGAACATTATTAAAAACGTGATTAAATGAAGTTCTCTTGGTTACACTACGACTTACTGTTCGATAAGAAGTTCTTGGTATTGTTCTTGTACAAGTTCTTGAAATAAAGTTGGATTGTGTTGTAGCAGAAACTCCAGATCCCCCTGTTTGAAGAATATTATATCCTGCCTTATATCCCCTTGTAATTGATCCTGTATTTGTAATCAAAGTTCCATTACCTAATCTAAATTGAGATGTACCAACATCTTGACAAGGACTAAAACCTTGTTGGTTCCAATATGTGCCTTTTGAACAGGAAGCCATTCTACCTCCATTAGGTGTAGATGCCTTAGTGTCAGGAGATTGTGCAGTGCTGGAAGATAAAGATCCAAAAATACCCGCTGCAGGTAAATTTCCACTTGTTATAGCTTGTCCGCCAGTGCCGCCCGCTCTTCCAGCTCCAGTTCCTCCTGATATTCCTATTCCTCCACCTACACCACCTGCTCCATTTTGAGTTGCATCACCACCTTTTCCAACAACAGCGATTAAAGCACCTTTTCTGTAGACATATGGATTATTATCTGATGCATTCAATCCAGCGATAACATACTCTTCATTTTTTATCATTGTAAATCTAATCTTCGAATATCCTCCCTGTCCACCAGAATACCCTCCAGAATTATTTCCTTTTCCACCATAAAGTTCCATTTCAACATTAACATTCCTATCTTTAGCATACAAGGATACTAACGTTGATGGATCAGTGTAATTTTGCGCTAATAATGTAATTTGATTATTAACTATAAGATCTTGTGTTTGAATACTGGCAGTATTAGATGAACTAGTAATAATTTCGGTAACAACATTTGACGTGATAGCGATAACACTAAATTGAACTGTATTTGAAAAAAGTGGTGAGTCTCCCGATGTTGGATGAGTGATCTTAACCTTTACAGAATAGATACCCGGATATGGATATGTAACTAGAAGATTGGGAGTTGTAGCTCCACTTACAACAATACCTGATGAAGACCCATTAACTAAATTCTGGTCATTTAACATCCACTGATAGGACAAATTACCTTGTGTAATATCAGTTGGTGCTGCAACAACACTAAAAGACGCACTTGTATTTTCATTTACAAATACATCACTTGGTTGAGTTGTAATAATAATCTTGGGGAAAACAACTAACGATGCAGAATTTGATAATAAAATTTCATTGATTGCATTTCCAGTAGATCTAGCTGTGCCAACAGTTACAACAGAACTCGATGAATATGCAGATGGAACATAATCAACACCTGCATAAAAATTAAGACTAGTGATATTAGGACTAACTGGATTTGTAATTGTTAGTGTTGTTGTAGCAGTTCCAGATAAAGTTGATCCTCTGAAGTCACCATTGCTTAATTTTCCTACTCCTTCGGCATACCAGTTGTAGGATAAAGATCCAGTGTTTGTTGCTGGATTTATTGGAGTTTGTGTGGGAAATGTTGCTGTTGCAATTGCGACAAATTTTGCAACTCCTGCACTGACTATAGAGGTAGAACTTGGTTGTTGAACATATGAAAGTATAGGTCCGTTTAAATCTAACGTAGTTTGTTTCATTTTAGGTTATCTTAACCGAAGTTTTGTCCAACTACAACTCCATACAATCCTGAAGTTGTAATATTTGTACCGCTAAATGTTTTAAAGGTATAGATATCAGATTTATTTGCCGTAGATGTTATGATAGGTAGAACACCACCACCTGGCCAATAGACAGGAATCGTTACGCCACCAGAAGTTTTAAAGGTATCAATTCCAACCAGGCGACTGCCCGTGGAGTCTTGATCAATACGAATTGTAAATTGAGTAGAATCTGCTGGTACATTCGTAAGAACAAATTCATTAATGTTAGCGGTTGCTGTGCAAATAAATGATTGTGCTTTAGAAAGATCTACGGTAACTACATTTGCAGATACAGTTAGATATTCTACGTTCTCGGAATAAGACTTAAATCTTGCGTGTCCTTCAACATCCAGTTTTGCTCTTGGAATTGTTGTACCGATACCAACCAATCCACCAGTAGAAACAATTGCTGTTGAACTTGCTCCAACATAAAGTGAAGTTGCAGTTACAACACCAGCAGTGATTCTACCCGATGCACTATTCAGGTCATATGCACCTGTTGCGGTGATGATACCAGATACAAAGACATTGTTTGTAGTGATAACTCCAACAAACTGTGCTACACCATTTACATAAAGAGTTGTGGTTGCGGTTCCAATAGATCCAAGTTCAAGATTAAATCGTGGAACTGACGTACCGATACCAACATTATTCAATGATGTGTTATAGATTCCTCCAGTAATATTGGTCCAACCTGCAGCAGAAATATTTACATTCGTAAGTGCGCTACCATCACCAGAGAAAGCAGTTGCAAAACACGTACCAATAATATTTGTATTACCATTGACGTGTAACTTGAAGGTATTTGCAGTGGTTCCAATACCAACACCATTTCCATCAACAGAGAACTGAGTTGAACCAGAACCAACTAAAAGTTTTGCAGTTCCTGGTGAAGTTGTTGCAATTCCAACCTGATCAAACAGACCAATATTCAGTATCTTAGAAAGACTGATAAAACCAAAACGATACCAGTCATTGTTAGTCGTGTAAATCCAACCAACATAACCACCAGCAGTTGGGTTATCTAGATATACAACATCTCCTGGGTTTCCTGCAAGTGATGGTGTTGCAATACCAACGGTGTACTTTCTGGAAACTGTTGAGTCTCCTTGTAGGAACAGGGAGAATGCTTCAATACCCTTTGTGGACGTTGATGTAAGTTTGTTACTAAAGATAACAGGTCCATTGAACTCTGATGTTGATTTACCATCACTACCACCTTCAACACGAATAGAACGTCCAAAGGAACCTTCAATTGGGTTGATAACATTCAGTCCTTGCTGAGAACCAATGTCTTCACCAGTAACGGTTTGAATTGGGGTATCAAAGATTTCCTCCAATCCAGTGATGGAGCTCATCTTCTTGTTACCAGAGTATGAAATACCCCTATCATTCATACCAGTGTAGAAGTTAATACCCCCATTCTTTTTGGTTGATTGTGCAAGAAGTTCTTCCTGTGCAGAGATTTGACGGTCTTGCTTATCAGGGAATGCAGTTGAATAGTTACCAGGACCAAATCCAACATATTCAAAAGTATGACCCGCTGCACGAATGATAGAATGTCTTCTTAATTCAACTGGTTTGATATCAATCTTTCTAACAACAGTTCCTGCAATATGAGTTGTTGCCTTTGAACCAAGAGCACCACGGAAGACAGTCACTGGGTTTGTTGCACCAGTTACACTGCTTGTTGATGTAGTGGTCTTAATTCTTACAATCTCGTCATCAATTATTAAGTAGTCCCCGATATTCACATCTAGACTTGCAACTGATGTGATATTAATTTGGTCAGTTGTTGCATTAATGATTGGACTTGAAAGTGTGGTAGTGATACCAACATAAATCGTGGTCATTCTACCATTCAGATTTTCATTATCAATTGTGATTACGCCATCATTAGAGGTTAAACCTTCACGATATGCAAAGAGTGTTCCTGTTGCTGATGGAGCATTGGTAGAAACTCCAACATTCATCTTGAATGAAGTCAGACTTACGTTCTCGGTGACAACAAAGTCGCCAGTGTAGAGACTTTCGTTTGCACCAACAACACGAACTTTATTATCTACTTTCAGTCCGTGGTTGTTTGATGTAGTGACCGTTGCAATACCAGTTGTATTATCATAGGTTAATGCACTAATACGAAGTGCTTCACCAGTCAGGTAAACATAAGCATTTGCAGTGTCTGTTGCACCGATACCAGTTGTATTACCCGTTCCTACTGTGGTTGTTGATGTAACAGTGAAACTCTTTGCTGCACCAACAGATACACTAGTAATTCTGTAGACGTTATTGTATGATGCATTGGTTTCTGATGATACACCAGCAATTCTAATAACATCACCTACATTATTGTAGATACCCGATACTGTTACGACTGCTTGTGTGTATCCTGTAGTAGTACCAACACCAACAACTGCAAGA
>Ga0172372_10006249_pt1 | contig 16267 bp, 14 predicted proteins | sample LakKiv5m_2_FD_114544 | JGI IMG/M metagenome (GOLD analysis project Ga0172372, IMG submission 114544) | Freshwater microbial communities from Kabuno Bay, South-Kivu, Congo - kab_092012_9.5m | ecosystem: Environmental > Aquatic > Freshwater > Lake | place: Democratic Republic of the Congo...
ATCTTCGAGCCCGAGCTCGTGAACAGCTCGCGGAGTCCCTCTTCCGACATGGCCTCGGGCAAGCCTGCGACGAACAGCTTGCACGCATCCTCGTTCGCCATCTTCTGCTTCGTCTCCCGCGTATCTCTGGGGGTCATCGCAGCGACGCGCACGATGCGCGAGGTCCACGACGATCGGTCTTCAAGCTCATGAGCGTAACACCTTCCGCGCCGCCCGGGTCAAGCAGGGTCCCGCGGTGATGATGGATCGGCGGGCGCCAGCTTCGCTTCCATCGCTGACAGCCGATCGCGCAGCAGGCGCGTCTCCTCGCGGAGCTTGTCGAGCTCGTCGCGGAGCGCGGGCACGCCCGCGTTCTCGCCGAGCGCGGCGCCGAGATCGCGCAGCGCCTCGCGGGCCCGACGGCGCACGCGACCGTCGAGCGAGCGCAGCATCACGCGCTCGAGCAGAGGGACCACGCTCCGTTGCCGGAGATCGCGCAGCGCGACCACCGCAGCGATGGCGACGTTCGGGTCGAAGTCGTCGAGTTGATCGCCGAGGACTTCACGAATGCGCGCGAGGAGCGGTGCGTCGCTCGTGAGTTCGCGCGCGGCAGCGAGCCCGGTGAGCGCAGCGCGGCGCGACGCGCTCGGCACGCCGTAGCGCACGTGATCGAGCAGATGCGAAAGCGCGCGCGGGTCACGCAGGGCGGCGAGCCCGTCGAGTGCGGCCGTGCGAACCACGTCGGACCACGAGGTCTTCGACAACGCGGCGACGAGGGGCGTGAACCCACGCGGATCGCGTGTGCGGCCGAGCGCGCGCAGGGTCTCCGCCTCGACGAGCCAGCTCGGCTCGTCCCGATCGATCCACGCGAGCAGACGCTCCGCAGCGCGCGCCTCCCGGAACGCGCCGAGCGCACGCACGACCGCGCGACGCACGCGCGGATCGGCGTCCGGCGGCGCAACAAGGAGCGCGTCGAGCGCCGCGCTGCTCCGCTGCTCCCCGAGCGCGCCCGCACACTCGGAGCGCACGCCCCAGAACGCGTCGCCCACGAGCGCGGCCCCGAGCGCACGCACGGCCTCGGGCACGTTGCGGCGCCCGAGCGCGCGCGCCGCTCGCCATCGCGGTGCTGCGCGTTCCTCGGACGTCAGTTGGGCGACGAGCCACGCCGTCGAGAGGTTGTTTTCGACGCGGCTCGGGAGCGCGATGTCCGGATCGACGACGACCCGTTGCGGCGCCGACGCACAGACGAGCGAGTACGTCTCCTTCGCGGCACGCAACGTCACGCGATGCCGCACCGTGCCCGCAGCCGTGACGACGTCGACGGGGATCTCGGCGTGGAAGACATCACCACGCTGCTCGATGGTGAGCGCGAGCACGCCCGCCTCCCACGCCGCGGACAGCGCGAGCGACGGCATCCCGGGGCGCAGGATCCATTGCTCGAAGAAGGCCTCGAGGGAGCGCCCCGTCGCATCCTCCATGGCGCGGAGGAAGTCGCGGGTCTCGACCGGACCGCCGCGATGCCGCGCGACGTAGAGACGCACGCCGCGCCAGAAGGCTTCGTCGCCGAGACGCTCGCGGAGCGCGTGCAGGACGACGCCGCCCTTTTGGTAGAGGTGGCGGTCGAAGAGGTCGATGGGGACCGCCCAGCGGTTGTCGACGACCGCGCGGCGATAGCGCGCGCCGTCTTCGTCGCTCCACGCGTCGAGTCCGTGCTCGATCTCGTAGAGGTAGTCGTCACGCCCGTCACAGTGCTCGCGCCAGACGTGCTCGAAGTAGGTCGCGAAGCCCTCATTGAGCCACGCGTGCGTCCATTCGCGGCACGTCACGAGGTCGCCGAACCACTGGTGCGCGAGCTCGTGCGCGACGAGCGCGTCGGTATCGGAGTCGAGCGCGGCGCGCTCGTCGACGAGAGCACGCTCGTAGAGCGTCGTCGCCGACGTGTTCTCCATGCCGCCGAAGATGAAGTCGCTGACGACGACCTGTGCGTATTTTTCCCAAGGGAAAGGGGTCGCGAGGCGCTGCGAGAAGAGACGAATCATCTCCGGCGTCCGCCCGAGCGAGCGTCGCAGATGCGCCCCGCTGCCACGCAGCGCGTAGTAGGACACCGGGAGACCATCGACGTCGTCGTGCTCTTCGTCGAAGTCGGCGACCGCGAGCATCACGAGGTAGGCGGGGTGCGGCTCGGCGAGCCGCCAGTGGAACGACACCGTCGCGTCGGCGTTCTCGGTGCGCGAGACGAGCGAGCCGTTCGAGAGCGCGAAGAGGCCCGCGGGAACGGTGACGACGACATCCGTGCGCGCCCGGACGCCCGGGTGATCGAGGCAGGGGAACCAGTGGCGGTTGTCCTGGTCTTGGCCCTGCGACCAGACCTGCCGCGGACGCGTCGGCACGGCGGCGTCGGGACCGAGGAAGTAGAGACCACGACGCGGCGTGCACGACCAACGCACGGTGAGCGTGGTCGTCGCGCCATCGCCGACGTCACCGAGATCGACGCGCAGCGACTCACCATCGTAGCGGAAGGTCGCCGCTCTGGCGGTGCCGCCATCGTCGACCCGCTCGACGCCGAGCGACTCGAACGACACCGCGTCGAGCGCGAGCTCGCGCGCGTGCGGATCGATGCGACGCACGGCGAGCGTCGCCTCGCCGGAGACGCTGCGCGCGTCGAGGTCGAGGCGGACGCGGAGCGTGAGGTGCTCGACGGCGAAGCTGCGGTCGCGCGCGTATTGCGGAGGGTCGCCGGGGAGCGGGAAGGCGCGCGCGCCGTCGGCGCGGAACGTCGAGCCATGGACATGACCGCAGTGCGCTGCGTGGGGCATCGGGCGCGGGAATGTGCGACGCGCTCCGCGAGGTGACAAGCATCGCGCGAAGGCCCAAGGGCCCCGAGCGGAGGCCGCTGCGCTGCGCCGCGCCGCACGTGCTGCTACGGTCGGCGCGATGTCGTCGCAGCGAGGAGCCCCCGGAGACCCGCGCAATGCGCGCCCCGAGTCCGTGGCGACCGAGAGCACGCGCTCCGCAGCAGAGTTTCCAACCCGCACCGCGAGCGGCGCCACGAGCACACCTCTCGCGCTGCGCTGGGATGGCGTATCCCCGCCCCCGGCACCCGCTCCTCCGGCCGACGAAGCGCGCTGCCACGCGTGCGACGCCTCGATCGACGGCGAGCCGGCCGGGCACGGGTTGCTGCTCTTCGTCCGCGGCGATGCGATCGAGCGCGAGGAACCGCCGCTCTGCGAGGCCTGCGGACTCGCCATCGGGATGACGGCCCTCTGGAACTTCCTCGACGAGGAAGAGGGCTGAGCGCGCGCAGCGCAGCGACCGCGCAGTCGCTGGAATCAGCGGCGCGGCGCTGAGAAGAACGACCCGCGGAGGGCCGAAGGCGCTTCGACGCGCGGCATCGACGGGCCCGGATCTGCCTGGCGAGAGGGAGCCGCCGCAGGTCGCGCGGCCGATGCAGCCGCAGGTGGCTGGGTCGTGTATTCAGGCGACGCGTTCCTCGCCGAGGGCTCCGACGCGACGGGCGGCGGGTCCGCACGGAACGCCGGGGGCACCTCGAGGAGTCCCTCTGGCGGGGAACGGCCGCGGAAGCTGCCAGACGGCGCATGGCGTGAGGGTTCCGCCGACGAACCCAAACGCGAGTCGCTCGGCCGGGCGAGCAGGGCGTCGGGGATTCGGAGCAGGCTGGCGCGGTCAGCTGAGAGGCGGCCCGAGGAGCTGCCGCGTGCCGCCGGCGAGGCGGCGTTTTCGTCCCGCGCGCCCGACGACGCGGAGCGCCCGCTCGCGGAGGGAGCCGCGCCCCCGGCCGCAGCCGCGACCGACGTGCCGGGACCGGGCCACCAGCCCACATCCTCACGCGCGGGCAGCACGGTGCGCGGGACGCCGAAGCGACGACGCGCCGACGAGGGCGGCGGCGGTGCCGATGGCGCGCTGCCCCAGGGCGCCGGGGTGACCGCGACGGTCAGAGGATCGACCGTCGTCGGCGCGCGCGCGACGATGCGACCGCGCACCTCGCCCTCCCCGTCCGGCGGACGCACGGCCACGACACCGCGCGGCGGCGGTCGCACCGTCACGACGCCGCGCGGCTGAGGCGGCGTCCCTGTGCCGCGCGGGCCTGCGACGAGCGGCCTTGGCCCCGCGGGCCAGCCGCGCGCGCCATCGTCCCACCAGCGCTCGCAGGGCACGCTCGCATCGATCCAGCCCGCAGCATCGGACCCGCGGACGACGTACCGCGCGAAGCCCGGATCCGCGAGGTAGACGAAGGGCACGATCACGTAGAGCGGGACCCCATCGACGGCATAGGCGAATCCAGCGGGAGGGAGCGGAACCCAGCCGACGCGGTCTCCCTCGGTGCGCCACTCGACCCACGCGGCGCCCCACTCGGTGCCGGGTGTCCAGACCCAGCCATGCGTCGCGTCGCGCAGCCAGCGTCCGTAGTGGAAGGTCGCGTAACCCCAAGAGAAATCGGATTCGAAGACCCAGCCGACCTCGCTCTCGATCCAGCGACCGTGCGTCGTGTAGGGCACGAAGGCGGGCCCCACGACCGCCTCGTCCGGGCGCCACGCGAGCCCGACCGTCGGCAGATCGAGCCAGGTGCCGTGCGGGGAGAGGAGCTCGATGAACGGCGCGAGCCCCGCGTAGCGCGGCGCCGACGGGCTGGGCGACGAGGCGCGCACGCCCTCGGCCGAGAGCACCAGCGTGCCTTGAGCGCGCGCCACGGCGAGCTGCACGCTCCACACACTCGAGACGACGAGCAAGCCCCGCAGCAGACGATTCATCGCAGGCCTCCGTGGGTCGAAGCGGGAGCGTGTCATGCCGACGCGTCGGAGGCTGCTCAGACGCTCACAAGAGTGGGTGCGGCCGGGCGTCGCACGCCACGGCGCCGGGTCGCGACGCGTGGCAGGCTCGGGCGGCCATGCCCCTCCCCCGTGCCTCCCTCCCCGCTCTCTTCGCCGCCGTGCTGCCGCTCGGCCTCCTCGCGTGCGGCGACGACGATTCGCCCGCCCTCGACGCCTCGGTCGATGCGACAGCCGACCTCGACGCAGGCAGCGATGCCGGACCCGCCGACGAAGCCATCTCGATCCGATTCGCGGCGCGCGTCGGCGCAGCGACCGCCGCCTGCGGCACGACGTTCGAAGGGCTCGGCGCGGACGGCCGACAGTCGGTGACGTTCAACGACTTCCGTTTCTACGTGCATGCCATCGAGCTGCTCCGCGCGGACGGCAGCGCGGCGACGCTCGTGCTCGACGACGAGGCGCCGTGGCAAGGAGAAGGCGTGGCACTGCTCGACTTCGAGGACGGCAGCGGAGCGTGCGCATCGGGCACCGCCCCGACACGTGACGTCGTCCGCGGACGCGCACCTGCAGGGAGTTATTCGGGGCTGCGCTTCGTGCTGGGCGTTCCCTTCGCGCTCAACCACCGGGACGCCTCGAGCGCGGCTGCGCCGCTGAACCTCACCTCGCTCTTCTGGGGCTGGCAGGGCGGCTACAAGTTCGCGCGGATCGACGCGACGAGCGGCGGCGCGTCGTTCCTCGTGCACCTCGGGAGCGCGGGCTGCAACGGAAGCCCGGTGGGCGGCGTCACGCGCTGCGACTTCGAGAATCGACCGACCATCACGCTGGATGGCTTCGACCCGGCGCGCGACGTCGTCGTGGCGGATTACGCAGCGCTCGTGGGCACGAGCGACCTCACCAACAACAGCCCCGGCAGCGCGCCCGGCTGCATGTCGACGCCGTCGGATCCGGATTGCCGCGCGGTGTTCACGAGTTTCGGGCTGCCCTTCGGCACGAGCCCCGCCGCGCAGGACTTCTTTTCCGTCGGGAGCCCCTGAGTCCGTGGCCGCGCGTCGTTCGCTCGCGACCACGCTCGCGGCCTCGCTCGCGCTGCTCTCCGCCTGCGGGGACGTCGCTGCGTCAGGCGCGGACGCGGGTGCAGCCGACGCGGGGTCCGTGACGCCGCCGGAGGACGCGTATCCGCTCACGCTGCCGACGGGCTATCCGCGGCCCGCGATTCCGGCGGACGAGCCACTCACGCGGCCGCGCGTCGAGCTCGGGCGTCACCTTTTCTACGATCGGCGCCTCTCCGCGAACGGCACGCAGTCTTGCGCGTCGTGCCATGTGCAGTCGCTCGCCTTCACCGACGGACTCGCGGCGTCGGTGGGTTCGACGGGTGAGGCGCACTTCCGCAACGCGATGTCGCTGACGAACGTGGGGTACAGCTCGGCGCTGACGTGGGCGAGCCCGATCCTCGGCTCCCTCGCGGAGCAGGCGCTCATCCCGATGTTCGGCGAGTTCCCCGTGGAGCTCGGCCTCGCGGGCGGCGAGGACGCGCTGCTCGCGCGGCTGCGCGCGGAGCCTCGATACGAGCGCCTCTTCCTCGACGCCTTCGGTGCGGAGCCGGACCCGTTCACGGTCCGCAACATCGTCGTCGCGCTCGCGGCCTTCGAGCGCACGCTCATCTCGTATCGCTCCCCCTACGACCGCGCGACGTACGGCGGCGATGCGAGCGCGCTCGACGACTCGGCACGGCGCGGGCTCGCGCTCTTCTTCGAGGAGCGCTTCGACTGCTTCCACTGCCACGGCGGCTTCAACTTCTCGCAGTCGACGCGCCACGACGGGACGGCCTTCGACGAGACGGAGTTCCACAACACCGGTCTCTACGACGTCGATGGTCGCGGGAGCTATCCGGCCACGGACACGGGGATCGCGCGCGTGACCTCGGACCCGCTCGACATGGGCCGCTTCCGCGCACCGACGCTGCGCAACGTCGCGCTCACCGCCCCCTACTTTCATGATGGCAGCGCGGCCACGCTCGACGACGTGCTCGACCACTACGCGCGCGGCGGTCGCCTCATCGAATCGGGGCCGAACGCCGGCGACGGCGCCAACAACCCGTTCAAGAGCCCCTTCGTCCGGCCAATCGCGATCACGCCCGGCGAGCGCGCTGATCTGCTCGCGTTTCTGCGCGCGCTCACGGACGACGAGTTCGTCCGCGATCCGCGGCACGCCGACCCGTGGTGAGCGCCGCGAGGCCCGAGATCACGGGCGATTCGCGAGGATCCGCTCGAGCTCGTCGGCGCGCTTCGGGATGCTCTCGGTGAGGTTCCGGGAGCCCGTGTCGGTGACGAGGATGTCGTCCTCGATGCGCACGCCGATGCCGCGCCACTCGGCGGCGACGTCGGCCGTCGCCGAGACGTAGATCCCAGGCTCGACGGTGAGCACGAGGCCGGGCTCGAACGGACGCGGATGACCATCGACGAAGTAGGTGCCGACGTCGTGCACGTCCATCCCGAGCCAGTGCGAGGTGCGGTGCATGTAGAACGGCTTGTAGAGGCCCTTCTCGAGCGCCTCGTCGAGCGTCGCGGCGACGAGCCCCAACTCGATGAGGCCCGCCGTCAGCACGCGGACGGCCGCGTCGTGCACGCCGTCGAGCGTCGCGCCCGGTCGAACCACGGCGATGGCCGCTTCCTGCGCGCGGAGGACGAGGTCGTAGATGGCGCGCTGCGGCGGGGTGAACGTGCCGCTCACGGGGAAGGTGCGCGTGACGTCGGCGGCGTAGTAGCCGTGCTCGGCGCCCGCATCGATCAGGAGCAGGTCGCCAGCCTCGAGGCGGCGATCGTTCTTGCGATAGTGGAGGATGGTGGCGTTGGGGCCGGAGCCGACGATGGAGCCATACGCGGGGCGCTCGGCGCCGTGCGCGCGGAAGGCGTGGAGTAGTTCGGCCTCGACCTCGTACTCGAAGGCGCCGGGGCGCGCGGCGTTCATCGCGCGCGCGTGGCCGACGCGCGTCGCTTCGACGGCGGCGCCCATCGAAGCGAGCTCGTGCGCGTCCTTGCGGAGCCGCATCTCGTGCACGAAGAAGCCCGGGTCGACGAGCTCGTGCGGTGCGGTGACGCCGAGCCGCTGCCGCGAGCGCACGACCGAGAGCGCGGCGAGGAGGCGATCGTCGAACGCGCGATCGCGGCCGATTCGGTAGTAGAGGCGGCGCGTGTTCACGAGGTACTCGGGCAAGCGCTCGGCAAGCTCCGCGATGGGGTACGCGACGTCGGCGCCGTAGCGCGCGACGGCCCCTTCGACGCCTGCGCGCGGACCGTCCCAGATCTCGCGCGCCGGATCGCGCGGCCGCACGAAGAGCACGACGCGGTGCTGCGGGTGGTGCGGCGCGAGGACGAGCACGCTCTCGGGCTCGTCGAAGCCGCTCAGGTAGTAGAGGTCGCTCTCCTGGCGATACTCGTGCTCGACGTCGTGGTTGCGGATGGCGACGGGCGCCGCCGGAAAGACCGCGACCGACGCGGGGCCCATGGACTCGACGAGGCGCGCACGGCGTGAGGCGTAGGGGTTCACGCGCGGAGTCTTGCGACCCGCGGGGCCGCAGCGTCAAGCGCAGTGCGTCGCGCGGCGTGCCTCAGCCGCCGCACAGCTCGCCGAGGCGCGTCACGGCCGAGCGCGGAGAACCGCCGAGTTCGGCGAGCGCGGCTTCGATCGAGAGCGCTCCGCCGCGCACCGCCATCGACCGTAACATCTCGGAACTACGAGGATTTCTGAACCAGTCAGCATCGGCGTGTTCGCGGAGCGCGGCGTGCAACGCGAGCCCGCCGCGCCTTCCCCGGAAGCGCGCCGCAGCCGCACCGGGCGTGAGCGCGAGGAGCGCCGCGGGGGGCTCCGGGACGTACGCCCCACCGAGCGCGCGACGCAAGAGCGCAGCCGCCGCCTCGAGACGTGACGCGGGGGGCTCGCCGCGCGCGAGCAGGACCGCCGCGTCGAGTCGGGCGCTGAGCAGCGAGAGGAGCGCCGCCGCACGCGCGTAGGACTCGGCCTCTCGCCCGGAGAGACCGACCACGCGCCGCACGAAGACGGCATCGGCATGGAGTTGCGCGAACAGGGCGCCGAACGCGCGGGACACGCTGGCGTCGAGCGGGCGTGCGAGCGCGGGCGGCAACCCCACCGAGCCGAGGGCGAGCGCGAGCGCGCGGCCCGTCGCGTCGACGGCGGCGAGCTCACTCACGAGACCGCACTCGAGCGGCGAGACGGCGAGGCGAACGTCGCGCGGCGCGGCGACGACCGCGAGGCGCGCGCGCACGTCGAGCCCACCGTGCGTGCCCGCGACGCGCACGTGCGCACCAAGTTCCCGCGCGAACCCGAGCGGCGCGAGCGACGCCCCGATGCGCCGAAAACGCGAGGCAGGCGCGACGTGTCCGTCGAGCACACGCGCGCGCAACGCCGCGACGAGGTCGTGCCAGCGCAGCCCGCCCGGGCTCGGCTCGACGCCCCCCACACGCAAAGCCGCAGCGACGAGCTCCGCCGCCGCGTCGTCGGTGCCTTCGAGCAGCGCGCGCGCTTCGTCGCGGAGCACGTCCGGCGCAGGCCCGGCATCGGGGCGCTGTGGCAGCCCCGCGAGCACACGTGCGCCCTCCGCGTCGGCTTCCGCACGCGCATCGCGGAGACGTGGGAGCAGGCGCGCAGCGGCCGCGACGAGCGACGCCGCGAGCGTCTCGCGACGACGTGCACCCGACTCGACCACGAGCTGCGCGACGACCTCGCGCAAAGGCAGCGCATCTCCCGCGACGGGCACGCGCTCGGTGACGTGCGAGCGCAGGGCTTCATGCGACGACGCGAGCGCCTGCTCGGCCACCGCACGCGCGAGGTGCGCCGCGCACGCACCGCCTTCTTCGGCCGAGAGCGCGCCCGCGGCGACGAGCTCCGCGCACAGTTCGCGGGCCTCGGCGCCACGCAGCCGGCCATGCACGGCCGCGACCTCGGACGGTGACGGCGCATCCGGCAGGGACGCCCAGCGCGCCACGCGAGCGCGCGCCTCGTCGCTTCGCCAACGCTCGATCGCCTCGCGAAGCCGGGCAGACGGCTGCGCCTCCCGCGGACTCACGACGCGGGTGCTCCATCCGAGACCACGTCGCACGGAGCGAGCGATGGCTCGCTTCCCGCGAGCAGCCGCGCAGGACCGAGCGCGGACGCGAGCGGATGCGAGGCTCCGAGGACCGCCGCGCAGCTCACTTCGGCGGTCGCCATGCCGAGCGTCATGCCCTGCCCGCCGAGCCCCGCGAGCCAGAAGAGTCCTTCGACGCGCGGGTCCGCGCCCGCGACCGCGACACGATCGGGCGCGAACGTGCGCAGACAACTCCACGCGCGGCGCACGCCCGCTTCCGCGAGTTGCGGCGCGAGCGCAGCGAGCTTGAGTGCGAGCGACTCGAGCGCGGCGACGTCCACTGCGGGGACGCCCGGCGGATGCGGCTCTTCGTCACAAGGGCTCGCGAGCACGCCCCCCGACTCACCGCGAAAATAGACCTCGTCGTCGACGGCCCACACGACCGGACCGCGCGCGACGCCGAGCGCATCCGGGGACGCATCGAGCCATGCGAGGTGTCGCCGCAGCGCGACGAGCGGAAGAGCGAAACCGGACGCCCGCGCAAGGGACTCCGACCACGCGCCGCCTGCGAGCACGACGCTCCCGGCCGCGATCCACCCGCCGCCCGCCAGCTCGACACCCACGACGCGCCCTGCGTCCACGCGAAGGCGCCGCACGTCGCGCGTCGTTCGAATCGACACGCCGTGCGCGCTCGCGCCCGCTGCGAGCGCCGCGACCATCGCGCCCGTGTCGAGCACACCGCTCGCAGGGATGTGAAGCGCGGCACGCGCACGACCTGCGCGGAGCAGCGGAACGGCGTCGAGGAGCGTCGCGTGATCGACCGAGGTGCAGGCGAGCCCGCCCGCACGCGCCGCTTCCGCCACGGGCGAGAGATGGGCGGCGTCCTCCGCGACGAGCAGCGCGCCACGCGGATCGAGCCATGCGCGCCCTTCGAAGAGCGCATCGAGCAGCGCGGCCTGCCGCACCGCGAGGCGCATCGAGACTTCGTCCCGCTCGACGGGCAGGAAGATGGCCGCGTTCTTCGCCGTCGCGTGCATGCCGAGCATCGCCTCGCGCTCGATCAGGGTCACGCGCGGAACGCCCGCCTTCGCGAGCAGATACGCGACTGCGAGGCCCGCGATACCCCCTCCGACGATGGCTACGTCGGCCATGTCGTCGCCGCGCGCCATCGTGCCTCAGGCCACGATCCGGTAGCCGATGCCGCGCACCGTCACGAGGTGCTTCGGCGCGCTGGCGTCGTCCTCGAGCTTGCCGCGGAGCTGCGCCATGAAGTTGTCGATGGTGCGCGTCGTCCCGTGGTGATTCGGGCCCCAGACGGCCTCGAAGATCTGCTGTCGCGAGAGCACCCGCCCCTGCACGCCGAGCAGCGTCGCGAGGATGTCGAACTCCTTCGCCGTCATCTCGACGAGCGCGCCGCCGCGCCGCACCTCGCGCGTCTCCGGGTCGACGGTGACGTTGCCGAAGCGCCAGGTTCGACTCGACAGCGCCGAGGTCGGGCGGTCGGCGGTGAGGCGCCGCAGCGCGACGCGCACGCGCGCGAGCAGTTCCGCGAGGCTGAAGGGCTTGGTGACGTAGTCCTCCGCGCCGAGCTCGAGGCCGAGCACCTTGTCGAGCTCGCTGTTGCGCGCGCTCAGCATGATCACCGGCGTTCGCACGCCGCGTGCGCGCAGGGCCTTCAGCACCTCGAAGCCGTTCACGTGCGGCAGCATCACGTCGAGGATCAGCAGATCCCAGCCCTCCGACGCGCGCGCCAACCCCTGCTCACCATCCTCCGCGACGGCTACCTCGTAGCCCTCCGACTCGAGGTTCATGCGGAGTCCGAGCGAGATGGAAAGATCATCCTCGACGACGAGGATGCGACGGCGCGGCGCGCCAACGTCGTGCTCGCTCACGAGGGCTGCTCCGCTGCAGAGAGGCCTGGCTCCGCCATCGCGTTCGCGGGCGCGTGCGGCAGGGCGATGGTGAAGGTGCTGCCATGCCCCGGCTCGCTCTCGAGGTCGATGCGGCCGCGATGCGCGAGCACCACGTGCCGCACGATCGCGAGGCCGAGCCCGGAGCCTTCGATGGCGCGGGAGAGGCGCTCGTCGACACGGTAGAACTTCTCGAACACGCGGCGGTGCTCGCGGCGCGGGATGCCGATCCCGTTGTCCCGCACCCAGAGGTAGACGTGGCCTTCGTCGGCGCGCGCACCGAGGACGATCTTCTTCTCGTCACCCGTGTATTTGTAGGCGTTCGTCAAAAGATTCAGGAGGGCATCCTCCATCGCTGCGCGGTCCGCGAGCACCTGCGGGAGCCCGCTGGGCAAGCGCACTTCGAGTGCCACGTTGCGCCCGACGGTGCTCGCCGCGAAGGCCGTGCGTGCGTCCTCGATGATCGCCGCGACGTTCTCCGGCCGAAGCACGTACACGCGCTTGCCCGCCTCCATGCGCCCCCAATCGAGCAGGCGGTCGATGCGCTCGTTGAGTCGCGTCGTCTCCTTCTGCAGGACGGCGATGCACTGCTCGAGCTCCGCCGGGCTCGCGGCCCGCTTCATGTGCAGCATGTCGACGAACATGCGAATCGAGGTGAGCGGCGTCTTCAGCTCGTGGCTGACCTTCGACACGAAGTCCATCTGGAGCTTCGAGAGGTTCGCCTCACGGCGCAGGAAGACGAGCGAAAGCACGATGCCGGTCACCGTGCAGCCGACGAGCGCGAGCACGAAGATCCCGAACAGCACGTTCAGGTTCGTCTCGTTGAAGACGAGCATCAGGATGCCGACGACGAGCAAGAGCGCCGTCGGCACGGTGACGAGCCAGATGAGCAGCACGACGATGCGCCGGAAGCCGCGCCCCTGCGCGGTCGACGTCGTGCCCTGCATCAGCCCGCTGCTCATCGCGCATTCATAGTACGCGGCCGCCTGCTCGCCAGAGTGCTAGCTTCGTCTCCTCGTCCACTTGCATCCCGCGGAGGCCTCCCATGCGACCCCGTCCACGCCTGCTCTTCGTGTTCGCCGCGCTCACGCTCGCCGCTGCGCTCTGGCCCGGCTGCGCGCACGACGAGGACGTCGATCCCTCGCTCGCCGACGTGGTCTTCGAAGGCAGCGCCTCCGACGAAGCGTGGCTCGCCATCGACGAAGCCCCCGTCACGGAGGATCCCGCGGGTGCAAGCTGGACGTTCACGCCGACGCGCTGGTCGCGCACGGACGCCGCACCGACCTTCACGTGGATGTCCGCGCTGCCGGGGGTGCACCGTCGCCACACGCCGAACGTCACGCCTGCTCGCCGCGAGTCGCACACCCGCGACGCTCTCGCGCACGACCTCTCTCAGTTTCTGTTCCCTGTCGCGCACGCACATCTGCCGCCCGTCACCGGGAACGTCTATCGCCTCCTCTTCACGATCCCCGGCGTGCCGGAGCCGCTCCGCGTGCTCACGACGGATCGGAGCTTCACGCCGGGAAGCGCGGCCTTCGCATCGCTGAACCGCGCGACGGGGCCGATCACGCTCGAGCTCGTCCACACCTACCTTCTGACGAACCGCGTGATGGAGGGGCCGTACCGGATCCCGGCCATCACCCTCACCGCGGAGTGAACGTGCCTTCAGGGCTTCGCCGCAATGCGCGCGCGCTCGCCCTCGCGGGCCTCTGCGCAACAGCGATGGTGGGCTGCGAGGAGTCCGCGCCCGCGACGTCGACGTGGCCGGAAAATCGCGCGCCGATCCGCGGCGATGGGCCGCTCGCGTACATCTCGGACAACGGCTCCGACACGGTCAGCGTCGTCTCGCTCCGCACGATGACGCGGCTCGCGCGCGTGCCCGTAGGGCTCGACGTGGTGCAGCGCGAAGCCCCCCACCACCTCGTCGCGGCCCCCGATCTCGGCGCGCTCTTCGTGGGATTGAGCAACGTGCTGCCGAGCGGGCTCGCCGGCATCCACGCCGATCACGGCGGCGTCGGGCTCCCGAGCTACGTGGAGCGGCGTCGCCTCGGAGACCTCGCACCGGACGGCTGGGTGCGGGTCGAGACGAACCTCGGCGAGCTCATCCGTGTGCCGGGAACGACGCGCTTCGTCTCGACGCACTTCGACCTCTCGCGCGCAATCGATGCATTGCGCGAAGGGCGCCCGCTCGAGGAGGCACGCGCCGCCATCGTGGTGATCGACGGACTCACGATGACGCGGCTCGCCGTGCTGACGGTGTGCGTCGCGCCACACGGTGCGGTCGTGACGAACGACGGGCTCCTCGCGGTCGCCTGTTACGGCGAGGACGCCATCGCGCTCGTGGACGTCGCCGCCGATCCGCCGACGCTGCGCGCGCGCGTGCCGGTCGGCGTCGCAGCCGAGCCCACCGTGCCGCCTCGTTACGGCCCGTACGCGATGTCCCTCACACCGGATGGTACGCGCGTGTTCGTCGGACTCACCGACGAGCGTGCCTTCCGCGTGCTCGATCTCGGACGCGCCGCGATGCTGCCGGGCATGGTCATGGACGCGCCCGGAGCCGCGTTTTTCGGCACATTTTCGCCCGATGGCATGACGTTCTACGGACCGACGCAGCAGACGGACGCGCTCGTCGCGCTCGACGCCGCAACACTCGCCGTGCGCGCCTCGGTGACGTTCGACCCGGCTGTGTGCATCGCCCCGCACGTCGTCGCGCACGTGCCCGCCATCGATGCGCTCGCGCTCGTCTGCGAGGGCGATCACGAGACGCCCGGCACGCTCGTGACGCTCGACCCCGACACGCTCGAGGTGCGCGACGTCGTCGAGGTGGGCGTGTACCCGGATGGGATCAGCCTCGTCGACGAGGTCGACTGGTGAGGCGGAGCGCAGCCGCGCTCTGGAAGGGCGCGCTCGTCGCGGTCTCACTCGGCGCAACCTCCTGTGCGCCACCGACGCCCGTCGAGCGCGGCGCGGCGCTCTTCGAGGACCCCGGACTTTCGGGATCACCCTCCAACGCGATGGCATGCGCGACCTGTCACGAGACCGGCGACATCCCCGCAGGCCGCATCCCGGTCGGCGGCACGCTCGCGGGCGTCACGCGGAGGCCCAGTTTCTTCGGCGGCGGAGAGGTCGACCTGCGGGCCGCGATCAACTTCTGTCTGCGCCGCTTCATGCGGGCGCCTGCGCGCGAACCACTCACCGCCGACGACCCGCGCGGCCTCGATCTGCTGAGCTTCCTCGAGACGCTCGAAGGCCCGCCCGATGCTGTGCCCTTCACGCTCGGCGACCTCGCGGACGACCTCCCGCCCGGCGACGCGGCGCGCGGGGCTGCGACGTGGAACGCGGCGTGCCGGACGTGCCACGGCGCGCCGTCATCGGGTGCCGGGCGCCTCGCGTCGTACATGACGCTCATCCCCGAGGCGACGATCGAGGAGCACGGCGAGGAGGCGCGCCTCCGCACCATCGAGAAGGTGCGCAACGGCCAGTTCTACGGGGCCGGTGGCGAGATGCCGCCCTTCTCGCTCGAGCGTCTCTCGGACGCGCAGCTCGCCGACGTGCTCTCGTTTCTCGCGCTCGAGCGCTGAGCTGCGACGCGATTCACGCAGACGCGGCGACCGACGCCGCGACACCATCCCAGAGCCGGATGCGCGCACGAATCGACGCGTCCGCCGCAGCCCCTGCGCGCGCCGCACGCGCGTCGTCGCCGGCGCAGAGCGACTCGACCAGTGCGCGCGCCGCGGGGCCATGCGCGTCCCCGTCGATGTGAATGTGCCGCTCGAGGTAGTAGCGCAGGCGATCCGAAGGATGCGCCCCCGCGTCGAGGGCCTCGAGGAGCGCGCGGAACATGTCCGGGATGATGTCTTCGCGGCCGTAGAAGAAGGCCGCAGCGACCTCTTCCGTCGTGCCTTCGGCGGCGAGCGTCAGTGTGGTGGAGACGAAGTCCGCGACGTGCGGCGGCGCCCCGGCGAGAGCGAGCGCGTGCACCGGCGAGCGCCCCTCACGCAGCGCGGCGAGTAGCGCGCGGATGCCCGTGGTCGACGCGCCCGCCTGCTCCATCGCCGCGAGATACAGCACGAAGTGCGAGACGTGCCCACCGCGACCGTCTTCGTCGCTCTCCTCCGCGAGCACGATCTCGTTGATGAGCCGCGCATGGGCCGCGCTCGGAGGCGGCATCCACGGGTGACGCACGCACGTCAGATCGCGCTGCAACCGCTTGAGAAGACTCATGAAATCCCAAACCGCGAAGACGTGCGACGCCATGAAGACGCGCACGGCATCCGGGGTCCGCAGCACGCTCGGGAGCGGGTGCGCCAGCAGGGAGGCGCGCAGCGAAGAGGAGGCTGGAATCTGCATGACGCGGAGAGGGATGGCGTCATCCCCGCGTCTCGTCCATCACGCCGGACGCGGAGTTCGTAGCGGCCCACGCCGCCGCGTGCGCGCACGCACGAGCAGGAGCAGCATCGCCGCGACGACCGCGACCCACCTCATCTCCCGGGCCGGCGGCGACATCG
>Ga0172372_10006250_pt1 | contig 16264 bp, 17 predicted proteins | sample LakKiv5m_2_FD_114544 | JGI IMG/M metagenome (GOLD analysis project Ga0172372, IMG submission 114544) | Freshwater microbial communities from Kabuno Bay, South-Kivu, Congo - kab_092012_9.5m | ecosystem: Environmental > Aquatic > Freshwater > Lake | place: Democratic Republic of the Congo...
GGTGAATATGTCGGCCCTAAAACAGAAGATAATAGCTTACATCAATGGACTGAAGAAAAATGGGGCTATGTTGGAGAGCCAGGCCACAGCCGCTATTTACCTAAAGAGGCCCGAGAAGCGCTATCTCCTGGAGAAAAAGCTGCAACATCAAGAGCCAAGAATAAGGGAACAGCCGCAGGAGAGCAGTGGGTGCCACAACCTAAATCTATTGCCAAAAAAACAAAGAAATATCGCCAGCACGAAGACTAGTCAGCCTAGTACCACTTAGCTCCATATTTTAGCCCACCAATGATTATTAGTGTCTGCAGGACGAGCCATCCAATTTGGTATAAAACGATAACCTTTTCTTTATGGATAATGCCGTACCAAAGCCAAACTAGAGTAAAAATTTGCGCCCCAAACAAGGAACTAATTGCTATACCCGCTGCTGTTTTATCCCTAAATATGACTATTACTTGTGGAATCGTAATTGCTGGTTCAACTATGGCTGCAATATAGGTAAGCCGATCAACGGTTTTATATTTTGCTTTTCTATGTATTGCGAGAAAACGCTGCTTTTTTTGCTTGTTAAGCCTGTGTATTTTTGTCATTTTGCTTATGCCTACTTTAAATTCTAGTATAGCAGACGTTGAGTTAAGTTTGATTTTAGTATATAATCTTAATCTGTTACGCGAGTGTAGCTCAGTTGATAGAGCGCTTCCTTGCCAAGGAAGAGGCCACGGGTTTGAGTCCCGTCACTCGCACCATCAAACTTATGATTAAACAAGGAAAGACCGTTGAGGTCTTTTTTGTTAATATATGTCCATGGACTTAATTAAGCTAAATGATTTTCTGAGTAAGGCAGTATTAGCGACTTATACAAGTGATGGAATACGTATTAAATCTGATAAAAAAGGTTTCATTGATTTAGAACACTTGGCCGGCGATTTTTATTACCGCGATAGTAATGCTGGATATCTCTCGTCACACGTTCAAGAAACAATTTGGTATCAGGATAAGCCCGTTTGGATGTGCTTGTATGCTGGTGGTATGAGAGGTAGTAAAATGGATGATGTAGGATTTGCTAATCAAACATTTGAGTTATTGAAGAAAGTCATGCGGGCCGGCAAAAAAAATATAGATTTTGAAAAGGAGCAAGAATGAGCAAAATTGCAGCAATAGCCAATGTTCATCTTTTGCATGAAACCGAGGAGCAAATAAGCCAACTTTCAGAAAGTCCGATGACGTTTCCAGTAGAGGATACGCAACCTATCCTTGCTGAGCTTATAGAACGTACTGGCAACGCAGATGCTATCTTGGTCAGCCCAGGCACGAAGATTACCGACGAGTATTTTGAAGCCTGTCCGTCTGTTAAATATGTTGGTATTTGCGGTACATCCAAAGAGAATGTTGAGTTTACAGCTGCTGAAAATCGTAAAATAACCGTTACAAATGTAGTTGATTATGGCGATGAGCCAGCTGCTGAATTTATTTTTATGCAGCTTGAATACTTGGCAAGGGGTATGGGCAATTATCGATGGCGAGATTTTCCAACTGAGCTTATGGGGAAAACAATTGGCATCATTGGCTTAGGGGCATTGGGAAAAGCCATCGCACATCTTGCCTTAGCCTACAAAATGCAGGTTTCTTACTACAGCAAGACCCGTAAGCCTGACCAGGAACAACAAGGTATTAAGTATCTAGAAAAAAAGCAGCTACTTAAATGCTGTCAAATCATCGTCGTTAGTACGCCGAGCAATCTAGTAGCAATCGGTAGTGAGGAATTTAAGTTAATTCAAATGAACGCTATTGTCGTTCAAGCGAGTATGGGCGAGTGTCTTGAACGAGAAGCATTCTTGAACTGGATAAAACAGGACGGCAACTTTGCAATCTTTGATTATGCTGCTGGCAACGATAGCTATTTGGTTTATAAAGATGTTCCGAGAGTTATATTTCCAAAGGTTATTGCTGGTCATACACAAGAGACAAAACAGCGGCTAGGCGATAAAGTCTTACAAAACCTCAAAGACTACCTAAACAAGTAGATTGCCCGACAATTCGAATTGTTCGACTAAATGTTTGAGTTTATAATCATTGATAGCACTGATAGCTGATGTTTAAATGCGTCAACTATCTTGCACCAATCAGACCCAAACGATTTTGAAACAGTATAGTTTCAAACATCCGAGGCAATTATAGCCTCGATATTTTTATTAATTACACTTCTTATAGCTGACGACTTACTTCAGCAGGCCACTCACGAGGTATAAAGGGTTTGTCACCTACATCCTTCACTAGCTTCTTAACCAACTCTTTTAGCTCACTAAAGCCGTCGTCAACTTCCTTCTGACCGACCACTAGCTTATGTGGCACATATTCTTCGCGTGCCGACTTGAGCTTGGACGACACGCTAATACTACGGTCATCAACCTCAATGCGTAGTGGTAGGTTAGCGTATTCGGCTATCAGTCGCTGACAATGCTCTACATATTCGCCGCCAACAGGTATCAGTCGTATTTGAGCTGGGCTGAGCCAGAGTGGTAAACCTTGTTCGAAGTTATCGAACAAAATGTAGAGGTATCGCTCAATGCCGCCAGGGATTGCCGAGTGGATTATGGCAGGGTACTTTTCCTGCCCTTTCTCGTCGATATAGTGAATGTTGAGTCGTGGTGCATTACCTATATCAACTTGGATACAAGCTATCTCACGAGCTTGGCCGAGCTTGTCGATTATCTTGTAGTCCACATTAACCACCCAATAGCGTTCTTTGCCGTCTTCAAGGATATTGACCAACACATCAGCACCTAATGAAACAGGTATCTGCACAATGTAACTTTGATATTCTAGCCAGACTTTTTCCGAAGGAACTTCAATTACTACTTGGTATTTACGATTTGCACTTTCTACCGACTGCAAAATCTTGGCTTGCAGTTTTGGAAACCATTCAAACGCCTGTGCAATGTCCTTGAAGTATGGGTGTATGTCTGGCATATAGAATCGTCGATGCCTTATTAACAGCATCATTTCGCCACTTTGCTCCTGACGGTAGCAGTCGGATATAGAGAAGTGTGCAAATGGCAGGTTCTTATGGCTTAGCGGCACTTTAGCTGCAAGGTTGAATTGAGGGTAACTCGCATCGTAGCTCATCACAATATCCGATTTACCAGATTTGAATTGATAGAGCCTATCACCATATAGTGAAGCATATGCGTCTACCACAGGGTGTTTTTGGTTAAACATGTTTGCACCGTTTACTTCATAAATAGGTAAATCCACATCGTGAACTAATTGCCGAGCATAGTCCTGCACTAGCCGACGCATTAAGTTGGCTTTGTAGTTGTATTGAACGTGTCCAATATCGGCGTTTGGCTCCCAGTTGAAACCGAGCTTACTAGCGGGCGCAAGATAGGCTGGCTTATCGTTTGATTGCTCAACTAATATCTCACTGAGGGCTTCTCTGCGTATAAACCGCTCAAACTCACTGTCAATTTTAGGTAGCTTTAAGTAGTCTTCTATTTCAAAGACTTGTTTTTGTTGATTAAGAATAAAGTATTTCATTATGTAACTCCGTTACGATTAGGGTTTAATATCTCTGCTTTACGCCCTAAATGGAGTATTGTTCCGAGAAACAAAAAACTCCCGCCGTTGGGAGTTTTCAATCTATGACAAACCCAACGGTCTAGGACATTACCGTTGTCGTGGTTGATTGGTTTGAAATGATTGAATAAATCATAGTGAGTATTATAGCACTAAAAGCTTGAAAACACAAGCACTTAGACTAGTTTAGCGGAAAGGTTGAATACTTTTGCTAAGTTGAGTAATTTTTGATTGTCAATTTGTTCAATTGAAGATGTTTGAAATGAGTCAACTATCTTGCACCAATAAACTTATGCTTAAATTAAGAAATACCGAAGAGGTTTTTTTAAAAGCTAATTTTACAAACAAGTGAAGTATTCTGGCGACTGTTACTCTATTAATCATTGACATTTTTACTTTACTTTAGTAAAGTATTGACTATGTCTCAAGATGTGACTAAAGTTTGGAATAATGAAACGGCTCAACAAATGGTTGAAGCTTTAGTTGCTATTGAAAGCACACAGGATATGCAAAACTTCTTACGGGATGTTATGACCGAAAAAGAAATTATAGAGATAAGTTCACGCCTTGAAGCAGCTAATATGCTACGATATGGGAGTAAATATATGGATATTATTGCAAAAACTAAGCTTAGTAGCCGAACTGTAGCTCGCATTAGCGAATGGCTACAAAATGGCTGCAATGGTTATGAAATTGCCTTACAAAATATAAACAACCACCACAACCATATATCGCCAGCCCGTGCTGAGTAGCTAGTTGATTTTTAGAAGCTAAAACGCCAGCACGAAGCTGGTGTTTTTAGTTATTTGTATATCAGTGAAAGGAATAATATGATCGAAAGTAATTTTTATACGCCTGATAAGGTGAAGCCTCTTTACAGCGAAATAGTACCAGCATATCAAGCAGCCTTTGCAGGCGAACCTTGGTATGAAGTAAGTAAATGTGCGGACCAATTACAACGATGTGTTGGTGGTTTGTCTTCTGTGGCAGTAGGTGCATCCTGTGAACTTTGTAGCAGTTGTCCAGTACTTCCAGCATACGAAGCAGATGAGCTAGTAAATAGGTTGGATAATCTTGCGGCTTCACGACCAACTACTTGGTATGTGGAACAAAATGGGCAAGGTGTAACATTGGTGGCAATAGCGTGGAAAGCTAACTCAGAAGGCGTTGCCAAAGAAAAATATAGCGATGTACCAGAAATGGCCGAATGGCTTAGCAATAAGTTGGGATGCGATGAAGTATTATGGCTAGACGAGGTTTTTGCTAACAAAGATTTGAAACCAAGAGGTAATCTTCAAAACTTTGGGAAGTTTGTAACAGGTATGGCAGAAATGCTAGGCTCGCAAACCGTCGCTTACAGGACAATTGAACCTCGAATGATAGCCGTCCCAAGCCGAGATTTTGGGCAAGCTGCTAGCATATTTCCTCGTCAGCAAGGCGTGCCAGACAGGCGAGATTTTGTGGTCATTAACTTAGGAAAGGAGTGATAATGCGTGTTCTAGTTATAGGTGGTATGCACGGCAACGAGCCACTGGGTATTGAGGTTGCTAGGCTTTTTGAGCAAAAACCTGTAAAAAACGTAGATGTTGTTCTTGCCAATGCTTTGGCGATTGAAGCCAATAGTCGTTTTGTGGGAAAAGATTTGAATCGCTCCTTTCCAGGAGACATCAACAGTAATGATTATGAGCTGAGGCGGGCAGCTCAGCTGTTAGAAGTGGCGAGCAAGTATGATCTTGCTTTGGACTTTCACAATACATATTGCCCAAACAATGACTGTGGTTTTGTGGGCGAAGCAGCAAATAACCAACTATATGATGTTGCTTGGTTTCTCGGGCTTGATAAGATCGTTGTTGCCGACTATGACTGCATAAATAAGTCTGCCAGTAACTGCTTGTCAGTAGAGATTAGCCTATATAGCCCATTAAATAAGCCAGAACTTTGGTACGAGCGAATAAAGCGTTTGAGTGTCCTTGAAACGCTTAGTGCCAAGCCTAAAATTAAACGCTATCGCTTTGTGTACCGCATTACACTTGAAGATAGAGACAATCTAAGCTTAGACCAGCAGAAACTAGAAGCCTTTCAACCTATAGACAAGGAACTTAGTAAAGCCATGGGGGTTAACGCCCCAGCATATCCAATCTTCATTGGCGATAAGTTCACGCCATACAATTATGGCGGCTTGTTGAATAGTCTATAAAAATCAGGGCGACTTGCTAAACGTCAACATTAAGCGTCTAGCAAGTTATTGTATCGGCTCTAATGGTTGTACATTTGACCTACTTGGTGTATTGATATAGTCGTATGGCTTGTCTGGATTGTTAACTTTGTCTACACTATCGGGCTCTAGAACTAGCTGTATTGAGCCATTAACATCAGCTGGTTGGAGTTTGCCACTCACTTTTAACCACGTCTCGTTCGGATATTTTTCAAAGCTACCTGTTTTTATCGGCAGTGCGTAAGGTCGAGCGTCAATAACACAGCACGACATAACCATACGCCCAAGGTAGTACATATCATTGGGCAGTGGACTTTCAGGAGCTTCAAACACAAATCCAGTTAGTTCAATTGATTGCCCCTTGTAGCAGTTGATTGGGTACTGGCTTATCTCGTAAACCCACGCTTCTATTGAGGATGGCTTGGTTTCAGGACAAGTGTCACTAACTGACGTACTTTTGGGTTTTGTTTCGTACGACGGAGTATTAAGCGATTTACGCCCAATTGCTTTTGAAGACAAAGCCTGTGAGGGCAGTATGAAAGCCAATACCAAAACAATTACGACAATAACATCTAAAAACTGCACTTTATATGGACTGCTGTTGGCAACCGAGCGTTTCTGAAGGTCAAACAATATACCTGCGACCAAAATAACGACAGCAAGTGAGCACATTACCGCTGCAAAGATGCTGTAACGAGGGTGTATATAAAGGTTAATGTCTTTTTGTACGAAAAGCTGAATGATATACACGCAAAAGCCCAGCAGTATTAGACTCACGACAGCATTGCTCCTTATTGGCTTACCAAACATAGCTAAATATAACTCCTATAATGAGCGAGAGCATAAAGACACTACTTGTTATCACTGCCAAGGTGCGATAGGTGAATGTAGTCTTCATAATCGCAATCATTTTTATATCTACCATCGGACCAGCAACTAAGAATGCCAGTATAGAACCGAGACTAAAGGTATTTACATACGCTAGAGCAAAGAAGGCATCAACACTTGAGCAAATAGATATAACAAAGGCTAAAATCAGCATTGCTAATACGGATAGCACAACATTATCGGTAATTGCCGTAATTGCCTCACGAGGTATAAATGTTTGTGAGGCTGCCGCAATCATCGCACCTACAATTAGCAATCGTGTAATCAGCCACATCTCGTTTCTAAAAATGTTTGTTGCTCTTGATAAGCTGCGGGGTTTGTGGCTATCAACTTCACAAGCAGCCGCAAACTCTTTGGTTAGCAACTTATCTTTATTAACCAGCTTTGCTACTAGCAGAGCAGTTATATTTGCCACGAACAGTGTTGCTAGCACCCTAACAATTGCTACCGAGCGGTTAAAACTAAATGCTTCCCAAGTAACGATGAACGTTATGATATTGATACTCGGAGCGGCTAGCAAAAATACAATAGCCTCTTGAGTGCTGAAACCCTTAATCATAAGACTACGAGCAACAGGTATATTGCCACACTCACAAACAGGCATAGCAACCCCTAGGAAAGAAACAGTTATACGGCGTAGCACCCTGTTTTTCGGTAACTTTTTTATCAGCTTATCAGTCGGCAGGACGACCTGAATAAGAACCGAGAACAGTACGCCCAAAATCACAAAAGGCAGTGCCTCTACGATTATCCCAAATGTGAGTGTCATAAAATCTTGGAATGTAGTTGCGATTGCCGAAAAAAACTCCTGACGACGGTACTCGTTGAGCATCATCATTTGTATTTCGTACTGATATTTTTTGAACAACACAAATGCAGCTAAAGGTAAGCCAATAAAGGCTATGTAAAAAGCTAAGTCAGGGACATATTTTTTCAGTTTTTGTTTTGTCGCAAGGGTCATATTGTTTGTAGGGTTTTTGCCGACTTTTTGTACTTACAATCCTTGTAATAACCATCTACTTCAAATATATGTCGGCGTGGCACAAAACCAACTTTAGATGCATCGCTACCAATAAACTCGTATATAATCTCCAGCTTATATTTCCATCCAACATATAGGCGATGGACAATGCCGAGTTTTTCAAACAGTTCAATGTTGCGGTATACGCTTACTCGGTCAACATTTGCAGCCTTAGCCTTGGTAAGTATTTCGGCAATAGCCTGTGGCTTTGAACTTACGAGCAGCCTAATAGTAGCCTTACGAGCGTCTGTCAGGCGATAGTCGTCACTTGTGATAATCTGCCTAAAATTGTTGATATCATCAGTTGACACGTTTAAATTATACGGCTTGATGAAACAAAACTGCAATAAAAAAATCATTCCTCAATGATTTGTCCTATGACATAAGCAACGACCCAAATGAGAGCTTAAGTCGCTAATGTGGCAAGCGATGAGCTTGGCTCAGACAAGACATATTATTTGAGTAAGCAAGATAGAGGAGATTGGATTGTTTACCAGAGCGGACAGCAGTCTACTGCTGAAACCGAACAGGTTTCAAAAGACCTTGGCTATCCTGATTATCAATAGGTTTATAGTGATCTTGACTCAGCTTTATTGCAATGTTACAGAACAAAATATCAGAGTACAGGAGTCCTTAACCTTTATAACAGGGCTAGAGTCACTGACGTTTCCAGCCTGATCCTGGGCTTGTACGCTATAGGAGTATGTCTGACCACTAGTAAAGGTAAAGTCTTTATATGGTCCTTTAGATGGAGTAGCAATCAAAGTATTATTACGTTTCACAACGTAACGATATACCCCAACATTGTCTGTGCTTGAGGACCAATTTAACACATATGCATACTTTAGCTTCGTCCAGTCGAAAGTCATTGTAACGTTAAAGTTTTTTGGCACAGTAGGTTTAGAAGAGTCAGCCACACTTGTTGTCGTTGTCTGAGGTGTTTGAGGGGAAGAGGTTGGTGTGGTTGGAGGATTGGAAACGGGCTGAGGTGATGTATTGGTAGTTGGGGCTGCCAGTTCGGCTGCTGTGTATTCCGCTTTAGTCCAAATACAGTAGTACGTCGAAATTGTACCATCCACGCAGGTAATTTTAGGTGGCTTTGCAACATAGAGCCTATCCTGTTTAATTAAACCCTCGAGTAAGTTAGTGTCAGCATCCGATTCGATTCCAACTTTTTTCCAAGCTTCTCGTGTTACAGGGTTCACCATCCCTGCCACTTGTATGCGCGCCCTGCTTCCTGAAGTGTCGGCAACAATCATGCCGTAGTCTTTGAGTGCTCGAGCAAAAATACGTGCTGTTTGTGCTTTTCGGGGATTAGCCTTTAGATCTTGACGCGAATTTATCCACCTATCTATATATGCATCATCAATGTTCAGTGCAAAACGTGTTCCTTCTGGTATAAGCTTTTCTTGCGTGTAGAGAGATGCTTGCGAGGCATCATACTTATATCTCGCAGCTTTCTCTGCGGCTGTAGTTTCTTTAAATTCAAATTTGCTAGCAGGTGCAACTGCCGTCCCACATTGTGTCCCTTCAGCTGCTGTACCTTGCTGAGCAAGACTACAACTCGGACCGGAAGCAGTATTTGGTATTGATATGCCGAGTGCATGCCGTATCTCACCTGCAGCTATTTCTTCAGGAGTCGTTAAGGTAGCATATTGAGATAGTCCCACGCCTCGTGAATTAAACGGACCCTCATATGTCCGGTAGTCAAAGTAGGCTCCTTTGTAATCACGTCCAACTTTTACACTATAGGCGCATAGTCTCTCACCGACAAAAGGTCCGCACTGTGTAACGGCCGCTAAATCCCTTTTGTATCCTGCTATTTCATATATTCTTCCATTACTTTCATCCAGTATCACGATTTCGTTATCGCCAGCTTCACCAGTCAGCCATTTCGGATTCCAGGGTATTCTAGTGTCCGGGAGGTATTTTAATCTATCTTTATCTGAGCTACTGACAGATTTAGCACCATCCAGATTTGAAGGAGTAACAGATGTTTGTACAAGTTTTTGTGTTGTCGCATCTTTAGCGTTATATACATTTCGTGAAAAAAGCGTACTGAGTCCATTTGGATCAATCACCGTTGGCTTTGGAAAAGCTGCTGAAATTGATAAGTCACCCCAGAGTTGGTCTGAGCCAGGACTGCCATCATTAAGATTGCCCCACTTATAAAATCGCTCAGCGTAATTTGCAGAGCGGGCATCTTTTGCTACGTTACAAACAGTTTGATTCCAAATTGCGTTTCCAAACGGTACTTTGTATGTATAGTTACTGACAAGGGCCCCACACGACGCATTTGGCGTCGTTGTCGTTGCAGCGCGTGAAGCAGTAACGAACACAGCACCTGCTATTGCAATTAAAGTAATTAAGATTAACCCAGTCTTTTTATGTAGATTGGTTTTTGTGGCGATATTTTTGTGTATTTTCATATTTTTTTTGCTTATGCATAGGGTTAGTATATCAAAAGAAAGTAATTATTAAATTACCCTGTTTACTCTTCGTGTACTGACATAAAACAGAGACAGTGCAGCAACGACTACGCCAGCTACTATTGCACTGGCATCAAATACTATCAGAAGTGGGATGGTAAGTCCGCTAAAGGTGATCGGTAACCCTATGAGGTATCCTTTTGTGAGATGCCTATTAATGTTATGGCGGGCCAATCTGAGAGATCCACATAGCGGAATGAGAATGACGAGAACTGATAGCCATGCAGTATCGTAATATGTTGAAACAAGAACCATAGGAGCCACTCCAAATGTTACAAGATCTGAGAGCGAATCTAGCTCGGCTCCAAATTTAGATTCTTTTTTTAGGGCACGCGCCAGAAACCCATCTATAGAGTCAAAGAAAACGCCAGTTAAAAGCAGAAATGCAGCTAGGTTATATTCTCCGTGAATGGCAAGGTAAATTGATGCTAGCCCGGAAAGTAAATTGAGACATGTAACATAATCCGGAAGGGTCATTATTTTAGGAATTGATTTTTGCAATTGTAGTTTCTCCTGCAACCACCCGGTCGCCTTTAGCTATTTTAAGTTTTACAGTATTGGGCAAAACAAGAGTAACTTGTGATCCAAGATTAATGAGTCCAACAATTTGCCCCATTTCTACTGATTCGCCCGGCTTAACATGTGTCACTATTCTTCTGGCTAGGAATCCAGCAATTTGAATCATTTTGACTGAAATATGTTTATTGCGAATTACAATTTCAGTTTTTTCATTCACAAGCCCTGATTCAAAGGAATTTACTGCCAAAAACCTACCTTTTGAATGTTTGACTGAGTGTATGGTCCCATCAATTGGTGATCGATTCATATGTACATCAAGGGGCGACATAAATATTGAAACTAAAAATCCATGCGGTGCAACGTCCTCGGTAATTGTTTTAATTAAGCCTCTATATCGTTTATCTCCCTTCAATAGACTAACTTCAGATTTTGTGTATTCATGTATCTCAATAATTTTTCCATCCGCAGGGGACAACACAATATCTTTTGTAGTAGGGATATTTCTATCAGGATTTCTCAAAAAAAATACCTTCCAGAAAAATAGAAACGACAAAGGAACAATTACAACAAAAAATAATATAACGTAAATAATCATATGCTTTTTAGTATAGCACCTCTATGGATCTTTGGTGCACAAAAGGTATTGACAATAATAAGCTTAAATGCTATTTTTAAAAATCAATTTCGTGTTTTTTAAAACTACGAATATACATTGAATACACAACACTTTTAAGGAGCTACATGTCAGATTTGTTCGAGTTAGATAAGATTGTTTCACGCGTGCATTTTCCAGGTGGTCCGAATGCTGATCCCGGATCACGATTACGTGAAGGATACTTACCGGGATGGACCTTTAGCGGGTCTCTTATGTATGCTCATGTTTCTGAAATAACGCCTGAGGGTGATGTTATACCAAGTCCGGTTGACGCGGTTGATGAGACAACTGGTAAGGTCTTGTGTGCAGGTACAATTGTAATTGTTGATGTCGCTGTTAAGCCTCCACAGGTTATGAAGGTTGTTGGTAGATTTTTGGAAAGTGGCAGTTTAATCAGCTACGATCCAAAACCAGTGCTATAGGGTCTATTTTTAGTCCCTAACATCTTCGAGACTTTTGTCATCTTTCTTGCTAAAATAGGGCTGTTGTTGTTGTGTGGCGCCTTGGCCGAGTGGTTAGGCAGCGGTCTGCAAAACCGCGTACACCAGTTCAAATCTGGTAGGTGCCTCCACAAGAGCATTCATAAGATTGCAGGCCGCTGTGATCTGCGGGCGAGTGGTGGAATGGTTTACACAACAGACTTAAAATCTGTCCCTCTAAAAAAGGTTGTGGGTTCGAGTCCCACCTCGCCCACCACATGCACACATACAATCCCTCATCAAGAGGGATTTATTTATGGCATTACATCGTAACAACCTGCTTTTAAGTGGTATAATAGAATAAGATTATATATGTAAAAAAACTGTAGTACAGAATGGAGTTGGGTAAACAAAACATGGCAGAGAATACTAAAACAACAGCCTCAAAGCCGACTCAAAAAACTAAGAAAACCGGATCGACCGCCGCACCTCGCATGCTTAAGAAGCAGAAATACAGCTCTTTTAAATTACATAAGAAAATAAGGCCAACGCAGCCCAAAATTGGTTCGGCTATATCTTACTTTAAAAAAAGCGTTAGCCATATAAAACAAAATTGGAAAATTTTTGGGGGTATCACTTTGGTATATATCGTGCTGACTGTTTTGCTAGTTCGGGGTTTCGGATCTACTACTGACATAACGGACTTGAAAGAAATCTTTAGTGAACTTTACAGTGGAGAATTTGGGGCTCTCATTACCGCAGGATCAATATTTGGCTTCATAGTTACTTCAAGCAATGCAACTACCAGTTCTGAAGCAAGTGTATATCAGTCACTCGTGTTGTTGCTTGTTAGTCTTGCGAGCATCTGGGCATTGAGGCAGACAATGTCTCAAAATAAGATTAGGGTTCGTGACGCCTTTTATAAAGGGATGTACCCACTCGTGCCGTTTTTAGGGGTGCTATTTGTGATTGGATTGCAATTAATTCCAGTTGCACTTGCTGGTTGGTTGTACGGGATTGTCATTGCCGGAGGTGTTGCGACAACTGTTCTTGAAAAGGGGATATCAATTATTCTCTTGATTCTATTAGCGCTCTTATCTTTATACATGATCACTTCATCAATCTTTGCTTTATTCATCGTGGCATTACCAGACATGACACCAATAAAAGCACTGAGAAGTGCAAGACAATTGGTACTGCATCGTAGATGGGTTGTGTTGCGTAAATTACTTGTCTTACCACTCTTTTTACTGATTATTGCTGCATTAATAATGCTACCTATTCTTATTTGGGCTGCTGTCATTGCAGAGTGGGTGTATTTATTCATATCGCTGTTTGGCTGGGTTCTTTGCGTAACATACTTATATTGCATATATAGGGATCTACTCAATGACTAACGCAGGAGAACGTGCAGAAGCTTTAAAAAAGCAACTTGCTCAATATTCCTATGAGTACTATGTTCTTGACAAACCAACACAAAGTGATGCCGTTTACGATGGACTGATGTCCGAATTGAAAAAAATAGAATCTGAACACCCTGAACTTATAACTTCTGATTCACCAACGCAGCGAGTCGGTAATGTCACCAGTAAAGGTTTTGCTAGTGTTGCACATGTGAGTAGAATGCTCAGTCTCAATGATGTTTTTAATGAGGATGATGTAACTGCTTGGATCGTACGAATGCAAAAACTAATGCCATCACAAAAATCATTTTCTTTCTATGCTGATGTAAAAAAGGACGGTCTCGCATGTTCACTGATATATCAAAACGGTGTATTTACTAAAGCTGTCACTCGTGGCGATGGCTTTAAGGGAGAGGATGTTACTGACAACGTTCGTACTATTCCTTCTGTTCCTTTGCGACTAAGAAAAGTCACCACTACGCAGCAATTTACTGAAGGAAGACTTGAGATTAGAGGTGAAATCGTCATGTACAAGAAAGATTTTACTGCTCTAAACGCTGCACGCAAGAAAGCTGGACAAGACCTTTATGCAAATCCGCGTAATACCGCTGCAGGTACAATCCGTCAGCTTGATAGCAAGCTAGTTGCGCAACGTAAATTGCATTTCTTGGCTTACGATATTTTACCCCAACATACAAGCGATATCCCATCTCACCATAAGGTCTATTCACTATTAGCGGATCTTGGCTTCAAAGGCGCTGAATACGGTAAGCAATTAAAAGACAGTCAGGATATATCTCACTTTATTCATACATGGTCAAAAAAGCGGGATAGTTTGCCGTATGAGATAGATGGTCTTGTTATTAAAATTGATCAAAGGGATCTTTATGATGCCGCTGGTGTCGTTGGCAAGAACCCTCGCGCGGCTGTTGCATATAAATTCCCCGCAGAGCAGTCTACGACAGTTGTGAAAGACATTTTTGTTTCCATAGGTCGCACTGGTGCTGCAACCCCCGTTGCAATATTAGAGCCTGTACGAGTAGCGGGTAGTACTGTACAAATGGCAACACTACATAACGATAGTGAAATTGCTCGAAAAGATATACGTATAGGAGACACGGTCATTATTCATAAAGCGGGAGATATTATTCCAGAAGTTGTTGAGCCAATGACGAATATGCGAACGGGTAAAGAAAAGAAATTCCATATGCCAACTCAGTGTCCAGAATGCAATACAAAACTTACAAAAGAAAAAGCAAGCGAAGCAGTATGGCGATGTCCAAATTCAGCTTGCCCTGCACGAAGCCAAAAACACATTGAACATTTCGCTAGTAAAGAGGCCATTGATATTGACGGACTTGGAGAAAAGAATGTTATTGCACTTATTGAAGCCGGGCTCATCAAAGATCAAGCTGATGTCTATGCACTTACTTTTGAGCAGGTTCGTAAACTTGATCGATTTGCAGACGTAAGTGCACAAAAACTTATCAACGCAATACAGGACAAAAAGCACCCCCCGCTAGAACGGTTCATCTTTGCACTGGGTATACGACATGTTGGGACCCAGACGGCGATTGATCTCGCGAACACGTTTCATTCCCTTGATGCACTACAGGAAGCATCTCTTGAAGATATCGCATCTGTAAATGGTGTCGGTGAAGTTGTAGCTGAATCAATCATTGCTTGGTTCAGTGACGTTTCGAACCATGCTCTTCTTAGAAAATTCAAGAGCTTAGGGGTCACTGTGCAACGTACCAAAAAAGCTGAAGGTCCACTGAATGGACTGAAATTTGTCATTACTGGTACTCTGCAGGAAATGTCCAGAGATATTGCTGCAGAAAAGATACGTAGCATGGGTGGAGTATTTCAAAGTTCTTTAGGCAAAGACACTGACTTTTTGGTAGTCGGTGAAAACGTCGGTGAATCAAAATTAAAAAAAGCTACTCTTTACGGCACTAAACAAATCGATGAAGCGACACTATATAAAATGATTGCATAAAGCATAAGCATTGACTACAGTAGTCATATGCGTCGACGATATGAATTGCGGATGAACTGTTTTTCTCCGCCAGTAATGATTGCAACCGCCATTATTGAGTTAAGTCTCATGGTGTACACCCTATATAGATTCGGCACAAAAAGTGTTGGTCGACTTGCAGCTATAACTCTTTTTCTTTTAGCTGTTTTTCAATTTTCAGAATATAACATTTGCGGTGGATTAGGAGTGAACGCTGAGCTATGGTCACGAATAGGTTTTATGGTTATCGCTATGCTACCGCCACTTGGTATACATCTCAGTATGATGATTGCCAAAAAAGATTTTAAATGGTTTCGCTACGCAGCATATCTGAGTGGTCTTATATGGGTAGGTATTTTTGGTCTCACTGAAAAAGCATTTAGTAGTTTTGCTTGTGGCGGAAATTATGCAATTTTTCAAATTAAACCGGGATATGGTCACGCATACATGCTCTACTATTATTTCTGGCTCTTTGCAGCGATAGCTCTTAGCTTGTACTTTATGCTTAATGCAACACGAAGCCAACGAAAAAGTCTTCTGTTGCTAATAATTGGCTACCTATTGTTTATTGGTCCAACATCTTTAGTAAATGGTATTAATCCTGAAACAATTGAGGGGCTGCCATCTATACTATGTGGATTTGCTGTATTTTTTGCTTTTGTGCTCACTTTTGGGATTGTCCCTAACGAGGCAAAAATCAAGAGACGCTCTAAAAAGAAATTGACAAAGTAGTCAAACTGCTTATGATATAAATATCTCGTGCGCACCGCGGCGCGTTCCTTCAAAAACAAAAACACATGTGATTATCACCCGCCGCAGGGTGGGCGCGCACGAAAAATAAAATCCCGATTCATTCGGGATTTTTATACAGTCTGTGGTGGAGCCACGGGGACTCAAACCCCGGACCTCTTCGCTGCCAGCGAAGCGCTCTAATCAACTGAGCTATGGCCCCATAAGATATGGCACATTATATCAAATTCTAAACTCAAGATTAACTGTGAGCATAGTAGTAAATTAGGGTACAATATACATATGCCTAAAAAATCGAATTCTCAATCAGAA
>Ga0172372_10006254_pt1 | contig 16255 bp, 12 predicted proteins | sample LakKiv5m_2_FD_114544 | JGI IMG/M metagenome (GOLD analysis project Ga0172372, IMG submission 114544) | Freshwater microbial communities from Kabuno Bay, South-Kivu, Congo - kab_092012_9.5m | ecosystem: Environmental > Aquatic > Freshwater > Lake | place: Democratic Republic of the Congo...
GAATCTTGATGAGGTAATACGCCACCCGAAGAAAATTTCCAGCGTTTCTTTGGTTTATCTTCTTTAATTATTGAATATATAGGAGTTAAACGAGAAGTACCAAAGTGACTTGTTTCTGATATTGTATGTAAATATCCAGCACTAGTGCTAATATGATATGAAATAGCCTCTAAGCGGTCATTTATTAAATTTAAACCATCGGTAGAACTAGGAAGATAATCCCCAAATAAAACATTATTATTATGAGAAAACCCAACTAATTGTTCATTATAATCAACAATATCTCTGGTTAATGGTATTAACGAGCTAGTTAAACTAAATGATTCAGTTTCTTGATTATTAGTTATTGGCAGATTTAATAAAGATCTTCGATCTAAGCCTAACGAGTTTTCCCCAGTAATGTCATAATTTTCAGCCTGATTTCGAGAATCCATACCAAAAAGTTTTTGTAACTGATCTATTGGTCTGGCAAACAAATGAAAAGGGCTCATAGTCATACTAGAAATACCACTTAAAGCACTTTCGGCAATATCTAAACCTGCCATTGGAAGTATTTTTTTATATCTTTCACTCTTTAAATTTTTAGTTAATTGCTGTAATTGATCCTGTTCCCCTTCATCAATATCAGTAAATTTTGTTTTTAATCCTTGAAGTTGAACCTCTTCATCATTTGTTTTTAGATACTCTTGTATATATTCTAGACGACGTTTTTTAGTTTCATCAAAGCCTTCCAAATATTCTTTTTTCGACCGGTTAGAACTAAAAAATCTTAATAACCCTTCGTCATTATCATCATATTTACGACCAGACAATAGATTAGTTATTGCTTCAATTGGTATATCTTCAAGCTGAACTTTATCTAGACCTTGTTTTGCATTAGTGAATATCTCTTTTCCTGTTTTATTTTTTTTAGATTTTATTAAATCATCTCCGTATTTATTAGTTAAGTACATACCACCTAACATACCACCAACACCTAATGTATTCGAAACCGCGCCTTCACCCAAAACAGAAGCAGAAATTTTACCAGGTGCGTCAAATATTAAATTAGGTAAATCTATTATATTAGATACACCTCCAAATAACCCAGAGTAACCTAACAATCCAGCACCAGCTATATTAAGAGCCATACGAATATTAGAATTATCAGTAGCATCACGTTCCATATTACGATACTTGAGTTCTTCTTGTTTATCCTCAAATTTTGATTTTACTTGATTCTCTAAACCAGAACGACCAGTCTTAACTAATTTTTGATTAGTCATTACAAATTTATTAACCATTGGCACTAGAGACAATACGGAGGACAAACCACTCTTAATAAATCCGCGGTCACGTAACATTTCGTCTTTTATTTGCTTCTCATATTTAAACATTCTGTCATTATAATCTTGTTCTGTTATATATTCTGCAGTTAATGAATCATATTTTTGTTCCTTTACTTTACTTTCTTGTAAGCTACGCCGTTGTACACCAAATACAGAAACTAAATCATTTATAGATTCAAAAATCTGATATTGTACTTCTAATTGTTGAAACAATAAAGATCTTTGTTCTTCTTGTATTAATGGGAATGCCTGGGAAAGAAATCCATACGCTTTATTTTGTAAAGTTTCATGTAATCCGGTTTTCCGCAATATTGTCTCAGAATCATTATCTTTAACCCCTAAACCAACCTTAGAGAATAATTTATATGGCATTAATTTCATCTTATCAATTAATGAAATTGGATCAAAAAATGCCCGTAAAACAGGAGATAAAATGCCAAAAGTTTTAGTAATAACCGAAGGGAGTGCAGTTTTTGCAATCAACCCTACTTTATCAAAAACTCCCATATCGAAATTCTGTTCCAATAAATCAATAGAAGTTTTTTCAGATCCTGAAGCAGTTGCGCTTGTTCTAGCAAGTAAATAACGCTGCACATCATAAGAAGCAGAAAGTAAAGCTAACTGCCTATCTTCGTTTGTTTTATATTTCGATATTATTGATGAAGCGGATCTAGTAGTTAAATTCGCTTCAGTGTAATTCAATCCATAAAATTCAGATTTTTTTTCAATAAATTGACCAAACCATTCTTGTTGATTTTCTGCCATTCGCTCCTCAAATTTATCCATCCAATCTAAATTAAATCCTTTGCTTACTTTATCAGATAAACGGGAAACCGCATTTATTGCTTTATTTTGTTGTTGTTCTAATTGGGTGGATATATTTTCATAAGTAAAATCATTAGATCTAATTTTAGTATGAAAATTTTCAGAAAGTTTATCTATTCCTTTATTTATATTTTTAAGTATTAATTTAATATCTTCTTGGGCAGATATTAACGCAGGAATATTATTACCGAATCTATTATTTTGTTTTGAATTAAACTGTTCTAACTGGGGTTGACTAAATGCATTCATAAATAATAATGGTAAAAATTGCCCTCTATGAGGGCAATTGAGATTTAACGGGAGTACCAAAAAGGTAAATCAGAATCTTCGGTTTCAACTTCAAGATCACTAAAATCCGAAATAAATATAGTTTTTTTAAAGTCTGTTGTATTAATACCTAAAAGACTCTGAATTTCATTATATTGTTGATTAGCATAATCTTTAGAGTCTACATCTATTAACGGCGAAATTTCAAGTTGGCATTGCTTTTTTAGATAAGCGCAGAATGCACTTGCCATAAATAAGTCATCATGATGACCTAAAGCAGCGGCTATTCTCCCTCCAGATTTTTTCTCAATTACGCTTAATTGAGATATTAAATCGGCTGAATGTAATAATGTTGGATTTTTAGTTATATAATCATATAAATATGTAATCATTTCATCCTTATTACGGCCAGTAGTTATACCATAATCTTCTCGATTACTCTTATTGATTGTCTTATATAAAAATGGTATATAATCAAAATTATCATCAGAAATTAATAAATCAACTACAGCACCACCAATAGCGTTATTTTCAATACCAACTTTTAAACGATCTCCTACTTCAGTATGTATAAACTTTATAGTCTCTTTAACTATATCCGCAAAATTAACTATAGAACCTAGTCTAGCAGAAAATTCAGCAACTTGCTCAAAATTAGAATATTGGTATACTTCTATAGTTGCAAGATCTCCAGTTAATGAACGTGCGGAATCAACCCCAACTAAATAAAAATCCTTTTTATTAAATGATTTAAATATTTTTAATTTTGTAGCGTGTGGCAGGGTTAAATCGTTTATTGGTTTTTCTGATCGTAACTGCGAAAGAAAACTATCTTCAAATAAACAATAGGTACCACCAACAAATAAGAGATCTAATTCTTGATTTATTTTTCTGGAATCAAAATTAAGATCCTTACATTGCTTTAAGTACCATTCTTCATCTTTACTTTCAGACCAATGATATTTAATTGCGACAAATCCATTTTTAGAAGGGGAATTCAATATAGCCTCACAATTTTCAATTAATTTATTATTTTCATCATATAAATCATTGGAATCTATTGAATTAGACCACATATCATAGAAAAATTTTCCTTCTGATTCTATTCCATTTGGGGTTGAGCTTAATAAAATTAAATCCTTATAGCCGTATTTCCTAGCTTGTTCTCGTGCTTTAGCTAGAATTGGTGCCGCCGAACCCCAAGCATCATTCATATGTCGAATATGTGAGCATTCATCAACATAAAGTATTGGTGAAGTTAAAGATCGAGCAAGCGTACCTGGTGAAGTAGCACTACTAGGAAAGAAGACATTAATCTTAGAACCATTATCATACTCTAAAAAAGTTTTTCTTTCGGCTACTTTATTTTTATGTGGTGATTTTAAAAAAGTTGGAAGATTATCATGCATAAAGCGAATACGCTCTATATTTTCTAAACCTGCCGTTTTAGACATATTTAGAATAATAGCCCTATTTTTTGGATAGAAATTTAATAAGTATTCAAGTATAGCTGCACAAATTGTAGAATTATGCGTTGGTATATAATCACCACATAAATATATATGGTCTGATGAATTAACTTCAATACACTTAACCGGAACAGAATATGTTGCTTTAATTTTAGTTATAGCAATATGATTAGTTAAATGTATTGGCGTATTAAGAGTAGTTAATTCTTTAGTCGTTGCTATTCTGCCGTTAAATAACTTCCATAAATGTCCCGCATCAGCTCGTATAGGTTTACCTATATTAAATTGAAGTTTATAACATTCATGGTCATACATAATATCACTTATATTGATAACTTCTACCGGCTGATAAGAAGAACCTAAGACAAAATCCCCTACCTTAAGTTCTTCCATAGTAGCCCATTTTAAATTAGGTAGTGGTATTGGAGTATCTAAAGCTAATGCTTTACCCAATTGCCTAGTGGCCATTAAGATAACTCGACCAAATTTTAAAGAACATTGTACGGTTCTTTTAAATTTATGATTTAATAAATCCGGCCCATATAATACACTACCGCCAGTTTCAGGAATCTTTATATAATTATGTAAAAAATATAAAAAATTATTCTTACATTTAACATATTCTAGAGTTTGATCATTGAAATTCATTTAATGCCCTGGTTCCGCATTATTTTATGATATTTGGTTATATTTAACCCTTTTTTTCTATACAATAATTTTGGTGACATTGTTTTAAGATTAGGGTTTGTATTAGTTTGTGAATTCGCGGCAGGTAGATAATTATCCACCATTTTATGATTTGCCGGGAACATTTCTGTTATTTGAATTAAATTATTTACCATATCGCAAAGCATCCAAACAATTCCTCAATCTTTTACTTTTATTATAATAAGAACCAGTCCACCTATTTTTATGCATTAAATCGACTCCTTTAGAATAGTCATTATACAAAAAAGATATAATACTTGTTTTAAATTTGCATAAAACTTGTGAAATACCCATTAAGTCACACAAATTAATAAAATAAATCTGCCGAAATTCATCAGTATAATTAAAAAATTGGCCAATATTATTTTCACAATCTTTATATAATTGTAAAATTGAATTGTCTAATAGAATTTCAGCTTCTGTATAATCTAAAGAATTATTTATTTGTTTTTTTAATATACTGTTAAATTCATTAGTATTAGTTATTGAAAATCCAAAACCAATACAATTACCTTTTATATCATGTTGATAAAATCTAGGGACAAACGCTTCATCTTTAATTATATGTTTTTTCGTAATCAGGATGCGGTTTTCCATATTGTATCATATGAACTATTCGTGGACCTCTAGATTTAACTTGCGAATACCATAAAGAATCTTTTAAATTCTCAGAAGCTTTTATATAGTTTTTGGATTGTAAATAGGCTAAAGTATTTTTAAATTTTGAAAGAGAGTTCCATCCCATATTGAAGCATAGATTTATTAATGCTCTTAATCTAACCGGATCTAATTGTTTAGTTAATACTGGTAGATTTATATCTAAAGGAATTAAACAAACTTCCTTTAAAGTATAGTCAAATAATTGCTTACACTCATTTTTAGTAATAGAATCTCCAACTTTATAAAGTTTACGGCCAATAATCTTAGTAGTATCATGGGCTTCTAGATTACACCCAATACCTACAGTTTTTATTTTTTTAGTATCATAATAAACTTTTAAACGAACCCCTTCATCTAAAGAAAGCTCGGAGTATAATAAATTAAATTGTTCTTGAGATAATTCTAACATAAGATTCAATCACCATAAAATGTGTAATTAATTATTAATCGGTTTATATCAAACCACCATAAAATAGGACAAAAATTTAATATTTCTTCTTTTGTTGAAGTTGAAATATATGTTTGTTGGTCTATTGTTTCGATATTATTAGATTCTATTGTATTATTTTTAGAATCTTTTAATGTTATATTAACATTTTTTATCCAATCATTTGTATTATGTATAAAATCAATTAATTTAGATGAATAAAATTTAATACTTATATTATTTTTTTCAGAAAGAAAATTAGCTACACTTAATCGAAGTTTTATTATTACAGAAGTAATATCTATTGAATTTGTCAATATATAATTACGCTCCAATAAAAGATCTATTTGTATATTTAACGGCAAATATAAATCAAAAGCATATTGCTGTACTGTAAGTCGAGTCAATATTTCTTTTGGGACGAAATATGAATTTAATAACTTTAATTGTATCTCATCGCTTACTAATCGAGTTTCTGAAAGAGAAAGTGTTTTTAGCTGATTAGATAATTTATTTAAATAAAATACCTCATCATTAAAAAATTCACCTTTTTCTATTAATGGAACGTCAATAATTTTGCCTGAAAATTTTTTTAATTTTAATATATCCGATATATTTTCAATTAATCCAATATTATTAAATTTAACTTGAAATAACCTATCATCATTTTTAAAAATATCAACATTGACAATAAAACTACCATAGATTAATTTATCTATTAATAATTCTTTTGTAGTTTCATCTACAAAGCCTTGTATTATATCAGTGATAATTTTATATTTAAACGATGAATCCGCTATAAGTGGAAGTATAGCGAATTTTATATTTAATTTTTCAATATCAAACTCAACTTTTAATTTAATTAAAGGCTCAATTCCAGTGTATGAATCATTTAATTTTATAATATTACTGATACTAAATATAGAGCTTTTAATTAATAGATTTGCTGAATATACATTTAATAAATTGTTATATTGGTATAATAATGGCGATACAAATGTTGTATCGTTAAAAGTAAATTCTGGAAAAATTACATATTTAATATCATTAATAGTAACCGATTTATTTTCAAAATCATTTTCATTAATATTCTTACTAATAGTTTTTACTGGTTGGAGATAGCGGTTTAAAAAAGAAATATATATTGACATTATATTATCCTGAAAGTGTGTTTTTTTAAATAAAAAACAAAAATATTTAAAATATTTAGATAATATATTATTAAAGTCTAATTCACTAATTAAATTATTTCTTGTTTGTATATATGTAAGTAATTCTTTACGTAAAGAATTGCCGCTTAATATATCACGCCCTCCAGAACCATTTTCAATATTTATTTTTAAAAATTGATTAGCCGCAAAAATATTAGATATTGTGTATACAACTTCAGAATCTTTATAATCAATAATCTCAAGATATCCCTTAATTTCGCGGGAAATTACTGTATTGCCAATATTTCCCATCGCTCCTTTTGTAGTATATATCGTTACTTTAATTTCTGAATTTGGTATGTATTTACCCTTAATACCAGAACCAAGCTCAATAATCAATAATGGTATATTCTGGCGATATTGTATTTTATAAAATACATACTCATCACTATCTCTAAAAAAGGTTTTTGTTTTAGAAACGTTAAATGATTTATAATCCTCGGAATTATATTCTTTAACATCAATTTTAATCGTTTCAATTTGATCGACAATATCTATTTCAATAGAATAATAACTAGCAAATGGATAGCTAGGAATATTAAAAAAACGCACTTCTTCAGAATACTGCTTACAACTCAATAAAGGAACTGTTGGGTTAGTATTACTAATTGGATGTATATGAAAGTCAAAGTTTTCATCAATTATTTGACATTGATATTGCTCAGAAGAAAGGGAAATATCTATTATCACTTTATATGATGATAATAATATAAAATTTAAATCATCAAGAATAAAGTTAATATCTCTTAATACAATCTCCCGTTTAGTCACAATATTCGAACGCGCCGGTAAATTTAAAAAATCAAATTCAATAAATCCATCTAATAATGCGGATTTAGCATTATCATAATTATAGCCAAAAGTTAATGAATGTTGCTGTAGATTTGAATCATCTAAAGCACTAATTGGAAAGGCTTCACGGAATAACCCATCATAATATTGTTTAATATCAAATTGCATATTACCCATAATATGCAATAAATAACCTAAAGCCCCAACTTTCGATATTGTTAATTCATTAGATTCTAATTCGGTCTGTAATTGATTAAAATAAAAAGATATAAACTCTTGCGGGTCTGTTAATTTATTAAAATTTATCAATCTGAAAACTCCGCCGTTTGTGCTTGAACTACTGACATTAATGGAGAATTTAATTCATTTACCATCATAGAACCAAAATTCATTAGGTTTAAATCCCCATACATACTTATTAAAGTTTCAATAAAATCAGAAATAACCCACATATTATCCATAAATGATTTTGGAGCGACAAATTTTTTATTACCAGTTAATACAGTTTCACGATAATCAGTACAAATATAATTTATATTATATGTGGTTAATTGATTATTGTCCCTACGACCTATAATATCTTTATTCGGTAAATTAACTGGATAAATTCCAACTGCTTTACCTATATAAACCATAGATTTCATATCTGGTTTAAATCGTATAACAAAAGCGGAAGTGGCATAATCCAACTCCCCTGATTCAATATACTCACTTGTGGGAGACATATATCCTAAAACTACTTGTTCAATATAGTGAATCCAATTATTATGAAAAGCTATCATATCTAATTTCATATTTTCTAAATATGAAATTGATAAATTACCACCTGAAGATTTACCAGTAGCATATGGTATCTTAATATTTGAAGAAGAAGATAATGTATTATATACAATAGATGCTTCAGGTGGGCTAAATTCAATTGCTTGGAAAATTGAGTTCCTGCCAGTAATGACACTAGTAGGGAGGAAATCAAAAACCATCCCAGATAAAATTGGCGGGACTAAAACTATTAAAGTATAACCGCTAATATCCGGAGTCCCTTCACTATCTGAGATGCTATCTCCTTTATTAAACATTACTTTATAAAAATGTTCAAGTAATGTATTATTTAATTTATTTATGACATTTGATCTTAAATCACCATATAAATCTAATGACATTTATACTTTTGAATATTATGGGCAAGACAGTATATAATAACCCGCCTCAATTGCGCTCTATTTGTAGATGAATATTTTTCATAATCAATGTTAAATACTTTAGTAAAAATATCCTTCAATAAAACATCAGTAAGGTCCTTTAATCGATTAACATCAGACGTATGTTTAGACGCAATGATTTTATTTTTAATATCTAACATAAAATCTTTATTGCATATATTAGAATAATTAATTCTCCTAAACATAAATTGTAATATTTCATGAATGGTATCTGAATAAGACAAATTATGTAATTTATTTATTATTTTAATAATCGCTACTTTTTGAGCTGATGATTGAGTCTTAAGAAAATCTATTAATGTATCTGGATAATTTGGCTGATGATTCATAACAATATAATTTGTTATCCCTTCAATATCTTCTTCAATTGAATTAGAGGTTAAAGAGTTTTCGATACCAGTCTCAGAATCAGATACCGTTGTAGATACTTTTAAATTACTTTGGCTTGCTTTAAAATATAGAGGTTGTAATCCTGATCTATATTTAATCTCTCCAGAATTTAAATCTGCAACTCGATCAGATCTAAATATTTGTCGTATTCTATTAAAACATGCTTGGAATAATCGCTTTGTCTCATTTACATCTTTTTGTAAATAGGATGTATATTTTTTTAGAATTGTTGGAGTAAAATATTGGGTAATTAATTCAAATGGGGTTTCGTGTTTAGTTACCTCGAATTTTTTACTCAACATATTTTGTATAACATATTGCATCGTACTTGGATTGCAATAAGGTATTGAGGAAAATCTACGACCATTATACATTCTAAAATTTAATAAATTTAAAGCGTTTGAACTTAATGTTGGGGTATTAGTACTTATACCAATTAAGATTGAAAACAATAAAATATGATAATATGCCGAGTTCATCATCCTTACGGAATCGGGAATATTCCAACTTTTCTTAAATGCTAGATTTATTTTATCTGTTAGGCCTGGTTCAATTTTATTAAATAAACCTAACACTTCTTTTTCCGGGATAACAAAATTCACACAATAATTTTCAGAACGTTTTTTAGTACTTATCATATCTAATTGTATTTTTTGTACTAACTTACCTATTTCTGAATTTAATAGTTGGGGGTTAATTTTAGGTAAAGTTTCATCAAGAAGTGCTTGAATGGACATTTTTTATTTACTAGCAGAGAAGTGAAAGAACCCGTGAAAGGCTAAATGTTTGTTCATGAAAATCCTCCCATAATTTCTCTAATGTATCAACATCAAAAACTTCCTTATATATTTGAGATTCTAATAATTCTTCAATCTTTGATTTTACAGTAAATGGAAAGTTTATATTTTCTAATAATTTAGTTATAACGGCGGATTTATAAGTATGTTCTACTGATTCATCAATATCAATATTTTCATTAATAGTAATATCATGGGATATACCAACTACAAATGATTTATACTTTTTTTGCCGTTCATCAGAACTTAAATTATAATAATGTTTATCTAAATGCTCAAAAATTATACGCCGAGATTCATTTAATAATTCATTATTCGATGAATGTTTATCCATCTTAACAAATCCATATATTTTAGGTTCTATATTTATATGCTCGTAAATTGCACGTATGGTTCCAAGATATGAAGATAAAATCTCTTGAACATATTGAGACGTATCTTCACTAGCAGATTTTAAAAATTGATTATATACATTTGAATCAAGTTCTATTTTTTTTGAAAATTTCTCATCACTATATTCTTCAAATACCATACGTGAATAGTCTAAATTCATTCTAGTTTCATGTAGTAATTCACTAGTAGTTTTTTCATTATTTTTACTCTTTATTCTTTGTAAAGCTTCATGAGCTCTACTTGAAAATTCTAATTGGTCATTGAATGAAATCATAAAATTTCTTTTTGTTGTTGAACATAATTTTGAATAGTTGTTGAAGTTAATTTACCAACATAACTACCACTATACATCCATTTATAATATACAGTATTGGCTTTTTCATCTACTACTATTAAATTAGGAATGTTTAGTCGATTATTGAGAACTCGAATCATTTGCATAATATCGGTTTCATTAATTTTAAAGTTGGTAAAGTGATTAATTGGTTTGGTTTTTACTGGGTCTGTTGGGATTTTAAGTTTTCTTTTAATCCAATCGGAATGGGTTGTATATGTTTTTTTAGCGGTATTATATATTCCAGGTGCATTATTTCGCGCTTCTTCTTCATCAAATTCTTCAATTTCCGCCTCTTTTTTATAATTAATAGAGGCTAAAGCACCATATAAGGATTCAATAACCTCTTTGCGGAAAACTAAGCAATAATTTGGAAAATCTAAGGCATCTTTTTTTTGAACATCTACTTTCGCTTTTATCTCACCTAGAAATTCACAAAGATAACTAAAAAAAGTATAATATGCCATAAAAGAACATATAGATCCTAATGCATAACTTATCTGCTGCAAATATCTTTCAATGTCTAAATTTTGATTTCCTAAAAATTGAATAAGTCGGTTATTTGTTAAATAAGGATCTCCTGGATTAGGGCCTCTTTGAGCTATAGCTCCGTGATCGTTATTAGCTGTAAAAAATTTATAGAATATAACGGCTATTGATTTATCTTCTTCTTGGTATGTATTAAAACTTCGAGTTAATTCTTGACTTACTCTACCATTAGCTTGAGCTATACTAACTAAATTAGACAAAATTCCTTTTTTGTATACATTTAATTGACTAGACACTTCCATTAAATCATCAATAAATTTAATTATATCATTTCTTTGATTTGAAGTTAATGTAAAAGAAATCGTACGCAATTTACTAAAAATAGGAAGTACTGCTATTTGAGCATTAGCTTGACACATTTTTTCAATACTTCCTAATTGAGTAATTGCAGTATCTGTACTAGTATCATCTATTCTGTTAACTAATATAGATTTAATCTCCATATCAAGTATAGAATATTTTTCCATAAATGACTGTAATAAATTATCTGTTAATTCTGTTATGTATTTAACTATATTAATTTCATCAACTGTGATTAATGTAGTTGCTGCTGATTTAACTATTGGAACTAGATAATTAGCAACAAATGAAGTGAATAAATTTTGTGCTTTGATTTTTGTACTTGTACTTAAATCGGAACTATCTAAATAAGCATTATTTATAGAAACAGAAGCATTTTGAGAAAACCCAACTTCTTCAGAATATTGTTGTTCATTTGTTGCGCGTGTAAATACTTTTAATGCCTTATCCATTTCAGTATCAATACCATGCATTAATTTAGAAACCCTATTTGAAGGAACGCTTTTACCTGGAATCGTTTGGATTTTTTCTAAAAAATTTTCATATTTAAAACGAAAACTAGCATTATTCATGAGTTTAGTAAATCGTTTAATATATTCGAATGATTGAGGTCTATCCATGCGTATAGATCTAGTAAACGCTAAATTAACATCTTCACCAGGTCTTCTGTGATTTGGTGTTAGAAAGGTATCAGTATCGAAATCTTCACGATATTGACCAGTAGCAAAAAATAAAATCCAAAAAAGTGGGATAGGCTGTATCCCACTTGATTTGGTTCCAATTATTAATGGAATATCAATTAAATTTTCAATAGTTATACTTGATATTAATGGGTTAACATCAGAAAATCGAGGATCTAATCTAACTTGGTTATATATATAATCTTTAAATTGATCTATTTTTTGTTGATACTCATGTCGATGAATATCATTTCGATAATCCGTATATGGACTATCTGAATTTGTTGTAGGTGTTCTTGTTAAAAGAGAAAGTGCATCATTTTGAGCCATCATCTCTGCTGGATTAGCAATTTTCTCTAGTTGGTTATTTGTTATAGAGTGTTTGCTGGCAGTACTTACAATATTTAATACATTGGAAGTCTTTATTTGTGACATGAACTGCGTAGAAAAAAAATTCCTTAATAGGGTTCCATATTTAAGCTCTAGTGATTTATCTATTATGAATGGGTAAACAAATACTAAACTATTAGACTCATTTAAACGAGTTGGTTGTCTAATATTTTGTAATACCGAGCTATTTGTGTTATTTATTCTCATTAATAATTATTGCATATTTTATTATATAGACAAAAGTAACAATCCTTTGTATTTATATATTTATTATCTAACGGCGGAACTATAGATTTACTTAAATGGTGATTAATTTGATTAATTTTATCGCGAATAGTATCGAAATAATTGTCTATATCGATGGTATTAGTATCTATGGTTATTGTTTTAATAAACCAGAAGGGATTTCTTTTAGATTCAAGCTGTTTCTTTAATACTTTTGATATATTCAAAGATTCAGATATAGAGTGACAATCTGCCGCTATTAATTCATGACAAACATATATGAATTGAATATATTGAATATCATATTTATCTAGTTTTGGCAGGGTGCCATTTCGAGATGGTTTTTGTTGCTTTATTTCTTCTAAATAATGCTCCAACAGATATTTATATATTATTGTCTGATAAAAATCTTTAACTCTTGGCTTATTTGTATTTATTATTGCTTGATAGTCTGAGTAAGCACAACTTTTGATTTCAACTAATACATTATTATTAATTAATCCATCCAAGCGAGAAGATATCTTTATTGAAGGAGCTTTTAAACAAACTTCAGTCTCTGTAAATATATCTGGAACTCCTTGAATAAAATCATGAGCAGCATTACCTAAAGCAGCCCGCATTTCAATAGGTAACCAGTTGTTTGAATAATCTTCAAGAGGAAAACTATTTATGCGAAAATAAGGAATGCGAATACATGAAAATATATCATAACTTGAAATATTTTGAGAAGTATCTTGGTATTCTTTATTTTTATTAGCTGATTTTGTTTTAAGTTTTTCCTTAAAAGTATTTACGCTAAATAACTCGACTTTATTAATTTCAGGTTTAGTTTCAACTTCTTCTTCTTTTGTTGTAGTGATGATATTATTAGTATATAATCCAGCTAAAAGATTTTCATATGACATTATATTTAAGCGCCTATTGGAGAATCTAATGATAAATATTTAGGAGTATAATTGGTAACCTTTTTATTGGCCCCAGCATCAGAGATCTTAGTATTTAATACGTCAACCCAAAAAGAATACACCCTAGGGTTATTCTTATATAGATGTTTTAAAAAGTCATCAAATTCTTTTCGAAGATCATTGAGATCTTTTCGTAATTGTTCACACTTATTACCTAACGGCATTATTTTATGGGTTAGCTCATTATCGAATTGAGAAATTGGTTCTCCAGTTTTCTGTAAACATTGTTTGTATAAGAGATTTAACTCAGCAATTGAACCAGATATATAATCCAAATAACAGCTTATTAAACAATTAGCGTTTTTAGCATGCTTAGGCCCAACCCATTTGTAATCTTTTTCTGGTTCAAACATCACTCTCATATAATTAGTAATTTCTTCCTTACTAATTTTATTTAAATCGTTGACACCACACATGCTTGAGCAATTAGAAAAATTAGAATCTAATAATTTAGAAACGATCTTATATCTATTGGATTGACTTTTAGAAAATTGATTTAAATCCGAATTTTTTAAATCATCTCGTATAGAATCATGAATTTTTTGTGTACTTGCAAATAATTTTGCAAGTACATGATCAAAACCATCAAATAATTTATATAAAGTAATTAGACCGGCACCAATAGCCCCAATTAACAATAAACTTTCTTCTAAATATATTTCATCTAAAATAGATGAAAATAGTTTTTGCTGGGATAATCGAGACATCCCATATTGAATTTCTTCATATATTTCAGTCTCCGTTTCTCGAATAAAATTTCTAGTATTAACTAAATAATTAAATATCTCATTTCTTTTAGAATCACTTAAATTACGATCTACTAAGTAACCTTCAGTTATTTCTTTTAGGAATATATTATCCATGTTTTTTTCACATAATAAAAAAGCTAAAGTAAGTAATTACTTTAGCTTTTATTGTTTAAACTATTCTGGAAACTCTAGTATTTCGCCGGTTTCACTATCAACAGAAACCATATTCCCTTCTTCAATTTCTATTGTTTTTATAGTTTGTTCTTCTGGAGGCTGAATACCGTTAATAGTTTCACGAAAATAACCTACCTTAATGCGATAGGTAACGCTTAGGTCCACTGCAGTGTCAAAAATATTTTTAAATTCTTTATCCTTATAATATTTTTCATAAAAATTCTTTTCTGTAAATTTTTCAGACTTTTTAACTACTGCTTTTGTTTTAGGATCATAAATGCAAACTACTTTTGAACGACCTTCAGTAACTACTGCTAATGGGTAATTTAATTTACTTTCATTTTTTCCAGTATTTTTAATTTCCCATTTCGACATATTGGACATAAACCAATATTCCGAAATAATTGGATCTATTCCAAATTTCTTATCTAAAACCACTTGAGCCGTATAATTAGATGGGGCTAATTTATTCTTTTCCGTAAATAATTCTAATACCCAACCATCTACACCTAAACCATCACCAGGATGTAATATTTCTTTCTTAGAAAGAAATAGCCATTGAGCAATAGAATGCTGTAATGAATTTACATTAGTTGCTGCTTTATGAGATGCTCCAAATGAACCAACACCTTTCTCATCCCTAGGGGCATATGGATTTTGTATTTGTATATTTGCTCTCACTTGATCAATGATTAAAGTTGTTACTTTATTCATTAAAAACATAGCTTTATATTTCGCTAATAAATGAGTAATCATCCTTGCTTTTAAACCAATTACTGAATTTGGATCATCTACTTGAGTTTCTTTAGATATTGAAGTACTAGCTAGAGAATCCCAGATAAACAATACTTGATATTCAGCTTTAGCATGCTCTTCCAATTTTTTTTTTATTTCAACTAATGATTGTATAAGTTCGAAAACCTGTTCTAATGTAGTAACTAAAGGTTTATATAGAAACTTTGTACGATCAATACCAAAAGTATCAATACGGCTCATGATGTTGCTTTGATCTATAGCAGCAGCTGCATTTTCAACATCTAAATAAACAACTACCGCGTTTTCATGAGTTTTAATAAAATTAGCAGCAAATTGAAAGGCTGCTGTAGATTTTCCAGATTCTGGAGTTGAAGTAAATAATATAGGTAAGGATGATGTAAATCCACCTCCAAGAAATACGTCAATATGCCGTCCAAATCCGGAAGGTGTAACGTACGGAGGAGGTGCTATACATTGACCATAATCACGGTTAATTAATTGCTCAAATGCGGTAGTTAATTTTGCTGATGAAATAGATGTTGACATTGTTACTCCTAATAATTAAAATAGCATTATTTTATATCTATACCAAATTAGGAATAACCAGTTTAACTAATTATGTAACGCATTTAGAAAATTAATAAAC
>Ga0172372_10006255_pt1 | contig 16255 bp, 14 predicted proteins | sample LakKiv5m_2_FD_114544 | JGI IMG/M metagenome (GOLD analysis project Ga0172372, IMG submission 114544) | Freshwater microbial communities from Kabuno Bay, South-Kivu, Congo - kab_092012_9.5m | ecosystem: Environmental > Aquatic > Freshwater > Lake | place: Democratic Republic of the Congo...
CCCCGGAAGCCTCATGTACCGCAGCTTCGAAAGGCTTCGCGTGTGCCGGCGCATTGGGGGGCGGCGCCTTGGGAACAAAGCCCTGGTCGAGTGCATCGAGCACCTCGGCAGTGCTGGCCCGCCTCCGCCCACGGCGCGGTGCCGGGGACGGCGCCGCAACGGCCTGGGCACTGTCTTTTTTTGCCGCTGACCTGGGCGATGAGCGTGGCTCCGACGCTGTCACCTTCTTGCGGCGGCCCGTTTTACTCACCACGGCTGTCTTTTTTTTTCCGGGCCCTCCCTGAGCCTGCAGGGCGATGGGCTCCGGCGCCCTGGTCCGGCTGCGGGCGCGCTTGACGGCTGGCGCGGCCTCAGCGACCGCAGCAGCCTCGGCGACCGCAGCAGCCTCGGCGACCGCAGCAGCCTCGGCGACCGCAGCAGCCTCGGCGGCCGCAGCGGCCGCAGCGGCCGCAGCGACCTCTGCGACCGGTGGGGCAGGCGCAACCGCTTGACGCCTTGACACCTTGCGGCTGGTTGCAGCGGCACTGGCGGCGGGCGTCTTGTCAGCGGCCTTGCGTCGGGCGCGTGCGGGGGCGGAGCTGCGTGGCATGGGGTGTCAGGTGAGCGAACGGCCCCTGAATGTAGTGCGCGCCTGCGCCTCGCGCAAACACGGCAGCGGTAACGTGTCGCGCTGATGCGACCCGGCGCTGGCCGCGTGCAGAGTGCGCGGGCCCTGGTCAGGCCATCAACGGGTTCCCAGCTCCCGAAGAATATCGTCGCTATCGATGCCCAGTGCCCGGGCCGGAACCGGAACCGGCTCAGGGCATGATGCAAATACCGCCGGACAGCGGATGACGGCCTGCTCGGAATCGTCTTCTGCGCGTGCCTGCATCCACAGCGGCCGTGACAGGGTCTGCGGCGCATTCACCACATCGAGCATGCCAAGCACCCGTACCCCCGGCGCATCGGCTTGGCCGCCGTCGGGCTGCAGGCGATAACCCTCGCCGTCGGCAAGCACGCCCGGTGGTTGGGCCAGTGCCTGACCATTCCAGGCGATCTGCGTGGCCCAGGCGCAGATGTCCTGCATCGACAAATCAATGAATTGCCCAAGGCCCGAGCGCCGCCGGTCTTCCAGTGCGGCGAGGATTGCGGTGGCCGCGAAGGCTGCGCCCATGACGTCGGCGATGGAGGGGCCGGTTTTCATGGGAACCTGCCCCGCGCGATTCAAATCCATGAGACCCGACATCGCCTGAACCACGGTATCGAACGCCGGGCGACCCTGATAAATGGAATCAACGCCGAAGCCCGAAATGGCGCAGGCGACCAGGCGCGGGTTGAGCCGATGAAGCGCCTCGGGCGTGAGGCCTTTGCGAGCGAGTGCACCGGGCCTGAGATTTTCGATCAACACATCGCACCCGGCGATGAGCGTCTTCAGCCGGTCCAGATCATCGGCGTTGGCGATGTCCAGGACCAACGAACGCTTGTCCGCATTCTGAAAAGAGAAAAACACCGCCCTGTCCCCCTTCAACGGAGGCCAGTGGCGGACCGCCTCGCCATCGGGGGGTTCGAGTTTGATGACCTCGGCGCCGAGTGCAGCCAGTTGACGCGAGGCCGCGGGCGCCGTGGTGTAGTGGCCGATCTCCAGCACCCGGATTCCCGACAGGGGCCGATCGGACGATCCGGTCGCAGCCTGGGTGGGCGAGGACAGCCCTCCACGGGCGTGAATGAGTTCGAGGATCAGCGCCCGGTCGGCGTTGGTGGCGCTCACGGCGGCTGGTGCCAGGCCCGACATCCGGGTCATGCGAAATGGCGATCCCGCTACAAAGACGGTGTGCCCGGCGGGATCGGTTGCCTGGCGGATCATGGCCCGATGATCGAGATTGGCCTCGATCGGATGGCCCTCGATCGGCGCAATCGGCCCGCACGGAATGCCTGCCGAGGCGAATTCACGAATGCACACGGCCATGGTGTGCTCGCCTATCCAGGACTGGATGAGGGCATCCATCTCGTCGATATGGGCCATGCGCTCGGCAATCGTGGGGAAACGCGCTGCGAGCTGCTGGCCGGTCTGGCCCATCAGGCCGCAGATCTTGTGCCACTGGTCGTCGTTACCAGCGCAGAGCAGCACCCATCCGTCGCTTGCACGGTAGACATTCCACGGCGCCGACAGCGGGTGACGGTTACCCACGCGATTGGCCGCCTTTCTCACGCCGCCCAGCGCGGCCGGCAGGAACGTGGTCATGGCGCTGAAGGCCGCGTCATAGAGCGCGACACGGGTGCGCTGCAGCCCTGCGCCCGACAATCGAAGCGCCGCAAGCACCGCGCCTGCAGCGTGGATGCCTGCGAGGTGCTCAAGGAGTGGCAGCATGACCGGCATTGGCGGGGAATCGGGCGAGCCGGTGGCATCCATCATGCCGCTTAATGCCTGGACCTCCACGTCGGTGGCGGCCCATCCGGCGTGGGGGCCGGTGCTGCCAAAGGCCGTGATGTCACAGATCACTGCGCGGGGCGAGCCGCCAAGATGCGAATCAGAACGGTACGCAAGCGGGTCGGCATCACTGCAGGTCAGAACCACATCGCTTGCCCCGGCCATCTGCTGAAGTAGCAGGCGGTCAGCGGCCTCGCGGGCATTGATGGCGATGCAGAGCTTGCCTGCAGCAAGGGGTACACGGTGCCGCCATTTGGGCTGGGTAAACGCACCTTCGTCGACGGATTCAGCGCAGATGACCGTCGCGCCGAGTTGGGCGAGGAGCGACCCGGCGATTGCCGCGCCAATGCGCGCGCCTGATTCGAGGACCACGACGCCCTTCAATGGGCAGCTGGCAGGCAGGACATCGTGCTGGGTCATGATGGTGGTCGTTGTCGTGGGTAGGCCAGCGGGCTGGGCTTCGTCGGGGCGGTCGCATTATAGGGAGACCCTTGCGAAGAGCGCCATTGACGCACCCGCTGGCCCCGGTTTAGCCTCGCGCGTTGCCTTGCCGTGCCTCGCCTCGCCGGGGCGTGGCAGCGCCACCCGCCGACGCTGCCGCAATGATTGCAGCGCATCAATCTGAATGGAGAATCCCATGATCCGTATTTCGCTGGCCCTGTTGTCTGCGGCCCTGCTCGCCGGTTGCGCGGCCACCGCGCAGCATCCACATCCCCCCAACGACCCGGTCACGCTCAAAGTCAATGTGTTCCGCGGTTCGAGCAACCTGCCGATTTATCTGGCTCAGGAGAAGGGCTACTTCGCGCGCCGCGGCATTACCGTGGAAATGCAGTTCACGCCCAACTCGAATACCCAGCGTCAGGGGCTGGCTGCCGGCAGGTTTGATATTGCGCATGCCGCCATCGACAACGCCATTGCCATGGTCGAGGTGGCCAAGGCCGACGTCGTCATCGTGGCGGGCGGTGACGGCGGCATGAACGAACTCCTGGTCCGCCCAGAAATCAACCGGCCCGCCGACCTGCGGGGCAAGTCGTATGTGGTGGATGCACCCAATACCGCCTACGCACTGATCGGCCGCAAGATCTTCCGCGAGGCGGGTCTCCGAGAAGGCGTTGACTACAAGCTCGATCCTCTTGGCGGTTCCGAGGCCCGATCAAACGGGCTGAATACCCCGGAGCGGGCCGCGACGCTGCTCAATCCCCCCTGGAACTTCATCGCTCGCGACAAAGGGGCAAAAAGCCTGGGTCGAACCATCGACCTGTACGGTGCGTATCAGGCGAGCGGCATTTTTGTGATGCGCCCCTGGGCGGCCAGGAATGGACCCGCTCTCGAGCGCTACATCGCGGCCTACATCGAGGGCTGCCGACTGGCGCAGGATCCGTCGCAGCGCGAACTGGTCTTGCGGGTGCTGCAACGCGAACTGAAGCTCACGCCCAGGATCGCGGAACTCACCTACACCGAGTTGATGACCAAGGGCAGCGGACTGGCCCCCGACTGCGAATTCGACATGAAAGGCTTCAGCAACGTGCTGGCCCTGCGCGCGGAGATCGAAGGTCAATGGGGCGGAAAGCCACCCGCGCCGGATAAATTTCTCGATCTGAGCATCTTCGAGCGCGCGCGCTCGCACGCCCGCCCCTGAACTCGCAGGGGCATCCCGCCAGAGGCCGTGGCCCAGGTCACGCGCCAGGCGGGATGCCGGCACCCACCCGGTGCCAGCCTGCAAGCCAATCTACCCCGGGCGATTTACTCCGCGCGAGCGCCCGACTTGCGCACCACATCGCCCCACTTGCTGATTTCGGCTGCCTGATAGGTGGCAAGCTGCTCGGGGGTGGTGAGTTGGGCGTCGAGTCCAAGGGTGTGCAGACGTTCCTGCACCTCGGGTAAGCGGTAGACGCGCAGAACTTCCTGATGAAGGCGATCAACCGCTGAACGCGGCGTGCCCGCGGGGGCGAACATGGCAAACCAGGTGACCGCTTCGAATCCGGGAATGGTCTCGGCCACCGTGGGGATTTCCGGCGCGGAAGGCGAGCGCTTGAGGGTGGTGACGGCGACCGCACGGATCTTGCCTTCCCTGGCCATGGGCAGCGCTGAGGGCATGTTGTCGAACATCAGCTGAATGTTGCCGCCGACCAGATCCGGAATCGCGAATTGCCGGCCCTTGTAAGGCACATGCGTCATGGCGGTGCCGGTCATCGCCTTGAACAGTTCGCCCGACACATGGACCGAGGTGCCCACACCCGGTGAACCGAACGAGAGCTTGTCGGGGTTGGCCTTCATGTAGCTGATCAGGTCGCCCACCGTCTTGACCGGCAGGTTGTTGTTGACGACCAGCAGGTTGGGCGCAGACGCCACCAGCGAGACCGGCGCGAAATCGCGCACCATGTCATAGGGCATCTTCGAGTAGAGCGCGCCGTTGATGGCGTGCGTGCCAACGGTGCCCATCACCAGCGTGTAACCGTCGGGCGCGGCCTTGGCAACGAAGTCGGCTCCGATATTGCCGCCCGCGCCAGGCTTGTTGTCGACGATGACCTGCTGGCCAAGTTGTGCTTTTTCGCTGAACAGTCGCGCCAGGATGTCGGGCGCGCCGCCCGTGGGAAAGGTCACCACCAGGCGGATGGGGCGGTTGGGCCAGGCCTGTGCGCTGGCTTCGGTGGGAACGAGCGCAGCACCCGCTATCAGCAGGGCGGCAGCAAGGGCAGCAGATCGGATGGCACGGGACATGTTGGCGGTCTCCCTGGATAACGGGCCGTTCCGGATGAAGCGGACCTGAAACCCGATTGTAGAGCGAGCCCCGGCGTGTACCGCGGATAAGCGTTCAGGCAACCCGCCTGATCGTCCCGCACAGCATGTAGCCGGCGCCACGAACCGCCTGAATGCTGAAGTCGTTGGCGCAGACCTTTCGCCGAAGGCGAGTGACCAGCATGTCCACTGAACGATCGCTTGCGCTGAACCGTTCCCGCTGCTGGACTGCGTCCATGATCCGGTCCCGCGTGAGCACCTGATTGGCGTTTCTCACAAGCAGCTCGATCAGCCGGTATTCGGCCGTGGTGAGCGCAACCTCGATGTCATCAATCCGGATGGCGCGCCGGGCTGCATCAAACACGCAGGACCCAATCTCCCAGCTGCCTGGATTCTCTCGCGAACGCCCTGTTGGCCGGCTCCTGTCCATGGCGATACGCAGCCGCAGCTGGAGTTCACGCGGTTCAATCGGTTTGACGAGGTAATCGTCGGCACCCACCACGAGCCCGATGATCCGGTCGATGGGGTCGCCCCGTGAGCTGACGATCAGCACTGGGAAGCGGCGCTCGACCCGCCAGCGCCTCACCAGATCCAGGCCGCTTTCCTGCCCCAGCACCAGATCGACGATGGCCGCGTCGGGCGGATTGCGTTCTGCGATCCGGGGCGCATCGAGTCGATTTTTGGGCTGTGCCTGGCGGGGCAAAAACCAGCGGCCAGGCGCCGCACCAGGCTCAGCGGCCCAGCAGCCAGCCTGCCACGAAGGCTGCAACAATGGCCGCCCACCAGACCCAGTTCGATGTGCCGGTTGTCTGTGCTGTGGCTGCGGGCTGGACGGGTGCAGTGGTGGTGGGTGCTGGCGCGCTGCCGGTGCTGTGCGCCGCGTCCTGTGGTTCCTCGGCGGGCGCAGCTGGAGCGACTGCCGGCGCAAAGCGTTTCACAAGCTCAGCCTCGAAGCGGCTGAAAAATTCCTCGGCGAGCGACTTGGCCACGCCGTCAATCAGGCGCTGACCGATCTGGGCGAGTTTGCCGCCCACGGTGGATTTCACCGTGTAGCGTAATTCAACGCCCTGCTCATTGGGCACCAGCAAAACCTGTGATTCACCCTTGCCAAACCCGGCAGCACCGCCCTGGGCGTCAAAACGCAGCGCGTAGGACTCGGGCACCACGATGTCAGCCAGGGTGACCTTGCCGTTGAAGCGCGCGGACACGGGCCCGATCCGGATTGCCACCACGATGGCGTAGGTGTTCTCTGCGCTGAGCTCGAACTTTTCGCACCCTGTGATGCAGCGTTTGAGGATCTCGGGATCGTTGAGGGCATCCCAGGCCTGTTCGCGGGTGACGGCGAGCTGACGGCTGCCTTGCATGTCCATGATGGGGTTCCGGCTGAGTAAGCGGTCCGACGAGGGACCCGGAGGATGGTGATTGACTCGAATGAGTGAGGCGATCGCGAGTTTACGCCTTGCGGGTAGTGCTGCCGGCCCGCTCGGCGAGCCATTGGCTGAATTCGGCGCCGACCTCGGTGTGTTCCTCGCCCAGGTCGACGGTGGCCTGCAGAAAGCCGAGCTTGGAGCCGCAGTCGTAGCGCGTGCCGTGATAGCGGTAAGCGAAGACTTTCTCCCGCCGCAACAGTTGTGCAATGCCATCGGTCAGCTGGATTTCACCGCCCACACCCCGGGGCAAAGCCTCGAGTTCCTTGAAAATGCCTGCGCTCAGGATGTAGCGCCCCGCAACCGCAAGCGTGGTGGGGGCGACTGCTGGTTCGGGTTTTTCGACAATGCCGGACACATCAACGACGCCGTCAGCCACTTCTCGGCCCGACACGATGCCATAGCGCCGCGTGTGTTCCCGAGGCACGTCCTGCACTGCAAGAATGCTGGCCCGCCATTCGGCGTACTGGGCCACCATCTGCGCCATCACGGGCGGTGTGCCCACCATCAGGTCATCGGCGAGCAGCACCGCAAAGGGTTCGCTCCCCACCAATTCGCGCGCGCAGAGCACCGCATGGCCCAGACCCAGTGCACGCGGCTGGCGCACGTAGGTGCACAGCATGTCGTCGGGGGCGATGGACCGGGCGATTGACAGCAGACTCAGCTTGCCCGCCACCTCGAGTTCGTTTTCCAGCTCGTAAGCGGTGTCGAAGTGGTCTTCGACGCTGCGCTTGGTGCGGCCGGTGACGAAGATCATCTGCCGAATACCCGCTGCATAAGCCTCCTCCACGGCGTACTGGATAAGGGGCTTGTCAACCACCGGCAGCATCTCCTTGGCCGAGGCCTTGGTGGCTGGCAAAAACCGCGTGCCCAGGCCGGCAATCGGAAACACTGCCTTGCGGATCAGCTGTGTAGTCATGGTTTGAAGTAGGCGGAGACAGGCGAAACAGCGCCAGGACTGCGAAGTTTAACGCCCAGCCACCGGGCCGGCCCCGCTTATCATTGAGGGTTTGGGCACTATTGCCGCCCGCTCGGAGACACCTTCCATGTCTGCTGTTGCCATCACTCCGGTCATCCTCTGCGGCGGATCGGGCACCCGTCTCTGGCCGCTCTCCCGCAAGAGCTTTCCCAAGCAGTTCGTGCCGCTGGTGGGGGAGCGCAGCCTCCTCGAACTGACGCTTCGTCGGGTGGCTCCGCTTGGCGAGCAGGTGCTGATGGTGGCGGCCGACGAGCACCGCTTCATGGTGCTGGAGGCGCTCGAAGCCGCGGGGGTGGCCGGGGCCATGCTTCTTGAGCCCGCAGCCCGGAATACGGCGGCTGCAATGGCGCTCGCTGCGCTGTCCCTGCGCGAGGGGGGCCAGGCTGATGCGCTCATGCTGTTCTGTCCGTCCGATCACCACATCCCCGATGCAGCGGCGTTCGCGGCGACGGTGAACGAAGGCGTAGCGGCAGCGCAGACGGGCGCCATCGTCACCTTTGGTGTCATGCCGAGCTTTCCCAGCACGGCGTACGGCTATATCCGCCAGGGAGCGGCGCGCGCCGACGGTAGTCGCCAGGTTGAACGGTTCATCGAAAAGCCGAGCGCAGCGCGTGCGGGCGAATTGCTGCTTGAGGGCAACGTTCTCTGGAACGCCGGCATCTTTCTCGCGAGGGCCGATACGCTGATCGCAGCGCTCGAGCGTCATGCGTCCGACATCCTCACCCAGGTGGCGCGTTCGCTCGAGGGGGCGCACCGCGAAACGCTGCCCACCCGGGCCCCTGGCGCGCAGGTTGCCCTGGTGCGGCCTGCCGCCGATCTGTTTGCAGCGACCCGCTCCCAGAGCATCGACTATGCGGTCATGGAAAAACACGACCAGGTGGCGGTTGTGCCCTTTGCCGGGCAGTGGAGCGATGTGGGCAGCTGGAACGCGGTGGCCGATCTCACCGCGCCAGACCCCCAGTCAAACCGCCTGCAGGGGCAGGGCATGGTGCACGACGCGCACAACACCTTTGTTCATGCACCCCACCGTCCGGTGGTGGCGCTCGGCACGCGCGATCTCCTCATTATCGACACGCCGGATGCGGTGCTGGTCGCGCACCGCGATCATGCCGAGCAGGTGAAAGACGTGGTCGCAAGACTCGAGGGACAGCGTTGCGCCCAGGCGGTCAGTCATCGCAAGGTTTCACGGCCCTGGGGCTGGTATGACAGCGTCGATCAGGGCGATCGTTTTCAGGTGAAGCGGATTGGGGTCAAGCCCGGTGCCAGTCTGAGCCTTCAGAAGCACCATCACCGCGCCGAGCACTGGATCGTTGTGAAGGGCACGGCCGAGGTCACCCGCGGCAGCGACACGTTTCTGCTCAGTGAAAATCAGTCCACCTACATTCCTGTCGGGGAAGTCCACCGACTCCGCAACCCCGGCAAGATAGAGCTCGAAATGATCGAGGTGCAGTCGGGTGGCTATCTGGGCGAAGACGATATCGTGCGGCTGGAAGATACCTACGGGCGCGCGGCGCGCTGAGCTGCGGGCGCACGGCGCACGGCGCACGGCGTACGGCGCACGGCGCACGGCGCACGGCGCACGGCGCACGGCGCACGGCGCACGGCGCACGGCCTGCAGATCAGCGCCCGGCCATCAGCCGCACCAGCTCGGGCATCATCGCCTGCGGCTCGATCTCGGCCGCGTGATGGAGCGAGGCCAGCACCGCCTGAGCTACCGTGCTCTCGGCGCCGGTCTCGGCCGCCATGGTGCCGTAGTAGCCCAGGTCTTTGCAGGCGTTGGCAATGCTGAAGCGCAGAGCCCCCACATCGCCTGACAGCAGGAAGGGCTTCAGGCGCTCGAGCGCAATGCCGCCACCGCCGCCCCGGGCGAGCACATCAACGAACACTTCCGCGGGCACATCGGCGCGCTTGGCACAGGCGGCCGCCTCGGCAATCAGGGTGATGAGCCCCAGCGACACAAAGTTGTGCAGCAGTTTCATCCGATGCCCGGCGCCGACGGGGCCCGCGTGAAAAATATTTTCGGCGAAGCACGCGAGCACCGGTCGGCAGCGCTCGAGCAGGGCGGCCTCGCCCCCCACCAGCAGGTTGAGCCGGCCCTCGGCAGCCTCCTTGGGGGTGCGTGTCATGGCGGCATCGAGGAAGCTGCCACCCGCCTGTGCGACGAGGGCGGCGACCCGCTCGGTGGAGGAAGGAATGGAGGTGGACAGATCGACCACGGCGGTTCCTGCACGCAGTCCGGCCAGCGCACCGCCCGGGCCGGTGAGCACCGCCTCCACCTGCGGACTGCCGGTGACGCAGACGAGCAGCACGTCAACCTGCGCCGCGAGCGCGTCAGCGTTCTCATGCACCCGTGCTCCCGCCGCCACCAGGGCATCAATGGGCTGATTGCCTGGGTGAGCCAGCAGATGCAGGACATGGCCGTGCTTCACCAGATTGGAGGCGATGCCAACGCCCATCATGCCGACACCGATCAGTCCGACGACAGTAGCCATAGGGTCTCCAGGCGGGTGCAAAATGAGGAGCCGGTACTCTACCCCCGACAGACATCGCTGCCGCGGTCGGACATGGCAACAGGGTTCGTTTTGAAGTAAGGTTCAGAGGTTTTCAAGGAGATTTAACGATGGCCTATGCGGTCACCGACGATGGCGTCAAGCTCTTCTGCGAATCCACCGGAAGCGGCATTCCCATTCTTTTCATTCACGAGTTCGCTGGCGATTCCGTAAGCTGGGAGCCGCAGGTCCGTCATTTCGGCCGCCGTTATCGCTGCATCACCTATAACGCCCGCGGCTACCCGCCTTCCGACGTGCCGCCCACCCCGGCCTCCTACTCGCAGCGGCGGGCCGTCCAGGACGCCATTGCCGTGCTGGACCATTTTGGTGTGGATCGCGCGCACATCGTGGGCCTGTCCATGGGTGGCTTTGCCACGCTGCATCTGGGCATTCATCACCCCGATCGCGCGCTCTCGCTGTGTGTGGCGGGTTGTGGATACGGTGCCGAGCCCGACAAGCGAGACCAGTTCCGGCGTGAGTCCGAGGCCTCGGCCGCCATGCTGCTCGAGCAGGGCATGGACGCGTTTGTCGATCGTTATGCGCTGGGGCCTACCCGGGTGCAGTTTCAGAACAAAGACCCCCGTGGATTCGAGCAGTTCAAAGCCGACTTCCGCCGGCATTCGGCGCTGGGATCGGCCAACACCCAGCTCGGCGTGCAGCGCGAGCGGCCGTCGCTCTTCGAACTTCGCGACGAGATGGCTCGCATCAAGGTGCCCACCCTCATCCTGAACGGCGATGAAGACTGGCCCTGCCTGCTGCCCGCGCTCATGATGAAGGAGGTCATTTCATCGGCGGCCATGGCGGTCATCCCTAATGCTGGGCACACCATCAACATCGAAGTGCCTGACGCCTTCAATCGCGAGCTGGGTGATTTCCTGTCCTGGGTCGATTCAGGCAGCTGGCCGCAGCGTGATCCGCGCGCCATGGGTAAATCGATTCTCGGCATGGCCAAGTAAGACCATGGCATCGGTTGGCGGGCTTGGCCCCCGGACGCCCTCTTCGAGCGAGCGCATCGTCGAGCGAGGAGAAATCCCCGCTCGCCAGGCGACCTCGCGGGCCGAGGCGGGGCAGCGCGCAACCCTCGGCGACATTCGTGCCGCGGAACGCTCGTCGGCAGACAGGGTCCGCGCCTCGCGCGCAGACGACGATCGCGCTGCCTCCCTGCGGGTCGACGCCCGCCGGGCCGAGCGCGTGACCCGGCGTGATGAAGCCGCGCCTTCGGTGGCAACGGCCGCCGAAGATCTCCGCAGCCGCATGAAAGACGAAGCGGTTCGCGATGCCGATGCCATGACCCAGGCCGCCACGCAGCGGGCCCTGCGCGACTACCTGCGCGCCGGCTGACTCCGTGCTGCGGGATCTGGTGCTGGTGGGCGGTGGACATGCCCACGTTGGCGTGTTGCGACGTTTCGCGATGCAGCCCGAGCCGGGCGTGCGTCTCACGCTCATCAGCCGTGGCTCATCAAGCCCTTACTCGGGAATGCTGCCGGGCTATATCGCTGGGCATTACTCATGGGACGAGGTGCATATCGACCTCGAGCGGCTGTGCCGGTTTGCGCGGGCCACGCTGATTCGTGCCGAGGTGACCGGCATCGACCGGGCCGGCCAACGCGTGCTCCTGGGAGGGCGTCCGCCCATTGCGTATGACCTCCTGTCGCTGAACCTGGGTTCAACGCCGAAAATCGATGTCGTGCCCGGCGCCGCCCAGCATGCGGTAGGTGTCAAACCCATCGATGGTTTCAACCAGCGCTGGCTTGCGCTGGATGGGCGGCTTGCCGAGTTCCCGCGTCGGGCGAGCATCGCGGTGGTCGGTGCAGGGGCAGCAGGGGTCGAGCTTGCCCTGGCGCTTCACGAGCGTCTGGGGGCCCGTCTGCGAGACGCCGGGCGGCCCGCAGACGCCCCGCTCATTGCGCTGTATGGCGCCAATCCTCAGGTGCTTCCCACGCATGCGGGGTCGGTCCGTCGCCGTGTGCTCCCGCTACTCGCTGCGAAGGGAATCGTTCTCAGGCTGGGCGACCCGGTGACGCAGGTGATTGAGGGGGCGCTCGTCTGGCGGGGCGAAACCTTCGCCCACGATGAAATCGTCTGGGTTACGCAGGCGGGCGGCGCACCGTGGCTGCGAGCCATAGGGCTTGCTCTTGACCGGAACGGATTCATCGAGGTTGAAAGCAGTCTGCGCTCGCGCTCTGACCCCAAGGTGTTCGCCGCGGGCGATGTGGCGGCGTTTCCCGGGCGATCGCTGGAGAAGGCGGGTGTGTTTGCCGTCCGGATGGGGCGGCCGCTTGCTGACAACCTGCGCCGGGCCTTGCGCGGCGAGCCGCTCAGGCCCTACCGGCCGCAACGACACTGGCTGTCGCTTCTCACCACGGGCGGGCGTCATGCGGTGGGCTCGCGCGGGCCGTTCGGCTTCTCGGGGAACTGGGTCTGGCACTGGAAAGACTGGATCGATAGGCGTTTCATGCGCCGATTCTCGGAATTCGACATGCCGCGCGAGACCATGTCGCAGGCCGCGCCCACCCAGGGGCACCGGCTTGCACTGGACCCGTCGGAGGCCACACAGGCGCTATCGGTGCTCGCGATGCGCTGCGGGGGGTGCGGCGCGAAGGTGGGAGCCGACATTCTTTCGCGTGTGCTGGCGCGTCTGGATCCTGTCCATCATCCTGATGTGCTGATCGGGCTCGACGCCCCTGATGATGCGGCAGTGATCGCGCTGCCTGCCGGGCAGGTGCTGGTTCAGAGCGTCGATTTCTTTCGTTCATTCATCGATGACCCCTGGCTGTTTGGCCAGATCGCCGCCACCCACGCGCTGAGTGATCTCTTTGCCATGGGCGCGACGCCGCAGAGTGCGGCCGCGCTGGTGACCGTGCCGCCGGCGCTCGATGCCAAGGTCGAAGAACTGCTGGTGCAGTTGATGAGCGGTGCACTGCGGGTGCTGCGCGACGCGGGATGTGCGCTGGTGGGGGGGCATACCGCCGAGGGACAGGAACTCGCGATGGGGTTTGCAGTGAACGGCACGGCACCCGCCTCACTCGACACACTCATGCGCAAGTCCGGCCTCAGGCCGGGCGATGCGCTGGTGCTCACCAAGCCGCTGGGTACTGGCACGCTGCTGGTTGCCCGCGAAGCGCTGGCTGCGCGCGGGCACTGGATCGATGAGGCGGTGGCGAGCATGCTCAGGTCTAATCAGGCGGCGGCGCAATGTCTGCGAGACCATGGCGTTCGAGCCTGTACCGATGTAACCGGCTTTGGCCTCCTGGGGCATGTATCGGAGATGGTGCGCGCAAGCGGTGTCGGCGCGCGACTTGACCGGTCTGCAGTGCCTGCGCTGCCGGGCGCCGTGACCACGATCGCAGCCGGGCATCGCAGTTCGCTGCATGCCGGCAATCTTCGCATCGCGACACTGGTGGCGGGCTTCGAGAGCATCCAAGCTGACCCGCGCGTGCAGCTGCTCTTTGATCCGCAAACCTCGGGCGGGCTTGTGGCGGGGGTGCCCGCCGACCGCGCCCTCGAGTGCGTGGCGGCGCTTCGGGCGCTGGGCTACGCGCAGGCGTCGGTGGTGGGCGAGGTGGTGCCGCTCGTTGAAGGCGAGCCGCTGCTCGCCGTGCACTGAGCGGGCGGGGCTACCAGACGATCTGGCCCACCCATTCCTTGAGCGCACGTGCGCTCTGGGCGAGGGCGTCGGCCTTGGGAATGAACTGCCGGAGATCGGCAAAATCAATGCTCTCGAAATCGGTGGCAACCGGCGCGACCTCAAGTCCAGCCGCTCGGAAATGCGATACCGAGCGCGCCATGTGTGAGGCGGATGTGACGAGCAGCACCCGGCGGATGTTGCGCTCGGCGAGGATTGCGGCGCTGTCGGAAGCGTTCTGACGGGTGTTGCGGCTGCGGGTTTCGAGCACGATCGCCGAATCGGGCACGCCCAGCGCACGCAAGACCAGGCGCATGGCTTCGGCCTCCGACTGCGTGTGTGTGGCGGGGTCATGCCCGCCACTGGCAAGAATCAGCGGTGCGCGTCCGGCATGCCAGAGTCGGGCAGCCTGCCACACCCGGTCTGATGCCTCGCCCAGATCAGGCCAGGGACGCGCCACGGTGGCAGGCGATACGCCACCACCCAGCAGAACAATGGCGCCGGCCTTCGGAAGCGCCGCGATCTGTTCATCGCTCACCATCGGCGTCTGGTCGCCGCTGACATGCGCCTGTATCCAGTTGGCGGTCACCGGAAGCGACCAGGCGGTGAGCCAGCTGAGCGCAACCAGCCCTGCGACCAGCGCGGTTTTTCGAAACGCCGTGAATCCCAGGACGAGCGCGATCAGACCCAGCGCGAGCGCGCTTCCGAGTGGCGAGATCAGCGCCGTCAGCAGGGCTGAAAAAACCAGCATGCGGGGTGTTCAGCGCATGCCGAAGCCGAGCGCGCGCAGGGCCTCGGAGAGTCGCTCGCGGCCACGCAGTTCATGCACCCGCTTGGCGGTCTGCAGGCTCCAGTCGGCGGCGCGCATGCCCTGAGAGGCCTGGAACCCCGCGATGGTCTGGTCATAGGCCCCCACATCATCGGGCTCGGACCCGGCCGAGTATTGCTCGAGATGGAGCACCGCACGCTGCGGCAGGCGAGGCTTGATGTCAGCGGTTTGGGCCGAGGGGTCTTCAAACCCCACGCACAGCCCGAAAACGATCATCGCATCGGCGGGTAGCCCCACTTCGGCGGCCACTTTCTCAGGCTCGTTCCGCATGGCGCCGATGTACACCGTGCCCAGTCCTATGGATTCGGCGGCGAGCACGGCGTTCTGCGCGGCGAGCGCAGCGTCAATCACACCCACCAGCAGCATTTCAAGGTAGCGCGTGCCATGGGGCTCGATATCGTGCGAGGCCGCAATGCGGTCTAGCCGCGCGAGATCGGCCACCCAGAGCAGGAGAAGCGGGCAGCGTCGGATGTGTTCCTGGTTGCCCGCCAGCACGGAGAGCCGGGCCTTTCGCGCCGGGTCGCGCACGGCAATCACGCTCCAGGCCTGGACATTGGATGAACTGGCTGCTGACTGACCAGCTGCGACCAGCATCTCGAGCGTGCCCTCAGGGAGCGCCCGGTCGCTGAAGGCGCGCACCGAGCGGTGCCTCAGCAGGGTATCGACGATCTCGCTTGCCGGCATGGGGGGAAGGCTGGCCTGGGGGCCGTAGCGCCTTCGAAGGGCTTCTTCGCGCGGGAGCGTTGAGACCTCACCGGGATGGGCCGGTGGGGTGGCGGGATAGGGCGTGGCGCGAAGCGGGGCATTCATCGGAACATCCTGGTCGGAGGAGAAGATCTGGACGCGAACCGCTGGAGCGGTGTCTGGTGTGGCCGTGAGTTTATCGCCCGCGCGGGGCCAGAGCCTGAGCGATCGACTGAAATTGATGTGTTCCCGCGGGCTTGCGCAAACCCCTGCATTTGCGCGGGGAGGCCGCCGTCGCTAAGGTCGCGGTCATGTTCAAGGGCAACAAGCAAACCCTCCCCAGCAAGCTGTGCGCGGCCTGTGGTCGCACCATGACCTGGCGCAAGGCCTGGGCCCGCAACTGGGAATCGGTTCTCTATTGCTCCGAGCGGTGTCGCCGGGCCCGCCCGGCCAAGCGTTGACATCGGCCGCGCAGGCCGCCGGAATCACCTCATGACTTCACGCTCCAGCAGCAAGCCCTCCTCGCGCTCAGCCCCTCGTCACTGGGTTCTGGTGCTGGGCGACCAACTCGATCTGCAGTCAAGCGCCCTGGATGGATTTGATCCGGCGCTCGACCGGGTCTGGATGTGCGAGGCGATCGAGGAATCCACCCACGTTCCAGGCAGCAAGCAGCGGATTGCGGTGTTCCTGTCGGCCATGCGCCACTTCGCGCAGGCGCTTGCCGCTCGAGGCTGGTCCGTGGACTACCGGGCGCTGGACGATTCGCGCGGGGCCGCCGCGTCACTGGCCGGTGCGCTTCATGAAACCCTCGAGCAGGCGCCGCCTCAGGCGGTGGTGATGACCGAGCCGGGTGACTGGCGGGTGCTCGAGGCGATCCGTGACCAGTGTGCCCGCTCGGGTGTGTCACTGGATGTGCGCGGCGACCGGCACTTCCTTTGCAGCCGCGAAGATTTCGCGCGTCATGCCGCAGGCCGCAAGCAGCTCCGTCTGGAGTATTTCTACCGCGAGATGCGGCG
>Ga0172372_10006259_pt1 | contig 16248 bp, 19 predicted proteins | sample LakKiv5m_2_FD_114544 | JGI IMG/M metagenome (GOLD analysis project Ga0172372, IMG submission 114544) | Freshwater microbial communities from Kabuno Bay, South-Kivu, Congo - kab_092012_9.5m | ecosystem: Environmental > Aquatic > Freshwater > Lake | place: Democratic Republic of the Congo...
GCGCGGCGGGGCGCGCCGTCGTAAGTCGTTGAACGACAACAACTTACAGAGAAAGGATCGCAACGCCGAGCAGCAGCATGAGAGCCACAGCGAGGATCTCCGCGATGTTTGTCATAATGTTCTTTGTCATAGTGCGGCGAGCACTCTTGTCGATGGCCTGCGCAAACGGCTTCGCGTCGATGGCTAGTGGTATCTTCTTTGTCATAGTGTTAGTCCTCCTTTCCCAAGTATTCAGCGACTTGGGAAGGTGTTGCAACCTTCAGAGTGCGCGTGTAGAACAGTCCCATCTTACCATGATGATGAGCGTGAGTCTTGTCGCCTTCGTTACGAATGACGCGGTAGACTGTTGCGCCACTCACCCAGAGCTGGCCTTTTTGTGGTGTGTTTTCTTTCATGCTGTTAGAGTATCAGAGGTATGGTGAAAGTCAAACTATTTTTTCAGATAGTTTTGGATGTCCTCTTTCGAGGCTGGCATCAGGTAGTCACAGAGGATGTGACCGCGTTTCTGTTCGTGAGTGCGAACACAAGCCAGAGTGCCGATTACCTCGGTGATGCGGACGAGGGTGTATCCGCCTTTGCGTTCGCCTGTGGCGACTCTCCAAAGCTGTCCTGCTTTGTGTGTGGTGTTTTTCTTTTTCATGCTTTTAAGATACCAGAGATGCGGGAAAAGTCAAGGGATTTTTTATTTTTTTCTGACGATTTTTTTCTCCCAGACGCACGGCTCGATGCGATGGAATTTCACCTCGTAAGAACCTTTCGCCGTCCATCCTTTGAAGACGCGGAGGGCAAGCGAGGCGAACGTGCAAACGGCTCCGGTTTCTTCTGCGTAGTTGAGGATTTCGCTGCTGGTGTAGTATTTCTTTTTCATGCTTAAAGAATAGCACGGGACGGCAAAAATGCAATGATTTTTTTGCGATTAGTGAAACTTTTTTTGTTGATGGATACCCCCCCTATTTTTGAAAAAATTCGAACGTTCGTTTTAATTTTAGGGGGCGGGGGGGTGAAATTTCAATCTCCTCATCTTTTATTTTAATTAATTTAATTTAACCCGTCTTTCTATATGTATCTATTCTTATATATTCTTTCTATACATATTCCTATAGGAATGTATAGATTTCTCTGTATTTGTATGGGTACGCCACCCCCCCTATCCTTTTCTAAAACTTTACGGAAGAAAGAATAATAATAAAACAATCAAATCTAAAAATTCGGCGGGGTATTTTTTTTCTTGTAATTTTAATTTAACTAATACGTTATCAGATTGAATAAAAGTAGTGTAATTATATAATAATGATTAGAACAATACAAAAAGCTGAACAGGAGGGCCAAAGCGCCCCAGTTCAAGTTTCGGTTGTAGATGGAAGCTTAACTATAGATAATTTATACACAAGTAGCGCGGTAGATGCATTTGGCCGCCAGAGAGTTTCAACACAATTTACTCTTGCAGACTATTCACATGTTTATGGAAATGGCCCAAGTGAAATGTTAATTTCAAGAAGCGGGGTTCAATCAGACTTAATTAAAAATGGATTACAAGCTAAAGCCACCTTAACTGTCGGTAGCGCCAATAATGATTTCGTAATATATCAAAGCCGCAAATATCACTATTATCGTCCTGGAAAAAGCCAATTAATATATAACAGTTTTAATTTTAATAATCCTAGGGTAGGAACTAATAAACGTGTTGGCTATTTTGATAATAATAACGGAATATTTTTTCAACAAAGCGGTGATGGAACTTTGAGCTTTGTTTTAAGAAGTAATGTTTCTGGAAGCGTACAAGATACAGTCGTAACCCAATCCAACTGGAATAAAGATAAATGCAATGGAACAGGGCCATCAAGTTTTAATTTGGACATTACTAAAACCCAATTATTTACTACTGATTTTCAATGGTTAGGTGTCGGCCGTGTGCGCGCGGGTTTTGTTCATGATGGTGGCGCAGTAATTGCCCATGAATTTTATAACAGCAATAATAAAGATACCGTATATTGGAGTAATCCAAGTTTACCAATTCGTGCCGAATTAAGAAATTATAGTAGCGCAGCTGGTACAACAAGCATGGATCAAATTTGTTCTACGGTAATGAGTGAAGGCGGCGATGGTCAAGCTGGCGTGGATTTCGATGTAAGAACTACGGGTTCACGAGTTGTCGCTGGAAACAGTTCTCTACCTATTCTTGCCATTAAAATGAAAACGGGTTATAATGGTTTTCCTAACAGAGCCTTTAACTCTCTTGGTCAAATTAGTGTTATTACAGAAGATAGTAATATTGCATGGGAAATTTGGAGATTAACTGGCTCGGCTGCTATTATTGGCGGATCTTGGGTTAGCGCAGGAACTGAAAGCGCAACAGAATATAATATTACAGCAACTTCATATAATCCAACTGGTAGTTACAGATTTGATGCTGGTTTTGCTCTTGCTGGTGGTCAAGGTGCTGGACAATACCAAGGCGAGTCTTCTATAGATAAACCAAGTGAATCTCGTCAAAGCTATATTGCGCAAAATATTGAGGGAAACGATAGTAACGTATTTGCTTTAGTAGTAACAAATTTAACTAGCACGAATACTGATTGTTTTGCCAATTTACAATGGCGCGAAATTAAATGACAATAATGTAACATTCTTGGCACATTTTTTGCTGTAATATATAGTATGAAAGGGGGTACTAATGCATTTAAATCATTATCAAACACATCAGTTAGGGATTGTTTATGGTCCTTATGGTTCGGTTGGTTATACGGGGACAATACAGCGAGAAGATTTGAAAGAAGTCGCTCAGACTTTTTTCGGATTGTTTCGTTGGGCTAAAAAAGTTGTTATGTCCCTATTTTAATAGTAAAACCCATTTCCGCCTCTCGGAGCGCCACCGCATCCATCCAACGCACGACATGAAAAAACAAACTACCGCCTTTACCCTGATCGAACTCCTCGTAGTCATCGCCATTATCACCGTTCTCGCCGCCCTCGCGGTTCCGGCGGTGAGCGGCGCAATGAACTCCGCACAAAAGGCCTCGACTCTCAACAGTATCAAGCAGATCAGCCTCCTCGCGGTTACTTACGCGGCGGAGCACAATGGCCTGCTACCGGAGGAGGGCGGGGAGGGGGTCCAGTCTTTCGGTGCCCTGCGCACCAAGACCAATGCCTGGTATAATGTCCTCCCGCCGCTCGCTGGCTTGGCGGCAGCAAGCAACTACCGGTCCAATCCCGTTTCGTTCTATAACAAAGGTAGCGTTTTTTATGTCCAAGCCGCCGCCTACCCCAAGCAGAAGCTGAATAGAGCCTATTTCGCCTTCGGCATCAATTCACAATTGATGGACAACACCCAGACACGGATCCGCCTGTATCAGATCACACGGCCGTCCCGTACCGCGCTCTTTGCCGAGGCGGCCTTGCCTGATGTGAGGAATCTTCTGCCAGTCGGCGGGGCCACCTCCGATCTCGGGCAACCCAAAGTCCGTGATCGCCGTTTCGTCGGCCGCTACAACGGCGCGGGTATCATCGGTTTCGCTGACGGTCATGCCGAGGTCGTGCTCAAAGACAAAGCCTTCGACACCAATGTCGTCATCTGGCGCTTCGCCCCCTTTTAATCGAGGGGCTTTATTTTTATGGATTATAAAACATTACTGTTTCAGCATATTCTGCCCAAAGTATTTTACTCATGGGGTGCATAAGTTGAATTACTTTATAGGGTTCATATATTGGAAATTGTGCCAATTGATAACTTGCAAAAGCTGGGTCGTATATATATGTACTATTTTTATAAATATAAAGAGTAACAGCATGCCCAGATTTTGCCCCTTTTAATTTATATAAAAGAATTTTTGCCCAAACATTGGACTCATTTAATATATTTTTTGCTTCAAGGGCATATTGATATTGAATGGCGTAAATTAAACAGCCATTATTTAGGATATAATCTTCTTCTTGCGGCTTAATTGAATAATTCGGTAGAATTCCCAAAAGAATTACCAAACATAAACAAGAGTAGAAAACTTTCGCCACTCATATCTTTACACTATTTTATTTTAATAGTTTTTGTTTTTGCCTGTTCGGCTTTTTGGGCAGAGATCTTGAGTACACCATGGTCAAGTTCAGCTTCAATCGTATTTGTATCTAGGGTTGTAGGAATACTTACCGAATGATAGAATTTAAGATTATCCTGTTCTGCACTAATATGTAAAACATTATTTTCCGCAGAAAGTTTAATACTCTCTTTACGAAAACGCGGAAGTTCAACTTCTAAATTATAGGAATCTTTATTCTGTTCTTTAAATCCAACCATATTTGAGAAACTATATGACGGACTTGTAACAACATCAAACATTGTTGACCATTTGGGCCAACTACGATCTACAAGATCGATAATTTCCCATGTATTGGATCCACTATAACTTTTAGGAACTAGGCTTGCATTAATATTCATAGTAAGAAATTAGACTCAGGTTTTTTAAGAACGTTCAAAAAAAATTTTACGAAAATTAAATAAAAAGTGTCCGGAACATTATAAGTGTAAATATAAGTGTTCTTTCATGAAGTCAAAAAAAGAAAAACCTCGTGACGTTTCTCCTTATACAGAGAAGAAAAAAACTAAAGTAATAAATATTGATTTAAATATTAGAGAATTACCATGGACAGATAAACAAAAAGATTTTATAAAGCTGGCAAATGACAAAAACACTAAAGTAATTATTACTAAAGGTGTCGCCGGAACAAGTAAAACGCTTCTTGCTGTCTACTGTTCTTTACAAAAAATCAAAGATAAAAAAATTAGTGAAATATATTATAGCCGCGTTCCAGTAGAAGCTTCTGTTCATGGAATTGGATATATTAAAGGAACATCTGAAGAAAAGATGTCTCCCTATACTCACCCAATGGTTGATAAACTAAATGAATTGTTAATCGAGCCACACGTTAAAGCACTTATGGCTGACGAAAGAATCGTTGGTATCCCTTTAGGATTTTTACGTGGATTAAATATTTCTAATGCTAGTTTTATTATGGATGAAGCTCAAAATTGTCGCGTCGAAGATTTTCTTCTTGTTATGACTCGTATGGCCAAATTTTCTACGTTATTTATATGCGGCGATGCACAACAATCCGATATCAAACAAAGTGGTTTTAATAAAGTATTTAATATGTTTGATAATGAAGAGTCAAAAAAACATGGTATTTACACTTTTGAATTTGGCAAAGAAGATATTGTTCGTTCGGAGATTCTTTCTTATATTATAGAACAATTTGAGAATTTAAAAAGATAAACTATTTATAATAATTGTAAATTTCTTCTGGAATCTCTAGATATTTTTTATAAGATTTTAATATCTTTGTTGGACAATATTCCTGAACTTTTTTATATTTCCTATTATCTTCTGGCCATTTGTTATACTTATATAAAAAAGCATATTTGTATAAAATTGCATTTGCCCCTTGGGCATAAGTTTTATAATCAAAAAGTTTATTATTTTTTATAATATTAACAGCACATTTTTCACAATTAATTTCTAATTCCATTAGCGCCATTAATTCTTTTTTATATTTTTCTGGTTTTAAAATAATTTCAGAATAAGTAACATCATAATCACAAAATTTATTCCATATTTTAGAATCGTCTCTCCATTGTATAAAGTGGCAATACTCATGTAAAAGAATCCCAAACCATTCTTCTTCTTCTAGGTCACCCTTGGCTATTTTTAATATTGGATTATCGTTGGCATCCATATAAAAAAGCCCAGAGCATTTACTCTTACCACCGCAGTAACGACCTTTGACAAATATAATTCTTCCATCAAGGTTTTCAATATCTTCCTTGATGATATCGAAGACCGGCGATTTGATTAAAAACGACATCAATAGTTATTTACACTGATATTTTATAAATAGTTAATATAAGAGATTTTAGAATTTTTTTGTGTAAACATATAAAATACTAGTGTATGAAATATTTTTGTTCTAAATGTGGTAAGACCACACAGTATAATTTTGAATTGCCAAAGTTCTGTTCTTCTTGTGGACAATCTTTTGCAAACAAGCCGTCTTCTCTTAAAGCTGAGGAGCAAAAGAATAAATTTTTAAATGAATTAAAATTAAAGAAAAATATAAACCCCATAAAAATAGAAGATGATTTTGAAGATACTGAAGATTATTATGTTAATAGTAACATAGATTTCAAAAAAATCAAACCTTCTTTTAAAGTTGATGTTTATAAAAATAAGGGGGAATCTTTTGGGTCTCTAATAGAAAACCCTTCTAAACCTATAGATATGGTCAATAATATTCAAAATGAACAAAAAACAAGTGAAGAAATTTTAGCAGAATTTCAAAGAGAAGCTGGTTCGTTAAGGTCTAAATAATTTATTATGCCACGAAAGAAAAAAGGCGTTGTCAGACCTTCTTTTGAAGAATCGATAGAAATTATTAATTCAGAAATTCAAAAACGCAAACATCGTTGGCATCTTACGGCTATTGCATGGATGGATTTCGAAGATATCGCCCAAAAATTACGATTACATATTTATAAAAAATGGGATAAGTGGGATCCAGCGCGCCCCATGCGTCCATGGCTAAACCAAGTCATTAACCATCAAATGACAAACATGTTGAGAAATCATTATTCAAATTTTTCCAGACCATGCTTAAAATGTCCTTTTAATACTGGCGAGTACGGTTGCTCAATTTATGGAACACAAAACAATTCTTGTAAAGATTATAAAAAGTGGGAAAAAAGCAAAAAGTCTGCTTATGATGTAAAATTCCCATTAAGTATTCACAGTCCAAATCATGATAATCCAGAAACTACTTTAGAAAATGTTTTACATGACACTGAAAATATTTTAGATATAGAAAGCTTAGTGCCACTTTTTCATGAAATAATGAAAAAACATTTGAGTAATATCGAATGGAAAGTTTATGACTATATGTTCCTTCAGCATTTAGAAGAATCGGATGTAGCCAAAAAAATGGGATATAAATTAAGTTTAAAAGAAGGACGTCCAGCTTATAGACAAATTAGTAAAATCAAATCTAAAATTTTACAAAAAGCCCGTGACATAGTAAAGGAGGTTATATAATGGAAGAAATTCTTACATTAGAACAACAAAATAGATTAAAAGAATTTTTGCAAAAAAATCCAGAAGCAACTCTTACAGAAATAACTGCTTACACTTATAACAATGAGAATATTGATAGTCGTAGTAAAGAAGGTCGTATTTTAAAACAATATTTATTAGATAATAATATTGAATATAAAAATCGTTCCGTATTTCAAAGAGATCGCGTTTCTTTAACAAAAGATCAAGAAGAATTTATAAAAAATAATTATAAAAATCAGCATTACTTAGATATGGCGAAAATCTTATTTAAAAATAATAATTTGACCCATTTAAGTCTCGAATCGCGCGAAGTTAATAAATACGTTAATAAATTACAAAAAGCAGATCCTACTTATTTGGATATGACAACATATACACCAAAGGAATCAGAAAATACTACCCCAAGTCCTCTTGGTGAATATTTTCCGCCTCGCCGTATGGATCAAACTTTATACAGAATTAATAAGTATCTTAACTTAGGCTGGGAAGAAAAAAAATTAAAAGCAATGCAAATTAAACAAGTTGAGATGCTACAAAGATATTTGAATACTTTTAGTTTTTCTTATCAAATTAATACCTATCGACGTGAAGATGATCGTAAATTATTTGAAGATGCTTTTATTCGTTATACATATGATAAAGAGGATTTAACACAAGAAGAGTTAGATCAATTTATTACTCTTTGTACCGAAGTTGTAACCGCTTCTACAATTTTACAACAGGTTGAAGACTTACGTCAATTATTAAGACAAGCTTCGGAAGAAGATGAGGGGCGTAACATTAAAATGAGTCTTAACGAGGCTATTAGTAGTTTACAGACCGAATACAATCAATGTCGTACCAGACAAAATAAATTATATAAATCACTTGTAGATGATCGTTCTAAAAAATTGCAAGAGCGTAAACAAGAAAACGCAAGTATTCTTAATTTAGTACAAGCTTGGAAAGATGAAGAACGTAGAAAAAGTATTATCAATTTGGCCGAGGCTCAAAAACAAAACCTTGAAGAAGAAGCTAAACGTCTATCATCAATGGATGAATTGAAAGCAGTTATTCGCGGAATTGATATTGATGAAATGGTTCATGGTTAATATAATATATTATGAATAATAACAAAATCTACACAAAATGCAAAGTTTGTGGCGAGGAATTTAATTATTTTGCCGAACTTCAAAAACACTTAAGATACTACCATAAGCTTTCTAGTAAAACTTATTTTGAGACTTATTGGAAACGTATTGATCGTTTTGATGGCAAAAAATTAGAATATAAGTCTTTTGACCAATATATCACTTGTGATTTTGTTGATAAGAAAAATTATAAAAATTGGTTAAAGACCCTTTCTAAAGAAGAGTGTGCTGATTATTTTAAAAATAAATTGGCACAATATTGTAGTTTAAAAAACCTTGATGTTGCTCCAAGTCAAGTCGAGTGCCAAAGTATTAATTGTTTATTGCCCATCAGTACGATGGAAGTTTTTTCTGGAATGTGTTACAATAATTTGTGTCAAAAAGTTGGATTGCATTCCAGATTTAATTATCAAATTCCAGATCAAATTCAATCGACACCGATTCCGCAAATTATTGTAGATAGTCGTGAGCAAAAACCTTTTCACTTTGAAGAACACACTTTAATTGAATCCAAATTAGAATATGGTGATTATTCACTACATCCTAATAATAAATTAGCAGTTGAAAGAAAAAGTTTAAGTGATTTATACGGAACTTTGAGTGGCGGTCGTGAAAGATTTGAACGAGAAATTCAGAAGGCTAAAAAATTAGAAGGTTATATCGTTGTTGTAGTTGAATCAACTCTGAATAATATGATGTATCAAAAACAAAAATTTGGTAAAGCTTCTGGTGAATTTATTGCCCATAATATGAGAAAATTACTTCGCCAATATGATAATTTACAATTTGTTTTTTGTGATGGACGTGAAGAAGCTAGAAATAAAACATTACATATTTTAAGTATGAATGAAGAAGCATGTAAAATTGATTTACAATATTACTTTGATACAAAATGGCCCTTATAGTTGGTAGTCAAAATAAAAAGCCTATTGTTCCTGTAAATCAAGAACTTTTAAAATTAAAAGGTGATTTAACGGATCAAGAAGCAAGAATTTCTCTTGCCAAATTTTTACGTTATAATCTTGGTTTCACTACAGATTTAGCATTAGGTTTAAATTTAGAAACTTATCAAGAATTGACTATTAATTCTTTTTTTAATAGAAATTATTGCATGCTTGTTTGGGGTCGTGGATGTGCAAAAAGCTTTTGTGCGGCAATTTATTGTATTTTAAAATGCATGTTTGAGCCAGGAACTAAAATTCTTATTGCTTCTATTAACTTTCGTACAAGTCGCCGCGTGTTTAATGAAATTGAAAAGTTTTTAAATTCACCTCAGGCCGCATTAGCTCGTCAATGCTTTGGTTTAAAAAGTAAACGTAATGACCAATATGAATGGGAAGTTAATGGTGGAAGTATAACCGCAATACCTTTAACTGGTGAAAAAATTCGTGGTATTCGTGCGAACGTCCTTATTCTTGACGAGTTTTTACTTTTACCACCTGATATTATTGACAATGTTCTAATTCCATTCTTAAGTTCACCTCGTGATGTTGGCGAAAGAATTCGTATTAGAAAACTTGAAGACGAGTTAATTAAAAAAGGTTTATTACATCCTGATAATAAACAAATCTTTGAAAATACTTCTCAGATGTTAGCTCTTAGTTCTGCAAGTTATACATTTGAACATTTATTTCGAGTATATCAACAGTGGTCACATTTGATAGAACACCCCGAAGAACAAGAAACAAAAGAGGGGGAACTTCCTGGAACTTATTTTGTATCCCAATTAGGATATGAAGCCCTACCTAGTCATATGGTGGACCAAGCCGCAATTCAAGTGGCTAAAAGTGGTGGAAGTTCACATCATTCGTTCTTAAGAGAATATTGTGCTCGTTTTATTGATGGTGGAGATAGTTATTTCTCACCTAAAAAGATGCATGATTGTACAATTCCAGATGGTGAATATCCTACCACAAAAGTAATTGGTGATAGTGATAAAAAATATATTTTAGCAATTGACCCTAACTTTTCATCTTCTAAAGTCGCTGACTATTTTGCCATGAGTGTTATCGAACTAGATGAAGAAAAAAAACAGGGAATATTAGTTCATGGTTATCAAGCAGCTGGATCTTCTTTACAGGATCATATTAAATATTTCTATTATTTATATAAAAACTTTAATATTGCCCTAATTGTAATTGACCATGCTGGCGCAGATACTTTTATTGACGCTGTTAATAATTCTCAATTTTTTAAAGACATGAATTGTAAAATTGGATTTGTGGATTTTGATTCTGATAAAGAAAATGAAGATTACAGTAAAATGTTAAAAGATTGTGCTCGTCAATATAATAAAGATTTTGGTAATATTTGTATTAAACAATATTTTACAAGCTTCTTTTTGGGGCGTGCTAATTCTTATCTACAAACCTGTATTGACCATAAAAAAATATGGTTCGCCTCACGTGCGAGTAACCACCCAGATATTTTAGAAAATATTTTTACAATGAATCTTCCAATGGAATATATTTATCCAAGAGGAATCGGTGACAAGGCTGATAATGAATACGAAACTAAAAAATTAACTGTTAGAGAATTTATTGAGGAACAGGATTTTATTATTCAAGATACTAAAGATCAATGTGCCAATGTAGAGGTTACGACAACATCTAGGGGAACTCAGAGTTTTGACTTACCATCACACTTGAGAAAATCTACCAGCATTAATAGGGCTAGAAAAGATAATTATACAACTCTTATGTTAGGTAATTGGGGGGTAAAAGCCTATTTTGACATCATAGCCCCAGAAAATATTGTAAAAAAGAAGACAACCTTCGTAGCAGAATTAATCTAATAAAATATCAGATTTTAGTGTAATAAACTGTTATAATAATTTATGGCAAGAAATATTAAAAATATAAAATTCCCAGAGCCACAGGTAATTGAAGGGTCTATAAAGTCAAAAGACACTATAGAGATAAAGGCCAGTCGTGGCGAAGTTAATACTTCTATGAGGAGAAATCGTGCGTCAACTATTTCTAGAACTGATAAATATAAAAATATTGAAGGAGGGGTAATTCCTTTTATTTATGGTGGTGGTTATGGAAAATATACTTCTAATATAAGTATTAAAGATACTATTATTTTGTGCCAAAAAGCTTATTACAATTTTTCTATTTTTAGAAATACAATTGATTTAATGACTGAGTTTAGTTGTTCTCCAGTTTATTTTACTGGTGGCAATGAGCAGTCAAGAAAGTTTTTCCAAGCTTGGGGTGATCGTGTTAATCTCTGGCGTTTACAGGATATGTTTTTCAGAGAATTTTTCCGTAGCGGAAATGTATTTCTTTATAAATTAAATGCCGAGTTTACAAAGCAGGATATGCGCGTACTTACAGATTTAATTACTACTGAAGCCCGCACTGGTGAAATTCCAGTTAGATATATTCTTTTAAATCCAGCAGATATCCAAGCTATTGGTTCTGCATCATTTATCACTCCTCAATATATTAAAGTATTAAATGATTTCGAAATGCAGGTATTAACTAATCCTGATAATGATCAAGATAAACAGCTTGCTCAAAGGGTCAAAAGCGTAAAAGATTTAAAAAATGCTAGTAATATTACCCAATCTAATCAATATATGATTTTTGAATTAGATCCAGAAAGATTTATTCCAGTGTTTTATAAAAAACAAGATTATGAACCGTTTAGTGTCCCAATGGGTTTCCCAGTTCTCGAAGATATCAATTGGAAACAAGAACTTAAAAATATGGATATGGCAATCAGTCGTACCATACAGCAAGCAGTCTTACTTGTTACAATGGGAAATGATGAAGTCGGTATGCCAACAAAAGAACAAATTGGAACATTAAGAAAAATTTTTGAAAATGAAAGTGTTGGTCGTATTTTAGTTACTGATTATACAACAAATATTAAATTTATTATTCCTGAAATTAGTAATATTTTAGATCCTAAAAAATATGAAGTTGTTGATCGTGATATTCGTTATGGTCTTAATAATGTTCTTTTTGGCGAAGAAAAATACGCAAATACAAATACGAAAATTGAAGTATTTCTTTCCCGTTTAAAACATGCGCGCGAAACATTTATGCATGATTTTCTTTTACCAGAAATGAAAAAAATTGGTAAGAATCTTGGGTTTAAAAATTTACCAGTTGCACGTTTTAAAGATGCTGATTTTAAAAATGATATGAATTTAACGAGAATTTATTCTCGTTTGATAGAGCTTGGCGTTTTAACTCCAGAAGAAGGCGTAACAGCTATCGAAACTGGTCGTTTACCATTACCAGAAGAAAGCATTGAGTCTCAGAAAGATTTTAAAAAATTACAAGAAGAAGGTTTGTACCAACCTCTTTTAAATAAACCGCAACAACAATCAGCTGGTCGTCCAGCCGGAACTGGCACTCCACAAACAACAAAAGCTCCAAGAAATACTCCAGTAGTTCAGGCATCAGAAGAAAAACCAAAAATTAATGCCGACCTCGTAGCAAAAAATTTGGTTAAATTTGATAATTTAGTTGAGGCGGTAGAAACGGCTTTAAAAGAAAAATATAATCGTAAAAGACTTACAAAAGAGCAAAAAGATATTATTAATACGATTGCAGAAACAATTGCAACGAATGAACTTCCGAAAGATTGGAACGCTAAAATTGATGACTATATTAATAAACCTGTACAGTTAAGTGTAAACATGGAACAAATTAATGAAATTGCTGCTGAATATGGACTAGATTATAAAACAGCAATTTTATTGTATCATAGTAAATTAGAATAATATGAGCAGAAGTTTAATAAGAAAAACACAATTACATCCAGATATTTCTGATCTTGTTGGTCAATACGGTAGTGGCTTTTTTATATCTGATGAACAAGTTGTTTATAAAAGTGGCAACCAAACAATTTCTGGAGCTATAACTTTTAACCAGCGCCCAAATGTTAATGGGAGTGGTATATTAGTAAGTGGAGAAGCGTCTGTTAACTCTACTTTACCAAAAGATACTGAATCTTATGCCAGAATGCCATTTGGAATAAGAGGTAACTCTGCTGCGTCAGCTACTAATTTAATAACTGGAAGAGCATCTATCGTGCCATTTTATATTAACAACCAAATTACTGGATATAAAGCTATAAGTAATAGAATTGGAAATTCAAGTAATGGGCCATGGACTGTACGAGTTGCTCTATATAATATTAATAATGGAATTTCTTCACCGATATTTCTTGAATCATCTAATGTAGGAATCAATGCTGGGATTACTCAACAACAAAGAATTGCAAATTTTACAGGAAATGGTAAAGATTTGAATATTGGTTGGTATGCTAATGTATCATGGCTTGTTTCTGGAATTGGGGCGATATCTAATTCCACTAATTTTACATGGTCTAATCGTGCTGTAATTGGATCAAAGACTGGATTAAACCTTGAATTACCAGGTAGTTTTTCAGAACTGTTTTATATTATAACTGGATTATCTGGTGCTTTTTACCAAACAGGGGTTCCGCCAAATATTGGTACTATTATGACTACAGACGGCACCGCAACGAACACTCCATGGTTTTTTCCTTTTTATTAATTTATGACTATTTTAGAACTTAAAGAAGAGACTTCAAATGCAGTCCTAAATGCTGGAATAGACACAGCAACACAATTAAATGCTATTTCTAGGTTGTATAGTCCAGTAAGGTGTGACGCTATACTGATATATATAAGTTTATGTTTGCAAGAATACTATAGATGTAAAGATTTAATATTACAAGGAAATACCGAAATACAATTTAATCCACCAGCAACTTGGGAAGAAATGTATAAAGATTAATTTTTTTATTATTGAAACTTTATATAATAAATTAGTGTAATTTAATTATTATGGTTCCTGCAATTTATAATTTGCCCACGGGATATCGTGGGGATAGTTATGGCCCGATAATTTTTAAATTATTCGACGGCTCTGGTAATGCCGTTAATGTAAGCGGCGTTACGGGCGCGCTACAAGTAAAAGAAGCTGCTGGATTGTCCACGGTTCTTGGGTGGACAACAACTGACGATTCTATGTTTATTGGCGGCGTTTCTGGCAATGAAATTAGATTAAACCCAAAACCTGGAAAATGCATGCTGATCGGCCCAGATACTTTTGTGTATGATTTACAGTTATCTTCTGGAGATATGACCCGAACTTATCTCAAGGGCGAACTTCCTATTGATGGCGATATAACAAATATATAAAAATGAATATATTCGATGAGACGTTAGTAATTGTCGTCGAGTCTGCAAATGTTGGCGGTGTTTATTCTGTTAATGGTAAGGCTGGTTATGTTACACTTGATAAATCAGATATTGGTTTATCAAATGTAGAAAATATAAGTATTATCATCGGCACAGGCGCAGGGGAAGTAGCGGCAGGCGATCACACCCACGAACTTACCGATCTCGACGCTACTGGCGCGACCAACGGCCACGTGTTGACCGCAGACGGATCGGGCGGGGCGAGCTTTGCGGCGGCTGGGGGCGGCGGCGTACCGAAAGCGTTTAGTCGTGAACCAACTGATGGCTCTAGTAGCGGGTTGGTTAGATGGGCAAACTCAGGGTTTGATACGACTGGAGGTTTCGACGTTGCGAACAATCGTTTCATAGTGCCGATAGGGGATGCTGGGCTTTATGCATTTAATGCCGCCATATTTTACGAGCTTCCTTCGGACACTCAGGTTGAGTTGGGGATATATGTTAATGGTTCTCGGGTACGAGCTTTTTATACGGGGACTTTTGATGGAGTGCAAGGACAGTCACAAGTATTCGGCATTGTTTCTTTAAATGAAGGCGATATTGTTACCGTGCGTGTAAATTTTTTCGGCGATGCAGATGCATTCATACGAGATGATAATGGAGTAAGTTGGTTTACTGGAGTAAAATTATGACCGTATTTTATAAAAAAGTATGTGCTATAGTTAAGCAGCGTGGAGGTATAGTTGGTCCATTACAACTCTGGCAAGTTGTAGATGACAAAATTGTTATGTGGTCACCCAAATTAGGGACAAAACCGACATCAGAAGAGATCGACGCAATGCAGCTTGAGATAGATGCTGAACTGCTAACCGCAGAGCAGGTGGTATCCAAGTATTTCAGCGCATATCAAATCGCTGCACTGCAACGCTTGGAAATGTCACTAATACAAGCAAATAAGCCACTTGGCCCGATAATGATTGCCGCAAAAAACTGGTTAGAAAGCGTAATGCTTGAATGGGCTATAGATCCAACGCCGAAGCCACAGGCGGCTTTTGGATCATTGCCAAATGGTGTGACCTTTGAGAGCGCATCAGCGGAAGCAGTGGCGATGATACTTCCAGTGGCGCAGAATATTCAGAGCCAGTTGACCGAGTTCGAAGTCAAAGAGTCCGCAGAATAAAGCTCTACGCTATTACGCCCTTGGCCGTAGTTGATAACGGTTTCTATAGATATAATGGCACAACTTGGAAACGTTTAGATAATTAAAATTTTAATAAACTTTAAACTTGGTGTAATTTATAGATATACCCATGTCTGATCAACTAAAAATAGAAGTCTATAATAATATAGCAAGTGGAGCGCCGCCAATTCAAGTAATTGAAACTGAAATTTCAAGCTCTTCTATTTTTGTGCAACCATTGGAAGATGTTGCGCCAATTAATGTTCAAGTATATGAAAGTACTACAAGTGGCACATTTCCAATACAAGTAATTGAAAGTGAATTTACTGGTGTTCCGATTTATATTCAAGTTCAAGAAGATTACGCTCCAGTTCAAAGCGTTAATGGAAAAATTGGTTGGGTTACCATAGATAAAAATGATGTAGGGCTTTCTAATGTTGAGAACGTTAGTATTACAGGGGTAAGCGGGTACTTACAAAATCAAATTAACAATATTAGTGGCGGCGGTGGTAGTGGCGTTACTGGAGATTTTTATCCAAACTCAAACCCAAGCAATTTTATTTCGAGTGATCCGCCAACTGGCTCTGGACCTTTAGATTTATTGATAAAATATGTAACTGGAATTAATACGGGAATCATATCTTATGAAGGTATATTTCC